>Ga0079305_1000519_pt1 | contig 80201 bp, 85 predicted proteins | sample LMS_cellobiose_e_FD_79183 | JGI IMG/M metagenome (GOLD analysis project Ga0079305, IMG submission 79183) | Rumen-fistulated moose microbial communities from Alaska, USA - LMS_cellobiose_enrichment | ecosystem: Host-associated > Mammals > Digestive system > Stomach > Rumen fluid ...
ACGGTTCTTCGGAAGACGGTCCTTCGGACGACGGTTCTTCGGAAGACGGTTCGCTGCTGGGCTCTTCGGACGACGGTTCTTCGGAAGACGGTTCGCTGCTGGGCTCTTCGGACGACGGCTCTTCGGAAGACGGTCCTTCGGACGACGGTTCTTCGGAAGACGGTTCGCTGCTGGGCTCTTCGCTGGATCCTGAAAGACTTTCACTGCTGGGCTCTTCGCTGGATCCTGAAAGACTTTCACTGCTGGGCTCTTCGCTGGATCCTGACGACGGCTCGCTTGACGATTCTCCCGAGGATTCCGAACTGCCGGAGGACTCGGAACTGCCGGACGAGCTGGATTCCGGTAATTCCGCGGCGCCGCCGAGGACCAGCAGGACACACTGCTGCTCGCCGGTGTTCGATCCTTCCTGCCACATGATCTGTATGGGACCATCTTCCGTCGAGACCATTTTTCCCGCCGAGGTCGGTTTTGCGAAACAGTGATCGACGCTTTTGATCTTCACCTTGCCGTGCGTGATCCCGACGACCATCACCTGTCCGATGCCGCCGGCATCGATCGGTTCCTGGAGGATGCCGACTTTCGAGTTCGAACTGACCCATGGCGAAGGATAAGTAGTCGCGGAAAAAACGATGTCGCCGTAAAGGAAATCATCCGGGTCATCCGGATCCGGCAGGATAGCGAGGTCGGAAAGATACACGCAGGAATAAATCGGCAGATTGCGGCCGGACTCGTTCTTGACCGTCACCACGCCGGCAAAAGCAGACACCGCAGCGGAGGATGTCCGGTCGACCGAGATCACGGTACCGGCCGAATTGCGGTCGATCCGCACGCCGTCGCCCGGAACCAGGCGCGATTCGTGAAGATGATCGACAAGCGTATTCCAGCGGTCGAAGATCGCGCCGTATTTATCTCCATGCGAAAGTTTCTGCGGTATCATTTGCTTTCGTGCCTCACTCAGATTTGCTTATAGATTTCTTTATCCCAGCCATTAGCATCGCCGGATCGTGTCCAGGTCAGAGTAGCAAACCACGCGCGGTCATGATAAGAAACCGTTGCGTCGTCGCACTTCCAGTCGCCGCCGGTGATCCCGAAATCCTCGTCGGGCTTCCCGATTCGGTTCAGCTTGTTCGCGACCATTCTGCCGGCGGCTTCCGGCGAGGTGAATTTCGCCGTTTCTGTGACCGAATAGGTCGCGAGATCATAAGAATTTCGGCCTGGCTTTTTCGGCTCTCGCAGGACCTCCCAGCGGACATTGTTGCTGATGGGAACCTCGCCCGGCGATTTAATCCAGGCATATTTTCCGCGGCCGTCGATGATAATGGTGTCCTTGGCGGTCTCCCACCATTCAGGAACGGCAGTAATGCCGGGTGCGGCGGCGAGAAAATAATTCCAGCAGGTCCGGTATTCGGGATTGGTTTCAAGCGGCATGGACAGCATCGACCCGTGGAGCGAAGCCGACTTCTGTCCGAAGTTCACGTTCGGCTTGTTATGCATCTCGCCGTTCTGGTCAGTCCGGTAGCGGCGCTCGCAGACCCACAGGTGCCCGCTGTCCTGATAGATCCGGACGGATTCGAGCACACCGTCATTGCCGGCGGCTCCGGGCCGCTCGGATGCACCGAATGTTTCGATCTCCGAACGCGGACCGATCCAGGCGAGAGTCGTGACGATGCCGGAATCGGTCCGCTCGACCTGGCGCGAGTTGTATTTGACTGCGACTGACATTTTGACTCCTTAGAAGTTACCGAGTTCGCGGACGAGCCGCTCGATCTCCCGGACTGTATTCATTGTGGTTTCGGTGTTTTTCGAGATCGCCTTGTTGACCTGGTCCTTGTCCGGCATAGCTGCGCCGGTCTGGAAACCGCCGCGACTGGTCAGGCTGTTCGTCTTGACCGACAGATCGCCGAACTGTATCTGCGGCAGATTCTGCATCTTCCAGGTCAGATCCGCGAGCTTGCTGACGCTTTCGCGTTCGGCGTCGGTCAGCTTGCCGCCCTTGGTCTTTTCGGCATCGAGCAGCGCGCGCTGGGCGGCGGCCTGTTTCCCCAATCCAGCTTTGTCCATCATCTGCCATTGCAGATCCCGCGCCTTGTCCAGATTGCTTCCGGCAAGAGACAGGCTTCCTGCGTCCTGCTTCTGTTTCAGCCGCTGTCGGAGTTCATCGTCACTCAGTGTGCGTCCCTGTTTACGGGCTTCCGCCTGCAGTTTCAGCACTTGCGCTTTTTCGTATTCTCCGGCGAGAATGAGTCTCTGGATCCGGAGTTCTTCTTCTCCGGCCTGGATCTCTTTCCGGGCGGAGATCTGCTGCAACTCTTTTTTCCGGTCAAGCAGCGTTTGCTTTTCCTTCTCGGTCATAGACAGATTCTGCTGCCGGAGATCATATTCCTGCTTCAGCGCCGCAGCCTTGTCATATTCCCCGGCCGCGATCAACTTGGCGTAATCCAGTTCGAACGCTGACTGTTCGGCCAGTTTCCGCTTGGCTTCCGCCTGCTCATACTGGATCTGCTTGATCTGCTCGTTCCAGCCGGCTATCCGCTGATCCGATTTTTCCTGCTCCGCCAGATTCTGCAAATAGGCTTTTTTCGCGTCCTCATATTGGAGCGATCCGGGCGCCGCCTGATCCATCCGGGCCTTGGCCGCCTCGGTTTTGCGGTGAAGTTCATCATTCTGCGCCTTTTCACCGGCAATCAGATTCTGCCGGTTGGCGATCTTCTCCTCCGCGGTCTTTGCCCGGTGCAGTTCGTTGTCGGCTTTTGTGTAAACCGACTGTTTCTCCCGCTCGATCAGCTGGGCTTCGAGCGCGGCATTTTCGACCTTGACATCCAGCAGCTGATTTTTCTCGATCTCAGCCAGGCGTTTTCTCTGTCCGGCCAGTTCGAGTTGCTTCCGGGTCATCTCGGCCGTGTTCTTTTTAATATTTTCGGCGGCTTCCTTGGCGTCGGCTTCCCCGCCGATTTGCACCTGGTCCAGTCCCAAGGCGGAATTCGTCTTGTCTGTCTGTCCCGTCAGATTGTTGATTATGCCACCCAGAGAAAACCAGTTGAGACCTTTATTGATTTTGCCGAGGTTGAAACCCGCATTCGAGACGTTCTCGTTTTCCTGTTTATTGGCATTGCGCAGTTCTTTGATCTCGGCTTCGAGCGAGCTGATTTTCCGCCGGGCATCCTTTTCCTGTTTCTTCACGATCGCCGCACTCAGCCCCTCGATCCGGCCCGTTGCCTCATTGACCGTTACACCGAGATCTCCATACTGTTTGGTCAACTGGGCGATCAGCGCGATCGCCTGCGTCTTCTGGGCGTTGGAAAGTTTCTCCACGTTGGCAAGCTGGGAAAGCTGCGAGATCACCTCATTGGAGGATGCTTTGAGCCGCTCGTTGTTCGCGGCGGCTTCGCCGATCGCAGATGCCATTTCGACATGCGCCTGGGCCGCATCTTTGCCCTTCTGGATGTAATTATCATACAGAGCGACACAGGCTTTGATGGCCCCCTGTACTCCGGCCATGACAACGCCGATCAGACCGCCGCCTGCGATCAGGGATTTGACCATGTTTTTGGCCCCGCCTTCAAGCGAGGTCATCTCTTTCCAGATTTCGCGGATGCTGAGCTTGCCAGATTCTTCCGCTGTTGCGGAGACTTTGATTTTCTTTTCCTTCGGCAGTTCGTCAGCCTTTTTTTTAACATCCTGGATTTTCCGTTCTGCCTGTGCTGTATTGGCTCGGATCTCAATTTCATCCCGTTTCGCCTTCGCAGGTGTGGAGTTTGCCGATGTTAACTTCTCCCGTGCGGCACGAGTCTGTGCCACCACCTGATCCAGTTCCTTGCGGTACTGTTCCGCATCCAGAGAGATTTCAATTTTTGTCGGCATATCAAACAGACTTTCACATTTTGAAGTTTTCTAAAAACTCTTTCCCCAGCACATCAACCCGCGCGGCGATCCGTTCCATGATCTCGCCGTTCGCCGGACGTTTGATCCTGTCTCCGTCCGCACCTTCGCGCCGGCGCCACGCCACAAACAGATTGCAGACCAGCGACAGCGGCAGTTCGTGGATCACCCGGTCATACGGCATACCGCTTTCCCGGACTGCGATCGAAGCGATCCACGCCAGCCAGGCGCCGTCGTAAAAAGCGGCGTCCTCCGGATCGGCGTCCTGCGGCAGCATGGAGAGCGGCAAAAACGCTTCGGCGATCACCGAGCGGATCTCCGGCAGCAGCCGTTCCGACGGCAGCCCGGTCGCGGCGGCATAACCGCGCGCCTCGATCGGCAGGTTCGTCAGTGCGATCCGGAGCTGACGCAGATCCGGACAGCACAAGACGAAAAGGAAAACGTTCAGATCTTCTTCCGTCAGCTGCGTTTTCCGACCGGTCACCAGCGGATTGTCCACCGCCCACAGAAACGCCCATTTCGCCGCCGTCAGAGGCAAAACCGGCAGCTGCCCGATCCGAATCCCGCCCGACAGCAGAAGCGCGTCCAACGTGCCCGGGATCCAGTCTTTCGAGTCATGCAGGGAGGATTGCAGTTCGGCGATGACCGGATCAGCGGCGAGCAGCGCGGAAAATTCCGGCGTTGCCAGCCGCTTCATTTCCTCCGGAGTCATCAGGTGCCTGACCCGCTGCCGGAACCGCTGCTGATCGCTTCGCCCGGCGCGCTGGCGGTGATCGACGCCGTGTGATGGCCGGTGTTGGTCTTGGTCGTGCTGACCGTGTCGATCGTGTAAGCCACGGAGTCGACCGTCAGAGTCGCGCCGACGACCAGCGCGGAAATATTGCCCTTGACCGTCGCTTCGATCTGCACGGTCCTTTCTTTGCCGTAGCGGTCGATCTGGACGATGGTTCCATCTTCGTCCATGACCTGTGCCTTCTGGCTGGTCTCGTCTTTTTTGATGCTGGTGATATACAACCCAGCCGAGAGATTTTTGTATTCGGCAGTGCCGAAAATTACCGTGGTTTCTCCTGCCATGATGATTCCTTTCTATTGTTCAGGATCCTTGTTTGATTTCGATGCCCGCCGCGATGACCGCATACCCGGAATCCGGGCTGGCGGCGACGCAGTCGGTCGGATAGAAGTAGGTCCCGTTGATCTCCTTCCCGTCGGGCGGGAACAGCGCCGCGAGATCGGACGCCGCCTCAAATGCGGACAGCGCGCGGTCGTCGCTGCCGGCGCGGAACTGGTCCACCAGCACCAGCGTCAGATGCGCCGTATTGGTCATGCTCATGCCGTCGAAGTTCCAGCTGTCGAAGACGATGATCACACCCGGCAGTTTATCCGGATTGATCGCCCGGATCTCTTTCAGCAGCTGGTCGGAAGTCTGCAGCGCGGAGATCCGCACGGTCTGAAATTTCGTCAGCAGCAGATCTCGCACGTCGCCGCAAATCTCATTGAGTTTGCGCATTTCAGAACCCTTCCATCTTTTCCCGGTCGAAGATCGGGTCGTCCCGCCGGACCAGCGCGATGCCGCCGGCGGAACCGGCAGAATTTTCCGCCGCATCCGGCAGACGGAACTCGTCGGCGCGGATCATGTCCAGGTATTTGCGGACCTGATCGACGCGCCGTTTGATCTTCTCGGTGAAATCCCCGCCGGCGGGCCGGGCATACGCCCGTTCTTCCGCCAGCGTCAGATTCCAGTCTTTGAGCAGAGCCAGCGACCGCGATCCGGATACGGGCAGCGCATACCGCGAAGCGATCGCTCCGTCGATTTCGGCAGCCGCGCTTTCCAGATCGTCGGCGATGCCGGGCAGACCGGAAAGATCAGGCTCCGGACCTTCCGGCACCGCATAGATCTCGTCAAAGACGCTGCCGCCGATCCGCTGCCGGAGTTCGGCTGCGGTTGCGTAACTCATCAGCTCACGACTCCGGCGTAAACCAGATGCGGGAATGCCGCGGCGGCGGAACCGTAAGCGGAGGTGCCGAAGATCGCCTGGTCTTCCATGAAGACGCCTTCATCGTCCGGACGGTTTTTGCTGATCAGCGCGGCTTCCTTGGATTTCTGGATCGCGATCGGCTTGATCGGACCGCCGCAGCTCATCAGCCGCCAGTGATTGGCGAAAGAACCGACGAAGCGTTTGTTGATGATCAGTTTGGCCAGCCCCTTGCAGGAGTTCTTGACCGTGATCTTGCCCTGACCGTCGATCTCGTATTCGTTCTCGAGAATGTCGCGGGCGGTGAATTCCAGCGCGGGTCCGACCATCAGCACGTCAGGCTGGACCGCCAGCGGTTCGCCGGCATGACCGCAGTAGCCCTGCATGGTGGTCCACGCGGTCTTGAAGGTCGCGGCGGAAAGCGCGCTGGTGGTCTTGTTGCAGATCGTGGACTTGCCGTATTTGCGGTCGGTGGCGAAGAACGCCTTGTTGTCGATCCACGCGGCGGGATTCAGGATCGCCGCGGCGGCCAGCTGGTCCCACAGCGCCTTGGCGGCGACCGCCATCTGCTGGATGGTCGGCATATACATGCCCCAGTTGTCGGTTTCGATCTCGCGGACCTTGATGCCGACGGTTTCTTCGAAGGCATCTTCGGTCATGGTGATCATCTTGCCCTCGAGATTTTTGATCTGGCGGGCGCCGAGCCATTTCCGCATGCAGGCGAACTGCTCCATGAAGGGCAGCTTGACGGTCGTGTGGGCGGAATCGCCGACGATCATGCAGAACTGTTCGTAGGTGGTCGGGGCGGCTTCGAAAGCATTTTTGAATGCCATGTCATACGCGATTTTCATCGCTTCGAATTTTTCAGCGGTAAGATTCATTGTTCAATCCTCTTGTTGTTTTTATTCGGCGTTCTGGGCGACGATGCCGGCGGTGCGGGCGGCGGCCAGCAGAGCATTCAACTGAGCCATCACGGTTTCACTGGTGGCGTCGGCGACGGCGGCGGCCTGTTTGACCAGTCCGAGCGTGTCGGCGGTCGCGGCGCTGTAGGTCGTGTTGGCATCGACACCGGCTTTCAGCGCGGCCGGGGAGATTTCGACTGCGACGCCGTCGGCGGTGACATCGACCACGATGCCCGCCGGGATGTGATTGGTGCCGCCGACCTTGCCGACGGTGTGGTCGTCCACGATGAACGCGGCTGCGCCGATGTCCGCGGCGGTGAGTTCTTCCGAGCTGGTGCCGTTGTCGAACAGGAAAACGCCGGTCCGGATCACGGCCTTGCCGCCGGCTCCTACCGTTCCTTCGGCGCGGCCGAGGACCACCAGATTCGCCGTATCGGAAGCGGGGACCGCTTTCCCGGAAGAGTTCTGCGCGACGATGCCGCCGGCATAAACCGTGTTGTCGGACGCGACTTCGCGTTCGAAGTTGTAGTGGAGAGCGCCGACGTGGAGTTCGGCGGTGTTGCGTGCCTGGGAGAGTGCTGCCATGATTATTTTCCTTTCCGTTTGAGATATTCGGTTTCAGCGTCCTTGACGCCGGCATTGCGCAGAGAATCGATCGCGATCCGGTCGACCGCGGAGAGCGCGACGGCGTCGGATTTGCGTTCGGTGACTTTGTGTTCCAGCGGAGCGGGGAACTTCGGCGCGGCGTGGTCCAGATACGCGGAGAGCGCCTTGCTGTCGAGACTGTTCACATACTCCATGTCCGCATCGACGATCTTCCGTTCGGCGCGTCCTTTGGCGACGAGATCCGCATGCGCTTTCTTTTCCGCACTGGCGGCCAGTTCGTCGATCTGCGCCTGCTTTTCTTCGGCGGTTTTCGCCTTTTCGGTTTCGGCTTTCAGCGCGGCGATCACTTCATCCAGCGACGCGCCGGCTTCCAGTCCCAGCAGCTGCTTGACCTGTTCGATCAGGGAGGCTTTTTCCTCGACCTCGCAGGCGATCTTGTCTTTCTCCTCTTCTTTGGTTTCCGCTTCGAGCGCGATGGAGTCGCGACCGAGCAGCCGGCTGAGCGCTTTTTCAAGTTTGCCCATAGTTTCCTTTCCGCCCGTTGCGGGCTTGATGGTTTCGGATCGCGCGGCGAGCGCGTCCAGGTTATTGATCGCCGGGGTGTTGGTCATGGCGACCGAAGTCACCCGCAGCGGTCCGTTTTCCAGTCCCCGGATCACCCGGGAAAAATACTTGTAGATCTTCTCCTTCAGCATCTCGTATGCCTTCGGATTCCATTTGACCTTGATCCGGAGATCTTCCCCGGACAATGCCAGGGAACCGAACCCGAGCGCGGCGACGCCGCCGGGAAAAAGTTTCAGCGTTTCGCTTTCGTCCAGTTTCTTCTGGTTCGCCAGTTCGAACAGATAATGTTCCGAATCCAGCGGGATGAGTTCGCCTTTCTTGGCGTGATACTCCATGATCTGCTGCATGGCGTCGGCGGTCAGGACGAGCGAGCCGTCCCGGCCTTCCTGACAGATCGGATTGCTGCCGATCCGCAGCAAGGTCCATTCGACCGGCACGCCGTTTTCATCGCGGACCACGCCCGGACTTTCGGCGGAAAGTGAGATCCAGTTCATTGTGCAAACCTCCTGTAAGAGTTTCAAAAAAGCGCACAAAGAGGACACCCGCAGGATCGCTGCGGGTGTCCGGTTGTGGACGCTGTGGTAGGTCAAATTTCGCGGGCTTTGTCCGACAGGTCAGACGGGTCCGATTATTTCTTCGATCATTTGCCTGATATATTCCGGCAACTCATCTCGCTTGGAGCTCATGTATTTATTGAAGGCTTCTGCAAAAAATTCATGAGGATCGGAAGTATTTGCGTATCTGCTGATTTCAAGAGCATCCATTGTCATAACTGGAATGCCCCTTTCATTCAACATCACGTTGCCTTTTGCATCAAGTTTTGGGTGAGAAATACCGGCTTTTCCAAATATGGCAGCGACTTGATCCATTTTCCCGCTTCGGGTCAATAAAATATGACCAATTTCATGATCCACAAAAGCGCGAACAAGATCGTCTTTTCCTGTTGCAAAAGTCCACAGCTGGCCGCCATGTTTATCCGCATCGGCTTTCATCCTTTCCCAGCGTTTTTCGGAATTTTTCAAAACAGGCAGGTTTACGCTGAATTTGTCTCCCAGAACACCGCCGACAGTGTTTTTCTGTGTTTCCGACTGAAGTCTGCTGAATGCGGGAATCTTGAACGTTTCCATCCGGCTTTCGAGGACAGACGCAAATTGATCCGCGGTTTCCGCATCCGACTTTTTGATTTTCAAATCAACTTCTTTCGCCAGTTTTTTGAGTTTTTCACCGGTTTTTTCGGGATTTTTTTCAAATTCAGCCCTTGAATTTGCTTCTTCCGGAGTTATAGTAACTGCGCGGTCATCGGAGTGGCCGGGCGCGGCATTCACTTCGGTGGTTTGAGTGGCATTGCGTCCAGTGCTTGACTCGACCTTTTCCAATACTTCGTAACTTATTCCGACTCTTGATTTGTCAAGCTTCGACACGCTGGGCAAAAAATAGGTTCTGCATTTTCCATCGTTGGTTACCACAACCATGCAACCTTCAAAACCACCAGTTGCTTTCTGGAATTTTTTCAGATACCGACTTTGCGTTTCCTGATCCCAGCGTTCCGATGGAAATTGCAATGTCTCGACCGCATAATCAAGACAAGCCAATCTGCTATCAATATCGGATTGCAGTTTGTTGTTTTCAACGGTCCAATGATCTAAAACGGCTTGATCCATAATGACTTTGCGACCATCCCCAGCGGTAACTTCAAATCCGGCTTCCAGTTTCTGTCTGGCTTCATCCGGCGCAATTCGTTTTGGTGCTGGTGCTGCTGTCCATTCCTTTGCGGAAGGAAGATTCTCGTCTGAAAAAGACTTATATTGCTTTTCCTCAAAATCAGCGCTCACGTTGTCCGCCATAAAATGAATTTGATCGCCAAATTCAATTTCCGCTTGTTCGCGGATGTCTCCCCTGACTTCCGGATTTTTGACGCTCTGCAAATCGAACTTCTCGAAGGCGTGCGCCGGATCGAAGGAGAATCCGCTCTTGCTGTCCACGGTTACTTTGTCGGCCGGAGTCGGCGGCTGGATCAGATCCGGCGTCTTGCCGGCTTCCTTTTCGGTGATCTCTTCGAGCCAGCAGCGGCAGTTGAATTCCCACGGCGGCGTATGCGTCGAAAGAAACGGATCGTCCTTACGGAAGATCCGGCCGTCCAGCTGCGAATGTTCGGAACGGGTCCGGTTGTCGCTGCGGGCATGATAGCGCACATACGGATACACCTTCATGGCGTCCGGATCGTGCATCCGTTTCCATTCGGCTGCGGCATGCGCCATGGCGGCGTTCTGCTTCAGGATCAGGTTCAGCCGTCCGGTGGAAGCGAGATTGCGCATCCCGCCCTGGTGCGGATCGTAACTTTCCGCCCGGAGAAAATCTTTGAGCCGGTTGCGCGCTTCGCCGAGACCGAATTCGCCGCGGCTGTAACCGTCGGACACTTCCCGCAGCCGGTCCAGGATATGCGCTTCGCTGACCCGTGCGGAGAAAAACGCCTGCGCCTTGATCCGGGGTTCGACTTCGCGGACCAGTTCCGCGTGGCTCTTTGCCGTCGGCATATTCTCCCGGCGGGAGATCAGCGTGTCCTGCGTGCCAGGTCTCAGCATTTCTTACTCCTGTCTGACTGGTCGGACCGGTCAGACGGTCCGGACTAAAAATTCTCTTTGAAAAACTGTTCGGTGACTTCCCGGACTTCCCATTCCTCCGGCCACCACGGACGCGGCCGCTGGTTGACCGACCGTTTCAGCACCCACAGCGGCTTGATCTTCCGCTTCATCGGCTTGGCGAGATACGCCCTGCCGTTCGGTCCTTCGTCCTTTTTGCGCAGCAAGACCAGATCGCCCGGGTACTCGCGCGGATACATCCCCTTGACCGACCGGTCGACCGGAATTGCCAGATATTTACGCTCCTTCGGACGGATCACGCCGCCGAAATGGATATGCTCGGCGATGTAACCGTTTTCCCCGCCGACATAGATGCTGTGCCGGTTCGGATCTGTCTCGTCCGTAAGGATGGATTCGCGGGCGATCCGGTCGCCGAAGTCGCCGCCGATCTTTTCGCGGGCGCGTTTCTGCGCCAGCTTTCGGACCTCCGTGGTCCACGCGATCATGAATTCCCGCGGGGAAAGCCCGTTGAGTTTGTCAAGCGTTTCCTGGTCGTGGACTTTGATTTTGATTTCCAGCATATTCCCTCCGCATGTCCGCGGTCATGACCGCTTCGATCCTGGCGCTGTCGCCGGGGGCGGCTATGGATCCGGAGCGCAGTTTCTTATCCAGTTCCTCGTCGGAAAGTTCGGAAGTCGCGGCGATCTGATCGGCCATCGGACCCAGCCAGCTTTCCAATGCGGCGGAAAGCGCTTTGTCGTTCTTGTCCGTCCGGTCCGTTTTGTCCGCACTCATGGCGAAACCTGCCGGCGCGGCCGGCGATTCATAGCGCAGCTTCATCCCGAAACGTTCGGAGAGTTCCGCCGGATCGGCCTTGAATCCCGCCTGCGCCAGCGTGTTTACCACTTGCGCCAGATGCGCCTGATCTTCGGCGGGCTCGACCTTGAAATGGATCTTCGGCACGGCCGCGCCGCGGAAATGGAATTCGGTCCACGGCGCGGCGATCTGCGCGCGGACCGTCGCTTCGACCGCGCGGGCGTCCGATTCGAGAATATCCTGGCGGACCGCGGTCTGGGCGTCGCCGTTGCTCATGCCGGCGCTGTCGCCGGAGCTGGCCAGCTGACCGACCAGCAAGGTGTAGATCGCGTCATGGGTAAACTCCAGCGCGCGAAAATAGACATTGTCGCCGCCGGTGTTGCTCGCGTTCAGCAGCTGCAGTTCGGTGGATTTGGTGAAGACGCCGCCGCCGTTCGGTCCGAAGTTGCGGATCAGACTGTGCAGCACCGCGCGTTCGTTCTCCCAGGCGTTCTGGTCGACCTTCGCGATCACGAAGGGCATCCCGAAGCGTTCGATGAAGCTGAACAGATCCTTGATCGGCCAGTTCTGGAAACAGTGCAGCCACGCCAAAACGCGGATCAGACCCGACCTTGCCGGATCGGCTTTCTTCTTGAACTGGTGGAAGATGAAGCGGTTGCGCGCTTCCTCCTCCGGCATACCGTTCGGGAATTCGTCGCAGACCAGACGCGGGACAAAACTGTCGCGCAGCGTGAAATGATGTGCTTCAATGGAGGCGAATCCTTCCAGACTGCCGCCTTCGCCCCAGACGATCTCCGAGGCGGCGAACGGCATCACGACCGCGCCGATCAGATGCGACACCAGATCGTGAAAAGTGTCGAGTTCATTCAGCTCACCGGCACTTCGCAGCTCCTTTTCAAAGGCTTTGGCGGCCGCGGCATCCAGTTCGGAATCGCCGCCCGGCTGGACGTCGTATTCGGTCCCGAGCAGAGCGTCCGCGCGCTGTTCCAGCGCCCCGATGATGTCCCAGTTGCGTTCGAGCATTTCGCGTCCGCAAAGACAGAGCTGCTCGGTGTCGCCGGCATTGGCGGCATCGAAGATCCGTTTCAGCGCCGCCGGGGTATAAACCGTGGTCGCTCCGTAGCGGAACCGGTCGTTCGGATCGGGCTGGATCAGTTGTCGGACCTGTCTGACTGGTTCGACCTGTCCGACAGAAGGTTCAGAGCCAACTGTTTTGCTCAATTTCATTTATGATTCTCCTCGGATTGTCAAATTCCTGCCGTGCCTCCCGGCGCAAAACCTTCTCGCTCGGTTCGAACCGGCACGGGCCGTCATTGCCGCCCTTGGCGTGGAGTGCCAGGGCGCCCGCCCAGAAACGGTCGCTGTGACCGTTCTCCCCGCGGTCGGCACTGAACCGGATATTGCCCGCGGCGGTCGTCTCTTTTTTGATCGCGCGCAGGTCCGCGCGCAGTTTCGGATCGTTCGGGATCCGGATGTTCAGATCTTCGAACGCCGCCCGGAAAGGATACGCCAGTTCTTCCTTGACCGGTCCGGAGAACTTGACGCTCTCCACCCGGTAAGTTCCGTATTTTTCCGCCGCCCGTTCGGCCAGCTGCATACCCAGCCCGGAAGCATCGATGCAGCACCGCCGCATATTCGGCAGCGCCAGCAGCGGATAAAGGATCTCTTCCTGCGCCGAGAATTTCAGCCCTTTCAGGCAGATCAGACGCCGGCACAGATGCCGCTCCCCTTCGAAGGAGTTTACCCATATCACCGTCAAGTCGTGATTGCGGCCGACGTCCACGCCGATATACAGCGCTTTCGCGTCGGACAGGTCTGACAAGTCGGACCAGTCGGACAGATTTGCGGGGTTGCGGTCGTATTCGCACGCAGCGATCATATCGTAAGTCAGGAAGGCCGAAGCATCGTCGGCCGGCACGCACATGTATTCCTGCAGGAACGATTCCTCATCCGCGCAGCCGCCTTTGATGAAATTGAAGTAATCGGTCTCGTCCATCTCCTGACGTTCGTCGTCCGGGGAGAGTTTCTGCTGCAGACGGTAGAGAAAGCCGTCGTTCAGCGCGTCTTCGAGCGTGACCCGGTGCAGACTGATCTTTTTCGGATTGCCTTTCTCGCGGATCTCCGTGATGATCTCGTTGAAAAAATTGTGGCTGCCGCGGTGCGTCGAAACCATTTCGAGCTGTCCGCCCCAGGTGATGCCGGGGTATGCGATCGCATAGAGTTTGCGCGGATCCTTATGCAGCGCAAATTCGTCCAAAAGACGGTCGCCGCGTTTGCCCGCTTGGGCGTCCGGGGAACTGCTCATACTGTTGATTTTGCAGCTGTTTGCAAATTCCAAAACATACGTTTTCTCGTCTTCTATGAGCTGGACGCCGAGATCCCTGACCGCGGTATGCAGGATGCCGGCAAAGTGTTTGCAGTCATCCAGGAACAACCGCGCCTGGATCTCGTCGCGGGACGACACCCACGCGTCATAGCGGGCGTCGGCGAGCGCCTTGCGCCGGACCAGGGAATACGCGCTGGCCCAGGAGATCCCGATCTGCCGGGATTTTTCCATGACTTTGATCCGCGCGGGATCCAGCACCCAGCGCCGCTGGTAAGGCAGCAGCAGAGCGTCGGAGGGTGGTATTATTTTGGCGTTTCCCATGGGTTATCCTTGAAGTTTTCAGTAATCAGGACGCCGCTGCGCGGCTATCAGAAATCAGTAAAAAATCCTTGCGGCGCAGCCGATACTGATCACTGATAACTGATCACTGATTGCTATAAGAGTTTGATTTTGTCTTCCACTTCGGCCAGCGTTTCTTTGCTCATGCCGGAAGCCGCTTTGTGTGCGCCTTCCAGTTCGGCGATCCGCGCCAGCAGTTCCGCTTCGCGGTTCTTCCATTCGGTTTCGGCGGCTTGCAGCTGCGCCTCTTTCTCGCGCAGTTTGCGCAGCAGTTCTGCGATCCGGTTGTCCTTCGCCGGGTTCGACAGCGCCGCCACGCTCTGGGCGAGACTGCGCAGCGCCTTGATCCGGCTTTCGGTGGACTCGGTGGACTCCGTGGACTCGGTGGACAGCGCGGACAGCGCTTCCATGAGCCGGACGCGCGCCTGATCGGTCATGCTTTCGAGCGTGCCGGTGCCCTGCGCGATCGCGGTCAGCATCATGTCCTTCTGCTTGGCTTCCAGATGTTTGCGGCGCATGTCGCGGAAGTCGGCGTATTCCCTGCTCTTGCGGATGCCGGCCAGATTCGCGCTGGAAAGTTTCATTCCCACGCGCGCCAGCGCATCTTTGATTTCGGCATCGGCGGTCAGCGCTTTCAATGTGGCGCCGTCGGAAAGCAGGTTATACGCCCGCCAGCGGATCTGATGCGGCAGCAGCGAGAACTTGCTGCGGGGTCCGTTGTAGGTCTTCATGCCAGCGCTCCCGGACCGTAAAGATGTTCGTCTTTGGCCAGCGGATTCGGCGCGGTAAGTTTGTCCCAGGCATCCAGTTTGCCGCGGATATCGGAGGAAAGTTTGCAGTAATCGTCATAGCCGGGAATGACGACCAGATATTCATGCTCGATCAGGAAATTCCATTCCATGCGGATGTCCTTGATATCCTCGTTGGTCAGCTTCAAGTGACCCGCGGCGAAAATCACGCTCTGATGGCAGAGCAGCGAATTGAAATTCTGCGGATTGCGGTATTCGTGCATGGCGTTGATGATCGCCTGCCGGATCGTGTATTTGCTCATGTTTTGTGCTCCTTCTGACATTCTTTCAAGGTGTCTTTCTGCTCTTTCAGGTCTTTGAAAAGCGTGATGATTTGCTGTTTCTGTTCGCCGTCTGCGACCAGCAGGACCTGCTGCTGGTCCAGGACTTTCTGGATGTTGCCGTCGATGGCGGTGAGTTTGGTCAGAACGATTTGCGTTTTGTCTTCCTTGATGTGCTGATCTATCTTGTCCTTGAGGCTCTGGACATTCTGTTTCATATCCTGCCATTGCCTTTCCCTGGCGGCGGCAAGTTCCGATTCGCGCGCCTTGCGTTCCTCTTCATCCCGCTTGTCCAGACGGCGCTGATGCTGGGTCACGATCCAGCCGCTGAGACCGCCGCCCAGCAAGCCGAGCAGGGATTGATAGAGTCCGTCCATTTGCGCAAACCCCTCCAAAGAGTTTCAAGTTTCAGGTTTCCCGGATTACGCGCCGGGCCGCGCGCACGTAAAAAATAACCCTGTCAAGCCGGGCCAAGCCTCGTGCGGAGAAAAGGAAAGTCGGACCGGTCTGACACGTCCGACGTGTCTGACTAATTGGCGCTCCCGCCGGGAATCGAACCCGGAACGCGTTTACGGCATGCCAGCATTTGACCATTCTGCCACGGGAGCAGAACCCCCCGGCCAGACGGCCGGGGGGCCGCACTAATCCTCATCCGGCGGCGGTGCGATGCGCACGATCCGGACGGCTGCCGAAACGGTGCACCATTGTCGGCAGCTTCCAAAGGTTCATCGGTGGCGCTCCCGGCCGGATTCCAACCGGCAGGATTCGGCAAGCGGCGCCGCCAACCGAACGTCAGTGACTGCATTTGGGCATTCTGCCACGGGAGCAAAGGGTCCGGGCTTACACTCCCGGAAAGTGGAGGCCGCACGGACACAGCCGGATCGCGGTACGGCACGCAATTCCGCTGTCCGCCATACCGATGCATCAGCATGGCGAATATGGATCCGCCCTTTCCCAGGCGGCGCATAATTCTGGCGCGCCCGGCAGGCCGTGTCGCGCGGCGGCCCACCAGGCGCAAAAAACCGCATCGGCACGTCACCAATGCGGCACACAAAGGAGAAGAACCGTCTGCGAACAGTCCCTCTATATAAAGGGCGGGAAGGTAGAGACGATTCAAGGAAAATTCGTAAAAAAACGGCGGTTTTCGCCGGTTTTCCGAAAATCAAAAACGCGAGTTACAAATAATTTTCGAGGCTGGATGCAAGTTTAGCGAAAATGAAAACCGGCGGCATATAAAAAATCCCCGGCGCGAACCGGGGGAAAGGAATTTCAGCGGACATGATAATGGGAAAAGATAAAATCGAATATAGGTTTGTATTTTGCAACAAATTTCTTGTATACCACTTCGTTTGAATCAATTGCATTGGCCAACTCAGACTCCGTCACGAAAAAGACAGTATTTGGAAACTGTTTATATAATTGATTTAGTGCTTTATCCAAAGTTTCAACATCGGCATCGAAGACTTCTGAGAGAGGGGTTACTGTGCTCAGCATTACAATTATTCCTGTTTTATCCTCTGAATTGATTAAACATTTTAAAAAATTCCCAATGCTATTAATTTCACCGGACAATGCGTTGACTTTTTGTTCCGAAGTATTCGCTCCAGAATAATCTTTTAGAAAATCAGATGCTTTGTCTAAATAAAATTGTGCTAAAACTGTGTATGCATTCTGCAGTGATTCCTTCAAATCAATGATTTCGTTTTTTAGATTTTTAATTTGTTCAACATGGTCTGTCAGTTCTTTTTCAAATTTGTCTTTTATATCAGAAATATCTTTCCTCTGAAAAAATGAAATCAACAACGGACAACCAATTCCAAAAAGACCGGCCAAGATAGTAATGCAAGTCAGCATGATTGAGAAGTGAGCAGTCCATAAATCGCACAGTGTTTTAAAAAGTTCAAGTTCTTTCATTTCTTCTCTCCTTTGCAAAAATTTCATTGTTCATTGGAAGATCTGGCAGCATAGGTCCTAAAATTTCCCGGAGTGCTTTATTTTCAGATTCAACTTGACTAAGAGATTTTTCTGCCTTTTCTCTTAATAATTTCTCTTCTTCATACAAACGCTTCCAGTGGTCAACCTCAATTTCCAATGTTTTGACGGCATGGTCCCTGCGCGAATAAAGGACAGCAATAGCAGAAAAGAATAATGCCAAAGCTGATACTATGCTGCTGACAAGAGTCATTTCTTCGTTTCTCTCCTCAAATCTTCCCCGAAATTTGCCGCTGCCATCGCCACCAGGCGGATCTTGCCGCGCTCATCCAGTGAATTGAAGATTTCCAGCAACTGATCCCGCAGCGCGTTATCCGCCTCGTTCGCCGATTTTCCTCCGAAGAAGTCGATCACCATCTCGGGAAAAAGTTGAAGCAAAGTTTTTACCGTCATATTCCCTACCGAGCATCGCTGATTGAGATAATCGGCGATCCTTCCCTGAGATACCCCCGCCATGGCGGCCAAAGCCGACTGTGTTCCGGCCCGGCGGTATGCTTCTTTCAAAGCCTCGAATACATCTTCTTCAGTCATTTCTATCCCCGTTTTTACGATTTTTCTCGTAAAATATCCGGTAAACGATAAAAAATCAAGAAAAATTCGTAAAAAAACTCAAAATTGCGTTTGACATTATCCGGTATTGATATTATATTTATCGCAGATTGAGTTAATGGAGGCTATATGACGAGGCTGAAACATTACAGGCTGAAGACCAATCAGAAGCTGCGGGAAGTCGCGGCGAAGATCGGGCTGACGCCGGCGACGGTGCATGATGCGGAAGTCCGCGGGATACTGACGCCGCGCCTGGCGGCGAAGTATGCGGCGGCTTTCCCCGGCACCACCTGGCAGGATTTACTTGAACCCCCGCGCGTGAGTGCGGGAAAACAATAAAAACAAGGAGAAGGACAGGATGAGCAGGAAAAAATTTACGGAGGAGCAGAAAAACCGGTTGTATCGGATTGCGTTCAATTTCGGGATGGATCTGATGCCGTGCGACTGCGCGGACATCATCAACCGGAATTTCCGGCGGCATGACCAGTATGGGCTCCGGGAACGGGCGAGGGCGATCAGAGAGATGATGGAGCGCTGCGGGTTCTATTGCGACAACCGCGAAGCACTCATAGCGGCGATGTGAGGTGAATGACATGGCGAAGATCAACGAAAAGACTTGTCCTCTCTGCGGCGAAAAATGCCCTGCGGAAGAATTTCATAGGGTGAAAATCACTTTGGGAACACAGCGAGTTGGGGGAACAATCTGCGGGAAGTGCGCCAAACAGGTCGTAGCAGAAGTTTTCTGCGGAAAGAAATCAAGTCATTCAGAAACGGACTCCGGAAAGGCCGGTGAATGATGGCCAAAATGGTAATATCAAAGGAGTTGTTCGCCGCCATAGAGGTGGGGTGCAGACTGTTCGGGGAAAGCGAGATCCATCGCGATTACAGCGGACGGTTCATGTGCGGGGACACGTGTTTCGGTTTCAGCGGGCGGAATCTGTTTTCGATCATCGCCAAGATCCTGGAGATCATTGCCGGGAATGAAAAGCTGGTGATGGAATTCTCGGAGCTGCTTTCGCGGACGTCGCAGGACGATCTCGGACTGGGCCGGATCATTTACTTTCCGGGGCGGATCGCGCCGGAAACAAGGGAAAGGGGTTAATGACATGATGGATGCAATGATTATGACGATTTTCCAGATTGCGTTCGGGGCGAATGTGATCGCGTTCGGGATGTTGATTTACGGGATGATCAAGGGGGAGGTGTGAGATGGGAAAGCCATTCGATGCGGAATTGAAAGCGGCCTTCCTGGCGGCGGTGAAGGTCCATCTGGCCAAGGGCTGGACAACCAACAGCGCATATATGCAGGCGAAAGCCGATTTCATGGCGGAAGAGAAACCGGTGCCGGACAAGAAGTCGTGTTATCACTGGCTGGCGGCGGAGAAAAACGCGGGGAGCGTGAACCGTCCGTCCAGTCCGTCCGGTCCGGCAATCGCGGAAGAACCGGAAGCCGACGATGCCCAGGAGGAAGCCGCTCCGGAGATGGACGATTACACCCGGCGGCTGGAACTGATGGTCCTGCTTTATCGGCGCCGGTCAGACAGCGACTGCGACGCGGTCTGCGACCGGCTGCTGCCGGAACTGACCGAAGAAGAGGAGTAAGCGATGCCGGAAGGATCATGGGACTATGAGCCGGTCGAAACGGTGGTGGATTACGTGACCTGCGAACTGATGCTGGAAACCGCGCGGGCGTGCCGGGACCTGCTGGCGGCGGCCGAGCGGATCGAAGTAGAGATCACGCGGCGGCGCGAAGCGGTGGACACCGTGGACGCTGTGGACACCGTGGACAGCCGCGGGAACCGGGAGGAGGAGATCCTCTGCCGGGAGGTGCGCCGGATCGAACTGCTTTCCCGGCTGGTCCCGGCGATCCTGGATCCGCGTCGGATCGTGTGTCTGGGCGACCGCGCGGCGGACAATCCGGACTGGTGGAAGGCGAACCGGATCCACTTCTTCTGTCCGGAGCTGACCTACCGGCAGATCGGCGAGCTGACCGATCTGAAGCCGGCGGCGGTGCGGGATTACATCCACGCGGCGGAGATCCCCGCCGAATGTTACGAAAAATTACCCGAAATCGAATAACCAAACGAAAGGAGCCGAAGATGGCAAAGTGTGAAAAGCAGTGCGAGATCTACTCGCGGGTGTGCGGGTATTTCCGCCCGGTCGCGAACTGGAACCGGGGCAAGAAAGAGGAGTTTGCCGAACGCAAAACATTCAAAGTGAAAGGAGCTTGAAGATGGAGATCACCCCGAGACAATACGGCCGCCTCGAAATGGCTGCCTGGGCGCTGGCCAAACATTCGGAACACAATGAAGTCTGCATGGTGCTGGCAAAAGGCGTCATGCAGGTGCTGGACGAGATCGCCGACGGCGACGACCTGGACGAGCTGCGCCGGGAAAAACCGGACTGGCAGGATGATGCCGGCCGGCTGCCGGACATTCCCGACTGGCGTGACAGTGCGGCGCGTCAGACCGACGATGATCTTTTGGTCCAGTGCCGTCTGATCGTCGCCGCGCACCAGGGCGAAAGCCTGGGAAAAATGATCGAAGCGGTCAAAGCCGGCGCGAACATCAGCGGCAGCAAACTGGCGCGTCTGCTCGGCGTCAACAAGGCGCGGATCAGCGAAGCGCTGAACGGCAAAGCGAAACCCTATTTCATTGAACGGTTCACCGAAATCCTCGGCGAAGGAGGTGCGAGATGAGTGTGCAGAGACTTTCCGACAACCGGGCGATGCGGGCGATGAGCGTCCAGGATGCCGATGCGCTGTTCCAGGAGATTGCTCTCCTGACGGTCAAGATCGAAAAGACCAAAGCGCAGTATGAAAAGCGGATCGCGGAGCTCAAAGCGGCCGCCGGCAGGGATACCGAAGGGCCGGAGGCCGAACTGCGTGAAAAAGTCGCAACGCTGACCGCGTATATCAACGCCCACCCGGAACGCTTCATCAAGCCGCGCCAGCACGCGACCGATTACGGCAAATACGGAGTCCGGACGGTTTCCAATCTGGAGATCACGGACGAGGAAGCGGTCAAGCTGACGGTCAAGGCGCTGGGCATCCCGGCGCTGGTCGTGACCGAACGTCTGGACAAGAAGGCGCTGGAAAAAGCGATCGGCGACGGGCAGTCGATCGACGGCTGCGAACTTCGCCGCGGCGAGATCGCCAGCTACACGGTCGCCAAAGCGCTGTTGGAGGAGTGACGGTATGGACTTGAACGAAATTCTCAACGGTCAGATCCCCGCCTCGCTGGAAGAAAAGACGGCGGCAGCGGGCAATCTGGTCTATCTTTCCCGGCGGATCGTGCCGGTGACGTCGCTGCTGATCGCGGCGGCACGGCGCGACAACTTCGACCGGGATCTCGCCGGGTGGACGCAATGGTGCCGGGAATCGCTGGATCTGGACGGATCCGACCGGGACCACCGCCGCGCGATCGGCGATCTGCTGCTGGACGTCCGCGACCAGACTGATGTTTACAACATTCTCTTCACTCTCGCGTTCGACAAGCTGCTGCCGCTGACGCGGATCCCGTCCGACCAGATCGCCGCGTTCCTTTCGCATCACGATGTCAAATCCATGAAGCGGGACGACGTGCGGGTCGCGGTCGCCGAATGGCTGGGCGAAAAGCCGCGCGAAAAAGCGGAGACACCGGATCTGCCGGGCTTTGCCGCCGCGCTGGAAGCGATCAGCTGCATGGAACCGGCGGCGATCTGCGTCCGGATCGCGGACGAGACGGCTGCCACCAATGCGCTGTCCGCCGGTCTGGGTCTGCTGGGCGCATCCCTGGCGTATCACAAGCGCGAGAAAAAGGACCTTGAACTTCTGCAGGGATTGCGGGCTTCGCTCCTTGACGAAGTCAAGGAGCTTGAAGGGATTATTTCAGAGTGTTGTAAACAACAGAATGTTGTAAACAACAATCCGTAATTTGTGTAAACCTTTTCGGAATCTTGACAAAAAATGGGCGTTTTGGATTTTCTGAAAACAATGAAGTCACCGGCCGGGGCACCGGTGAGGAGCAATTTACCGGCGACGGCGGAACGCGCCGCGGCGGTGGTCAACGCCCCTGCCGCCGTGACCGTCTCCGCCGCCGCCAATCTTCCGGCGAGCGTGGACGAGCTGCCCGCCGAAGTGCGGGCGCTGGCAATGGAGCGTCTGACCTTCGTGCGGCTGGTCCGCGCCCGGAAGTCGGCATGCAGCTGCACCGACCGCGAGGCGGCGGAATATGTCGCGCTGAATCACGTGCATGAGTTTCCTATTCTGCATCGCGCCGGTCACAGCGGAGCGACCGCGCTGCACTATAATAATTATAGGAACTGGAACCGGCGGATCCAGGGTCTGACCGATGAGGAGATGATCCTGCGCGCGCTGTGCGACAATTACGCCCGCGGCATGCAGGAGCGCCGCGGCGACAAAAGGTTCTGGGAACTTTTCTTCGCCATGTATCTGAACCTGAACCGGCTGCCCGTTTCGGTGGCATACAGCCGGGCGTGCGCCCGGATGCGGCAGGAATTCAAGGACATCCCCGTTCCGAGTCTGACGCAGGTCCGGTATCAGGTCAACCGTCTGCCGGCGGACACGGTGATCCTGGCGCGCGAAGGCGAGGAAGCCTTCCGGAACAAATGCGGCGATTTCATCCGGCGCGACTGGCTGGATGTTGCGCCCGGCGAATGCGTGATCGGCGACAGCCGCACGTTCGACACCCGGGTACGCGTCTGGAACGACGAGCAGCAGAAATGGCAGGCGGTCCGTCCGACCATCGCCGCTCTGATGGACGGACGCAGCTGGTATATCGCATCCTACTGGATCACCGCGGAACCGGTCAACAGCCAGACGCTGATCGACACGCTGCGGCTGTATCTGCGGGCGACCGGCGGAGTGCCGCCGCCGATCATCTACTTCGACAACGGAAAGGACTACTGCGCCCAGGGATTCGCGACCGACTTTGACGCGGAAGGTTATCACCATTCGATCTTCCGCGAGCTCGGGATCCGTCTTCTCAATTCCCTGGCATACAACGCCCGCGCCAAGACGATCGAACGCGCGTTCCGCGACATGATGCAGCAGTTCGACAAGATGTTCCCCGATTACCTCGGATCGCGTCCCGGCCAGCGCAACCAGGCGGCGGATTATTATGACGACCATGCAGAGGAACTCCCCTCGCTGGAACAGTTCTGCCAGATCTTCGGAGCATGGCTGCAGGAGTATCACAACCGGCCGAAAGGCGGTTCGATCCATCGCGGCCGGAGCCCGCGCGAGATCTGGGAGAGCCGGAGCCGCGGCGGCCGCGTCCCGCTTTCCGTGGAACGTCTCAAAATGGCATTTCTCAAACCGGAAGCGGTCCGCACGGTCGGTCGCGGCCCGAGCGTGAAGTGGGACAATGAGTTCTACTATTGCGACAAGCTGACCTGGGGAACCAAGGTGCTGATCAAGTCCGACACGCTTGACCATGGACACGTGATGTGCTTCACGCTGGACGGCGCATTCATCGGCGAAGCGCGGACCCGTGCCGCGATCCACGCGCTGACCGGCGGCAAGGACGAGATCCGTTCGCTGATGGCGCGGCAGCGCCGCCAGCTCAAGGAAGCGCGGACCTGCCTTGCCGATCTGACCGGCGGCAAACACCTTTACAGTCCGCTGGAACTGCTGCTGGCCGATGCGGACGCGGTCGGCGTCAAGGCGGCGGACCAGGTGACCAGCGTCGGGGGCGCCGCGCACCATTACGAACATCACCAGATCCCCGGCGTGATCGACACACCGGCGCTGCCGGAAGTATCGGAGCAGCCGAAGCCGGAAAACAATATCGAATTTCAGGAAAGCATGGCGGATTTCCACGCTTTCATAACCTCAAACAAGGAGAAGGACGATTATGAGTAACACCAGGACAGCAGGGACCGCGGTCAGCGCGGCCGCACACAACGCCGACAATCCCGCGCCGGAAGCCGGGATGAGCCGGGACATCATCAACATTGGATTGAACATTTTCCGCGCCGGGATCCGGCGTTACAAGGAGCCGGAGCAGGAGCTTCTGGAATGGCTCTGGGGCTACACGTTCGACGCCCTAGGGAATTCCAAGACCGAACTGTGCCGGCAGCTCGGCTATGATTACAAATTCATTTACGACGTCTGGACCGGTGCGTATGACGGCGAGCTGGACACCTTCTGCGCCGCGATCCAGGCGCTGAAGATGCGCGCTGCGCAGTCCATGCCGCTGGTGGAGACGATCGTGGTCAAACGGCTGCTGGAGGCGTTCGATTATGCGCGGGATTATTCCGCGATGGTGTCGATCCAGGGACCGACCGGCCGCGGCAAAACCTACACGGCCAAGTATTGGGCGCGGAACAACAACCACGGACGCACCCGGTATATCCGTGTCCCCAGCGGATGCACGCGCCGGCAGATCGTCTGCATGCTTTGTTCTTCCTGTGGTATCGGCGTCAACGGGCATAAGACGACCGAACTGGAGCAGCGGCTGTTCAAGGCATTCACCAGCCGGAACGTCATCATCGTGGACGAAGCCGGACACCTGGTCCCGAAAGCGACTGCCAATGGCACCAGTGCGATCGAACTGCTGCGCGACCTGCACGACATCTGCGGCTGCGCGGTCGTGATGATCTTCACCGACGTTTACTTGAAAGAGATGAAGAGCGGAAGACTCGCCGATTACTTCGAACAGTTCCGCGGCCGGATCAAATTCGAGCTGATTATCCCCAACAAGATTTTCCGGTCGGAAGTGGAGGAGGTGCTTCGCAGTTTCATTCCGGATCCGCCGCAGAAGCTGATCGAATACGCCTACAAGACGGCGTGCGAACGGGACGGCAAACTCCGGACGCTGTTCGAGGATCTCCAGCGGGCGAAAGCCTGGGCGGAGAAAAACGGACGGACCATGCAGCTGGCGGATTTGCGGCTTGCGGTCGATTGGCGTAAATCCGGCGGCATCTGGCCGGAAGAATAACCATCAGGAGGGATGACGACGATGATTTACCAGGCGGTAATAAGAAAGAGTTTGCGCAACGGGAAGTATATATATTTTCTCAGCCGCGATGGCAAAACGATCCGGATCGGCGATGCGTGCTATCTTTCGCGCGAAAACGCGATTGCCGCCGCCCGCCGGGCAGCCTACGCTGCGCACGGACGCATCATACTGCCGGGTCTGACCGCTGCCGTCTTCCGGGTGATGCCGGAGGTCCGGCCATGAACGCGCTATGGTCCGGCTGCCGCATCGGCCGTCCGCGGATCCGCGGGGCTCTGTTCTGTCTGGCCGGCGAGCCGTTTATTATGTATCGTCATCCGGTTCTCGGCGAAACTTTTTTCGCCGTCGATCCTGAAACCATCCGAATCGAGGTCTATCATGCAGCCGGAACTTTTTATCCTGCCGAAACAGCCGCCGAACCGCTTGACCAAACTGGAGAAGCGGGCCGTCTATCACGCGATCCGCTTCTATCTGTATCAGGAGCCGCAGGATCACCTGGACGGCAGACTGCTGCAAGCAGTATTTATCGCAATGGAAAAACTCAAACCGAGGAGAAAGCATAATGCAGAATCTTGACTTTTACATCACTCTTTACCCGCTGAAAAAAGGTGCATGGAATTTCCGGCTGTCGACGGACGACGCGACTTTGAAATCCGGCTATCATTCCCCGCTCGCGAGTTACGAATCGCCGAGCCGCGCGGTCTATTTCGCTTTGCAGGAAGCGCAGAAGATCGCGCACCGCTTCAAACGCAAACCGGCAAAGGTCACAGTTCTCTCCGAAGACGAACGCGCCTTCCTGCCGAAAGGAAGTTGGAAAAATGCAGGTCAAAATTGAAAGCCGGAATTTGCCGGTCGAGGAGATCTCCACACTGATCCGGAAGCATCGTGCCGACGGCAAGACCATCGACAGTTTTCTGAATGCGTGCGTCTATGCCGCCCATGAACTGCATCTTGCCAGTTATTATTTCCGGGTCGACCAGGCCGCCGACGGCTGGCAGATCGTGGCGGTGTTTTTATGAGTATCAAAGCGATTCACACGATCAAAAGCAAGCTGCACCTGTCCGATGCGGATTATCGCGCGCTGCTGCAGCGGACGGCCGGCGTATCGTCTTCGAAAGATCTCACGCCGGAAGGCGACAAGGCGGTCATGGCGGCGCTCCGGACGTTGGAATCGGGTCCGCGTCACATCGGCGCCACCACGCGCGCAGAGGCGAAGATCTGGGCGCTCTGGTATGCGATCAAACCATATCTGCCGGAACCGGAACGCACCGTGCCGTATCTGCTCGGGATCTGCGGTCGCGTGGTCGGCTATCGGATCCCCGGCACCGACACGCTGCCAAGGTTGTCCGGCCAGGAGAAATACAAGATCATCGAAGCGCTTAAATCCCGTCTGAAACAGGAAGAATGGACCTACAGCCGGAAAACAGGAGTGCCGTTCTGATGCTTGATATATTCAGCAGAATTTCAATAATCGCGGGGGAAGCGATCGAGGACCGGAGCAAGCGGGATGAATTTCTCCGGAAAATGTCACTGATCCTGCGTGACTACACTCTGACGCCGGCAACCACAGAACTGGTGGTTTCCGACAATTCAGACATTCATCTATTCAAAATGTTCCTGGGGATCAAAGCGGTCGAAGGATGCACGAGAGGAACGCTCCAGTGTTACACACAGGCGATCCGAATGCTGCGCAAATTCACCCAAAAACCGCTGACCGAAATCACCGCGAACGACATTCGCTGCATTTTGGCCGAGGGCATGGTCAAGCGGGGCTGGTCGGCTGGTAATGCCAACAACAACCGGCGCTGCTGGTCGTCTTTTTTCACCTGGGCATTCAATGAAAAACTGATCAAAGACAACCCGATGATCCACGTCAAGGCGGTGAAAGGGGAAAAGCATGTCCGTATGCCGTTCAGCGAAGAAGAGATGGAACGTATGCGGCAGGCTGCAAGCGACATCAGGGAAAGGGCGATCCTGGAATTCCTGTTTTCAACGGCGTGCCGGGTTGCGGAAGTGGCGGCCTTGACCCTGGCGGACCTGAATCTGCCGGAGCATTGCGCGAAAGTCCTGGGCAAAGGGCGAAAAGAGCGGATCGTATATCTGAACAGCAAAGCGATGCTGTATCTCAAGGAGTATCTTTCCACGAGGAGCGATAATTGTCCGGCCGTTTTTGTCGGGACGCGGTATAACAGTGCCAGGAACAAGATCCCGCTGTCTATATCTGCCTTCGAGGTAATTGTCCGCGAATTAGGCAAGCGGGCGGGGGTCAGCAACGTCCATCCGCATCGGTTCCGACATACGGCTGCGACTACTGCCCTGCGGCGCGGGATGCCGATCGAACAGGTCCAGCAGATGCTTGGTCATGAGAAGATCGATACGACCTTGATCTATGCCAAGATCAACACGGCATCGCTCAAGGCGAATCATGAAAAATATCTGAATTGAGGAAACCATGGCGAAACGGACAGGTAAAGTTCATACGAGGGTGCTGGTGGCCAACAGCCATATCCGGCAATTCCATGAGATCATGGACTCATTCGCCGGTCAGGACCATTGGCACGTATTCACCGATTTCCTACAGCTGACCATGGACGGATTTCTTTCCGATCAGACAGCTGACCATCCGCGCGAAAAGCACTATCAGGAGATCCTGCAGCAGTATCAGGAGCGGGAGCAGGCGAACTTCCCGCGGCTGCTGAATTGCATTTTCGGCTATATGCGGGAAACGAATCAGGAATGTCTGTCTGAAATCTGGGAGGAATACGCGGCGAACGCGAACCTCGGTCAATTCTTCACGCCGTGGCACCTTTGCCAGCTCAATGCAGATCTGATGCTCAATGACGTGGATTTTTCGGTCTATACACCGGATAAGCCGTGCGTGATCGCGGATCCGAGCTGCGGGGGTGGCCGGACTTTGATGGCAGCACTGAAAAAGGTGCCGCAAAGCAAGATGGATTCGGTCATCTTCCACGGGATCGACGTTGACAGCAACGTCTGTCTGGCTGCAGCACTGAATATGCTGTTCTTCAATGCCAACAGCTTTATCGTCCATGGCAACGCGCTGACGATGGAAGTCTGGCGGGTTTATCAGACCGTGCACAGTCTGGCCTTCGGAGGCGAGATCCTGGAGATCACTGATCCGGACGAGATGAAGCGGATAATCAGTATCGGGTTCAGGGAAAAAGAGGAGGCAAAATGAAAGAGACGTAGTATCATAGTCAGACCGGTCAGGCCTGTCCAACAGGTCCGACAGAATAGAAGCGGGAGCGGTCGAGCTTTAGCAGAGCCCGGCCGCCCTCAGCCCCGGCGAAAGCAGCGCCGAAACCGATTTTACCGCAGTGGGATGCGATAATGTAACATCGGAATCAGGCGCTGTCTATCGCCGGGGCTTTTTTTATGACAGAATTTTTAACGAAAGAGGTTATATGGGAAAAACCAAAAGCCCCGTCACCGCCGCGGACCTGGCCAGAAACGGCTACCGGCAGCAATGGGGCGTCATTGTCATTTGCGAAGACGAAAAAGACCAGATCCGCAAGTATGAAAATCTGAAGAAACAGTATCCGGACCGGAAGATCAAGGTGGTGACCACATGAAAACGATCGAAGTCCATAACCGCTGCTCGGATTATGACAGCTACCGGGCAGCCCGCGTCAAGTCACTGTTCAATGCGGAAACCGGCTGCAATTTCGATCTGACGGCGGAACTGCCGGCCGACGAGACCACCTGGCGGATCGGCGTCATTGTCGGTCCTTCCGGATCCGGGAAGAGTTCGATCGGGCGTCAATTCTGGCCGGACGTGCCGATTGCGGACCTTTCGGCGGGGTGGCCGTCTGATCGACCGATCGTGGACGCCATCGCGCCGGAAGGGGACTTCAACGCGGTCACGGCGGCGCTTTCGGCGGTCGGTCTGGGAGATGTGCCGGCATGGCTGCGGCCTTTCCCGGTGCTCAGCGTCGGCGAAAAATTCCGCGCCGGTGTCGCCCGTGTGATCGCGGATACGCCGCAGCGGATCGTGATCGACGAGTTCACCAGCGCCCTGGACCGGCAGATCGCAAGGTTCGGAGCGCTGGCTTTCGCCAAGTCCTGGCGGCGGCTCAAGGGCGGGCAGCAGTGTCTGATCCTGAGCTGCCACCGCGACATCCTGGACTGGATCCAGCCGGACTGGATCTTCGACACGGCGACCGGCAAATACAACAGCGCGGTGGGGGTTCAACGCCCCCGGTTCGATCTTGAGCTCTGGAAAACCGACTGGCGTTACTGGCCGGCGTTTGAAAAGCATCATTATCTGAAACTGCCGCACATGATCGCGGCGTATTGTTATGTCGGGACGGTCGGCGGCGAGCCGGTCTGTCATGTCGCGGTCAGCAGCAGGAACAAAGGCAAGGACGGCGTGGAGGCCAGGGCGTGTCGCCTGGTGGTCCTGCCGGAATGGCAGGGCGCGGGCGTCGGCATGCGCTTCCTGAATGCGGTCTGCGAGATGCAGCTGCGGGGAGAAGCCGGAGCCCGTTTTCCCGGTCGGCCGATGACGACTCTCTTCCACACTTCGCATCCCGGTCTGGCTGCAAGTTTGCGCCGAGATCGGAAATGGCGGCAGCTCAGCGCCGTCCTGTATGGCGAACCGAAAATCCGGAACCTGCGGACGATGGCCGTCAGCAATGCGCGGAAACTGCAGAAGGATCCGAATGCCGTGACCATCACCGGAGCCGGATACGGCGGCCATTTCCGTGCGGTCCAGGGCTTCCGGTATGTCGGCGAGGAGGGGCTGCATGAGTAAGCTGCGGGTTATCTTGTGCGGGCAGCGCAGCTTCGGCGCGGCGGTGTTCGATGAACTCCGGAGTCTGCCGGATATTGAGATCCGTGCGGTCTATGCCCCGCCGGGCGACCGGCTGCATGGGCGGGCGGAGGTCTACGGCTTCCCGGTCCGGACAGCCGGGACGCTGCGGTCCGAAACGATGCCGGCCGATTGTGATCTGCTGATCGCCGCGCACAGTCACGACTTCGTCAGCCGTGCAGTCCGGAACCGTTTGCGGATCGGCGCGATCGGTTATCATCCGTCGCTGCTGCCGCTCCACAGAGGGCGGGACGCGGTCCGCTGGACCGTCCGGATGCGCGATCCGATAGCCGGCGGCACCGTCTTCTGGCTTTCCGATACGGTCGACGGTGGACCGGTCGCCGCCCAGGACTGGTGTTTTGTGCGGTCGGACGATGACGCGCATTCGCTTTGGCGCCGCGAGCTCTTTCCAATGGGCGTCAAGCTGATCGGGAGGGTCGTCGCGGACATTCTTCGCGGCCGGCTGGTGATGCACGACCAGGATCCGGCGCTGGCGACTTGGGAGCCGTCGATCGCCGGCGCGCCGCGGTTGTATCGTCCGGAGCTGCCGCAGATCGGCACGCTGCCGGCGGGATATGAAGTGATCAAATAGAGAGGAGGTGATTCAGAGGAGCCCGGTCAAGCGCCGGGCTTTTTTTATGGCATTGTTGTATCACGCGGGCGCTCGCATGACGCACACGGGACAACAATTTTCCGCACAGTCCGGATCGTATATGGATTGGCGGATCGGCACATTATTTCAGCGGCGTTTTGTGTAAACTTCCGGATGACCTGTTTCGAGGTAAGTCAAGGTATGTCAACCTGTGCAAACCTTTTCGTTCGATATAGGCCGCTTGACGGATTCTGAGTGTGTTTCATGCACACGGGGCGAAAAATTATAAAACCCTTTGAGTAAACGAGTTTTAGCGGAAGTCAGAATTTTTCACTTCTCTGGGTAGATTGAAAAAAGGGCAAAAAAAATGGCGGAGAGAGCGGGATTCGAACCCGCGGTAGAGTTTGACCCCTACGACGGTTTAGCAAACCGTTCCTTTCGGCCACTCAGGCATCTCTCCACTGTAAAAACTATGTCACTATACTCCATTATTCTTTTTTTTCAACCATCTGAATGCGCTTTTTTGGAAAAATTCAACATTTCCGGCCGGTTTTCGCCCGATTGTTCTTTTCCCGTTCTTCCCCCGCGGAACTTTCCCGGCACGGCTTGACATTTTCAAACAGACGCATTATATTGCATTATATTAATCCGGTCAAGCGGAAAGGAAAGTGGACTATGACGCTGCGGCTGTCGGAAAGTTTGGAAGATTATCTCGAAGCGATCGCGGAACTGATCGTTGTCGACGGTCACGCGCATACCAAGGAAATCGCCGAAAAACTCAACGTCAAAATGCCGTCCGTCACCGCCGCGCTCCGCCAGCTCGAAAAAATGGGCTGCATCGTCTACAACACCCACTATCCCGTTCAGCTTACTCCCGCCGGCAAGGAAATCGCCGATCAAGTGGTCCGCCGTCACCGCATTCTGAAAAAATTTTTCGGGGAGATTCTGGGGCTCCATCCGGAGAAAGCGTCCGAGACCGCCTGCCGGCTTGAACATGCCGTCGACGAGGAGACCATTGAGCGTTTCATCCTCTTTTCCGAAGCGATTGAAAACAGGTCCGATGCGCGTGCGCTGCAGATTTATCTGACCGAAGCGATCGCCATTCTCAGCGAAGAAAATTTCCGGCAGGTGTGTGTTTTGAGCGAAATGCATTCCGGCGAATCCGGAACGGTCCGGCAGATCGGGCGGAATGTGCCGCCGGAGGAAATTCCCGGACTCGGAATAGCCGTCGGCGATCCGATTGCGGTGCAGGGAGCGTCGCTGGACAAGACTTCGTTCCGGGTAACGGTTCGGGGGCAGACGGTCAATCTGCCGCTGAAAACTGCGGAAAATATCTGGATCAACCGCGACGACAACAATCCTTTGTAAGTCTCGGACTTACAGATAGATTTCCCGCAGTCTGGTTTCCGGTTTCGCGTCCGGCAGGATCGGCGCTTTCAGCCCGATGGGGTTGGTCGGGAAGGGTTCCGACGGATTGATGCCGCAGCGTTCATAGATGCTTCCGAGCAGATCGACCGGCGAGACCGGGCGTGAAATCACGTGTTCACCGGTGGCATCGGAAGCGCCGACGACTTTACCGCCGGCGAAACCGCCGCCGGCCACCATGGCGCTGAAGCACTTGCAGTAATGATTGCGTCCGCCCTGCCACGGCGGGTCCCAGTCGACTTTCGGAGTCCGGCCGAATTCTCCGGTCCACCAGATAAGAGTCTGATCGAGCAGTCCCCGTTCATGAAGATCGCAGATCAGTGCGGCGACCGCGCGGTCCATGTCGGGCGCGATGCGGTCGAGGGTTTCGAAATGGCGTTTATGGGTATCCCAGCCGGAGGCGTTGATGGTGATGTAAGGCACGCCGGCCTCGACCAGCCGGCGGGCGCAGAGGCAGGACTGACCGAACTTGTTTTTACCGTAGCGGGCGCGCATTTCTTCGGATTCTTTGGTCAGGTCGAAAATCTCGGCGGCTTTTCCGAACAGAATGGCTTTGGCTTCTTCGCCGGCCTTGTCATATTCCGCGAGTTCGGGATGACCTTTCATTTCAAATCCGAGAGAATCGAGATCGTTGAGCAGGCCGAAACGGCGTTCCATATCCTGTTTGGAAACTCCGCCTGCCGGGGTGTAGCCGTCCACGAGGAACGGGTTTCCTGCGGGATTGCCGCCGGTGGCGAACGGGGCATAGCGGTCGCCGAGGAAACCGCATTCGGCAAACCGTCCCTTGGTGGTGGTGAGCGCGACGTACGGGGGCAGATGATGTTTCACGCCGCCGCCGTTGAGCATGGCCAGGAGTGCGCCGATGGCGGGGTAGGTGATTCCTCCGCCGGGCTTGCGTCCGGTCTGCATCAGATAAGTAGCGGTCTCGTGGCCTGCGAACGGATGAGTCATGCTGCGGATGATCGAATATTTATCGGCGATCTTGGCCAGTTCGGGCAGGTATTGACTGACGAAGATGCCGTCCACATTGGTCGGGATGGCGCCCCGGCCGCCGTTGTAATTGCGGTCCGCCTGAGGTTTCGGATCGAACGATTCCAGATGACAGGGCCCGCCCCAAATCCACAGTTCGATCACGCATTTGGCGGTTTTGGACATTTTCATCCGGGCAGGAACTTCCAGTCCGGCGAAAGCGGGACAGCAGCGCGCGGCCGCGCCGAACGCGCCCAGTGTCAAACATCTCTTCAGAAATTCCCTGCGATCCATAGCAGCTCCTTTCCCGTTCCATCAGTTTCCAGTAATTTAATATAATAAGGAAAAACTTTTTTGCAAATCATTCCATGGAAAAAAAGCGGATTTTGCCGACAGCGCAGTGCATTTTCGCGCCGGACTGCTGCGGATTTCAGTGGTAAAAAGCGGTTCGGACCGATTTTTCGCGGGGAAAAATGCATTTTTTTTGAAAAACGAGTTTGTGTCTGGCCGTTTCTGTGCTATCGTACCGGTGAAGGACTGCGAAAACCAACAGGAGGACTGCACCATGAGAACATCCGTACTTGCCATGATTCTGGCCGGCGGGGAAGGCCGGCGTCTCGCTCCGCTGACTGACCAGCGCGCAAAACCGGCTGTTCCTTTCGGGGGAAAATACCGCATCATCGACTTCGTGCTCAGCAACTTCGTCAACAGCGGCATCGACAGCATCTTTGTGCTGACTCAGTTCAAATCCCAGAGTCTGATGGAGCATATCATCAACGGCTGGAACATTTCCAACACCCATCGGCAGGGGCGGTTCATCATTCCCGTGCCGGCGCAGATGCAGACCGAGGACAAGACCTGGTATATGGGCACCGCGGACGCCATTTTCCAGAATGCGCCTCTGATCGAAGATTTCAATCCCGATCTGGTGGCGGTATTCGGCGGCGATCACATTTATCGTATGGACATCAGCCAGATGGTCGATTTCCATCTCAACAACAATGCCATTGCCACCGTCGCGGCGATCCCGGTCCCGATCGAGGAGGCGCATCAGTTCGGCATCATCGAGGTGGATGCCAACTGGAAGATCACCGGATTTCAGGAGAAACCCGAACATCCGACGCCCCTGCCGAACGATCCGACCATGGCGCTGGCCTCGATGGGCAACTACATCTTCGGCGCGCAGGATATCCTGCATCTGCTGAAGACCGACCATGCCGATTCCAGCAGTTCGCACGACTTCGGGAAAAACATCATTCCCTCGCTGGTTTCGTCCAACCGGCTTTACGCCTACAACTTCTATCTGAACAAAATCCCCGGTCAGAAAAATTCAGACAAACCCTACTGGCGGGATGTCGGCACGCTGAAGGCGTTTTTCGAGGCGAATATGGACCTGCGCGCCACCACGCCGCATCTTGATCTTTACAATGCCGAATGGCCGATCTACAACTATCATTTCAGTCTGCCGCCGGCGAAATTCGTGCACAACGAGGACGTCGATACCCACGGTCTGACCCGGATCGGGAAGGCGATCAATTCGATCGTATGCGACGGCTGCATCGTTTCCGGCAGCACGGTCACCAATTCCATCCTGTTCAATTCGGTTTACGTGCACAGCTACGCCACGGTCCACAATTCGATCCTGCTCAACGATGTGGACATCGGCGAGCACTGCCGGATTCGGAATGCGATTATCGACAAGCACAACATGATCCCGCCGGGAACCATCATCGGCTACGATCGGAAAGAGGATGAAAAACACTACATCGTGACCGAACTGGGACCGGAATACGGACCCGACGCCTGGCTCACGGTGATCCCGAAGGATCGTCACCATCAGCAGCTCGAACTGCCGAAAAGTCTGGTGACACACGATGACGGAAAGTGAACTGACCCGTCTGCGGTCTGCCGTTCGCGGACACGTGGCGGAGATTCTGGGATCGGGGGAAGGCTGTCACGATTTCGACCACACGCTCCGGGTGGTGAAAAATGCCTTGGCTCTCGCGGCCGAGGAAGACTGTTCCGCGCGGGAAACCGCCATGATCGAACTTGCCGCCCTGCTGCATGACTGTGCCCGGCCGGAGGAATTCGAATCCGGCGGCAAGCTGTGTCATGCCGAACTCGGCGCGGACAAGGCCGAAAAAATCCTCCGGGACTTGAACTGCACGGATTCCGAACTCATCCGGACCGTGTGCGATGCGGTCCGCTGTCATCGCTACCGGGGAAAATCACGTCCCCGGACCCGGGTCGCCTGCGTGCTGCATGATGCCGACAAACTCGATTCCATCGGTGCGGTCGGCATCGGCCGGGCTTTCCTCTTCGCCGGGAAACTCGGTGCGCGGCTTCACAATACGGAAGCCGAAGCGCTGAATTCGGAACCCTACAGCCGGGAGGACACTGCCTATCGGGAATATCTCGTGAAACTGCGTCACGTGCCGGAGCGTCTGACCACGGCGTCCGGCCGGCGGCGGGCGCGGGAACGGGCGGAATTCATGCATGATTTTTTCCGGAGGATGAACAACGGAGAATGAAACCCGGAAACCGGGTGCAATAAATCGGTAAGAAAGACGTTATTTAACGATAAATGAACAAAACTATATTTGGAGAAATGTCGAAATGAAAAAAGCAATGCGTCTGTTGCTCGGCCTGATCGTTCTGGCCGCGGTCGTCGCCCTGGCGGTTTTCGCCTACCGTAAATATTCCGGCCCCAAGGACCGCGTGGTGTTCCGCACGGACACCGTCCGGAAAAGCGATCTGATGCGTTCCATCACCGCGACCGGCACGGTGGAACCGGAAGAACTGGTGAACGTCGGCGCGCAGGTTCAGGGCATGATCACCGAATTCGGACCCGATTCGAAGGGGAAGCCGGTGGATTACGGGTCGATCGTGAAGGAAGGCGGCGTACTGGCCCGTATTGACGATTCGCTGTATGCGGCGGAACTCAAATCCGCTCAGGCCTCGCAACTGCAGGCAAAGGCGGCGATCAATTCGGCCAATTCCAATATTCAGCAGGCCAAAGCCCGCATGGAACTGGCCGGTCTGAACCTGAAACGCGCCAAGCAGCTGCGGCCGACCAACGCCATCGCGCAGAACACCTACGACGAAGCACTGGCGGATTATGATGTGGCGAAAGCCAATCTGGCCGTGGCCGAGGCTTCTCTGGCCCAGGCTCAGGCGCAGCTGGCCGCCGCCAACGCCCAGTATGAACGCGCCGCGAGAAATCTTTCCTACTGCGTCATCAAGTCGCCGGTGAACGGCGTCATCATCGACCGCCGCGTGAACATCGGCCAGACCGTCGTGTCCAGCATGAACGCGCCGAGTCTGTTTCTGATCGCCAAGGACCTCAAACGCATGCAGGTCTGGGTGTCGGTCAACGAGGCGGATGTCGGCCAGATCAAGGTCGGACTGCCGGTGCAGTTTACGGTCGATGCGTTTCAGAACCGCACCTTCCAGGGAACGGTGCGGAAAATCCGGCTGAACGCCACCATGTCGCAGAACGTCGTCACCTACGTGGTCGAGGTGGAAACGGATAACTCCGACGGCACGCTGCTGCCGTATCTGACCGCCAATGTGAAATTCATCCTGGCCCAGCGTCAGGGCGTGCTGTCCGTGCCGAATGCCGCGTTCCGCTTCACGCCCGCTGCGGAAATGGTTTCCCCGGCGTTCCGCGGCGAATTGCAGAAGAGTTTTACGCGCCAGAGCCGCGAACGGCGGATCTGGGTGCGCGACGGCGAATCCATCCGTCCGCTGACCGTGACCGTCGGGCTGAACGATGGTTCGACCACGGAAATCTCCTCGTCCGAACTGAAGGAAGGCATGGTCGTGGTGACCGGCACGGAAATACAGAGTGCGGCCAGACAAGCCGTTCAGGGCGCGCCCGGAGCGGGTTCCGAGAACCGCAGTCCGTTCCTGCCCTCGCCGCCGCGGCGGCAGCAGAGGAGAAACAGATGAGCCTGATCGAACTGCATGACATCCGGAAAACCTATTCGCTCGGCGAAATCGACGTTCCGGTGCTCAAAGGCATTACGCTTTCCATCGAAAAAGGCGAATACGTCGCCCTGATGGGAGCTTCCGGCTCCGGGAAAAGCACGCTGATGAACATCCTGGGCTGTCTGGACCGGCCGACTTCCGGCGATTATCTGTTCGACGGACGCGAGGTGGGGCGGCTTTCCGGCGACGAACGTGCCAAGCTGCGCAACCGGCATATCGGCTTCGTCTTTCAGAGTTTCAACCTGCTGCCCCGGACCAGCGCGCTGGAAAACGTCTGCATGCCGCTGTATTACACCGCGGGCGATCTTTCCGCACGGGAAGTGACCAACCGCGGCCGCGCCATGCTCGAACGGGTCGGGCTTGCCGAACGGATGAATCACGAACCTTCCCAGCTTTCCGGCGGTCAGCAGCAGCGTGTGGCCATCGCCCGCGCCCTGATCAACCATCCGCCGGTGCTGTTTGCGGACGAACCCACCGGGAATCTGGATTCCAAGACCAGCGTGGAAGTGATGAAGCTCTTTGAAACGCTGAACAGCGAAGGGATCACGATCATCCTCGTGACGCATGCCACGGAAGTGGCCGACTGCGCGAAGCGGACGATTCATATTCAGGACGGTCTGATCGTGAGCGGCGCTTACAGCTGAGCCGGAGGAAGATGATGAGCAGAATTTCACAAAAACGCCCGGCGGGACGCAATCCCTACGATTGCAGCGTGGACCTGCACGGCATGTATGCAGCCGAGGCGATGGCGCTGGTGGAAAGAATGATCACCGTCCATCCGCGGTGCAGCATTCTGATCATTCACGGCAACGGCTCCGGAACGCTGCGCAGCGCCGTGCGCGGCGCCTTGAAAGCGCATCGGTTCCCGGCCGTGCGGGATTATTTTTTCGGCGAGGATATCGGTGCGCCGGGTTTGGACGGCGTGACCGTGGTCCATACCCGCTGAACAGAAAACGACAGGAGAATCGAAGATGTCATTATGGAGAACCATGCTGGTGGCGCTGGTCGCCTTGAAACGCAATCCGACGCGGGCATTGCTGACCGCGCTGGGAATCGTCATCGGCATTGCGGCGGTGATCGCGATGATGGAAATCGGCAACGGCTCGTCGCGTGCGATCCGGACTTCGATCGAAAGCATGGGAGCCAATTCCATCCTGATCATGCCGGGTGCGCCGCGGATTCCCGGCGGCGTGAGACAGAGTTCCGGCAGCGGAGTTTCCCTGACGCCGGAGGACTGCGAGGCGATTCGGCAGGATTGTCCCAGCGTGGCGCTGGCGGTGCCGATCGTGCGTGCTTCCGCCGTGCAGGCGGTCGTCGGCAACCGCAACTGGACCCCGCAGCAGTGTTACGGCGTCGGCACCGATTATCTGCAGATACGGAACTGGACCATTGCCGAGGGCCGCAACTTCACCGAACGCGAGGTCGAACGCCGGGCGCGGGTCTGTCTGGTCGGCAAGAAGATCGTCAACGAACTTTTCGGCGGCGAATCGCCGGTCGATTCCGAAATCCGGATCAAGAACGTGACTTTCACCATCATCGGCGTGCTGAAGGAAAAAGGCGCCAACATGATGGGCTTCGATGAAGACGACGTGGTGCTGGCGCCGTGGACCACGGTCCGGCTCCGGATCACCGGTCTGAAGACCGGCAGCGTTTCCAATACCACCAGCACGGCTTCGACTTCGCCGAGTTCGCTTTACCCGGCCACAGGCGTGGCGTTCTATCCGGAACAGGCGGACAATCTGGCGACCGACACGCTGCTGGTCCCGAAATTCGCCCAGATCGACCAGATCATGCTGACCGCGACCGATCCGAAAAATGTGGACAAGGCCATCGCGGAACTTACGCAGGTCCTGCGGGAACGTCACAATCTGCGTCCGGGACAGGAGGACGATTTCTGGGTGCGCAATTCGGCCGCGTTCATGGAAACGCTGTCCGGCACCAGCAGACTGATGACCAATCTGCTGATGGTCGTGGCGCTGATCTCGCTGGTGGTCGGCGGCGTGGGCATCATGAACATCATGCTGGTTTCCGTGACCGAACGCACCCGCGAAATCGGACTGCGCATGGCGGTCGGCGCCCGTTCGCGCGACATCCTCAAGCAGTTCCTGGTGGAATCCATCCTGCTCTGTCTGGTCGGCGGCGTGGTCGGCATCCTGCTGGGCCGCGGCGCGGCGCTGCTGGTGAAAAGTCAGCTCAAATGGCCGATCGAACCCAGCCCCGAAGGAATGCTGACCGCGGTCGCGGTTTCCGCCGCAGTCGGGATCATCTTCGGCTTCTATCCCGCCTGGAAAGCCTCGCGGCTGGACCCGATCGAAGCGCTCCGCTACGAATAAGTTTCCGTCGCGCGCAACGGATCAGGCAAATTCCTTCGCGATCTTTTTGAGCTCGTCGGGAATGCGGATTTTCTGCGGACACTGTTTCATGCACTTGCCGCAGTTGACGCACGCATCTGCGCGGGAATCTTCCGGGATCGAGCTGTAATTGTTGCTGAACAGCCACTTGTTGCCGGAAATCTTATATTGATTGTAGAGCCCGAAAATCTTGGGAATTTCCACCCCGACGGGGCAGGGCATACAATACTTGCACGAGGTGCAGGGCACGGCCAGCTGTTTGCGGTAGACCGCCAGCGCTTCGTCGAGGACCTTGCGGTCGCTGTCCGAAAGCGGCTTGATCGGAGTGAACGTGCGGATATTGTCCTCCATGTGTTCGGGCAGGGTCATGCCGGAAAGAATGCAGAGCACGTTCGGGAGTCCGGCCAGAAAACGGAACGCCCACGAGGCCGTGCTGAGTCCCGGTTCCGCTTTTTTCAGAATCTTCGCCGCATCGGGAGAAAGCGAGGCGAGGGCGCCGCCGCGCAGCGGTTCCATCACGATCACCGGCACGCCCGCTTTGGCGGCGATTTCATATTGCTCGCGCGAACGGTAGAGTTCCCAGTCCAGATAGTTCACCTGCAGCTGCACGAAATCCCACGGGTGAGACTGAATGATCTCCTTCAGCAGTTCCGGCGTGTCGTGGAAAGAGAAGCCGAGCTTGCGGATTTTTCCTTCCTTCTTTTTCTGCGCCAGAAATTCATAGGCTCTGAACCGTTTGGCGGTCTTCCAGTTGGCGACGCCGAGCGAATGCAGCATGTAGAAATCGAAATAGTCGGTTTTGCAGCGGGCAAGCTGTTCGTTGAAAATCTTTTCCAGATCGGCGCTTTTGCGGGCAAACCAGACCGGCAGTTTGTCGGTGAGGTAATAGGAGTCGCGCGGATAGGCCTGCAGGAGTTCGCCGAGGCATTTTTCGCTGCGTCCGCCGTGATACATGTAGGCGGTGTCGAAATAATTGCAGCCGGCTTTCATGGCGGTGCCGATCATTTTTTTCGCGGTGGCGTAATCGATGTCGGGGCGGTCCGGGGAGAGGGTGGGCAGACGCATGCAGCCGAACCCCAGAAGCGGCACCGAGAGATTGGTGTTTTTGTAACGGCGCCGGGTGACTTGCGCCCCCTGAATCACATCGGAAGCCTTGTCTCCGTCCGGGCCGGCTTTCGCCGCCAGACGGGTTACCGGGGCGAGGACGGCTGCGGTCAGGGTGCTTTTCAGGAAATCGCGTCTGTTCATGATGTTTTCTTCTCCTTTTTTTGATCGTAACAGCCGGACCGGAATCCTTCCAGATCGAGCGTGATGAATTGAAATCCCAGTTCATGCAGGGCGGCGGCGAGTGCCTTCCGGTGCCGGAACAAAATTTCCATCGCATCCGGAGAGACCTCGATCCGTGCCGCAGGAACGCTTTGCAGATGCACCCGGAGCCGGACATCGGTCCCGGGCGGCGTCAGTTGCCGGATCAGCGCTTCGCCGCGTTGGACGCTTTCCAGCAGGTCCGGCCGGAGGCGCGTGCCGTATTCGAAGCGCGTGGCCAGACAAGGCTGCGAGGGCTTGGAAGCGCAGTCCAGCCCGCGTTCGCGGGCGATCTGACGGATTTCCGCCTTGGTGAATCCCAGTTCCGCCAGCGGGGAGACGACTCCGAGTTCCCGCAGGGCGCGCAGTCCGGGACGGTAAACCTTCAGATCATCGGCGTTGGTGCCGTCAAACAACGTTCCCAGACCGTTCGTCCGGCAGAAATTCAGAAATTCCGTGAAGATATGCCGCTTGCACCAGTAGCAGCGGTCGGGCGGATTGTCCCGGACTTCCGGAAGTTCCAGCGGGTCGCAGTGAAAGACCTGCAGTTCCACCCCGGTTTCAGCAGCGAGACGGCGAATCTCGGACAGTTCTTCCGCTGCCTGAAATACGGTGCGCATGGTCAGTGCGGCCAGCGGAAACGGCGATTCATCGTGGATTTCCTTCAGCATGGCGAGCAGGAGCGAACTGTCCACCCCGCCGGAAAAGGCCAGGGCCGCGCCGTGTTCCGCCGTCCGGCGGAGAAATGCTTTCAACTCATCGATCCGTTTCATAAAATCAGCCGCAAATCCTTTCCGGTTCAGTTTTTCACGGCGGCAATATAGACCTTAGAGTTACTGAAAGTCAAATCTTTTTTCTGCCGGGAAACCGTTTTTTTTCGAGAAAAAATATTGATTCATTTGTTTTGAGCGGTTTCCGGATTATATTTAAAGTTACAGGAACTTGAAGGAGGATCGGCGTTATGAAGAAGAAAAATCCGTTCGACGGTCTGACGGACCCCACTCCGAGATACACGGTCCGGGAAGTTGCGGAAAAACTGGGGATGACCACCTACACGGTGCGTTATTACGACAATGCGGGTCTGATTCCGGGCGTGGACCGCACGGCGGGGAATATCCGGATGTTTTCCGACCGCAATCTGGCCTGGCTGAAGCTGGTGCATTGTCTGCGCATGACCGGTCTGCCGGTCGAGGATGTCCGGAATTACATCCGGATGTGTCTTCAGGGCGATTCCACCATTCCGGCCCGTGCGGAACTCATCTTCAAACAGGAAAAAGTTCTCCATGATCAGCTGAAAATGCTCCGGCAGCAGATGAAGATTCTGCAGTACAAGAAAAAATATTATCAGGACCTGCTGGCGGGGCGGACGCACGATCACTGCAATCCGGGGCGGAGCGGCCGGATGGAACCGGACATCACGCCGAAGAAGTGAACTCTCTTGTGCTTTTGCCGAAAAAAAAGGAAAAGAGCTTGACTTTCCTGTCGAACCGGTTATTTTACCGGTGATACTCCGAAACAAAGAAAGTGGGAGATCGGTAAAAATGTCCGTAAGGCTGAAATCCGGAGTCCTGTATGCCGTCTGCGGAATCGTGCTCGCGCTGCTGATCGCGGCGGTCGGCGGAATCCTGTTCTACCGCCGGACTGCCGGGTCCGGTGTGAAAGCGGAGGCGGACCGCCTTCTGAATCTGAACCGCGACCGGCCCGGACTGACCGGATTTCAGATTCAGACCTTCCTGCCGGACCAGACCCCGGAATACGAGCGGAAACTTACCGAACTGAAAAGCGCCCGGGCGGCGGGGGAATGGAAGATGGCCGCGGCCGCCGTGCCGAAGCTCCGGCTTTTTCTGCAGCAGACGGCGGAAAAACTGATTCCTCCGCTGCCGGAGAAAAACGTCGGCAAAGCGGAAGGATTCGCCGCCGCGGGCGCGATGCGAGGGTATCTTTCCTCGCCGCTGGCAGAATATCTCAACCCGGAAACCGCCGCGAAACTGAAAACCGGACTCGCGGAACTGGAAGAAAATCTGTATCGGGACTGGCACGGTTTGCGCTGTGATGGAATATGCGACGTTTTCCCGCAATGTTCTCCGAAACTGGTGTTCGTCCCGCCGGGCGCGGCAAAAAGTCCCTTCCGCGGCGAAACCGTGAAGCTCTCTTATCCGTTCTGGATCGGACAGACCGAAGTGTCGAACGAACAGTTCTGCCGCGTCCTGAAACTTCCTCCGCGGAAATCCGTCCGGCCGAATATGCCGGCGACGCATCTGCATTGGAACGATATGCTGTTTTATTGTGCGGAACTGACCCGTCAGGGCACCCTTGCGGGTCTGCTTCCGCCGGGATATATCATCCGTCCGCCGACCGAATCGGAATGGGAATATGCGGCGGTCAACGCCTGGCTGGGGGAGGATCGGGTTCCGTTGGCGGCGCGCGCGGTGACGGCGGAAAATTCCGGACACCGCATCCGTCCGCCGGCCAGCCGGAAACCCGGACGTCTGGGCGTGTATGATCTTTGGGGAAATGCAATGGAAGTAGTGCTTCCCGCCGGGAATCATTCTCTGCAGACCGTCATCGGGCGCGGAGGGTCGTTTCAGACTTTGGAGAAAAACTGTTTCCGTTCGCTCGAATATCCGCTTTGCCGGAATTTTCCTTACGACGTCGGATTCCGGGTTGTCGCCGCGCCGGGAACGATGGACTTTTTCGACCGGTATTTCTTCCTCGGCGGCGTTCGCCGGACGGAATTCGACGGAAGAATCTTCGAGCTGTTCGGGGGCGGTACTGCGGAGGGGTTTACCTGGAATACCGCGTCCGAGCTGTGCCGTCTGCTGGGCGGCCGTCTGGCGGAATTGCCCGATCCGGCTTTATGCCGGAATTTGAAGGATAAATTTCAGATCAGTTTTCGTCAGACGCTGGTCGGCGGGCGGGAAGTCGACGGGAAATGGCGCTGGCAGAGCGGCGGGCAGGAGATTCGGGTTCCGGCGGAAACCGGGAAAAAACCGTCGGACGGACGGAAACGCGACTGTCTGATGATGGCTTACGGCGGCTGGTCTCCGATCTCCGCTTCGTTCCGGGTTCCGATTTTTCTGTGCGAATGGAATGCGCGGGATTACTCCCGGCGGAACGATGCACTGAAATCCGGTGCGAAACTGCCGCTGGAAAAACATCGTTTCACGGTCGGCGGACGGTCATTCCTGCTGATCGAGTCGGATATGTCCTGGTACACGGCGCGCCGGTTCTGCGAACTGCTGGGCGGCCGTCTGGCGTGTCCGGATACTCCGGAACTGGAGCGGGGCGTCAAAGCGGAATTGAAGCGGTTTCGGAAATACCGGATTCTGCTGGGCGGCTATGCCAGACGCGACCGCTGGTTCTGGCTTTCCGGCCGGGAGCTGACCGAAAAACCGCAGGCCGACGACCCGGTCGCGCGGCAGCCCGACTCCAACCGGAATTATCTGGTGCTGAAAGGCGGAAGTTTCCGGAACGGCCGGGAGTCGCGGATGTTCCTGTGCGAATGGCCGTCCGGTTCGGCGTTTCCGCATTGACGTCCGGCATTTTCAGAGTGCATCGCGGAAAATATTTAGATTCCGGCGGTCCAAACCGGAAAAAAACCGAAAGAATCGTTCTTTTTTATAAAAAAGGGTTGAAATCCGCATGGATTTGTGGCAAATTACCAAATGTTGATTTGTGAATCTGAAAACCTGGGAGAAGGAAATATCATGAAATTTATCGGTGATAAGATCGCGATCGGTGAAATTCCGGTGGAACAGCTGGCGGAAAAATACGGCACCCCGCTGTATGTGTATGACGAACAGAAAATCCGGAAAAATTTCCGGAAAGTCAAAAACGCATTCTCAAAATATTACCCCGACTTCAAGATGTTTTTCGCGGTCAAGGCGTGCAACAATCCCGCGATCGTCAATATCCTGCGTCAGGAAGGCGCCGGAGCCGACTGCGCCAGCGTCAACGAAATCCTGCTGGCCAAACATGTCGGACTCGGTGGCGAGAACGTCATGTTCAGCGGCAACTTCCTTTCGGATGAAGACATCCGTCAGGGGCTGGAAAGCGGCGTGATCTTCAATCTGGACGACATTTCCATTCTGCCGCGTCTGCTGAAGTTCGGCAAGCCGGAAATGCTTTCCTTCCGGGTGAATCCGGGCTACGGCAAAAGCAATGTGGGCGAATATGTGACCAATGCCGGACCGAATGCCAAGTTCGGAATCCATCCGGACAAGGTGATGGACGCCTACCGGATGGCCAAAGAGGCCGGAATCAAGCGTTTCGGCGCCCACATGATGACCGGCTCCTGCATTACCGATGCAGAATATTTCCCGTTCGTGACCGGACTGCTGATGGACATCATCGGCAAGGTCTCCAAAGAACTGAAGATCGATTTCGAATTCGTCGATCTGGGCGGCGGACTGGGGATTCCCTACAAGCCGGGCGAGCCTGCGCTGGACCTGGACAAGGCGGCCGCGCTGACCGCGGAGATGTTCCGCAAAAAGAGCGAAGAATACGGGATGAAGCCGCCGCAGCTGAAACTGGAACCGGCCCGTTATTTCGTGGGCAATGCCGGCTGGATCATCGGCCGGGTCCACTCCATCAAGGAATCTTACAAGAAGATCGCCGGCACGGATGTCGGAATGAACACGCTGGCCCGGCCTGCGATGTATGGTTCATATCACCACATCTACGTGGACGGCAAGGAAAATCATCCGCGCAAATCCATCGGGCTGTGCGGACAGCTCTGCGAGAACACCGACTTCTGGGTGAAGGAACGCGATCTGCCGGAAGACCTGGCGGAAGGCGATCTGATCGTGGTGGAAAATGCCGGCGCCTACGGATTCGGAATGAGCTATCAGTACAACGGACGGCTGCGTCCGGCCGAAGTGCTGGTGAACGGAGCACAGGCGGACCTGATTCGCGCCAGAGAGAATTTCGATGATATGATCCGTCATACTTTCGTTCCCAGTCATCTGAAAAGCTGACCGGTAGTCATAAACCGAGAAAATACAAGGAGTTGATGAAATGCTGCTTCAGAAATTGGCCCGATTTTTTTCCACCGACATCGGTATCGACCTGGGTACGGCGAACTGTCTGGTATATGTGAAGGGTCAGGGCATCGTACTTTCCGAACCGTCCGTGGTGGCGCTCCGCGACAAGGACAACGAGCCGCTGGCGGTCGGCGTGGAAGCCAAGCGTATGTTCGGCCGGACTCCGATGGGCGTGCGTGCCCTCCGTCCGATGAAGGACGGCGTGATTGCCGACCTGCGGATTACCGAATACATGCTGCGGGCATTCATCCAGAAAGCCAAGGCGAAAGTGCCGCCGCGCTGCCGTCTGATCAAACCCCGCATCCTGATCGCGGTCCCGTGGGGGATCACGGAAGTGTCGACCCGTGCGGTGAAGGACAGTGCCGAAAAGGCCGGAGCCAGCGAGATTTTTCTGGTGGAAGAACCGATGGCCGCGGCGATCGGAGTCGGCCTGCCGGTTTCCGAACCGACCGGCAGCATGATCGTGGATATCGGCGGCGGCACCACGGAAGTGGCCGTGATCTCGTATTCGGGCATTGTCAGCGCCAAGAGTGTGGAGGTCGGCGGCGATACCATGGACCAGGCGATCATCCAGCACATGAAACGGGTTTACAATCTGACCATCGGCGAGCGCACCGCCGAAGAGATCAAGATCAAGATCGGCAGCGCCTATCCGGACGAATCCGCCGATACGAGCATGGAAGTGAAGGGGCTTGACCTGGTCTCCGGACTGCCGAAGACCATCAGCGTATCGTCCAAAGAGATCCGTACCGCGATCCAGGACCCGGTCATGAGCATTGTGCTGGCGGTCCGCAATACGCTGGAAAAGTGTCCGCCGGAACTGGCGTCGGACCTGCTGGACCACGGAATCGTGCTGGCCGGCGGCGGCGCGCTGCTGCGCGGTCTGGACCGGATGATTTCGGAAGAAACCGGATTGTTCGTCACCGTGGCGGAGGAGCCGCTGCTGGCGGTGGCCAAAGGCACCGGAATCATGCTGCAGACCATGGATGAACTGTTGACCAATCTCTACTGACCGCAAGGTGTTTTTGTTCATGCCGGTGGCAACGACTCTCAATCTTATCGACAAGGCGAAAGCGGTCTGGGCCGTAATATGTCCGCCCGTGGAATTCCTGCTGATTCTGGTCATCGTGTACGCGCTGCTCTATTTTTTCCGCCGTACCCGTGCGATCAGTGTGCTGTGGGGGATCATTGTGATTCTGCTGGGGATGGGCTTCCTGGCCGAATACCTGAACATGGAAGTGTTCCAATGGCTGCTGCGGAATCTGTGGATGACGCTGACCACGGTGCTGATCGTGATTTTTCAGCCGGAACTGCGGCGGGCGTTTGCCGAGCTCGGCAGTCTGTTTTCTCTCTATTCGCATGCCCGGCAGCGGGAGCAGAAGGAGATGATCGAGGAGATTGCCGGAGCCGCCCTCCAGATGTCGTTCCGCCGCTGCGGCGCGCTGATCGTATTCGAGCGCCGCATCGGTCTGGCTGCGATTACCGGCAATGCGGTTCAGCTGGACGCCAAGGTCAATTCCCTGCTGCTCCAATCCTTGTTCTACCCGAATTCCCCGCTGCATGACGGCGCGGTCGTCATTCAGAACGGACGGATTGTCGCCGCGCATGCGATTCTGCCGCTTACCCAGGAAAACGATTACCGCAACATCGGCACCCGTCACCGGGCCGCGCTGGGCATCACCGAGGAAACCGATGCGATTGCGCTGGTGGTCTCCGAGGAGACCGGCCGGATCAGTTATGCTTACAAAGGCAAACTTTCCGAGGATGTTTCCGAGGATAGTCTCGTGGATTTTCTCCGGCGCAAGCTGCTGGACCGGAAAGAGCCGGAGCCGCCGGTGAAAGAGGAGGAGAAGAACCATGACGTTCTCTGACGCTTCCTTCCGGAATTTCCGCAGCGGCATCCGGGCTTTTTTCATGAAGCATCTGCTGAAATTTGCCGCCCTGATCCTGGCGCTCATGATCTGGTCGCTGGTCCGCTATCAGTTCCAGACCGATAAAACGGTCGCGGTGCGGGTCACGGTTGCGACCCGTACGGGCGAGATTCCGCTGGGGACGCCTTCGCCGGAAAAAATCACGGTGAACCTGCGGGGCCGCAAATCCGTGCTGGAGAATCTTTCCGGCAGCGACCTGAAAATCGTTCTGAGCACGGAAAAAGCGGAAAAACCGTCCAATCCCGACCCATCCGGCGAAAACGGACTGAACTTCCAGTGGAATGTTTCCGCGAAGGATGTCCAGATTCCATTCCTGCTCGGCCTCCGGGTCGTGGGCCTGGATCAGAAACGGGTCTCCATGCTGATCGACAGTCCCGAATCGAGGGAACTTCCGGTCGAAGCGGTGCTGGATGAAACTTCTCTGCCGATGGGCTATAAAGTCGGCAAAGTCACCGTCAATCCGGAAAAGATCAAGATCACCGCTCCGTCGACCAAACTGGAGAAGATCAAAGTCATCCGCACGCTGCCGGTTTCGCTGGAAGGGATCAGGCACAGTTTCGACTGCGACCAGAAGCTCGATTTCAGCGGTTTTTCCGGTCGGGACAATCCGGATGTGGACCGCGATAAAGTGTTTGTTCAGGTGGAAATCCTCCGTGCGAAGGAGGAGACCCGGGAATTCACCGCGGTGCCCGTGCGGATTCTGATTCCGCCGACCTCCCGGCAGCAGTTCATGTCCTGCGAGATTGTCACCGCTCCCACGGTCGACCTGAAGGTTTCCGGGGAGAAAACTGTGATCGAGATTCTCCGGAAAGAGGATTTCTTCGTTTTCGCCGATATCACCGATTTCACCAAACCGGGTCTTTACCAGATCGATCTCCGCTGCGCGATCGAAAAAACCGGGGTCACCAAATTCGAGATCAATCCGCAGCGGATCGGTGTGAAACTCGAACGTGTTTCCAAACGGTAGGCAACTTCATTTTTTTGAATACAGGAGTCAGTTTTTTATGTCAGAACCAGTTGAACCGACGGTCAAAGTCAACTTCATTCACGAACAGATCGACGAAGAGCTCCGCAGCGGTGCGGTCAGTCGGATCGTTACCCGGTTTCCCCCCGAACCCAACGGCTACCTGCATATCGGTCATGCCAAGGCGATCTGCATCGACTACGGCACCGCTCAGAAATATCACGGTGAATTCCATCTCCGTTTCGATGACACCAATCCGACCAAGGAGGACACCGAATACGTCGATTCCATTCAGGAGGATGTCCGCTGGCTCGGCGCCGAATGGGGCGACAAGATGTTCTACGCCTCCAATTATTTCGAAAAATTCTACGCCTATGCCGTCGAACTGATCAAAAAAGGCAAGGCCTACGTCTGCGACCTCAACGAAGAGGAAATCCGCGCTCACCGCGGCACGCTGACCGAGCCCGGCAAGGAAAGTCCGTACCGCAACCGGACCGTCGAGGAGAATCTCGATCTTTTCGAGCGGATGCGCAAAGGCGAATTCGAGGACGGTGCCAAAGTGCTCCGCGCCAAAATCGACATGAGTTCGCCCAACATCCACATGCGCGACCCCGTGATCTACCGCATCCGCCACGCGAATCACCACCGGACCGGCGACCGCTGGTGCATTTATCCGATGTACGACTTCGCCCATCCGCTGGAAGACCTGATCGAGAACATCACGCACTCTATCTGCACGCTCGAATTCGAGATACACCGTCCGTTCTACGACTGGCTGCTGGAAAACCTTTCCGCGCCGCCGCGTCCGCGCCAGATCGAGTTCGCCCGGCTGAATCTGACCTACACCGTCATGAGCAAACGCAAACTGCTGGAACTGGTCAAGGGCAATTACGTGGACGGCTGGGACGATCCCCGCATGCCGACTTTGTGCGGACTCCGCCGCCGCGGCGTGCCCCCCGAAGCGATCCGCGCGTTCTGCGAGGAGATCGGCATCACCAAATACAACAGTCTGACCGATCTTTCCCTGCTGGAATATTTCATCCGCGAGAATCTCAACCGCACCGCGAAACGCGTCATGGCGGTCATCGACCCGGTCAAGCTCGTGATCGACAACTATCCCGAGGGGCAGACCGAGGAGATGGAAGCGGTCAACAATCCCGAAGACCCCGCCGCCGGCACCCGCAAGGTCCCGTTCTCGCGCGAACTTTATATCGAACGCGACGATTTCAAAGAGGAGGCTCCGAAAAAATTCTTCCGCCTCACGCCCGGACAGGAGGTCCGGCTGCGGTACGCTTATTTCGTCAAATGCGTCTCCTGCGAAAAGGACGCCGCCGGCAACGTGACCGTGGTCCACTGCACCTACGACCCCGCCACCCGCGGGGGCAATGCGCCCGACGGACGCAAGGTCAAAGGCACGATCCACTGGGTCTCCGCCGCCCACGCGCTCACCGCGGAAGTCCGGCTCTACGATCGGCTGTTCACCATTGAAAACGTCGGCGACATTCCCGAGGGCGAGGATTACAAGACCTACCTCAATCCGGATTCCTGCCGTGTGATCGCCTCCGCCAGGATGGAGCCCTCTTTGCGCGAAGCCGGACCCGGCGACCGGTTCCAGTTCGAACGCATCGGCTATTTCTGCGCGGACCGCCGCGACAGTCAGCCGGGGAAACCGGTGTTCAACCGCACGGTTCAGCTCAAGGATTCCTGGGCTAAGATCGAAAAGAAGAATTGAAGTTCTTTCCCGGCCGTGTTCCCGCGGAAAAAGACTGCCGCACAGGCCGCACAGAAAAAATCAATTCGTTCCGGCTATTGACTTATTGCCCTGTCGAATTGATTTTTTTCTTCAAAACCGGGGGAAATTGTAAAAAATCATTGTTTTATTTCCTTTTCTTCTTGAAATAATGCAAAAGCGGAGTATATTAACCGCCGTTTTTTTGCCGAGCACAAAAAACTCTTGAACAGGAGAAGAATATACGATGAATGCCTATGCACAGCGTGTCCTTGAAAATCTGAAGGCGGCCGCACCCTGGGAAGCGGAATTTCTGCAGAGCGTGACCGAAGTGTTCGATTCGCTGGGAAAACTCATTGAAGCCAATCCGCGTTATGAGAAAAACCGGATTCTGGAACGGATCACCATTCCGGAACGCATCATCACGTTCCAGGTGCCGTGGATCGACGACCGCGGAGAAATCCAGATCAATTACGGCTACCGCGTGCAGTTCAACAGCGCCATCGGGCCCTACAAAGGCGGACTTCGTTTCCATCCGTCGGTGAATCTGGGCATCCTGAAATTCCTCGGTTTCGAACAGATTTTCAAGAACAGTCTGACCACGCTTCCGATGGGCGGCGGCAAAGGCGGCAGCAATTTCGACCCGAAAGGCAAATCCGAACGCGAAATCATGACCTTCTGCAAGGCGTTCATGACCGAACTTTACCGGCATATCGGCGCGAATACCGACGTGCCCGCGGGCGATATCGGCGTCGGCAGCCGGGAGATCGGCTACCTGTACGGCACTTACAAGAAGATTGTCAACAGCCATGACAGCGTGCTGACCGGCAAGGGGCTGAATTGGGGCGGCAGTCTGATCCGTCCGCAGGCCACCGGCTACGGCAACGCCTATTTCGCCACGGAAATGCTGGCCACGCGCGGCTCCACCTTCGAGGGTCGCAAGGTGCTGGTCTCCGGTTCCGGCAACGTGGCCCAGTTCGCCGCGGAAAAATCGATCCAGCTCGGCGGCAAAGTCCTTTCCATGTCCGACTCCAACGGCACGATCATCGACAAGGACGGCATCGACCTGGAAAAGCTCGCCTACATCAAGGAACTCAAGAACGTCCGCCGCGGCCGAATGGCCGAATACGCCAAAGTCTTCAAATCCTCGACCTATTACGAGGGTCAGCGTCCGTGGCAGCTGGCCAAGGCCGACATCGCGCTGCCCTGCGCCACGCAGAACGAACTCGACGAAAAAGACGCCCAGGTGCTGGTCAAGAACGGCTGCATCTGCGTGTCCGAAGGTGCCAACATGCCCTCCACGCTCGGCGCCACCCGCGTCTTCATGGAAAATCACGTGCTGTTCGGCCCCGGCAAGGCGGCCAACGCCGGCGGCGTCGCCACCAGCGGTCTCGAAATGAGCCAGAACGCCATGCGTCTCGGCTGGACCTCCGAAGAAGTCGACAACAAGCTGCACCACATCATGAAGAACATCCATGCGGCCGCCAGCGAAGTCGCCAAGGAATTCGGCGAGCCCGGCAATTACGTCATGGGCGCGAACATCGCCGGTTTCCGCAAGGTCGCCGACGCCATGATCGATCAGGGCATCTGACCGCTTCTTCGGCTGCATAAAACATCAGGGCCGTTCCGGGAAATCCGCCGGGACGGCCTTTCGCTTGTACACAAAATCTGAAAAATCCGGATAAAATGCCCCACCGGCAGGGATCGCGCTTGATTTTCGCCTTCGACGATGTATAGTTATACAGACTCTTGAGAAAGGTGAATCATGGAACTGACCTTGGAACATCATCTGGACGAACGGGCGGCCAGGCAGCAGCTGCGCCGGGTCTTCCGCGTGTTGTTCGCTCCGACGTATGTCCGCTATGCGCTGAATATCGTGCTGTTCTGTCTGCTCGGTCTGCGGCTGCCGTCCTTTCACCGGGACCTTTTCTTCATCTTCGTGGCGGCATACGCCGTCCTCATCTTCCTCTGGTTTCCCCGGTACTGGCGGGTTTACCGTAATTTGTTCCGGAAAACCGGCGCCTTCGAACGTCCGTCCGTGATTCATCTCACCGACACCGGCATCGAAACGATCTGCGGCGAAAACCGCTCGAAAAACGAATACCGCGTCTTTTCCGATTATCTGGAATGCAGGGATTTCATTGCGCTGATCTGTCAGAACACCATTTCCGCCATCTTCCCGAAAACGGATTTCCCCGACGGCGGACGGGAATTCATGCAGTGTCTGGATGCCGCGGGCGTCCGGAAGGTCCGGCTCGGGAGTTTCAAACGCTGGTGGACGCTCTGCCTCCCGCTGCTGCTGATCGCCGGGAGTTTTTTCCTCGCTTCCGGCTGGTTCGGACGGAGTTATGATAAGACTTACCGCTTCCCTGCGAATGCCGCGGCCCAGATTCGGAAAGCTGTCGCCTGCCGGGGACCGATGCTGATGATCCCCGTCGCCTGGCCGAAAGGTCTGGAAGAAAAACGGGAACTGACGCTGGATGCGCCGGTCGAGGTCCGCTTCCCCTTCGAGGACCTGCCGAAGTTGACCGGGTATCAGTATGCCGGGGAAAGGTATTTCTGGGACACCGGAGAAAAAGGACTGCTTGCCGGTTTCCTGCTGGTCGGGTCGGACGGCACTCTCTTTTTCCTGCGTCCGCCGATCATGTCGTTCGGCGACACTCTGGACATCCAGTTCTTCGAGGCGGATTTTTCCTCTGCGTGGAAGAAAGAGTTCGAGCTTTGCCTGCACAGCGATTCCTGGTCGTGCAAGTCCGACCTCTGGGCGATCCTCGGCCTCGAGGCGACCTGCCGCTGGCGCCGGGGGGAGACTTCGCGGTCGGTCCTGCGGAAATTCCTGACCGCCCATCCGCTTGCCGCCAAGGCCAAGGCGGGGATATGGCAAAGCCGCTGCTATCCCTGCTTCACGCCGAACGTCTATTGCGAGGCGAAAACGCACCCGATGCCGCGTTTCACGGAACGCGAGGTGCTGCTGATGCGTGCGGTCCTGACGACGAAGCCGGGCGAGGACGAACCCGAAACCGAACTGGTGTTTCCGAACGGCCGACGCCCGGCCCATAGCGAAGAACTGAAACGGGAATTCGCCGCGCTGTGGGCGACCGGACGGTACCGGATCGCCGCTTACGATCGCCGGGCGGAAAAGGATGTCGACGATCCGGAGCGGGACTATCCGTGGGCCCCGAATCTGCGCAGTTACGCCGCGGAACTGGGCATCCCGCTGGTCATTTTGTACGGGAAGGACGACCGTGCGCCCAATTATCCCGGACTGCCGAAGAATGTGGAACAGTACTGGCAGTGTCCGGGGTGCATGGCGGCTCAGATGCGGCGTCCGCACCGGACCAAGTCCGAATGAACGTCCGCAACTGGATCAGTCCGGCAGAATTTCAAACGCGCCGCCGCGCCATTCCTTTTCCTGCGTGCTGAAAAGTTCCCGGCAGCGCCCGGTCGATTCGAACGCCGCGCGCACCGTGGCGTATTCCGAATCCAAAATGCCGGCCAGCATCAGTCTTCCGCCGGGACGGCAGAACGACAGCAGCCGGTCACGTCCGGCGATCAGCGCGGAGGAGAGGATGTTCGCCGCCACCAGATCGTACTGAACGTCCGAACGGTATTCCAGCAGCGAGGCCGCGCGGAAAAGAATATCCTGTTCGGTCAGACCGTTGACCGCGGCGTTTTCCTGCGCGATGGAGATGGTGTCGGGGTCGATGTCGAACGCATCGACTTTGACGCAGCCGAGTTTCCGTGCGGCGATGGCCAGAATGCCCGAGCCGGCTCCGGCGTCCAGCATGGAAAACGAATCCCGGCCCGCCTCTTTCAGTTCCTGAATGAAACGGTCGAGCGCGCTCAGACAAAATTTCGTGGTGGCGTGCTGCCCGGTACCGAAACTCATGCCGGGGTCGAGCGTGATGAGCAGCTGGCCCGCCTTCGGCTGAAATTTCTCCCAAGAGGGCGCGAACGCCAGCCGGTCCGAGATCACCAGCGGTTTGAAATGCAGTTTCCAGACTTCCGCCCAGTCTTCCTTTTTGAGCGTGTGAAAGGCCAGATCGGCCAGCACGATCCCGAACGAGGCGAATTCCGCCAGACGGTTCCGCAGCTGTTCCATAACCTCGCGGCAGACGGTTTCCTCCTGAAAATACAGGGTCAGATGGACTTCCTTCGTTTCGGCGTTTTTCCACGAACTGACCTCATAGCCGAGACCGGAAAGCAGTTCGGCGGCGGCGTCCGGCGATTCCGAATCATCCCGCATGGTGCAGCAGTAAAGCAGATCGCTCATGGGCAGATTCCTTTTTAGCGGGTGCCGGCCTTGGCGGCTTTTTTGGCGTTCTTTCTCTGAAGCAGAATGCGTTTCATTTCCTGCCGCGTCAGATACCCGGCGGGGATGTTCACCGAGCCGTGGGTAAAGCCGTTCATCTGGAAGATTTTGGCATCGGGATTGTTTTTGAGCTGAGTCAGCACGGCGTGAAAGAACAGGTTTTCCGCCACGCGCGCCTTGAATTCGATATCATGCTGTCCGCAGAACAGCACGATCGGCGGCGTATCGGCCGAGGCATGATAGATCGGCGCGAATTCGTCGATCAAAGGCTGTCCCGCCTGGCCGCGTTCGATCATGACCTGAAAATGCGTGGACATCTGACCGGAAATCGGCAGTACGCCGGCAAAACATTTCCGCGGGTCGAGCCCGAACGGCTTGAGCCAGCGGCGGTCCAGACCGATCATTGCCGAAAGATACCCGCCGGCGGACGAGCCCGTGACGAACACTTTGTCCGGATCGCCGCCGTACTTCTTGATATTCCGAATCGTCCAGGCCGCCGCGGCCGCCGCGTCGTTCAGATAATCCGGGCATTTGGCGCGCGGTCCGGAAAGACGGTAGTTCGCGGACACGATGATGAATTCGGCGGGCAGTCCGCGCTGTCCGCGAGGGAATCCTTTGCTGCCGCGCGAAAGTCCGCCGCCGTGGAAGAAGAGCAGCACCGGCACCGGCCTGGTGATCTTTTCGGGAATGTAAATATCGAGTTTGCAGCGTTCCGCGGCATACGCTTCGTCGCCGCCCATCCGGTATCCCTGCGGATAATACGGCAGGTCCCATACTACCCGGTATCCGTCGGGGATGTATCGGGTTTGGGCTTGGGGTTTCGGCGCGGCACCCGGAGTCGAAGCGGGGGCGGCGGGAGCAGTCTGACAGCCGGCGGCCAGCAGCAGAAGAATGACGGCCAGTCTCCCGGCCCGGTCAAAATGTTTCATCATGAATAATCCTTTCCGTTTGAGTGGGTTGAATCTCAAACAATATAGCATGAAGCGGACAAATTTGCAAGCGTCCATCCGTTTCCGTTGCCGGGTCCGGCAGGCGGATTTTCAGGACCGAATCAAAGAAAAACGGATTTTTTTTTCAAGTCGGCTTGCTTTTTTTTCGGAAACAGTCTATATTACGGACAACTTGAAGGCGTGGTGCTCGAGTGGTTAAGGGAACGGTTTGCAAAACCGTGTTTTGTGGGTTCGATTCCCACCCACGCCTCCATTTTTTTTGTACCGAAGCCGGAACCGCTTATTTCTCCGCGGCGGCCAGGATTTCCTGCTGAAGCAGGGCGAAAGCCTGTTCCTCCGGAAGACGTTTCAGCGGTTTCCCGTGCTTGAACACCAGCAGTTCCCCCGTGCGGTCGCCGCCGGCAATGCCGATATCCGCGTCCGCGGCTTCCCCGGGACCGTTCACCGCGCAGCCCATGACCGCGACTTTCTTCAGCGCGATCTTCCGGCCGGAACTTTTGACTTCGGCAATGAAACGTTCCACCCGGTTCGCCATGCCGATCAGGTCCCAGGTGGTGCGTCCGCAGGTGGGACAGGAGACCAGTTCGGGCGCGGCGGACCGCAGTCCGGCCGCTTCGAGGATTGCCAGCGCGGCGCGGATCTCCTCGACCGGCGGCGCGCTCAGACTGACCCGAATCGTGTCGCCGATCCCGTCCAGCAGCAAGGAGCCGATCCCGACCGCGGATTTGATGGCGCCGCGAAACGCGGTGCCGGCTTCGGTCACGCCCAGATGCAGCGGATAGTCCGACCGTTCCGCAAACATCCGGTATGCCTTCACCGTCACCGGGACGGAACTGGCTTTCAGGGAAACTTTCAGGTTCGTGAAGGAATATTGTTCCAGCAGTTCGACCTGTTCGAGCGCGGCTTCGACCAGCGACTGCGCCAGCGCCTCGTCGTGTCCGAGTCCGGCTGCGAGTTTGGATTGCAGGAGACCCTTCGGCAGACTGCCGGAATTGGCGCCGACGCGAATCGGAATGCCGGCTGCTCCGGCGGCTTCGGCGACCGCTTTTACCCGGTCCGCCGAGCCGATGTTGCCCGGATTCAGCCGGATGGCATGGATGCCTGCCCGGATCGAACCGAGCGCGAGGCGGTAATCGAAATGAATGTCCGCAATCACCGGGATCGGAGACCCGGCCAGGATTTCCGGCAGCGCGTTCACTGCGGCTTCGTCCGGCACCGTGACCCGCACGATCTCGCAGCCCGCACCAGCGAGTTCCCGAATTTGCGCGAGCGTATCTCCGGCCCGCCGGGTGTCGGTATTGGTCATGGACTGGATGACCACCGGCGCGCCGCCGCCGATCGGAATGCCGCCGACTCGGATCTGTTTACTTTTCCGGAACGGGTTCGGCATGGGACGGTTTCTCCGCGGGGGTGGTTGATGATTCGGCCGGTTCCGGGGAACGCATGTTCCGCATGGCCGGCGTCACGATCTTTTTCACATCGTAGAAGGAAACGAAGACCATGAAGCCGATCAGCAGGACGATGAATCCGATGGAGACCGGTTCGAGAATTTTCCGGGAAACCGGCCGGCGGAACAGAATTTCCAGCAGCGCCAGCAGGATGTGTCCGCCGTCCAGGATCGGAATCGGCAGCAGATTGACGATTCCGAGGTTGAAGGTGATGACGACCACCACGCTCAATCCCAGCACCAGCGAACCGCGGTAGACCGAGAGGAAAAGATATTTGCCGATGCCGATGGGGCCGCTCATGTGTTTGGGCCGGATGGTCGTATGCTGCTGGGTCAGACGGAGCGAATTGCCGAGGCTATAGCCGATTCCGCGCAGGGAATTCCAGGTCAGGAGCACGACCCGTTTCAGCTGGAGAAACGGATTCGGATGGGTCATGGCGGCGAAGTCCACCCCGAGCGTGGTGTAAGGCAGGAATTTCGGCGCGACCTGCACCGTAAAACGCTTGCCGTCGCGCTCGATCTCGACCGCGGCGGACTGTCCGTTCAGCTGCCGTACCAGAGCCTGAATCTCCTGAATGGAAGCGACTTGCCGTCCGGCGATTGCGACGATCCGGTCGCCTTTGCGGACGCCCGCCAGCTGCATGGGCATGTCGTCCTGCACGGTGTCGATCGGATTGTTGGTGAATCCGAGCAGCCAGCGGCCCTTTTCCCCTTCGATCTCGATCGGTTCGGGAATGACGTTTTTGAGCCGGACAATCCGGCCGTTGCGCAGGAGTTCCATTTCCAGCGCTTCCCCGCCGGAGAACAGCAGCTGGCTCTGAAGTTCGTCGATGCCGAACACGGTTTTGCCGTTGAGTTTCAACAGCCGGTCTCCGGGCCGGACCCCGGCTTTTTCCGCCGCCGAACCGGCGTGGGGGTAGAGATAGACCGGGATTTCCGGGAAGAAGAAGGGATAGGCGATCTCCTCCTCGGGATTGACTTTCTTATTGACCGCGGGCTTGTAGGTGATTTTCAGGGTTTCGCCGTTCCGGCGCACGGTAAGCGTGACCTCCCCGATCGTGAACAGTATCTTCTTGACAAAGCCGTTCCAGGTGGTGTCGAAGCGTTCGCCGTTGATTTCGTAAATCACGTCGCCCTTGCGGAGCCCGGCGAGCCATTCAGGGGAATTCTGCTGGACGGATTCGACCTTGATCTCGGTCAGAGACGGGGTGTCCTGCGGCAGACCGTGGACCCAGATCACGATGCCGAGCAGCAGACCGAACAGCATGTTGAAAAACGGTCCGGCGAATGCCACGATCATGCGGTCCAGCGGTTTCGCCCGCGGGAGCACGCTGCCGTTCTCGTCCTTGACTTCTTCGGCCGAGGAGTCGATCTGCGGCAGGTCGACGTATCCGCCGACGGGAATGCAGCCGATGCGGTATTCGACGCCGTTGATCTTTTTCCACCAGACCTTGCGGAAGCCGATGGAAAACGCCACGATATGCAGACCGCGCCATTTGGCGGCGAGGAAATGTCCGAGTTCGTGAATGAAGATGCACAGTCCGAAAAAGATCACCATGAAGGCGATCGAGCCGATTTTCAGCAGAATGTCGTAAATCATTTCATCCCTCCGTCCGGACCGCGGCGGCGAAAGCGCGGGCTGCGCGGTCCGCTTCCAGAATGTCGTCCAGCGAAGCATTCCGGAGCGTGTTGTGTTGGTTCATAGTCTTTTCGATGATCCGGACGATGTCCGTGAAGCGGATTTCCCCGTTTTTGAAGCGGAGAAACGCGACTTCGTTGGCGGCGTTCATGACGCAGGGCAGGGTGCCGCCCGCCCGGATCGCCTGCCGGGCCAGATTCAGCGCGGGGAAACGCTCCGTATCCGGTTCTTCAAAATCCAGATGTCCGAGTTTGGCCAGATTCAGCCGTTCGAGTCCGCCCTCTACGCGGTCGGGCCAGGTGAAGGCGTATTGGATCGGGAACCGCATATCCGGCACGCCCAGCTGCGCCAGCACCACGCCGTCGGGAAATTCCACCATCGAGTGGATGATCGACTGCGGATGGACCAGCACCCGAATTTTGTCTTCCGGACAGTTGAACAGAAAATGCGCCTCGACCATTTCCAGCGCCTTGTTCATGAGCGTGGCCGAATCGAGGGAGATTTTCTGTCCCATCGACCACACCGGATGAGCCAGCGCCTGGGCGAAAGTCGCTTTTTCCATGACTTCATGCGAGGCTTTCCGGAACGGTCCGCCGCTCGAAGTCAGGATGAGATTCGCCGCGCGGGAGGAATCCAGCGAGCCGAGACACTGGAAAATGGCGCTGTGCTCGCTGTCCACGGGAATCAGCGTGCCCCGGTGTTCCCGGACCAGACCCATGACCAGTTCGCCGGCCATGACCAGTACTTCCTTGCTGGCCAGCGCGATTCCCTTGCCGGTGCGGATCGCCTCCATTACGGGCAGGAGCCCGGCGGTGCCGACAATGGAGCAGAGCACCATGTCCACATCGGCGGACTTGACCAGTTCGATCAGACCTTCGGGGCCGGTCAGCACGCGGCATCCGGGGAGCGCGGCCTCCAGTTCGGTTTTCGGCGCGGAATCCCGGATCGCGACGGTCCGGCAGTGGAATTTTTCGGCCTGCTGAATCAGCAGAGACGTATTGCTTCCGGCGGCCAGCGCGGCGACTTCGATCCGGTCGGAAAGGGCTTCGGCCACCCGGCAGGCATTGGTGCCGACGGAGCCGGTCGAACCCAGAATCGCGATTCGTTTCCGTTTCATACGCCGACCCCTCCGCGGCTTTCCAGCATGAACGTGACCGGACCGTCGTTGAAGATTTTTACCTGCATATCGGCGCCGAACTGACCGTGCTGCACGTTTTTGACTCCGGCCTGAGCGATGCGGGCCAGGAACTGCTCGTAGAACCGTTCGGCTTCGGCCGGGTCGGCGGCATCGCTGAATCCCGGACGGCGTCCCTTGCGGCAGTCGCCGTACAAGGTGAACTGGGAGATCACCAGCGCTTCGCCGCCGATGTCCAGCAGCGAGCGGTTCATTTTTCCGTCTTCGTCTTCGAAAATCCGCAGATTGGCGCATTTTTCCGCCAGATAGGCCACATCTTTTTCCGTGTCGCCGCGTCCGGCGCCGAAGAGGATCACCAGACCTTTGCCGATGGCGCCGATCACCTGACCGTCCACCGATACCGAACCTTCCGTCACCCGCTGAACCAGAGCCTTCACGCCGTCACCTGTTGTTTTTGATCAGGTTCAGGAATTCCAGCCGGGTGGCCTGTTCCTTGCGGAAGGTGCCGAGCATGGTGGAGGTGGTCATGATGGAATTCTGTTTCTGCACTCCGCGCATGAGCATGCAGAGATGCTGTGCCTCCATGACCACGCCGACGCCCTGGGGCCGGATCGTGTCGAAAATCACCTGCGCGACCTGCTGACAGAGCCGTTCCTGAATCTGAAGCCGCCGGGCGAACATGTCGACCAGCCGCGCCAGCTTGCTGACGCCGAAGATTTTTCCGTTCGGGATGTAGCCGATATGGCATTTGCCGAAAAACGGCAGCAGATGATGTTCGCACAGACTGTAGAATTCGATGTCGCGGACGATGATCATGTCATCCTGTTCCGAGGTGAAGACCGCCCCGTGGATCACGTCCTGAAGATTCTGCTGGTAGCCGCGGGTGAGGTAGTGAAGACTTTTTTCGACCCGTTCGGGGGTCTTGAGCAGACCTTCCCGTCCGGGGTCTTCGCCCAGCTCGGCGATGATATGTCTGATTTCTTCCTGCATAATGATAAAATTCCTCTTTTTTAATTCAATCAGGTAATATACACCATTCCCGGAGGAAAACAATCTCCGGAACGGAAAAACCGCATCGAAACTTCCGGTCCTGCCGCGGCGGGGAAAATTTGCCGCGGAATTTCCGTTCCCGCTTTGAATTTCACGGAATATGCTGTATATTCTTTTCATTGCGAAATCACGTTCTACCAAGGAGCAGAAAATGGACGAAAATATGAATGTGTATCAGAATCCGCTGACCGGCCGTTATGCCAGTAAGGAAATGAGTTACAACTGGTCGCCCCAGCGCAAACATTCCACCTGGCGGCGGCTCTGGCTTGCCCTGGCCGAATCCGAACAGGAACTCGGACTGCCGATCACCGACAAACAGCTGGCGGAAATGCGCGCGCATCTCGACGACATCGATTTCGAAGCCGCCGCGGCCGAGGAAGCCAAACTCCGGCACGACGTGATGAGTCATATTCACGTGTTCGGCGCCCTCTGCCCCGAAGCCAAACCCATCATCCATCTCGGCGCCACCAGCTGTTTCGTCACCGACAACACCGAACTGATCCAGATGCGCGACGGTCTGAAGCTGATTCAGGCGAAACTGCTCAAGGTCGTCACCATCCTCGCCGACATCGCCGACAAATACAAGGACCTGCCGACGCTCGGATTCACCCATTATCAGCCGGCGCAGCTGACCACGCTCGGCAAGCGGTTCTCGCTCTATCTGCAGGATTTTGTCATGGACCTCCAGCGCGTGACCGAGGAAATCGGCAAGATTCCGTTCCGGGGCGTCAAGGGCACCACCGGCACGCAGGCCAGTTTCATGGAACTGTTCCACGGCGATCAGGAAAAGGTCCGGCAGCTGGACAAACTCGTTTCGAAGAAAATGGGATTCGATTCCTCCATCGCCCTGAGCGGCCAGACCTACACCCGCAAGGTGGATTTCTTCGTGCTTTCGGTGCTGTCCGGCATCGCGCAGAGCTGCTACAAGATGGCGGGCGACATCCGTCTGCTCGCCAACCTGAAGGAGATCGAGGAACCTTTCGGCAAGAATCAGGTCGGTTCCAGCGCGATGGCCTACAAACGCAATCCGATGCGCTCGGAACGGGTCTGCTCGCTTTCCCGTTATCTGATGAGCTTGCCGGTCAACTGCGCCATGACCCATTCCACGCAATGGTTCGAACGGACTCTGGACGATTCGGCCAACCGCCGGATTGTGCTCGGTGAAGCGTTCCTCACCACCGACGTGATCCTGTCGCTGATCGCGAACATCGCCGACGGCATTCAGGTCTGGCCGAAAGTCATTGCCGCCCATATCAATGCGGAACTGCCGTTCATGGCCACGGAAAACATTTTGATGGAGGCCGTGCGGGCCGGCGGCGACCGGCAGGACCTGCATGAAGCGATCCGGATGCACTCGATGGAAGCCTCGAAAGTGGTCAAGTCCGAAGGCAAACCCAACGATCTGATCGAACGTCTGGCCAAAGACCCGCTGTTTGCTAAAGTCGCCCCGATGTTCAAAGACATCCTGAATCCGAAACTGTTTATCGGCCGTGCGCCGCAGCAGGTTACGGACTACCTGGAAAGCACGGTCCGTCCGCTGATCGCCGAGCTTTCGGCGAAGACCGGACCCGCGGCCGAAGACGAAATCCGGGTGTGATCCCGGCGGAAAGGGAGAAATCATCATGCCGCGAAAATCCGCATCGAAAAAAAGCAAAAGAAAGGAGATCACGATGGGAAAATTTGCCGCTTCGCTGGCCGTTCCGCTCGGGCTGGCCGTTCTGCTGATCGCGCCGCTGTTCGTCTGGTACGGCTGCCGGGTCGAACCCGAGAACGGTCAGATCGCCGTTCTGATCCGCAAAACCGGAAAAGACCTGCCGCCCGAAACCATTTTGGCGCCGTCCGCCGAATACAAAGGCATTCAACTGGAGGTGCTGGGCGAGGGCCGCTATTTCCTCAATCCCTACACCTGGGACTGGAAGATTCTGCCGGTCACCGACATCCCCGCCGGGAAATTCGGCGTGCTGGTCCGCAAATTCGGCAAGGACCTGCCCGAAGGCGAGATTATTGCGCCGGGACCCGATTACAAGGGCATCGTCCGCGAAGTGCTCGGAACCGGCAAACACCGGATCAATCCCTATGCCTACGATGTTCAGGTTTATGACGACATCCGGATCATGCCCGGCAATATCGGCGTAGTGGTCAATCTGGCCGGACGCGATCTTTTTTCCGGCGCCGCCAACGACCTGACCAACGCCAAGGGTTTTCTGGTCGATCCCGCCCGGAAAGGCGTGCTCACCGAAGTGCTCAAGGAAGGCACCCACCGGATCAATCCTTTCCTCCGCAGCGTTTCCATCGTGAACATTCAGAGTCAGCGCTACGAATTCAGCGGCAAGGACGCGATCGGCTTCATTTCGCTGGACGGTTTTCCGATCTCGCTGGAAGGCACGGTGGAATTCAATATTTCCGCCGATTCCGCTCCGCGGCTGACCCATGAAGTCGGCGACATGGAGGACATTCTCAAAAAACTGATTCTGCCCTCGGTCAGCGGTTTCGCCCGGATCGAAGGGAGCAAGAAGAGCGCCACCGAATTCATCGTCGGTGAAAGCCGGCAGATTTTCCAGAACCAGCTGGAGGAATTTCTGCGTCAGACCTGCAAAGTCTGGGGCATTTCGATCAACTCGGTGCTGATCCGCGACATTCTGCCGCCGCAGGAGATCGCCGAGATCATCCGCAACCGCGAACTGGCCGAACAGGAAGCCAAGAAATTCCGTCAGCAGATCGAACAGGCCAAGAGCGCTTCGGCGCTGGAGGAACAGCGGATGCTCGCCGTGCAGCGGAAGAACAAGGTCCAGGCGGAAACCTCCAAGATCACGGCGGAAATTCAGGCCAGACAGGAGAACATGCAGCGGGTCATCGCCGCCAAAACCGATCTGGATGCGGCCTCGATTCAGTATCAGTCCGCCCAGGCTGCGGCGCAGGCCAAACTCGTGATGGCCGAAGCGGAACGCAAGGTGATTGCCGCCCGCAACGAATCCGAAGTGGAGATTTTGAAACGCAACGTCCAGGCCTACGGCGGCGGCGACGCCTACGTCCGCGGGATGCTGTATGAAAAACTCGGACCGAAGATTCAGTCCATCCTCACGCGCGGCACGCCGGGCGGCTTGTTCGGTCTGCCGCTGGCTCCGGCTGCGGGTGCAGCGGTGAATCAGGGAGGGAAATAACATGAAAAAAGGCATTGTTTTCGCTTTGATCGCCGTTTTCGTTCTGGCCGTTCTGGGTTGGGGCGGATATGTCTGGTTCTTCTGCCGGTTCTACGTGCCGGCGGGGCACATGGCGATCATCACCGCCAAATCCGGCGCCGAAGCCAAGCCCGGCCAGCTGCTGGTCGAACGCGGACAGAAGGGTATCTGGAAAGAGGTGCTCGCCGAGGGGCGGCATTTCCTCGACCCGGTGCTGCATGACGTGCAGATCGTTCCGGCCGTCCGGATTCCGATCGGCAAGGTCGGCATCGTCACGTCGAAGGTCGGCATCCCGCTTCAGCCCGGCGAGATCATCGCACCGGACCACAACCATCAGGGAGTCTGGCGTGACGTGCTCGGTCCCGGCATGCACCGGCTCAATCCGCAGGGCTACCAGGTGGAGATCGCCGATGCGGTCAATATCCCGATCGGCTATGTCGGCGTGGTCACCAGCCAGACCGGCAAACCCGCGCCCGGCGGCCAGTTCGCCACGGTCAGCACCAAAGGCGTGCTCAAGGACGTCCTGCAGCCCGGACTTTACTACATCAATCCGCGCGCTTATCAGGTCAACGTCATCGAGATCGGCATGAACCAGGTCAGCATGACCGGCAAAGAGGGCAGCGTCATCGAAATGAAGAATTCCGTGCGGGCCGCCGGCAGCGCGCTCGACTCGCTCTCCAGCAATATCCTGAACCGCCAGCTGCAGCAGCGCATGAATCAGTCGCCGCAGGCGATGCAGCAGGTCAAGACCGCCAACCGGGCGATGCAGCAGGCGCAGCGCCGCTATCAGCCCCGCAACGCCAACCGCGTCGCCTATAAACAGGCAGCTCCCCGTCCCCGTATGGCGGTGGATGCGGCCGAGGCCAATATGGACGCCGCGGTGCCTGCCCGCAAAGCCAAGAGTGCCGGTTCGACCCCCGGATATTCCATCAGCAACTTCGTGGAATTTCCGTCGCGCGACGGTTTCAAGATTCTGATGGACATGACCGTGGAATTCGAACTGATGCCGGAAACCGTTTCCCGCATCTACATGCTTTACGGCGATCTGCCGCAGGTGGTGGAAAAGATCATCCTGCCGCAGATTCTTTCGGTTTCGAGATTGAAAGGTTCGTCCTACAAGGCGCAGGATTTCATCATGGGCGGCGGACGCGAAGTCTTCCAGAAGAATCTGCGCGATGATCTTGTCCGGCTGCTGAAAGAGAAAAACATCATCATCCACAACGCGATCATCCGGAATGTGGCGATCCCGCAGAACATTCTGCAGCCGATTCAGGAATCGAGTCTGGCCAAGGAACAGAACCTGACCAACTTCTCGCTGCAGGCGACCGCGAAGATCGAAGCCGAACTCAATACGCAGATCGGGATGATCGACCAGAAGCGTCGGGAAGTCGAACAGGAGACCCGCAAACTGGTCGCCGAGATCAAAGCCATGCAGGAGCAGTCCGTCCGGCTGATTCAGGCTCAGACCGAACTCGAAGTCGCCAAAATTCAGCTCAAACGCTCGGAAATCGAGGCCAAACGCAACCAGCTGACCGGCGAAACCGAGGTCAAGGCCGACTTCATCAAACGCAGCGAAGCGGCGCAGGGCGTCCGGCTCAAAGCCGAAGCGCTGGGCAAGGCGGGCATCATGGCCGACATGAAGCTGATCGAAGCCTTGAACCCGCAGGTGAAACTGCAGGTCATCTATGCCGGCGAAGGCACGCTCTGGACCGATCTCAAGTCCGGCGTGATTCCGCTCCGGAGATGATTTCCCGTTTCGTTTTCGGAACACCGCATCGGGTTTTCCGGTGCGGTGTTTTTTCTTTTCCCCTTGACAGAGACCGCAGGAAGCGGTATATTACTTGTAATGTATTTTACCAGTGAATCCGGTGGAAATCCGGAACTGTCGCGCAACCGTGACGAAGCGTCTTTTCGCTTCCCAGTCGGGTCCCGGTAAAAATGCTGCTGAATACGGACGGATTGCCGCGGAATGCCGTCCAGGTGCGCGTTACACGGAAGTGAAAGAAAATGAAGGGCAAGATTTCCCCGGCCGTCCGGCTGCTGATATTTCTTTTCCTGCTGCTGACGGTCCTTTGTCCGGCCGCGGAAAAACTCCGGGTCGTTTCGCTTTCTCCGTCGCTGACCGAACTGGTGTTCCAGCTGGGCCGGGGCGATGTTCTGGTCGGCCGGTGTTCCGCGTGCGATTATCCCGGCGAAGTGAAGGCCTTGCCCGTAGCCGGCGGATTTGCCGATCCCGATCTGGAACGTGTGTTGAAACTCAAGCCCGATCTCGTCCTTGCCAACGATCTGGCCCGTCCGGGGGCGGAAAAGGTTCTGGCCCGCGCGGGCATCCGGCTGGTGCGGATGCAGTGCCGCAATCTGGCCGAATATATCCGCTGGGTCGAGGAACTGGGGAAACTGCTGAACTGTCCCGAAAGCGCCGCTTCGGAAATGGCCCGCGTGAAAAACCGTCTGGATTCTTTCCGGCGTCAGGCGGAAAAGATTTCTCCGAAGAAAACGGTCTGCTGGGTGATCTGGGATTCTCCGCTGATGATCGCCGGCGCGGATTCTCTGCCGGAGACGCTGATCGGTTATGCCGGCGGGGTCAATCTTGCCCGCGGTCTGCATCCGGAATATATCAAAGCCTCCCGCGACTGGCTGCTGAAAAATCAGCCTGACATCCTGATCTGGACCTGTTCGCGTCCGCTGAACCGGGAAGATTCCTTCTGGCGGTCGCTTGAAGCCGTCCGGCGCGGCCGGATCGTTTTCGCGCCGGATTCCTCCCTGCTGCTGCGTCCGGGTCCGCGTCTGCCCGACGGCATCGACTTGCTGAAACGCGAACTGGAGAAATTCCGATGAATGCCGGAGACCGAACGGAACGTTTGCTCCGCTGGCTGCCGCTGATTCTTCTGCCGGTGCTGCTGGTGCTGGGGCTCTGCGGCGGAGCCTACTGGATTTCTCCGCTGGAACTGCGGCCGTTCAGCGGGGCGGATACGGCGCTTGACCCGGTGCTGGCCTTGCGTTTGAACCGGATGGCCGCGGCCTTTGTCGTCGGCGCGTCGCTGTCGCTTTCCGGACTGGTTTTTCAGGCGGTACTGCGCAATCCGCTGGCCGAGCCGTTCATTCTGGGTATTTCCGGCGGCGCGAGCGTGGGGGCGGCGCTGGTGATTGTCTGCGGTCTGGCGGCGTGGTCGGTTTTGAGCATTCCCTGTGGGGCGCTGGCGGGTGCGCTGCTTGCGCTGGGGGTGGTGCTCCGGATCAGCCGCGGGGGCAGCCGGGGACGCGAAAATCTCCTGCTGAGCGGGGTCATCACCGGCACCATTGCGGGCAGTCTGCTGATGTTTCTGATTTCGATTGCGCATACGGACCAGCTGGCGGGGATCACCTGGTGGATGCTGGGCGATCTGCAGACCGCCGACCCGATGCTGCTGGGGCCGGGTCTGACCGTTCTGCTGGCGGCGTTCGGGGTGATCTGGTATCATTCACGTTCGGTCAATGCGCTTGCGATCGGCGATTCGGAAGCGTGGAACCTGGGGGTGGACACGCGGAAGCTGACTCTGCTGCTGGTCGTTACCGGTTCGCTGCTGGCGGCCTGCACCGTGGCGCTGGCGGGGATCATCGGTTTCTGCGGTCTCATCGTGCCGCATCTGGTGCGCCGGGTCCACGGCTGCGATCATCGGAAAATCGTGCCGCTGGCGTTCTTCTGGGGGGCGGATTTCCTGATGTTCTGCGATCTGCTGTCGCGTCTGCCGTATCCCTTCAAGGAAATCCCGGTCGGCGTCATTACCTCGCTGATCGGCGGACCGCTGTTCCTGTGGATCATCAACCGGAGGGCGCGTCATGAGAATTGAGACGAAAGGGCTGGTCTTTTCCTACGGGGAAAAGGAATTGCTGCGGGGAATCGATCTGCTGCTGGAGCCGGGGAAATTCACGGTGCTGCTGGGCCCCAACGGCTGCGGCAAAAGCACGCTGCTGCGTCTGCTGACCGGAGAACTCCGGCCGGTTTCCGGTGAAGTGAAACTCGACGGAAAGCCGATCGGAGATTATTCCGGACGCGAACGGGCCCGGCGTCTGGGCGTGGTGCTGCAGAGCGCTCCGCCGGTACTGGATTTCACGGTCCGGGAATATGTGCTGACCGGCCGCAGCGCCCGCATGTCGCCGCTGGCACCGCCGTCTCCGGCCGATCTGGATTCGGTGCAGGCCGCGATGCGGCGGTTCCGGATCGAAGAATTGGCCGACCGTCCCTGCAACCGGCTGTCCGGCGGCGAACGTCAGCGGGTGATGCTGGCCGCGGCGTGGGCGGTCGAACCGGGAATCTTTCTGCTGGACGAACCGACTTCGGCCGCCGATCCGGCACAGACTTTCGCCATGCTGAAGCTGTTTCGCGAATGTGCGCGGACCCGGACCGTATTCATGATTTCGCACGATCTGATCACCGCGGGCAACTTTGCCGACCGCATTCTGCTGCTGAAGGACGGCCGGATTTTTGCCGACGGCACGCCGGAAACGGTGCTGACTCCGGCCAATCTGCTGTCGGTTTACGATCTGCGGGCAACTGTCTGCCGCGCGCCGAACGGAGCGCTGGCGGTTCTGCCCGACCGGGAGGAAAAATGAAAACGGAACGCAAGATCATACTGGTCACGGGCGGCGCCCGCAGCGGCAAAAGCGTGTTTGCGGAAAACTGCACCGCGCCGTGGCAGGGGAAACGCGCCTATATCGCCACCGCGCATGTCACGGATGAGGAAATGGCGCAGCGCGTGAAGCTCCATCAGGAACGGCGCATCGCGGGCGGCTGGTTCAATATCGAAGAGGAATACGACCTTGCCGCCGCGCTCGAACGGGCGAAAGAACAGGGCGTTCAGGCTGTCCTGGTGGACTGCCTGACGGTCTGGATCGGCAATCTCATGTTCCGGTGCGCGGATTTTTCCGAAGCCGATATGCGGCGGGAAACGGAAAAGCTGATCGCCGCGCTGAAAGCGTTTCCCGGTGTGGCCGTGCTGGTCATCAGCGAGGTCGGCATGGGCATCGTGCCGGAAAACGAACTGGCCCGGCGGTTCCGGGATTGTTCCGGCCGGTGCGGACAGCTGATCGCCGCCACCGCGGATGAAGTCTGGTACTGCGTCTGCGGCATTCCCGTGAAAATCAAAGGAAAGTGAAAATGGAACTGCTGACGGAAACTTTGAAACAGATTGCGCCGCCTTCGGAACTCTGGCGGGAGAAGGCGCGTCGATATATTCTGACCCTGACCATGCCGCCGTGGGCGCTGGGGCGTCTGCTGGACCTGGCGGTCGATCTGGCCGGGATTCAGGAAACGCTGCATCCCCGGACCGAACGGAAAAATCTCATTCTGATGGCGGGCGACCATGGCATTGTCGCGGAAGGCGTGAGTCCGAGTCCGAAAGAAGTGACCTGCCAGATGATCGCGAATTTCGCGTCCGGCGGTGCGGGCGTTTCGGTGCTGAGCCGTCAAACCGGCATGGAAGTGACGGTCGTGGATATCGGAGTGGACGGCGATCTTTCCGCGCTCGGGAACCGGGTGCTGCATCGGAAAATCCGGCGCGGCACGGCCGACTTTTCCCGCGGACCGGCCATGACGCGCGAAGAAGCGGTGCGCTCGGTCGAGACCGGAATCGAGATCACGCGCGATTTTGCGGACCGGACCGATGTATTCGCCACCGGCGACATGGGGATCGCCAATACCTCCCCGAGCAGCGCGATTCTCTCGGTCCTGACCGGCGTGCCGCTGACCGATGCGGTCGGCATGGGCGCGGGTCTGCCCGAGGAACGGATTCGGCACAAGATCGAGGTGATCGCCCGGGGAATCGAACTGAACGCGCCCGATCCCGCGGACCCGCTGGACGTGCTGGCGAAAGTCGGCGGTCTGGAGATCGGCGGTATCGCCGGGACCATTCTCGGCGCGGCGGCACAGCGCAAACCGGTGGTGGTGGACGGTTTCATTTCCACGGCGGGAGCGATGATTGCGGCGAAACTGTGTCCGGCTTCGACTTCCTATATGATTCTGGCGCACCGCAGCGCGGAACCCGGACACTGCGCCATGACTGCGATGCTGGGCCGGGAACCCCTGTTGGACCTGGGAATGCGTCTGGGCGAAGGTTCCGGAGCCGCGGTCGCCATGCCGCTGCTGGATTGTGCGGCGGCGATTCTGCGGGAGATGGCCACTTTTCAATCCGCCTCGGTGGCGGCCGAAGGAGATTACCGCAAATGAGGATTTTCCGCGCTGCCCTCACCATGCTGACCGCTCTGCCCGCCGGAAAGAATTTCACGCCGTCGGAGGATGAGATCGCGCGCACGCCGTTCATGTTTCCGCTGATCGGAATCGGGATCGGTCTGCTGCTGGCGTTGGCCGGAACGGGTTTGCAGCGGATTCTGCCGCCGCTGACGGCGGCCGCGGTGCTGACCTTCCTTTCGGAAGTGCCGACGCGGGCGTTTCATCTGGACGGTCTGGCGGATACCGCGGACGGTTTTCTGAGTTCGCGTCCGCGGGACCGGATACTGGAAATCATGCATGACAGCCGGATCGGCACCATGGGGGTGCTGGCGATTGCGGCCTGGGCGCTGATCAAGTTTGCCGCGTTCGCCTCCCTGCCGGCGGACAGGGTCCCGCCGGCGCTGTTTTTCATGTCGATGAACGGCCGGTGCGTCATGGTGTATCACCTGATCTGCTGCCGCTATGCGCGGAAAGAGGGACTGGGCCGTCTGGTATTCGAACGCAAACCCTTCGGTGCGGCAGTTTTGAGTCTGCTCTGCACCTTCGGTTTGAGTGCGGCGCTGCTGCCGGCGCCGGAGATTTGGATTCTGCCGGGGGCGCTGCTGATTTTCGGCGCCGTCTGGAGTCTTTACACCCGGAGCCGGATCGGGGGAGGGACCGGCGACACCCTGGGGGCCGCGGAGGAATTGTCCGAAATCCTGACGCTCCTGCTGCTGACCGCGGTCTGAAAAGTTTTTTCTCCTCAGATCGATCTTTGCACGCCGACCAGAATGCCGCGGATGGGGACCTCTTTGCGGTTCCGCTGGACGGCGGGTTTGCTTCCGGACGGCGCGGTCAGGATGATCTGTTCGGAATCCAGTTCGTGAAAGGTCCGGAGTTCCGGACGTCCGTTGATTTCGACCAGCACGATGTCGCCGTTGTGTGCATTGTCGCTGAACCGTTTGAGGATGGCGAGATCGCCGTCGAGAATGCCAGCTGCGGTCATGCTGTCGTCCGGCACTTTGATGGCGAAAAGTTTTCGGAAGTCGAAAGTGTTTTTCAGGGCGGAGAAATCGTAATAAAGCGGTTTGCCGCCGCGGATGCCGTCCTTTTCGTAAACGGGGATGGAGCAGACTCCGCCGGGACGGCGGCTCTTGCTGCGGGGGCGGGTCAGCGTGATGCTGCGTGCTTTGGAACTGCGCGTGAGATAGTTTTTCTTCTGCAGGGAGCGCAGATGCGCGAAGACGGTGGATGTTTTGATTTTGAAATGTTCGGCGATCTCATACACGGTCGGAGCCATCGTGTTGATCTCCATGAAATCTTCGATGAAGTTCAGGATGTTGCGCTGTTTTTCCGTCAGACCTTTCATTGTTGCCTCCATTTGTTTTTTTTGTTTGTCCTGTCACAGCAAATGACTCTGTTCCCCCCTCACACAGGAACCGGTCCGCCGCTGCAGCGGGCTTGCCGTCAACCAGTTCGCGGGTGCGCCGGATTTTTATGCACCGCAATTTTTTTCAAAAAAATTTTTTTCCGCACTTGCTTTTTCGTTAAAAACAGGAAACATTACCGGACCTGTTTTTTTATTATACAAAGAGGGAAAGGGAAAGATAATGGCTTCTTATCTGGTGAAAAAAGCAATCGGTCCGGTGGATATTTCCGCCGCCTGGGACAGTCCGGTCTGGGCCGCGGCGGAGACGCAGCGGCTTGAATTCGTCTTCAAGGCGAGCAGCGACCATCATCCCTGCACGGAAGTCCGCATGGTTTACGACGATCAGGGCATCTATGGACTTTTTCAGGTGAAAGATCAATATGTCCGTGCGGTCCAGCCGGCCGATCAGGGACAGGTCTGCACCGACAGCTGCGTGGAGTTCTTTGTCCACCCCGCCGGCGAAAAAAAGTATTTCAATTTTGAAATGAACTGCGGCGGCACCATGCTGCTTTATCATGTGCTTCACTGCCGGAGCCATCAATACGACCCGGTCCCGCAGGAAGACCTGGATACGATCAAGCGTTTCCACACCCTGCCGAAGATCGTCGAGCCGGAAATCAAGGAACCGACCACCTGGCGGCTCGGGTTCGCCATTCCGATCACCTTCTTCACCAAATACACGGCGATCAATCCGAAACTTTCCGGACAGGTCTGGCACGCCAACTTCACCAAATGCGCCGATCACACATCGCATCCGCATTGGATCTCGTGGATTCCGCTGTCGAAACTGGATTTCCATTTGCCGGAAGAATTCGGCGAGCTGGTTTTCGAGTAAAACGGAAGCATCCCGTTCCGGCGGACGGGTACGGTCCGCCGGAATGCGGCATCATATTTTCAGCCCGCCGTCCTTGATTCGCCAGAGGCAGAGCGAGGCGAGCGTGCCATACGGGGAATAGCGGCGGCGGTATTCCTCGAATTGCGTTTCGGTCAGCGTTTCCAGCCCGTTCAGCATCATGATTCCGCGGCGGATTCCCAAATCGTTGTAACTTAAAATATCCGGTCTGCCCAGCGCAAAGATCAGCAGCATTTCGACCGTCCACACGCCGATGCCTTTGAGTTTGATCAGCGCGGCGATGATTTCGGCGTCGGATTTTTCTCCGAGCGAATCGAAATCCACGGAACCGGAGATTTTTGCTTCGGCCAGCCCCCGCAGATATTCGATCTTGCGGCCGGAAAGCCCGCAAGCGCGCAAATCTTCGAAGGAAGCCGCCAGCAGCCGTTCGGCGGTGATTTCCTTCTCCAGCAGATTTTCCAGACGCTGAAAAATGGCCTCGGCCGCTTTGACCGCCAGCTGCTGGGAAACGATGCTTTCGACCAGCGCGTAAAAGAGGTCGCCGCGGCAGGAAAACGATTTCAGTCCGGCCTGGCGCATGACGGGGATGAATTCCGGCGCCTGCCGGCACAATGCTTCCCGGTCGCGCCGGGTGATCCGGAACATTTTTTCTTTTCGGTTGGATTTCACGAACTGTTTTTTCTGTTTCATGCGGATTTTATCCTTGATACGGTTGACGAAGGAGCAATATATTCCGGCCTGGACTGAAAATCAAATGAAGTTGTCTTTTTCGAAAAAAATAAAAAATAAACTTGACAAAAGAGCGATTTTCGGGTATAGTAAATAATAAAGCGATAGAAATATCGCAGCAGGGGAACTATCAAACAAAATCAGGAGGTTTACATGAAAAAGTCTCTTCTTATGGTTGGAGGCGCGATCCTCGCGTCTGTTATTCTTTCTGGTTGCGCTGGCGTCAGTGTTCCGGGTGCTACCACTGCCGGTCCGGTCTTCTTTGCTGAATATGCCGCTCCCGCCATCGTCACTCCTTACAAGGGTGCCTGCTCGATCGTGAAACGCGATGTCAAAGCTTCCGCTACCTTCAAGAGCTTCTTCACCTGCATCAATATGGGCGATGTTTCCTATGCCGCTCTGAAGAAACAGGCTCTCGAACAGGCCAAGGGCGCCAACGAGCTGATCGATGTCCAGATGGATTACAAAGTCAACACCATCTTCGGTATCAACACCATCACGGTCAACCTGACTGCTACGGCTGTCAAAACGAAGTAAGTCGGTTTCGAACTTATTTTTAGTGTGACCCTGCCCCCGGAACAGCAATGTCCCGGGGTTTTTTCTGTACCGGATTCGGGGTTCGAACGGGATGACGCCGTTCCGGGTCAGCCGATCTTCACCGCGCCGATGATCTCCCGGACCGAGGCGATACCTTTGCGGTCGAGCCAGGCGTTGATGCCGTCGCGCACCTTCAGCGGCGCCAGCGGGTCGGCGAAGATCGCGGTGCCGACCGCGATCGCGGAGGCGCCGGCCAGGAAAAATTCGATGGCGTCTTCGCCGCTCATGATTCCGCCCATGCCGATCACCGGGATTTTCACCGCGCGACTGGCTTCGTAGACCATCCGCACGGCGACGGGTTTCACCGCGGGACCGGAAAGACCGCCGGTGACGTTGGCGATCTTCGGCCGGAAGGTCTCGATGTCGATCGCCATGGCGGGAATCGTGTTGATGAGCGAGATCATATCGCTGCCGCACGCTTCTGCGGATTTCGCGAAGTCCGCGATCTTCGTCACGTTCGGACTGAGTTTCGTGATGAGCGGCAGTTTGGTGGCGGCGCGCACGGCGGACACCACCTTGCCCATCATCGCCGGATCGGTCCCGAAGGCCAGACCGCCTTCTTTCACGTTCGGACAGGAGACGTTGATCTCCAGTGCGGCGATCCCTTCGGATTCGGCATCCAGCCGGGCGGCGACTTCGGCGTAGTCCTCGATCTTTTTGCCCCAGATGTTGACGATCACCGTGGCGCCGGATTTCCGCAGGAACGGCATGTAGTGTTCATCGTCGAGGAATTTATCGATGCCGGGGCCCTGCAGCCCGATGGCGTTGAGCATGCCGGAAGTGACCTCGGCCACGCGGGGCGTCGGATTGCCGTGCGACTGCCACGGGGCGATTCCCTTGACCACCACCGCGCCGAGTTCGGCGATCGGGAAGAAGCTGTCGTATTCCATGCCGTATCCGAAAGTCCCGGATGCGGTCATGACCGGATTTTTGAGCCGGATTCTGCCCAGATCGGTCGTCAGATCAGCCATAATACACCTCCGTTGCGTTGTAAACCGGACCCTCCTTGCAGCTGCGGGAATACTGCCAGCCGTCGGGCGAGGAGGCGTCCTTGATCTTGACCACGCAGGCGAAGCAGGCGCCCACGCCGCAGCACATGTGCTGGTCCAGACTGAGTTCCGCCGCCAGCTGTTTTTCCTGCGTGAGTTTCCCCAGTGCCAGCAGCATCGGGGTGGGGCCGCAGCCGTAGACCATGCACCGGGAGCGGTCCTGACCGGTCAGGGCGCCGTCCAGCAGTTCCGTGACGAATCCCTTGTGTCCGGCGGAGCCGTCGTTGGTGGCGATCCGGACCTCGAATCCGAGTTTTTGAAAATCCTCGACCAGAATGAGATCGTCCTTCGTGCGCGCTCCGAGCAGCAGAATGCCTTTGCGCGGAGCATTTTTGGCGGTCAGATAGAGCGCGGCGGTGCCGTAGCCGCCCGCGGCCAGAATCGGAAAGGTCTCCTCCGTCGGCGCGGTATAGGCATTGCCCAGCGGTCCGAGGACCCGGCAGGATTCCCCGGCGCGCATCCGGGCGAGTTCGGCGGTGCCGAGCCCGACCACTTTGTAGACCACAGTCAGTTCGCCCGCGGCGGGATCGGCGTTGCTGATGCTGAACGGACGGCGCAGAATGCGGTCGCGCAGCGGCGTAATCCGGACGTGCACAAACTGTCCGCCTTGTGCCTTCGCCGCGATTTCCGGTGCGTCGAACACGATCCGCCGGTATCCGCTTTTCAGCGCTTCGTTTTTCTTTATCCGGCATTCGAAATCCATTGAATATCTCCTGTAATTTTTCGTTCCGGCCCTTTTATTTGAGACCGGATGCTTTATATTATAGTGCCGAAAACGGAAATCAGCAAATCAAAGAAAGCGCTTTTCAGAAAAATTTTTATGAAAAATCCGCCGAAAATAGCCAGAGTCCTGCTGGACCTGTCGCTGGACCGCACGTTCGATTATGCCGTGCCGCCGGAACTCGCCGGAGAAATCCGGGTCGGACTGCACGTCATGGTGCCGTTCGGCAGCGGCGGCGAACGGCCTGCCTACGTGGTCTCGCTGGGCGAGACTTCGCTGTTTCCAAACCTCAAATCCATCGTTTCGATCTGTCAGGACAACACTTCGCTGCCTGACTCCCTGATTCGTCTGAGCGAATGGATGGCCGATTATTACTGCTGCGCGAGGGAGACCGCGGTCCGCAATCTGCTCCCCAGCGCCGTCCGCAGCGGCAAGGTCAAACAGAAAACGGAGACCTGGTATTTTCCCGCCGACCGCGACACGGTGACGCGGTACATGCTGGACAACGCCCGGGCCAAAGGCCGCTGCGCGCTGCTCAAGGTGCTGCTGCGCAACACCCGCGGCATGGCCGTCGCAACGCTGCTTCAGGAGGCGGGCTGCTCACCGTCCACCCTGAAAAAACTGCTCGAAGACCGCGTGGTCATGACCGAAGAACGCGGCGTGGACCGCGATCCGTTCAAGGGTGCGGACATCCTGCCGACTCAGGCGCAGGAACCCAGTCCGGAACAGGCCGCCGCACTCGAACTGATCCGTTCCAAACTCCATGACCGCAAGCCCGGGGAAAGTCATGTGGTGCTGCTGCACGGCGTTACCGGCAGCGGCAAGACCGAAGTCTATCTTCAGACCATTGCCGAAGTGCTCCGCGACGGCGGCGAGGCAATCGTGCTGGTGCCGGAAATTTCCCTGACGCCGCAGACCGTCGAACGCTTCCGCGCCCGGTTCGGCGATCAGGTCAGCGTGCTCCACAGCGGTCTCAGCGACGGCGAACGGTATGACGAATGGATGAAGGTGCAGAACGGCCGGGTCAAGATCGCCGTCGGCGCCCGGTCCGCTCTCTTCGCACCCTTCCGGCACCTGAAACTGATCGTGGTCGACGAGGAGCACGACAGTTCCTACAAACAGTCCGAAGCGCCCCGCTACAACGCCCGCGATCTGGCGGTGGTCCGGGGAAAATTCGAAAATGCGCTGGTGATCCTCGGTTCCGCCACTCCCTCGGTCGAATCCTATCACAATGCCGTCACCGGGAAATATGCGCTGGCGCAGCTTACGGTCCGCCACGATCCCTCCATCCTGATGCCCGACGTGACCATCACCGACATGCGGCTGGAATCCGATGAGGAGGACCGCATCCCGTTCTTTTCCAAAGGACTCATCAGCGCGGTGCGCGAACGGATCCGGCGCGGCGAACAGAGCATCATCTTCCTGAACCGCCGCGGCTTCGCACGTCAGCTGGTCTGTCCCGACTGCGGCTATATCGCCATGTGTCAGGAGTGTTCCGTCGCCTTGACGTATCATAAACGCAGCGAGACTCTGACCTGTCATTTCTGCGGCGAAGCCGTGTCTGCGCCGGAGGTGTGTCCGCTCTGCGGTTCCCGGGCGATCCGCTACTGCGGCAACGGCACCGAACGGATCGAAAACACTTTCCGGGAACTGTTCAAAGGCGCCCGCATCGCCCGGATGGATTCCGACACCATGACGAGGCCGAGTCTGTATGAAAAGACCCTGGCCGCTTTCCGCAAAGGCGATCTGGATATCCTGATCGGCACCCAGATGATCGCCAAGGGACTGGATTTCCCGAACGTGACCTTCGTCGGCGTGGTCAATGCCGACATGGGCCTTTACACCCCCGGCGATTTCCGCGCGCAGGAACATGCGTTCCAGCTGCTGACTCAGGTCTCCGGACGCGCCGGACGCGGCGGCATTCACGGCGAAGTGCTGATCCAGACCTGTTCCCCGTACAATTCCGCCATTCAATTCGCCGCGGAACATGACTATCAGGCCTTCTTCAAGGAGGAAATCGCGCTCCGGCAGGAACTTTCCTTCCCGCCGTTCACCCACGTCATGCTGCTTCATTTCCGCGGGCCCGACGCCGAAAAGGTGCTGCTGACCGCGCAGAAACTGATGGAAAAAATCCGCCCCGCCATCGCTCCGGACACCAAGGTCACCGATCCCGCGCCCGCTCCGGTCGAACGGATCGGGGGCAAATTCCGCTTCCTCGCGGTCTTCATGGGCACGCATCTGGCCGCTCTGCGCCGGGCAGTCAAACGCGCCATCTATTCGGAGAAACACGAGGGGGTCGACATTTACGTCGACATGGACGCGATTTCCTTCCTTTGAACCGCGGACCGTCCGTTTTTCATTATCCGGAGAGGAAAGCGGTTGACATTCAAACCTAAAATTCCTTTTTGCCGCTTGACAATCTTTTTTTGCGGAATATATTAAAATAAAACGATCATAACAAGGAAACGGAACGGGAGAATGCCATGAGACTGCTGCCGATTTGTCTGCTGCTGACCGCGGGTATGCTGCTGACTGCCAAGCCTCTGCAGAATACTTCCTGGCAGACTCCGACCGAAGACGCCGATGAATCCAAACAGCAGGAACTGGATGAAAACATGCAGCCGGTGTCCCCGAAAAACGATCAGCCGGTCGATTCCCATCGGACCGTCGTGACCGAGACGAACGAAAACGTCAGTTATCCTTCGAAAGAACCTGACCGGAAAAAAAGCAATACCTCCGGTTCTTCCTCCGGCCGGACCGTCTCTTCCCGGGAGAGTCGTCAGCCGTCACCGCCGGCTTCACTCCCGAAAATCGACCGGACCGTCCAGCGGAGAAATCTGATCGACGGGTCGATTTCGTCCTCCGGCAGGAATTCCAGCCGTCTGAACAGAAATCGGGGCGATGTAGTGATCGACGGCAATTCGGTCGCCCTCCGCCGGTCCTCCTCAAGTTCCGGCAACGGGAAAACCAAGATCATTCATGGGAAGATTAACACCTGCCAGGATCAGGTTCTGTTATTGGAAAAATGCTGCCCGGCAAAAAGCCGGAAATCCGGCAGTTCGTGCAAATCCTGTAAATAAACCGTAAAAGAAGCCGGGCGGCGGTCCTGCCGGGATCCGGTTTTTCCTTTCGCTTTCTTTTCCCGCGATCGTTCCGTCTCCGGGTTGAATTTCCGCAGTTTCGTGCTATATTGGCGCCGAACAACAGGATGTGACCGTGGAAAGATGGCAGAAAATTTTGAGGGAATCGCTTCGGGATACCGATGAAATCGCGGACCGTTTCGGTCTCGACCCGAAAGCACTGCGGGAAGTGGCCGCGGTCTTTCCGTTCCGGCTCCCCCGCACCCTCCTGAAACGTCTGAAATCCCCGTCCGATCCCTGGTTCCGTCAGTGCGTGCCCGATCCGCGCGAACTGGCTCCCAGCACCGATCTGATGGACGATCCGCTCGGCGAAATCCGGTTCGGAAAAGAGGAGTGCATCGTTCAGAAATATCCGGACCGCTGTCTTTTCCTGGTTTCCGGAGAATGTGCGATGTACTGCCGTTTCTGCACCCGCAAACGCAAGTTCCGCCGGGAGTTCCGCATCGGCAAAGAACAGATCGACGAAGGTCTGGCTTATATCGCCGCCCACAAGGAACTGCGCGACGTGCTGATCTCCGGCGGCGACCCGTTCCTGCTTTCCGACGACCGGATCGAATACATCCTGCGCGGCGTCCGGTCCGCACGGCATATCCGCATCATCCGGATCGGGACCCGCACCCCGGCCGTGCTGCCCGAACGGATCACGCGCAAACTCGTCTCCATGCTGAAGCGCTATCATCCGCTTTATCTGAACCTGCACTTCAACCATCCCGACGAGCTTTCCGAACCGACCGTCAAGGCGCTGAAGCGTCTGGCCGATGCCGGTATCCCGCTGGGCAGTCAGACCGTGCTGCTCAAAGGGGTCAACGACGATCCGGAAATCATGCGGGAACTGATGTGGAAACTGCTCGCCGCCCGCGTGAAACCTTATTATCTTTTCCAATGCGATCTTGTTTACGGAACGGAACACTTCCGCACCCCGCTGTCGAAAGGAATCGAGATCGTCCGTGCGCTTCGGGGCTGGAGTTCCGGCATGGCCAATCCGCATTTCGTGATCGACCTGCCCAAAGGCGGCGGCAAAGTCCCGCTGGTCCCGGATTATCTGGTGAAAGCCGAGGGTCGTCTCCGCACCTATTGCAATTACTGCGGGGAAGAGTATCTTTATCCCGATATCGAATCGTGACCTCCGCGAGGTCGAAACAGGAGCTTGAACCCATGCCCGAACTGCCGGAAGTCGAAACCGTCGCCCGTGCGCTGGCGCCCGTATTGACCGGACGCACCATCGTCCGCGTCGAACTTTTTTCTCCGGCGGTCCGCACCCCGCTGTCCCCGCTCAAAACCGCACTCCCCGGACGCACCATCCGGCAGCTCTTCCGTCGCGCCCGCTATCTGATCGCGCCGCTGGACAATGGGACCGCGCTGGTCGTTCATCTCGGCATGACCGGAGTCATCCGCGTGGAGTATTCTTCCGTCCCCCGGCGCAAACATGAACACGTTTTCCTCCATCTGGACAACGGTTCGGTCTTCCGCTTCGAAGACGTCCGGCGCTTCGGCGGACTGGAGGTCCATCCGATCGGGCAGGGCGGTCTGCCCGCCCGGTTCGCCGCGTTCGGACCCGAACCGCTTTCCGGCGATTTTTCCGCGGAATACCTGTATGAACACTCCCGCTGCCGCAAGACGGCGGTCAAGACTTTCCTCATGGACAATGCCGTGGTCGCCGGCATCGGCAATATTTATGCGGCTGAAATCCTGTTCGCCGCCGGGATCGACCCGCGCCGGGAAGCCGGAACGCTGACTTCGGAACAGTGCCGGAATCTGGTGAAATGCGCCCGCAGGATTCTTCGGGAGGCCATCCGGCAGGGCGGCACCACCATCTCCGATTTCAAGCACGTGGACGGTTCCGAAGGAAAATTCGCGGTCCGGCTGCAGGTGTACGGCAAAAGCGGCGAACCGTGTCCGGTCTGCGGCACGAAACTGCAATGCGTCCGACTCGGCGGCCGCTCCTCGGTCTTTTGTCCCCGCTGTCAGCGGTGAATTTTATTCTCTTTGGGTTCAATACCCCGACCCTTGGGTCGGCTTTGAAAAACTGTTGAAGTATGCTATATTATAGGCATGAATGAACATGTCTATAAACATCACAATAAGACTTTGCTGTTGTATCA
>Ga0079305_1000524_pt1 | contig 79234 bp, 92 predicted proteins | sample LMS_cellobiose_e_FD_79183 | JGI IMG/M metagenome (GOLD analysis project Ga0079305, IMG submission 79183) | Rumen-fistulated moose microbial communities from Alaska, USA - LMS_cellobiose_enrichment | ecosystem: Host-associated > Mammals > Digestive system > Stomach > Rumen fluid ...
AACTCAACCTTATCACAGGTTCGTCCTATTCGCTTTTCTTTTTTACCTGAGAATTTGTGAGCAGCTTAGCTGCTCATGAATTCTCTGGTCTTTTGTCACACATCATTGTAACACCTACAGGATGGGGCATAGGATGGAAGGGACGCCTCTTGCCAAGGAAGGAAAAAGAGGGTAAAATAGGACCGAAACGATCGTCGCCGCCCCGAAGCGCGAAGGAGGTACATGATATGGCAGACTGGAAAAACCTCAGCAGCAAGGCAAAAAACCTCACCCTGGCGGGCCTGGGCAAGGCCAAGGACCTGGGGGAGAGCGCCAAGCTCAACCTGGACAACGTCTCCGAGGAGGAGAACCGGAAAAAGATCTTCGCGGAGATCGGCCGGCGCTTCATGGAGGCCAATCCCACTCCCCCGGAGGGCTATGAGGACTGTTACCGCCAGATGGAGGAGGTCAACGCCCGGATCCAGGCCAACCGGGAGCGACTGAGCAAGCTCAAGGAGTGACCCGCCCCAGGAGCAACACAATTGAACCGGAAGAAAAAAGCGGCTGCCCGAGAACAGGACAGCCGCTTTTCATTTGTTCCTCAGATGATCCGCCGGGCGGCGAAGTAGTGATTGGTGTAGTAGGTGGAATTCAGATCACTGATGATGACGCCGGTGGTGGAGGTGGAGGCGTGGATGAACTTCCCGTCCCCGATGTACAGGCCCGCGTGGGTGACGCGGGTGCCGTTGGAGGAGAAGAGAAGCAGATCCGCCGGCTGCAGCTGGCTCTTGGACACGGCCCGGCCGTCCAGGATCTGGTCCTTGGAGGACCGATGGAGGGTGTATCCGAAGTGGGCGAACACATAGGAGGTGAAGCCGGAGCAGTCAAAGGTGTTGGGTCCGGCGGTGCCGTACACGTAGGGATAGCCCTTATACTGGAGGGCGTAGGACACGATCTGCTGAGCCAGGGAGGAGTTGCCGCTGGAAACGGGCGTGGAGGCCGTGACCGGCGCCGGCGTGGCCGGGGCGGGGGTCTGCAGCTCGGCCAGGCTCTTCACCAGCACATAGTCGGCGGAGACGTAGCCTGTACGGCCGTTGTAGCTGATCTGATACCAGCCGTTGGTCTTGCCGGTGATGGCAAAGGAGTTGCCGTTGTAGATGTTGCCGAGGATCCCGTAGTTGGTGCCGGGGCCCTGCCGGACACGCAGAGAGCTGTTGCCGGCATTGACGGTGGCAAAGGCGGTATCGTCGGGGGACACCGCTGTGATGGTGGCGGAGGTCTCAGCGCCGGACTGGTCCTGGTAGATGACCTCAAAGCTTCCGCTGGCCTGGCTGGCATCCACGGTCACGGGGCTCTCGGTGGAGGTGACGGCGTGGGCGGCGGAGGTGGTGGCGGCGGTGGGAACACGGGCCGCGGAGACCACCGGCGCTGCCAGAGCGGAAACGGACAGGACCGACGCGGCGGCCAAAGTGACGGCCAGCACACGAGCGGCGGGTCGGAAATGGAACATGGGTATCATCCTCTTTCGTATCAGGCTAGGGCATCGGACCGCGTTACCGCGCGGCCAGGGCCCGGTCCAACCACACCGACGCCACGTCGATGGCGGAGTAGAGGCTGTTCTTCTCGCTGCGCTTGACCACCCGGTCCCGGCTCTTCAGGTCGGGGGCGGTGAGCTGGAGCTGGATGCTGACCTTGGTGGCTACATTCAGGTCGCCCACGGGCTTGGTGTCCAGGATCTGCAGCAGGATGATATGGGAATCGGCCATGTCTCCGTAATAGATCAGGTTGTCCTTCCGGCGGAGGGGATGGCCCTTGTAGGTCAGGGGGATGGTTTCCTTCTTGCTTGCCATAGAGATACTCCATTCTGCCGCCTGTTCGTCCGGCGGCGGTCTTGGCAGAGGTTACGATTTCTGCTCATAATTAGTAACAAAATTGTAACACAACAACGGGCCCTTGTCAAACCCAAAATACAAAATAGATTGCGTCGAAATGCCAAAAGTAAGGGCGGAGAAGGGGAAACCTCTTGACAGATGGACCAGAATACCGCATAATGGCACAGATGATATTAGTCCCTGATTGAAAGCAGACAGAGATTTGCGCGGATGATTTTCATCAGGCAAGGCGGAGGACGCCGGTGGGCTGTCGCCCACCAAGGACGACAACGCAGCAGGATGGAAATCAGACCGCAAAGATTGTCTGGTTTTAGTCAGGGAGTAGTATAAAATGCGCCGGAAGGGAGGTGCCCGCCGTGGCGGAGAAGAAGCAGAACAAGCAGATCGCCAGGAACAGCAAGGCCTTTCACGACTACTTCGTGGAGGACAAATACGAGGCGGGCATCGAGCTGGCCGGCACTGAGGTCAAGTCCATCCGCCTGGGCAACGTGAACCTGAAGGATTCATTCTGCACCATCAAGGACGGACAGATGACCCTCAACGGCATGCACATCAGCCCCTACGAGAAGGGGAACATCTTCAACCGGGAGCCCCGCCGTCCCCGCCGCCTGCTGATGCACAAGCGGGAGATCGCCCGGCTGTTCGCCAAGATCAAGCAGGACGGGTACACCCTCATCCCCCTGAGTCTCTACTGGAGCGGCCCCAGGGTGAAGGTGGAGGTGGGCCTGTGCAAGGGCAAGAAGCTCTACGACAAGCGGGAGGCCGCGGCGAAGAAGGACGCCAAGCGGGAGATGGACCGGGCCCTGAAGCAGCGCCGATGAGGGCGGACGGACCGGATGACTTTAGAATCACTTTATTATCAAAGGAGATACTGACATGGCACAGAACCCCATTGCGACCATTGAAATGGAAGAGGGCGGCGTCATCACCCTGGAGCTCTATCCTGAGGTGGCCCCCATCAGCGTGAACAACTTCATCAGCCTGGCCAACAAGGGCTTTTACGACGGCCTGATCTTCCACCGGGTCATCGCCGGCTTCATGATCCAGGGCGGCGACCCCCAGGGCATCGGCATCGGCGGCCCCGGCTACAGCATCAAGGGCGAGTTTTCCTCCAATGGTGTGAAGAACGACCTGAGCCACGCCCGGGGCGTTCTGTCCATGGCCCGGGCCCAGGATCCCAACTCCGCTGGCAGCCAGTTCTTCATCATGCACGCCGACGGTCCCTTCCTGGACGGCCAGTACGCCGCCTTCGGCAAGGTCACCGACGGCATGGATGTGGTGGACCGCATCGCCGCCGTCAAAACCGACTTCAGCGACAAGCCCAAGACCCCCCAGCGCATGAAGAAGGTCACCGTGGACACCTTCGGCGTGGACTATCCCGAGCCGGAGAAAATGTAATACTATTTTCAAATTAAAACTTTAATTTGAAAAACCGCGTGCTGCGCACGCTCATGCCGCGCAAGCGCGTCATGCCGTCTCATGCAGTCTCAAACGCGCCTTCGGCGCTATAAAAAGCTTTTTAAGCTTTTTAATTGAGACTAGTATAAGACTCCCACCCCACACCATCCCTCTCCCGGACGGGTCCCCATCTGGGCCGCCCGGCCGGGAGCCAAACGGGGGCGTACTGGTTTCGACGGGGACATGGAGCCAGGAACAGCGGGCGGATGGGCCTGTCATCCTTAAAACGGGCACTTATAAATTAAAGAACAACGACAACGTAGTTCTCGCCGCTGCTTAATGCGGCCGTCCACCCCGGAAGGACCACGAGCCGGGCTTTGGGCGTGACCTGAGTGGTGCACGTGACCGGGGTAAGCTTTGCCCCCGGCATGACAAATGAAGCTACCGAACCATGCAGCATGACGGCCTGCGGCATGGCAAGGGAACGCAAAGGACCGTCTGCGCCCGGAGAAGTTCCTGAGGAAGTGTTTTCGGACGGGGGTTCGACTCCCCCCGCCTCCACCAGAATAGGATTGCTATCTTGACAAAGGTAGCAATCCTTTTTTGTTATTTAGATCTACTATTTAGATCCATTGATATATTTTCTGATTTGTGATATAATAAAAACAAACTCAGTTTCTGTTGATTTGAGGTGGTAATATGAAAAGATATAATTTAACAAGGGTACAGCAAAAAGGAAAAGATTTTTATGTTTTGGTTGCTGATCCTCGCATAATAGTTCAACTCCTTGTTAATTACGCAGCCGGAGAGGAACAAGACACGCAACGGCCTTGGGAGGAAAAGAGAGTTCGGGAAATTTCCAGATATGTATCGGGTAAGTTTAAGGATGATGAAAACAAAAAGGCGATTGGGATTATTCCCAATGCTCCAATTCTCAATGTAAAAGGAATCATCGATTTGAAGGAGGATCATGACGGGCCATATATTATGTTACCGGATACACCTTCTGAGATGCAATCCTATGAAGGCGCTATAGAAGCGATTGATGGACAGCATCGAATCAGAGCGTTTATGAAAGAATATATTGATGTTGATTTTGCTGCAAATCAAATCTATGAGATGATCTTTTCTGTGTTTTTTCAGTTGTCCAAAATTGAGAAAAAAGAACTGTTCATGATAACAAATGAAAAGCAAGTAAAGGTTCCAGGGAATCTTTTACGTATGTATAAACGTGAACTTGATTTGCTTAAAGGGGATGAGGTCGTTTATGATCTTGTTTGTGTTTTAGACAATGAGGATTATTCGCCTCTAAAAGGTCGAGTGATGATTGGTTCTAAAAAAATTCCAAAGGGATACCAGGAGAGTCAGGTATCAAAAATCCTTAACAAATCTGAAGTATATAAACAACTATCGAGTTTAGTAGCAAGTGATCATGACAAAATGGCTAGGATCATTTCTAATTATTTAAAAGCATGGGAACAGGTCTATGGATTGTCATTCCAGGAACCTGGGAAAGAAACGATTACAAAAATTAGTGGATTGCGCTATATTCTTTTTCTTCTCCCTGCAATGCTAGATATTCTTGCGCAAAGGAAAAAACCAGCAACTGTGCAAGAGTTTAAGAAAATCGTGGAAATGTTGCCCGATGCAATAGAAGTTGATGATGTCTTCTCAGATCCTATAACATCTTCGGCGTTCAAAGGAGAGGGGGCAACAATTACTCTTGCAAAACAGCATATTAATGCCTTAAAGGCATATGAACAAACGAAAAAGAATGATTTTGACATAGCAGAGGGTATATAATGTCGATTGAAATTGATAGCGTTATTGAGCTGCTAACTTTAAACGATATTGATCGTGAAGAATTCTGTGAAAAACTCTATCGCACATTGCTACTTGGCGTCTTTGAAGTAATCTGTAAGGATATCAAGAAGCAGAATAAGAAAATTGTGGAGCGAGAATTGTTTCGAAAACGAGAGAATAAGGTTTTAGCTGCAAAAAGCGTAGTAAGCAGGTATGTGGGATGCACTTTGACGGATGAAGGATATGCTCAAATTGCAAAACTACTGGCTGCTTTTTTCTCTACTGGTGATCCGCGAAAACACTTTGATGTATCATTCCGTACAGAATTGGTTAATAGGCAAAATGGAAAATGTGCAATCTGTGGGAAGAAGATCGATTCTGAGGGAAGTCATCTTGATCATATAATTCCATGGGAATATGTCGGAGATTGTTTAGATGACAATTATCAAATGTTATGCGAGACATGCAACATGCGAAAAGGTAGTGCTACGTACTTTGAGCTCTCTATGTTGCTTCTAAAGAGGTTTAACAAATATAATTATTAGCCTGCAAAGAGATATTTGATGATCCCTTTTTGAAATAACATTTTCATGCAGACCCATCCCGCCATCACTCCCCCTTCCCCAAGGCCTCCTCTCCCTCCTTCCACCGAACATCCAGCTGCTCCATGGCCTGCCGGTGCTCCGCCGGGACCTCCTGGGCGGACAGCCCCCGCACCGCCTCCTCCGTGCCGGCGGCTTGGGCGGTCTCGTAGTACCAGCACTTGTAGGACAGCAGAGCCAGGGTCTCCTCCAGGGCGGCCATCTGGGCCTCCACCGCCGCCTTCCGGCCCCGGAACAGGGCCAGCCGGTCCGAAAGGGTCTCGTCGCCCCGGGCGGCCAGGTCCATGAAGGACCGGATCTCCTTGATGGACAGCCCGGACCGCTTCAGGCACTCAATGACCATCAGCGCTCCGTAGTCCGTCTCCGTAAACAGCCGGATGCCCCCGTCGGACCGCTCCAGACTGGGGAGCAGCCCCTCTTTGTCGTAGTACCGCAGGGTGGAGGCGGGGAGCCCCGCCAGCTTTGCCATGTCTCCAATGGTGTAACGCATGGTGTCCTCCTGAAAAAAGGTCTTGACTTAAAGTTTACTTTAACTGTTATGATCGATGGGAAGTATTTTAAACCCCTGCCCCGGTCCTGTCAATGGGGCAGAGAGAAAGGCGGAACAGCATGGAACTCGAAAATCTGACCCTCACCCAGGAATGGGACAAGGTCTTCCCCAAAAGCGACAAGGTGGACCACCGCAAGGTCACCTTCCGCAACCGCTACGGCATCACCCTGGCCGGGGACCTGTATAGCCCGAAAACCCCTGCCGGCAAGCGCCCGGCCATCGCCGTCTGCGGCCCCTTCGGGGCTGTGAAGGAGCAGTCCTCCGGACTCTACGCCCAGATCCTGGCGGAGCGGGGCTTCCTCACCCTGGCCTTCGACCCCTCCTTCACCGGGGAGAGCGGCGGCCAGCCCCGGTATGTGGCCTCCCCGGACATCAACACCGAGGACTTTATGGCGGCGGTGGACTACCTCTCCGTCCGGGAGGACGTGGACCCGGAGGCCATCGGCATCCTGGGGATCTGCGGCTGGGGCGGCATGGCCATCAACGCTGCGGCCCTGGACACCCGGATCAAGGCCACCGTGGCCTCCACCATGTACGACATGAGCCGGATTGCCGCCAAGGGCTACTTTGACGCCCAGGACTCCGAGGAAGACCGGTACCAGATGCGGAAGATGTACGCCGCCCAGCGCACCGAGGACTACAAAACCGGTACCTATCCCCGGGGCGGCGGCGTGGTGGACCCGGTGCCCGAGGACGCCCCCTTCTTCGTGAAGGACTACCACGACTACTACAAGACCCCCAGAGGCTATCACCCCCGGTCCCTCAACTCCAACGAGGGCTGGAACGTCACCGGGACCATGTCCTTCCTGAACCAGCCTCTGCTGGCCTATGCCCATGAGATCCGCTCCGCCGTGCTGGTGATCCACGGGGAGAAGGCCCACTCCCGGTACTTCGGGGAGGACGCCTTCCACAAGCTCACCGGAGACAACAAGGAGCTGCTCATCATCCCCGGCGCGGTCCACACCGACCTGTACGACCAGGTGGACGTGATCCCCTTCGACAAGCTGGCGGACTTCTATCACGCCAATCTCAAGTAAATAATTGACCTGCCAGGGCCCGCGTCCTTTCCTCGGGAGGGACGCGGGCTTTTTCCGTGTGTTTTCCTCTTGACATCGGGCCCGGTCTGTCGTAGACTGTATCAGTCCGAACAGTTAGAAACCAAACTTATTTTGCGAAATCAAATCGAAGGGAGGAATCTGCCGTGGAAACCTGCCATCGCCGCCCGCCCAACTACGTGGGGGCCAGGCTGCGGTTTTTGTCTCACGCCTTCACCCGGCGGTACCTGAAGATCGCCCGGGACATGGGGGAGGAGGAGCTCTCCATGGCCAACGGCCACCTCATCGGCTTCCTCTACTGGAACCGGGAGCGGGACGTGTATCAGAAGGACATTGAGGAGGCCTTCCACATCACCCGCTCCTCGGTGACCAGCCTGGTGAAGCACCTAGAGAAACGGGGGTATATCACCCGACAGAGCGTGGCCTCCGACGCCCGGCTGAAAAAGCTGACCCTGACCGAAAAGGGGACGGCCTCCTTTGAGCACACCATGGCCGCCATCCAGGAGACCGAGGACCTGGCGGTCCAGGGGCTGACGGAGGCGCAGCGGGCGTCCTTCTTCGACCTGTGCGACCGCATCCAACAAAACCTGGCGGGAAAGGAGGGAGACTATGCCGGTGATCCGCACCATTGCTTCCCAGATCAAGGAGTTTAAGCTGCCGTCTGTTCTCACGCCCCTGATGATGCTCCTGGAGGTAGCCATGGAGATGGTCATCCCCCTGCTGATGGCCTCCATCATCGACAAGGGCGTGGAGGCCGGTGACCTGGGCCACATCAAAAAGGTGGGGGCCCTGATGCTGGTCATGGCCGTCATCGGCCTGCTGACGGGGATTCTGGGGGCCAGATTCGGGGCCAAGGCCTCGGCGGGCCTGGCCAGGAACCTTCGCCAGGCCATGTATGAGAACATCCAGACCTTCTCCTTCTCCAACATCGATAAATTCAGCACCGCCGGTCTTATCACCCGGCTGACCACCGACGTGACCAACGTCCAGAACGCCTATATGATGCTGCTGCGGATGTTCGTCCGGGCCCCGGCCTCTCTCATCGTGGCCATGATCATGGCCTTTATCATCAGCCCTCCGCTGGCCAGCGTTTATCTGGTGGCGGTGCTTCTCCTGGGCGCGATCCTGTTCCTGGTCCTCTCCCGGGCCATGAAGTATTTCCGGCAGATCTTCCAGAAGTACGACGACCTGAACGCCAGCGTCCAGGAGAACGTCTCCGCCATCCGAGTGGTGAAGGCCTACGTCCGGGAGGACTATGAAAAGACCAAGTTCCAGCGGGCCTGCGAGAACATCTACCAGCGGTTCATCACCGCTGAGAAGATCATCACCTGGAACGGCCCCATCATGAACGCCACGGTCTATACCTGCATCCTCCTCATCAGCTGGCTGGGGGCGAAGATGATCGTGGGGGGCAGCCTCACCACCGGCAACCTCATGAGCCTGCTGACCTACTGCATGAACATCCTCATGAGCCTGATGATCGTCTCCATGCTCTTCGTGATGCTCTCCATGAGCTCCGCCAGCGCCGAGCGCATCGCCGAGGTGCTGGGGGAGACCGCCGACCTGAAAAATCCCGACCACCCCGTCTTTGACGTGGCCGACGGCTCCGTGGCCTTCCGCCACGTGGATTTCTCCTACCGCAAGGACGCCGCCCAGCCGGTGCTGAAGGACATTGACTTCACCGTTGCCTCCGGGGAGACCATCGGGGTCCTGGGGGGCACCGGCAGCGCCAAGTCCAGCCTGGTGAGCCTGATCAGCCGCCTGTACGACGTCACCGCCGGACAGGTGCTGGTGGGAGGCCGGGACGTGCGGGAGTACGACATGGAGGCCCTGCGGAACCAGGTCTCCGTGGTGCTCCAGAAGAACGTCCTGTTCTCCGGCACCATCCTGGAGAACCTCCGCTGGGGGGACGCTGACGCCACCCTGGAGGACTGTCAGCGGGCCTGCCGCCTGGCCTGCGCCGACGAGTTCATCGAGAAGCTCCCCAACGGGTACGACACCTACATCGAGCAGGGGGGAACCAATGTCTCCGGCGGCCAGAAGCAGCGGCTGTGCATCGCCCGGGCCCTGCTGAAAAAGCCCAGGATCCTGATCCTGGACGACTCCACCTCGGCGGTGGACACCGCCACCGACGCCAGGATCCGGAAGGCCTTCGCCCAGGAGATCCCCGACACCACAAAATTCATCATCGCCCAGCGGGTGTCCTCCGTGGAGCACGCCGACCGCATCCTGGTGCTGGACGACGGACGCGTCAGCGGCTTCGGCACCCATGAGGAGCTGATGGAGACCAACGAGATCTACCGGGACGTGTACGAGTCCCAGACCGGCGGTAACGCCGACTTTGACGAGGGAGGTGAGGACTGATGGCGGAGCAGAAGCCCAGAGAGGTCCATGCAGGCCCCAGAGGGGGCAGGGGACGGCCCCGTCCCAAGTTGGACCACCCCTTCCGCACCTTTGCCCGGGTGATGAAGTTCGTGGGCAGGAAATACTGGCCCCACCTGGTGCTGGTGGCGGTGGCCATCGTGGTCAGCGTCCTGGCCATGGTCCAGGGCACCCTGTTCACCCGGACCCTTATCGACGACTATATCATCCCCCTGGTGCAGTCCGTGGGGGACGGGGGCACGGCGGACTACACCGGCCTGAAGCACGCCATCCTCCGGGTGGCCCTGTTCTACGCCTGCGGCGTGGTGGCCAGCTTCGTCCAGGCCAGGCTGATGATCTACGTCACCCAGGGCACCCTGAGGGAGCTGCGCATCGACATCTTCAACCACATGGAGTCCCTGCCCATCCGGTACTTTGACACCCACGCCCACGGAGACATCATGTCGGTCTACACCAATGACGTGGACACCCTGCGGCAGATGATCTCCATGAGTATCCCCCAGATGCTCAACAGCTCCATCACCATCGTCAGCGTGTTTGTCTCCATGCTGCTGTTGAGTATCCCCCTCACTGCCCTGACCCTGGGCATGGTGGCCCTGATGCTCTTTGCCACCGGCCGATTCGCCGGGCTCTCCGGCCGGTACTTTGTGGCCCAGCAGAAGGACCTGGGCAGCATCAACGGCTTTATTGAGGAGATGGTGGAGGGCCAGAAGGTGGTGAAGGTCTTCTGCCACGAGGAGGCCAACCTGGAGGAGTTCACCCGCCGCAACGAGGCTCTCTACCACAGCGCCGACCGGGCCAACACCTTCGCCAGCGTCATCGGCCCCGTCACCGGCCAGATGGGCACCGTCAGCTACGTGCTCTGCGCCGTGGTGGGCGGGATGCTGGCCCTGGGAGGCGTAGGCGGCCTGACCCTGGGGGGACTGGCCAGCTTCCTGACCTTCAACCGGAGCTTCAACATGCCCATCGCCCAGATCACCATGCAGTTCAACGCCATCGTCATGGGTCTGGCCGGCGCGGACCGGATCTTCAAGCTCCTGGACGAGACCCCGGAGATCGACGACGGCTACGTCACCCTGGTCAACGCCAAGATCGGGGCGGGGGATGAGATCACGGAGACCCAGGAGCGCACCAACGTCTGGGCCTGGAAGTACGTCCACAAGGACGGCCGGGTGGAGTACCGCCGTCTGGCGGGGGACGTGCGGTTCCGGGATGTGGACTTCGGCTATTCTGATGAGAAGATGGTCCTCCACGACGTGGACCTCTTCGCCAAGCCCGGCCAGAAGATCGCCTTCGTGGGTTCCACCGGGGCGGGAAAGACCACCATCACCAACCTGATCAACCGGTTCTACGACATTCAGGAGGGGACCATCACCTACGACGGCATCGACGTGAAGAAGATCAAAAAGGACGACCTGCGCCGGTCCCTGGGCATCGTCCTCCAGGACACCCACCTGTTCACCGGCACTGTCCGGGAGAACATCCGCTACGGCAAGCTGGACGCCACCGACGGGGAGGTGGAGGCCGCCGCCATGCTGGCCAACGCCCACGGCTTCATCTCCCGGCTGCCCCAGGGCTACGACACTATGCTCACCGGGGACGGGGCCAACCTCAGCCAGGGCCAGCGGCAGCTGCTGGCCATCGCCCGGGCGGCCATCGCCGACCCGCCGGTGCTCATCCTGGACGAGGCCACCAGCTCCATCGACACCCGCACGGAGAAGCTGGTCCAGGAGGGCATGGACGCCCTGATGTACGGCCGGACCACCTTCGTCATCGCCCACCGGCTCTCCACGGTGCGCAACAGCGACTGCATCATGATCCTGGAGCAGGGCCGCATCATCGAGCGGGGCACCCACGAGGAGCTGCTGGAGAAGCAGGGGCGGTACTACCAGCTCTATACGGGCAATCCGGCGTCGTGACCGGAGCCTGGCCCAAACAAGCAAAAAAATCCCGCTGTCCGGTATGGAACAGCGGGATTTTTCTTGTTGTTGTGTAAGCTCGAATTACTTCAGCTCGACCTTGGCGCCGACCTCTTCCAGCTTCTTCTTCAGCTCCTCGGCGTCGTCCTTGGAAGCGGCTTCCTTGATGACGGCGTTGGGGGCGGACTCCACCAGAGCCTTGGCGTCGGCCAGGCCCAGACCGGTGATCTCGCGGACAGCCTTGATGACCTTGATCTTCTCAGCGCCGAAGTCAGCCAGAACGACGTCGAACTCGGTCTTCTCCTCAGCGGCCTCAGCGGCGCCGGCGGCGGGAGCGGCAGCAACAGCGACAGGAGCGGCGGCGGAAACGCCAAACTCGTCTTCCAGGGCGTGGACCAGCTCGGACAGCTCCAGAACGGTCAGGGTCTTGATCTCTTCGATCATAGCAGTGATCTTTTCGCTAGCCATTGTAATATACCTCCAATTAGTAATGGTAAATAATAAATGTTTGAGGATGAGGCATAAGCCTCGCAGAGTTCCGCTTCCGCAGAAGCGGAATCAATTCGGATCATTTTTTCGCCGGCCAAGGTGAATTGGCCGAAGGCCAAGAGAAGGTGGCCTGGGCCATTTGCCGGTGAAAAAATACTTCTCGCGCAGGGAGTGTACGGACCGGAGGTCCGTGCGCGAGCGGAGCGCAAGCTCCTCGTTTGAAAGCCCAGCGAAGCGGGTTTCAAACGCATCAGGCTCCCTTCTGCTCGGCGATGGCGTTGATAACGCGGGCCAGGCCGGAGATGTTGGCATCCAGAACGGTAGCCAGACCTCTGACGGGGGCGATAAGGGTGCCCAGGACAGTGGCGACCAGCACTTCCTTGCTGGGCAGGTCGGCCAGAGCCTTGACTTCCTCGACGGAAATGACCTTTCCATCCACGAAGCCGCCCTTGATGATGAACTTCTGCTGTGCGGCCACCTTCTTGGAGAACTCAGCCACGACCTTGGCGGCGGCCACGGGGTCGCCCTCGCAGACAGCCACGGATGTGGTGCCCTTGAGCACGTCGTGGAGCTCGCCCAGCTCGGCGTTGTCCACGGCCAGACGGAGCAGGGTGTTCTTGGCGACGAAGTAGTCCACGCCGGCCTCGCGCATCTTGGCGCGCAGCTCGGTGTCCTCCGCCACGGTGACGCCCTTGTAGTCCACGATGACGCCGCCGGCGGCGTTCTTGAACTTCTCGGTCAGCTCAGAGACGATGGCCTGCTTTTCGCTGAGGATCTTTGCATTCGGCATACGGTGATTTCACCTCCTAAAGAATAGTAAGTGAACCAAAGAAAAAGCCCTTGTGCGCAAAGACACAAGGACAGAGAGCAATCGTAGGAAATACGAACTGCATCCTCGGCAGGATTTACCTTTGCACCTGCTGTCTTTGGAACGCGAGTGGTATTTTACCATCCCGGGAAAGCGCTGTCAAGCACTTTCCCGGGATTTGGTATCAAATTTTTATGAAATCAGGAGAGCTTCGCGGCGTTGACCTTGATGCCGGGGCCCATGGTGGAGGCCACGGTGCAGCTTCTGATATAGGTGCCCTTGGCGGCGGCGGGCTTGGCCTTCAGGATGGCGCCCATGAGGGTGTTGAAGTTCTCGCCCAGCTTCTCGGGGCCGAAGGAGATCTTGCCGATGGGGCAGTGGATGATGTTGGTCTTGTCCAGACGATACTCCACCTTACCGGCCTTGGCTTCCTTGACGGCGTTCTCCACGTTAGGGGTGACGGTGCCGGCCTTGGGGGAGGGCATCAGGCCCTTGGGGCCCAGAACCTTACCCAGACGGCCCACGACGCTCATCATGTCGGGGGAGGCGATGACCACGTCGAACTCGAACCAGTTCTCCTGCTGGATCTTCTGGGCCAGGTCGGCCTCGCCCACGTAGTCGGCGCCGGCGGCCTTGGCGGCGTCGGCCTTGTCGCCCTTGGCGAAGACCAGCACGCGAGGCACCTTGCCGGTGCCGTGGGGCAGAACGATGGCACCGCGGACCTGCTGGTCGGCGTGGCGGGAGTCGACGCCCAGCTTCACGTGGAGCTCTACGGTCTCGTCAAACTTGGCGGGAGCGGTCTTGACCAGCAGTTCCATGGCGTCGGCGGTGTCGTAAAGGGTGCCTCTGTCGATCTGCTTGGCGCTGTCCTGATATTTCTTTCCTCTAAACATAGCTTAAACCCTCCTGCCTCACTCGCCGACCAGGATGCCCATGGAGCGGGCAGTGCCGGCGATCATGCTCATGGCGGCCTCGATGCTGGCGGCGTTCAGGTCGCGCATCTTGGTCTCCGCGATCTTGCGGACGTCTTCCTTGCTGATGGTGGCCACCTTTTCCTTGTTGGGCACACCGGAGGCCTTCTCCAGATTGCAGGCCTTCTTGATGAGGACCGCCGCGGGAGGCGTCTTGGTGATGAAGGAGAAGGAGCGGTCGGCGTAGACGGTGATGACCACGGGGATGATCAGACCGGCGTCGTTCTTGGTGCGCTCGTTGAACTCCTTGGTGAACATGGCAATGTTAATGCCGTGCTGGCCCAGAGCGGGGCCAACGGGGGGAGCCGGCGTCGCCTTGCCGGCGGGGATCTGTAATTTGATATAACCTGTTACTTTCTGTGCCACTTAGAGCACCTCCATTTCAAGATGTGGTTGGACGGAGCGGGGATGCGCTCCTCCCACGTCCGCGCCTGCCGCGCGGCTGTATCGTTCGACCAGAGGTCAGATGGATTCGATCTGGTCCAGGTCCAGCTCCACGGGGGTCTCCCGGCCGAACATGGACACCACCACGCGGACCTTCTGCCGCTCGGTGTCGATCTCCTCCACGGTGCCCAGGAAGGATTCCAGGGCGCCGTCGGTGATGCGGACGCTTTGGCCGATCTCGTAATCCACCAAAACTTCCTTCTTTTCCACGCCCAGGGAGGAGATCTCCTCCTCAGTGAGGGGAATGGCCTTGTTGCCCGAGCCCACGAAGCCCGTGACGCCCCGGACGTTCCGCACCAGATGCCAGGTCTCGTCAGTCATGACCATCTTCACCAGGACGTAGCCCGGAAAGACCTTCCGCTCCACGGTTTTGGACCCGGAGTCGGTGATCTCGGTGACGGTCTCCATGGGGATGTTCACCGCAAGGATCAGGTCGCCCATGTTGCGGTTCTCCACGGCTTTCTCGATGGTGGCCTTTACGGTGTTTTCATACCCGGAATAGGTATGCGCCACGTACCATCTTGCTTCTTCCGCCATGCTCGTTCACCGGTCAGCCGCCGAAGAGGGAGAGCAGGGCGTTGACGATCCCGTTGGCGATGCCGTCGAAGATCCAGACGATGACGCCCACGATGAGCACGCAGACGATGACGATCCCGGTCTTCTTCAGGGTCTCAGCTCTGGAGGGCCAGGAGACCTTTTTCAGCTCAGCCTTCATCTCCCGGAAGAACCGGCCCAGCCGCTTGCCGATGCCGGGCTTCTTGTCTTTTTCGGCCTTGGCCTTGTCCTTTTTGGCCTTGGGGGCCTTTTCCTTGGCGGCCTGGGTCTTGACCTCTTCAGCAGCGGCCTCGACGATCTCCTCAGCCGTCTCCTGGTTCAGGTTTTCCTTTTCAGACATTCAGTTCCACCCTTCTTTCATACTGGAGTGCGGCCCATATCACTTAGTCTCGCTGTGAACGGTATGCTTTCTGCAGAAGGGGCAGTACTTGTTCATCTCTAAGCGGTCAGGGGTGTTCTTCTTGTTCTTCATCGTGTTGTAGTTGCGCTGCTTGCATTCGTTGCATCTGAGGGTGATCTTCACCCGTGCGCCGGCTTTTGCCATGTTGCGGCACCTCCTTGTCATTGTTCGGCCCCGGAAACAGGAAACGCCGGGTCTCGGCGCTCTGCCTGTCCACAGGCGATCCCGATCCCGGCGAATCTATCTTGACCAAAACTTGTCGATAAGTCATAGGCACAAAAAAAGAATACGGCTGGCTCGGCATCTACTGCCTCCCTATGTCCCGAAACCGGGTGAAGGGTTTGCGCGGGTATAACCGTGATACGGGCGCAAAAAAGAAAGCCCTTTTCATAGGTGGTAGCATGATACCACGCCTTCGACGGTTTGTCAAGGCTTTTTTCTTCCGGACCGCACTTCTGGAGAAAGTCCGCCCGTGGGGGCCGCCGGGGACCGGACCGGCCGGCATACATCCGCCGCCCCGGGCATAGGCTCTGGCAGGAAGAAAACCCATGGGGAGGTCCGCCTATGAAAAAGCTGTTTGTTCTGTTCCTCGCCCTGGCCGTCCTCCTGCCGGTCCGGGTCAGCGCCGCCGGGCCGGAGGTCAGCGCCCTGGCCGTCCTTCTCATGGAGAAGTCCACCGGCCAGGTCCTGTACGAGGAGAATGCCCATGCGCCCCTGGAGCCCGCCAGCGTCACCAAGATCATGACCCTCCTGCTCATCGAGGAGGCCCTGGACGCCGGTCAGCTGGCCAAGGACACCATGGTCCCGGTCTCCGCCAACGCCGCCGGCATGGGGGGCTCCCAGGTCTATCTGAAGGAGGGGGAGGAGCTGTCCGCAGACGAGATGCTCAAGGCCATCGCCGTGGCCTCGGGCAACGACGCCTCGGTGGCCATGGCGGAGTACCTGTCCGGCAGTGAGAGCGCCTTCGTGGAGAAGATGAACCAGAAGGCCGCCCAGCTGGGCATGGCGGACACCGTGTTCCAGAACTGCACCGGTCTGCCCGCAGAAGGCCACCACACCTCGGCCTATGACATCGCCCTCATGTCCCGGGAGCTGATCCTGAACCACCCGGATATCCGGACCTACACCACCATCTGGATGGACGCCCTTCGGGACGGGACCTTCCAGCTGTCCAACACCAACAAGCTCATCCGGTTCTATCCCGGGGCCACGGGCCTGAAGACCGGCTCCACGGACTCCGCTCTCTACTGCCTGTCCGCCACGGCGGAGAAGGAGGGGATGGAGCTCATCGCCGTGGTGCTGGGGGCCCCCACCTCGGCGGACCGGTTCGAGAGCGCCAAGTCTCTGCTCAATTACGGCTTCGCCTCCTACGCCCTGGTGACCCCCGCCCCGTCGGAGCCGCTGTCGCCGGTGGAGGTGACCCTGGGGGTGAAGGGGAGCGTCATGCCGGAGATCGACGGCCAGACCCAGCTGCTTCTGCCCCGGGAGGAGGCCGGGCAGGTGACCACCACCCTGGACCTGGCCGACGCCGTCCCCGCCCCGGTGGAGGAGGGCCAGACCCTGGGGCACCTCACCGTGCTGGTGGACGGGGAGAAGAGGGGAGAGCTGCCCCTGGTGGCCGGAGAGACTGTGGAGAAGCTGTCGCTTTTGCGGGTCTATCGAGGACTGCTGACCACCCTGTTCTGCGGGGGATAGGAAAAACAGGCACATCGCCCGGAGGGAGCGGTGTGTCTGTTCTTCTATGGCGGTTCAGATGGTCAGCTTTTGGTCCGGGCGGAAGAGAAACAGGGGCTTGCCTTTCTTGTCCGTAACAGGCAGCGTTTCCTGCCGGAAGACGGACAGGGCCAGCCCGATGAGCCCCATCTGCACCGCCAGGATACAGTTTCCCCCCACCAGGGGAAAGGGAACGGGAAACCAGATGAGGCCCAGACTGGTGGCGATGCCGAAGAGGGTCTCCAGCAGAAGGGGCAGAGCCACCGCCAGAGCGGTGATCCGGCCCAGGACGTTTTTCTGCCGCAGCCCCTTGACCAGCAGCCAGAGGGCCAGGAAGACAAATCCGCCCGCCAGCAGCAGATAGGGGAGCCAGCCCAGGCTTTGGAGCACGGTGGTGAGAAAAAAGCTGTTCCCGGCACAGGGCATGACGAACCAGTAGTCGGTCCGCCCCGTCCAATCCCCCGGAAAGGCGGATGGCGGCGTCCAGTCCGCCGGACCCAGCCACCTGGCCCCGGACAGTACCTGCCGTACAATCGTGGCCTGGTAGCCGTAGGTGTCCGCGTAGAGCGCCGGATGCAGGGCGGCGGACAGGGAGTGGGCAGGGGAGAGCAGCGTGGTGAAATACAGAAACGCCCCGCCGCAGAACAGAGCCAATCCAGCGGCCAAAAGACGGCTCCGGACCCGCCCCAGCCCGTACCAGTCCTTCCAGGTCAGGACGAGCAGCATGACTATGCACACCGCCGGCAGGAGGAGGAAGGACCCCGCACCGAGGGTATAGCCGTGGTGGGAGGTATACATGATGAAAGGCAGGGCGGGCAGCGGTAGAAGGGAGAGCAGCAATCCCTTCCGGCCGCCCTTTCGCCAGGCGTACAGCCAGCCGCCATAGCACAGCGGCATGACCAGATGGAAAATATGGGTGACATAATAGATGGCCGGTTCGGCCAAGGGCGAGGATGGGACGGCGTAATTGGGCAGAAGCAGGAAACCCAGAAACAGCCCGGCAGGGAAAAGGGCCTTGCCCATTTTGGCCAGGCCGGTATAGTCCATAACATGCCCCGCCAGCATCAGCGCCGTACCCAGGAACAGAGCCAGGTAACAGCGCCCGCTGTCGTTGCCCCAGAAGATGCCGTCCTGGACCCACCAGTCCCTGGTCAGTTCCACCCGCAGAACGGTGACGGCCAGGGCGACGGCCAGGGTCAGCCCCAGCAGTCCCCACTGTGGCTTTGGCCGGTGGACCCGGTCCAGCTCCTGGCCGACAGTCACCGGGTCCCCCATCTGCCGGACCGCCTCGGCCCGGGCCTCCTCCTCAGACAGTCCGGCCTCAACGGCGGCCTCCGCTTCGCACAGCAGATGGTCCTCCAGCTCCGCCAAGAGAGCGGGGCGGGCCCGGTCCCAGCGGATCTGGTCCCCGGCGGCGGCGAGATACTCCCGGATGGCGTCACGCATAGCTACCGCCTCCCCCCAGGACCTTGACCATGGCGTCGGCGTAGGTCCGCCATGCCGCCTCCTTCTCCGCCAGCTGCTTCCGGCCTGTGTCGGTGAGGTGGTAGTACCGCCGGGGACGGGCGCCCTCCGCGGTCTCCTCCCGGGCGGTGATGAAGCCCTTTTGCTCCAGGGTGTGGAGCAGGGGATAGAGGGTCCCCGATTTCAGCTCAAAGGTCTTGTCCGAGCGGCGGCGGAGCTCTTCCGTCATCTGATACCCGTATTTGTCCCTGTCCTCCAGCAGCTTCAGGACCAGCAGGGCGGTGCTGCCGGAGAGCAGGCTTTTGTCCAGCTTCATGCGCTTTTCCTCCTTCCTTTGGGTAGATCATCTATATAATATATCGAATATCTACTTATGTCAAGCTGAAATGGGGAAGGTGTCCGCCTTGACAACCCCGGCGGAACTCATTAAAATAAAAAAGCTTTTTGTCAAATCCACCTGAAAGAGGTTTTTCCTATGATCTACTTCGACCACGCCGCCACCACCCGGGTCCTGCCCGAGGCCGCCGACGCGGCGTACCGTGTCATGACCCGGGACTATGGCAATCCCTCCTCCCTCCACGATCTGGGCAAGCAGGCGGCCAAAGAAGTGGAGGACCACCGGGCGGCAGTGGCCGGGGCCCTGGGATGCCAGCCGGGAGAGCTGTACTTTACCTCCTGCGGCACTGAGGGGGACAACTGGGCCATCCGCCTGGCCGTCCACCTGGGCCGACACAAGGGAAAGCACATCATCACCACCGCCGTGGAGCACGCCGCCGTGCTGGAGCCCTGCAAGCAATTGGAGCAGCAGGGCTATGGGGTCACATACCTGACGCCGGACCACACCGGGCGTGTCCCTGTGGAGGCGGTGGAAGGGGCCCTGCGGGAGGACACGGTGCTGGTGTCCATGATGCTGGTGAACAACGAGACGGGAGCCATCCAGCCGGTGGAGGCGGTGGCCGGGCTGCTGAAGCGGAACAAGTCCGCCGCCCTTCTCCACACCGACGCGGTGCAGGGCTTTCTGAAGGTGCCCTTCACCCCCAAGTCCCTGGGGGCGGACCTGGTGACCCTCAGCGCCCACAAGATCGGGGGCATGAAGGGCAGCGGGGCGCTGTACATCCGAAAGGGCCTCCGGGCGGAGCCCATGCTTCGGGGCGGCGGACAGGAAAAGGGCCTGCGGTCGGGCACCGAGGCTACGCCTCAGATCGCCGCCTTCGCCAAAGCGGCGGAGATCGGCTATGCAAACCGGGAGAAAAACATCGCCTATCTTAACGACCTGAAAGCCTATACCCTGGACGCACTCCAGGCCAGGGTGCCCGGACTGACGGTGGTCTCTGCCGGGGACGCCCCCCACATCTGCGCGGTGTCTCTGCCGGGGCGGCCCAGCCAGGTGGTGGTCCGGTATCTCAGCGACAAGGGCTTCTGCCTCTCCGCCGGGTCGGCCTGCCACCGAGGGAAGGCCAGCCACGTCTACGGAGCCATGAACCTCTCCAAGCAGGTCCGGGACGGGATGCTCCGCCTCTCCTTCGCCCCCTCCAACACGAAGAAGGAGGCCGACGCCCTGGCCGACGCTATGCTGGCGGCAACGCAGGAGTTGGTGGCGGCGGGACGCTGAATCAAAAGCAAACAAAAACCGCTGGAACACAGCCGTTCCAGCGGTTTTTTTCTGTCAACAAAGGATTCAAATTGGAAGGACGTGCCGTCACCGGGCCGCTGCCGCAAGGGGCAGCAAAGACCCGAAGGGCGGGAATAAAGTTCTTTTTGCTTCCTTTTTCTTTCAAGAAAAAGGAAGTTACATCTTTTCCGGTGCGGTAACACCCAGCAGGCCCAGGCAGTTGGCCAGCACGGACCGCACGGCGTCGGCCAGCTTCAGCCGGGCGTCCAGCAGCTCCTTGGTCTCGCCCTTGATGCGGCAGGCCCCGTAGAACCGGTGGAAGTCCCCCGCCAGGTCGATGAGGTACCGGTTGATCCGGGAGGGATCGTAGTCCCGTGCGGCGGTGTGGATCTCATCGGGGAGCCGGGCCAGGGCGCGGATCAGGGTCTTCTCCTCCTCGGTGGAGAGGACTTCGGCGTTGACGTCCTTGGCCGCGGGGACGGGGAAGCCCTCCTCCGCCAGACGCTGGATCAGGGTGCAGATCCGGGCGTGGGCGTATTGTACGTAGTACACCGGGTTTTCGCTGTCCTCCCGCACCGCCAGGCCTAGGTCGAAGTCCACGGGGGTGGAGGCGGACCGGGCGTTGAAGAAGTACCGGGCGGCGTCCACGCTGACCTCGTCCAGCAGGTCGTGGAGGGCGATGGCCTTGCCGGACCGCTTGCTCATCCGGACGGGCTGGCCGTCCTGGAGGAGGTTCACCAGCTGCATGAGCACGATGACCAGCCGGTGGGAGCCGTCCAGACCCAGACCGTCCAGGGCGGCCTGGAGCCGGGCCACGTGGCCGTGGTGGTCGGCCCCCCAGATGTTGATGACCTTGTCAAAGCCCCGGACGGCGAACTTGTTCCGGTGGTAGGCGATGTCGGCGGCGAAGTAGGTGTAAAACCCGTTGGCCCGGCGGAGGACGTCGTCCTTCAGGTCCAGCTTGTCCACCTGCTTCTGGCTCTTGCCCTCGGCCAGGTACTTCCGCTTCAGCAGCTCCGTGGTGTTCAGCCACAGAGCGCCGTCCTTCTCATAGGTCCAGCCCTGCTCCGTCAGCAGGTCCACGGTCTCGGCCACGAAGCCGGACTGGTGGAGGGAGGACTCGAAGAACCACTGGTCGTACTCGATGCCGTACTGCCGCAGGTCGGCCTTCATCTTGGGGATGTTCCGCTCCAGGCCGAAGGCCGCCAGGGCGTCCAGGCGGGCCTGCTCGTCAGCGTCCTTGTAGCTGTCGCCGTGCTGCTCGTAGAAGGCCCGGGCCAGCTCCTTGATGTCCTCCCCGTGGTAGCCGTCCTCGGGGAAGGGGACGTTTTCCTCTCCCAGCAGGAGCTGGAAATACCGGGCCTGGAGGGACAGGGCGAACTTGTTGATCTGGTTGCCGGCGTCGTTGACGTAAAACTCCTTCCAGGTGTCGTAGCCGTCCCGGGCCAGGACGTTGGCCAGGGTGTCCCCCAGCACGCCCCCCCGGGCGTTGCCCATGTGCATGGGGCCGGTGGGGTTGGCGGAGACGAACTCCACCATGACCTTTTGGCCCCTGCCCTCGTCGCTCTGGCCGTAGGTCAGGCCCTCCTTCTCGATCTCGGAGAGCACGTCCCCGTACCACTTGGGGCCCAGACGGAAGTTGAGGAAGCCGGGGCCGGCGATCTCCACGGAGGAGAAGATGGTGCCGTCCAGGTCCATGTGGTCGGCCAGGGCCTGGGCGATGTCCCGGGGCTTCCGTTTCATGGCCTTGGCCCCCGCCATGGCGGCGGAGGAGGCGTAATCGCCGTTCTGAGGGTCTTTGGGGATCTCGATGGAGCCCTTCAGCTCCGCGCCGGCGGGGAGGGAGCCGTCAGCGGCGGCGGCCTCATAGGCGGCCCGGGTGATCTGGGCCACCTGGTCCTTGGCGGACTGGATCAAATTTGCCATGTATCGTCACCTGTTTCTAGCGTATTGTCTTTGGGTCAGGTCAGCTGGACGGCGCCCGCGTCGGGCTCCCGGACCTGGATGAAAAAAGAGTTCTCCCCGATCTTCTCATTGTCTACCTCCAGGGCGTACCGGATCTCCAGGTCGCCGCCGGTGAGGGCCAGGTCGGACCGGGCCTTCCGGGTCTTGACGCCCAGGGTCAGGCCGCCGTAGGGGGTCTCGTACAGGGAGACGTGCTCCTTGCCCTCCTGGAAGACCATCTCGGAGTTGAGGGTCCCCTGTCGGGTCAGGGTGATCTTGTCTTTGCTGATGCGGAAGGTGGTGGTGGTGCCCTCCAGGCCGGTGAGCTCGCTCTCCCGGTAGGTGAGGGTGAACTCTCCCTCGCCGCTCTCCAGGACGCCCTGGGTGACCAGTTCCATCACGTCTTCCTCTCCGGGGCTGGTGGACTGCACGCCCCGGATGGATATGATCACGGGTTTTTCCATGTGTGAATCACCAGTTTCTGTTGGGATGCGCCCCCGCCATGGGCGGCAGGCGGGTAAATGCACGTTATTATACCCGATATGACGGAAATTGTAAAGGTGACAACAGGGGGAAAAGAGGCGGGGTTCCCGGGGAGAATTTTGTATAATTCTAAATATGAGCCGGGGAAGTTTCCCTTTGACATTCCTGCCGGGCTGGCCTATAATATCGTCAATCATTTCATCCGGCCCGCTGGGGCTTGCGGATTTGTTCAGCACGCATTATAATAGAACAGGAGGGAGAACTCCTTCCCATGCGGCATATCCTGTTCCGGGGCATCGCAGCGCCCAAGCAAAGGAGGTCATTGGTATGCAGCTGGAACTGAGCAAAAAGGAATTCCGTCGTCTGCTGGATATGGCATACATCGGCAACTGGATCCTCAACTCCACCCGGGGCGAGGACCGGTTCAGGGACTACGACCAGGTGGAGAGCCTGCTCTTCGATAAGGCCCGCAAGGAGGGCATGGAGATCCTGGCTGAGACCTACCGGGGCGAGGTGGTCCCCTCCCGGGCCTTCGTGGAGGGGGGCATCCATGAGGCCATCATGGAGTATGAGAACAACGTGTTCTTTGACATCCTGGCCGAGGACCTGGCCCGGCGGGACATGAACGACGCCCCCATCGACGAGAGCAACTACGCCGAGCTGAACCAGCGCATCGAGGCGTATATCAACGAATTTGAGGAAAACGGCACCGACAACATCCTGGTGGACATCGACACCACCCTGTGATCCCACCCAAAAAACGCTGTCACCTTCTGAAAACAGAGGGCGACAGCGTTTTTTTATGCCTTCAGCTTATCCGCCAGAGCGGGGTCCGGGTCCACGTAGGCGGTCTGATAGGTGGTGTAGACCACCATCCCCGGCCGGGCGCCGGCGGGCTTTTTCACGAATTTCACCGGGGTGTAGTCCACCGGGACCTTCTTCCCCTCCTTGCCCTGGGAGAACCAGGCGGCCAGCATGGCGGCCTCCCGGAGGCTCTGGTCGTCGGGCTCCTGTCCCTCGGTCCACAGGATGACGTGGGCCCCGTGGATCTTCTGGGTGTGGAGCCAGTAGTCCCACTTGCCCGCCTGCTTGGTGGTGAGCCGGTCGTTCTGCAGATTGTTCCGGCCCACGGAGATGCGCAGCCCGGCGGAGGAGCGGAACTCCAGGGGCTTGGCGGCGGGCCGCTTCATCCGGTCCCTGGCCTTGGACCGGCGGCGCAGGTAGCCGGTCTCCGTCAGCTCCTGGCGGATCTCCTCCAGGTCCCGGTCCCCCTGGGCCCGGGAGACGCTCTCCAGCACGCTGTCCAGATACTCCTTCTCCGCCGCCCCCTTCTCCAGCTGGAGGGTGAGCATCTCCTCGGCGGTTTTGGCCTTGGTGTAGAGCTTGTAATACCGGGCGGCGTTCTGCTGGGGCGTTTTCAGGGGGTCCAGGGGGATGTCGATCTCCCCGCCCGCCGGGTCGTAGTAGTTCTGGGCCCGGAGGACCCGCTCCCCCTTCTTCATCCGGTAGAGGTTGGCGGTGATGAGCTCGCCGTACAGCCGGTGCCTGTCCCGGTTTTTTGTCTCGGCCAGCTCCTTTTCCTGGAGGGCCATCTTCCGGGCCAGCCGGTCCCGGGCCTGGGTCAGAGGCTTTAACAGGTCCTGGCCCTTCTGCCGGACCTGGTCCGCCGTCTCCCGGGCCTGGTAGTAGTCGTCCAGCAGGGCGGCGAAGGTGGGGTAGGGGACGCTCTCCGTCCCCGGTCCGTACTGGAGGATGGGCCGGAAGGTGAAGTCCACCGGCCTGCCCTCCCGGCGCAGGAGGGTGGGCTGGGTGTGACCGGCGGCGGTCTTTTCCACCAGGGCGGTCAGCTTGTCCAGCAGCAGGGGGGCGTTGACCCCCGCGGGGGTGTCGGTGTCCCCGAAGGCCTCAAAGGCCGCCTCCCGGGCGATGAGGGGGGAGAAGCCGGAGAACCGGTCCAGCAGGAACCGGTCCGCCGGGGCGTCCAGGGGTCCCGCCAGGATGGCGTCCCGGTCCGCCTCCGTGAGAGCGGCAGGGTCCCGCTTTCCCGGCTGGGGGGGCGGGGACTGGTAGAACATCCCCGGCAGCAGGGGCCGGGCGGAGGTCAGGTCCCCGTCCACCCGCCGCAGGCAGTCCACGATGCGGCCCTCCCCGTCCAGCAGCAGCAGGTTGGTCTTCCGGCCGATGGCCTCCAGGATCAGCCGCCGCCGGACCTTGTCCCCCATCTCGTCAACGGCCTCGATCTCCAGCTCCGCCGCCCGCTCCATGGGGGGCTGCCGGAGGGAGAGGATACGCCCGCCGGAGAGATATTTCCGCAGCAGCATGCAGAACATGGGAGGCTGGGCGGGGTTCTCCCAGTTGAGAGCGGTGAGCTGGAGCCTGGGCCGGGCGGGGTTGGCGGAGAGGAGGAGCTTGCAGGCCCCCTCCTTCCCCCGGATCTGTAAGATGACCTCGTCCCGGCTGGGCTGGTAGATCTTGTCGATGCGTCCGCCGGTGACGGCGGCGTCGGTCTCCCGCAGGATGGCGGAGAGACACAGGGCGTCCATGGGCATGGGTCAGTCCTCCTCTCCGGCCAGCATGGCCTCAAAGAGCGTGTTGAGCCGGTCGTTGGCTCCGTTGAGATACAGCCAGCCGAACAAAGCCTCCAGCCCTGTGGCGATCTGGTACTCCTGCCGGGTGGCCCCTTTGGGGTGGGAGTGGGGGTTGGCGTTGCGGCCCCGCTTGTACACCCGCTCCTCCTCCTGGGTGAGCAGAGGGAGGATCTTCTCCAGCATGGCGGCCTGCCGGGGGGCGGCCACGTAGTCCAGGGCGGACTGGTGGAGCTTCCCCGGGGTGAGCTTCCCGTGGAGGACCAGCCAGGACCGGACCATGACCTCGTAGACCGCGTCGCCCAGATAGGCCAGGCCCAGGTTGCTGACCTTCAACAGCTCCTGCTTGTCTTCGATGATGTGAAAGTAGTCCATAGTTTGGCTCCGTTCTGGTAGTTGGCCCCATTATAGCCTACCTTTCCCCGTCTGGCAAGACCGGGGTCCCGTCGGCCCGGAACCGGTAGACCGCCCACCGCCGCCCCGCCCGGGTCCGGATCCCGGCCAGGCAGAAGGCGGGGACCAGGGGAAAGGGGCGGCAGGGGTCCCAGGGGGCGGCCAGGGAGAAGGTTCCGTCCTCCCGGCGGCAGAGGAACCACTCCCGGGTCTCCGCCGCCGCCCGGGCCAGGACCGGGTCCTGGGGAAAGCACCCTCCGGGGGCGGAAAGTGGCCGCCACCGGTCGGCCTCCCCCTGCGCCCCGCCCCGGTCGAAGGCGTGGGCCAGCACCGCCCGGCACCCTCGGACCGGCCAGCAGCCCGCCCGGTCCAGCTCCTCGATGTCCAAGGTCCGGCGCAGCCGCAGACAGCCGGCCTCCGGCAGCAGCAGCCCCAGGTCCCGCCGCCCGGCGGGCCCGGTGAGGATCCCCCGGTAGAGCCCCGGCCGGTCCGGGCGGACCTCCAGAAATACCTCCGCCTGCCCGCCCCGGACCTGGCAGGTGAGCTGTCCGTGTTCCATGGGTATGATCTGCGGTTCCATGGGCATCCCCTCCGGCATATCCTATGAGAGAGGGGGCGGGGCCATGCGGCGGAAGGGCCTTGCCATCCGGCGGGATTTGGGATACACTGGGACGGAAATGAACCACGGGCCCGCGACCTGCGGGACCCGGAGGGATCGAAAGGGAGAATGTGTGATGACCGAAAAGCTATCCTTCGCCTCCGATTACATGGAGGGCGCCCACCCGGCGCTCCTGGCCCGGCTCCAGGAGACCAACCTGGTCCACAGCCCGGGCTACGGGGAGGACCCGTACTGCGCCTCGGCCCGGGAGAAGATCCGGGCGGCCTGTCAGGCCCCTGACGCGGCGGTCCACTTCCTGGTGGGGGGCACCCAGACCAACGCCACGGTCATCGACGCCCTCCTGCGGCCCTGGCAGGGGGTGATGGCCCCGGAGACCGGGCACATCGCCACCCACGAGGCCGGGGCCATCGAGTTCGGCGGCCACAAGGTCCTGGCCCTGCCCCATCAGGGCGGGAAGCTCTCCGCCGAGACGGTGCGGGCCTGCTGCCAGGCCCACCGGGACGACGGCAACCGGGACCACATGGTGGAGCCGGGGATGGTCTATATCTCCCATCCCACCGAGTACGGGACCCTGTATACCAAACAGGAGCTGGCCGACCTCCACCGGGTCTGCCGGGCATACGGCATCCCCCTGTATCTGGACGGAGCCCGGCTGGCCTACGCCCTGGCCTGTCCGGAAAACGACGTGACTCTGGCCGACCTGGCCCAGCTGTGCGACGTGTTTTACATCGGCGGCACCAAGTGCGGGGCCCTGCTGGGGGAGGCGGTGGTGGCCCCGGACCCGGACCGGCTGCCCCGGTTCTTCACCCTTATGAAGCGGCACGGGGCCCTGCTGGCCAAGGGGTGGGTCCTGGGTCTTCAGTTTGACACCCTGTTCACCGACGGCCTGTACCAACGGATCGGCCAGCCCGCCCTGGCGGCGGCGGAGGCCATGAGGACCCTGTTCCGGGAGAAGGGCTTCCAGCTGTGCTTCGGCTCTCCCACCAACCAGGTGTTCGTCCGGCTGGAGAACGGCCTGATGGAGCGGCTGGCCGAGCGGGTGGAGTTCAGCTTCTGGGAGCAGGACGGCCCCGACCACACCATCGTCCGCTTCGCCGCCAGCTGGGCCACCCGGAGGGAGGATGTGGCGCGGCTGAAGCAGGCGCTGGACCAGATCTGAATAACAAAAAGCGCAAAAAACCATCCCGTTCCAGGATAGATGGACGGGATGGTTTTTTGCTATTCGTCTATTTCCTGCATCAGGTGGGAATAATACCCATCAGCGGTATACAGTGCCATCACGGGGTTGTGGATCAGCACCCGGTCCTTCACCACCAGGGTGGTGGCGGGGGCCTGGCTGTGCTTGTAAAAGAGACTGTCGTGGCCCACGCACAGGCCCATGACGATGTTGAATTCCGTCCCGGCCTGGGCCAGCAGCCGGGCCTGAAGCACCGGGTTGCAGGCCACCGGCCCCGGCCCCTGGTGCTCCGGGGGGATGCCCAGGTCGCTTTTGTCCAGCTCCCCGGCCTTGCACCCCACGCCGTAGACCTCAAAGCCGTTGGCCCGGAGCATCTTCGCCAGGGTCCGGCTCTCCCGGATGAGGGCCACGCAGGTGGCGATGCCGATCTTCCGATACCCCATCCGCTTGGCGAAGAGGATGGTCTCCTGGACCCGGGGCCACTTCCGGTAGCCGTCGGATTCCACCGAGGCGGCCACCTGGGCCAGCTTTAAGTCCTCCGGGTCCTCCCGGTACTGCCGCAGGGCGGCGTCCCTGGTCTCGTCCCCCAGGGCCTGGCTGACGCAGAAGGCGGGATAGGGCCGGTCGCTGCCGCTGTTGTCGCACCGGGTCACGGCGCAGTCTGCGCAGGAGCGGACGAGGTCGTCGTTCTGTCCGCTCATGCCTTCTCCCGGTCCCGCTGGATCAGCTTCTTCACCGCCTCGATGCTCAGGCGGACGGAGAGCTCCACGTCCTCGGACTCCTTCTGGTCCAGACCGGCCTTCTCCCGCTCCTGGTTCCAGATGACGTGGAAGGCCGACCCGCAGCGCACCCCCAGGGCCGCCGCCACGGTGAACAGGGCCGCCGACTCCATCTCGCTGGCCAGGACCCCCAGCCGCTTCCAGGCCTCCCACTTGCTCTCCAGCTCATAGGAGACGGGCATCCGGCCGGGGGAGTGCTGGCCGTAGAAGCTGTCCTTGCACTGGACCACCCCGGCGTGCCAGGGATGGCCCATGTCCTTTGCGGCGTCCACCAGAGCGGTGAGGACCTCATAGTGGGGCACCGCCGGGAACTCGATGGGGGCGTACTCCCGGGAGGTGCCCTCCATCCGCACCGCCCCGGTGGCGATGACCAGGTCGTTGCTCTGGACCTGGAGGGCGATGCCCCCGCAGGTACCTGTCCGCACGAAGGTGTCCGCGCCGATGGCCGCCAGCTCCTCCATGGCGATGGCCGCCGAGGGCCCGCCGATGCCGGTGGAGCAGACGGTGACCTTCTCTCCCAGCAGGGAGCCGGTCCACACGTTGAACTCCCGGTTGCAGGCCACCTGGACCGGGTCGTCAAACCAGGCGGCGATGGCCTGGCACCGCCCGGGGTCCCCGGGGAGGATGCAGTATCTGCCCACGTCTCCCTTGGCGCAGTGGATGTGAAACTGAATGGCCCGTTCTTCCTGCTTCATGTGGTTTCCTCCTTTGTCCGGCTGGCCTGGATGCGCTTATAATCCAGGTATCCCTCCAGGATCAGCGCTGCCGCCACGGAATCTACTTTGTTCTTTCGGTTTTTGGCCCGGACGCCGTGGTCCCCCAGGATCCGGTGGGCGTCCACGGTGGTCCGGCGCTCGTCCCACAGGATCACGGGGAGACCGGTGGCCTCCCGGAGCCGGTGGGCGAAGGCGGCGTACTTCTCCGCCCGAGGGCCCAGGGTCCCGTCCATGTTCCGGGGGTAGCCCATCACCAGCTCCTGGGCGTTTTGCTCCCGGGCCAGCCGGGTGAGCTCCTCCAGAACAACGTCCTCCTTCCGGCTCTGGACCAGGAAGGTCTGCCCCGCCAGAAAGCCGGTGGGGTCGGAGAAGGCCACGCCGGTGCGGGCGTCGCCGTAGTCGATGGCCATGATCCGCATGGTTATCACTTCCTTATAATAATATGGTATTGCCTCTACCGGCGGAGGACCTGCCCCACCAGGTACCTGCCCGCCTGGGTCAGCCACCGCCACGCCCCCGCCAGCCAGCGGTTGCCGAAGACGGCGCACAGCGCCACGGCCAGGACGAAGGCCAGCAGTACGTTCCCGATGGTCCCGTACTGATACAGGGCCTGGGCGTGGGCGTCCACCTGGAGCTTCACAAAGCCGTGGAGCAGATAGACGAACAGGGTGTTCCGGCCCAGAGCGGTGAGACCGGGGATGGTCTTCTCCGGCATCCAGGCCAGCAGAAGCCAGATCCAGGCCGCCGCCATGCCCAGCAGCAGCAGGCGGATCTGGGGGGTGGCCCCGGAGTGGGCATAGTGGGAGGCGCCGAACATCCAGGGCCGCTGGAACACCAGCCGGACGTGCCACAGATACCCGGCGCAAACCAGGACCGCCCCCAGGGACAGGACCCGGCTGGGCCAGCGGCGCAGCAGAGGGAGCAGCGATTCCTTTCTTCCCGCCAGGGCATAGCCCAGCAGAAAGTAGGGGAGAAAGACCAGCACCCGGGACAGGGCGAAGTCATAGCCGATCCTGTCCGTATAGCCGCACAGCAGGCTGGCGAGGATCGAGACAGGGATCAGCGCCCGGATCAGCCCCTCCCGGTTCCGGAGGACAAGGACCAGCAGCCGCCACAGGAACAGGGCGAAGAGGTACCACAGGATCCAGTAGGGGGAATAGAACTGCACCGGCAGCCCGGCGTAGAGCAGGTAGACCGCCTGGAAGACCAGGTAGGGGAGCAGCACCCCGGTGATCGCTCGGCGGAGGGTTCCCTTCCGGGAGAACCACCCGCTGAGGAAGATGAAGGCGGGCATGTGAAAACTGTAGATGGTCAGGTAGAGGAAATTCACCGCCCCGCCGGTCTGGGGCTCCAGCAGGTGGCCCAGGACCACCAGAAAGATGAGAAGCCCCTTGAGATTGTCAAAGGCCGCGCTTCGGGTCTGGCTCACGGCAGCGCCTCCTTTCCCGGTTGTCGGTATGATATTTATATGGTATTGTACCATGGAACCCGCCCGGACCGCAAGAGGAGGGCCGAAACCGGGAGAAATCCGATGAAAAAACGGGAGGAACCGCCCCAGGGACCGCCCCCTCGTCACTATCCCCAAGGGGCCGCGGATTTTCGGAGGATTTTTGTCGGAAATGCGTGGGGTCCTCTTTTGAAAAAACGATTGACTTTGCGGAAAAGCTGTAGTATTATAGACGGGCGCGTGAAAAGGGCGCGCAGTCTGCGATGATGCGGGAGATTGCTCCGAAAGGAGGTAACTTCCGCGGAGTATGTCCGTGGATCGGGCGGCTGGGAACTCTGCTGCATGGCGTATATCGCCGGGACAGAGAGTGGAAACCGGCGTCGTCAGCCGGTTTTCTTCATGCACTCGGAGTGATACGCACGGTAAAGTGTATCGGAAAAATTCCCACCGTACGAAGCGTGGCAAAGACAAAGGGACAGCCCAAGGGTCCCGAAATGCACTTCGTATGTTTTTTAGGAGGAAACAACAACATGGCACAGAATGAAATGATTCGCATCCGTCTGAAGGCTTATGACCATCAGCTCCTCGACCAGAGCGCGGAAAAGATCGTGGAGACCGCCAAGCGCACCGGCGCCACTGTCTCCGGCCCCATCCCTCTGCCCACCAAGAAGGAGATCGTCACCATCCTTCGCGCCGTCCACAAGTACAAGGACAGCCGGGAGCAGTTCGAGCGCCGCACCCACAAGCGCCTGATCGACATCAACAATCCCAGCCCCAAGACCGTGGAGGCGCTGATGAGCCTGGACCTCCCCGCCGGCGTGGAGATCGAGATCAAGCTGTAAGCGCGAATCACCCCAACCCAGTGAACCCGCTGCCTGTCGCTACATCGGTTCTGACAGGCGGGTCATGTTGGCAAACCAAGGGCAGTCCAATGGTCAAGTTTGTCAACCAATAACCTTATTAAGGAGGAAACCAATATGGAAAAGGCCATCATCGGCAGAAAGATCGGCATGTCCCAGATCTTCGACGAAGCCGGTAAGGTCATCCCGGTCACGGTCATCGAGGCAGGTCCCTGCGTCGTGGTCCAGAAGAAGACCGAGGAGAAGGACGGCTACAACGCCGTGCAGCTGGGCTTCCAGGACGTGGCTGAGAAGAAGCTCACCAAGCCCGAACAGGGTCACCTGAAGAAGGCGGAAGTCCCCATGAAGAAAGTGCTCAAGGAGTTCAAGCTGGACAACGCCGCTGACCTCAACGTGGGCGACGAGATCAAGGCCGACACCTTTGCCAAGGGCGATCACATCGACGTGACCGGCATCAGCAAGGGCAAGGGCTACCAGGGCGTTGTCAAGCGCTGGAACGCCGCCCGGCTGAAGGAATCCCACGGCACCGGCCCCGTGCATCGTCACGCCGGCTCCATGGGCTCCGGTACCGATCCCTCCCGGATCTTCAAGGGCAAGATCGGCGCCGGCCAGATGGGCAACGAGCAGATCACCGTCCAGAACCTGGACGTGGTCAGCGTGGACCCCGAGTTCAACCTCATCGCCGTTTGCGGCGCGGTGCCCGGCCCCAAGGGCGGCATCGTCTATCTGAAGTCCACGGTGAAGACCATCCGCGAGAAGAAGGGCGAGGCCGGCACCAGCGTCAACCCGCAGAAGGCCTCCGCACGTGCCAATCCCCAGAAGGCATCCGCCAGAAATCGGTAAGGAAAGGAGAGTTTGAGCAATGCCTAAAGCAACTGTTTATAATATGGCCGGCCAGCAGGTCGGCGAGGTGGAACTCTCCGAGGGCGTTTTCGGCGTAGAGCCCAACGAGCCCGCCGTCCATGCCGTCGTGGTCAACCACCTGGCAAACTGCCGTCAGGGCACCCAGAGCGCGCTGACCCGCGCCGAGGTCTCCGGCGGCGGCAAGAAGCCCTGGAGACAGAAGGGCACCGGCCACGCCCGTCAGGGCAGCACCCGGGCTCCCCAGTGGACCCACGGTGGCATCGTCTTCGCCCCCAAGCCCAGAAGCTATCGCTATCGCCTGAACAAGAAGCTCCGCAGACTGGCCCTCAAGTCCGCTCTGTCCGACAAGGCCGCCAACGGCAACCTGCTGGTGGTGGACGACATGAAGCTGGATGAGATCAAGACCAAGAGCATCAAGTCCTTCCTGGACGCGGTGAACGCGGGCAAGACCATCTTCGTCACCCCCGAGGTCAACGAGAACGTTTATAAATCCGCCCGGAACATCCCCGGCGTGTCCACCACCACGGCCACCATCCTCAGCGTCTACGACATCGTCAACGCCGAGAAGCTGGTCATCGACCAGAAGGCCCTGGCCATCATCGAGGAGGTGTTCGCATGAAGAACGCATACGACATTATCCGCCGGCCTGTCATCACCGAGCAGTCCATGGCCGACACGGAAATGAAGAAGTACGTCTTCGAGGTGGCCAAGGACGCCACCAAGATCGACATCGCCAAGGCGGTGGAGGAGGTCTTTGACGTCAAGGTCGTCAAGGTGAACACCATGCACGTCAACGGCAAGCTGAAGCGCACCGGCCGCTATCCCGCGGGCCGCCGCCCCAGCTGGAAGAAGGCAGTCGTCACCCTGTCCGACGACTCCAAGTCCATCGAGTTCTTCGAAGGAATGGCTTAAGGAGGTAACGCACAATGGCTATTAAGAGCTACAAGCCCACAACGCCGGCCCGCCGCAACATGACGGTCTCCGCGTTTGAGGGCATCGATAAGAAGGCCAAGCCGGAGCGGAGCCTCACCGAGACTCTCAAGAAGAACTCCGGCCGCAACAGCTACGGCCGCATCACCGTCCGCCACCGCGGCGGCGGCAACAAGCGCAAGTATCGCATCATCGACTTCAAGCGGAACAAGCTGGACATGCCCGCCCAGGTCCTCCGGCTGGAGTACGATCCCAACCGTTCCGCCAATATCGCCCTGGTCCAGTATGAGGACGGCGAGAAGCGGTACATTCTGGCTCCCGTGGGCCTGAAGGCCGGCGACCAGGTGGTCTCCTCCGAGTCCGCCGACATCAAGCCCGGCAACTGCCTGCCTCTGGCGAACATCCCCACCGGCACCGTGATCCACAACATCGAGTTGTACCCCGGCAAGGGCGGCCAGCTGGTCCGCTCCGCCGGCACCTCTGCCCAGCTCATGGCCAAGGAGAACGGCCAGGCCCAGATCCGTATGCCCTCCGGCGAGGTCCGCATCGTCCGCCTCAACTGCAAGGCCACCATCGGCCAGGTTGGCAACATCGACCACGAGAACATCTCCATCGGTAAGGCCGGCCGGAAGCGTCACATGGGCTGGAGACCCACCGTCCGCGGCTCCGTCATGAACCCCAACGACCATCCCCACGGCGGCGGCGAAGGCAAGTCCCCCGTCGGCCGTCCCGGCCCTGTCACTCCCTGGGGCAAGCCCGCTATGGGTTACAAGACCCGGAAGAAGAAGAACCCCAATGACAAGTACATTGTCAAGCGCCGCAACGCGAAGTAAGGAGGAGGCAGACACCTATGAGCAGAAGTATCAAGAAAGGCCCGTTTTGCGCCCCCGAGCTTCTTAAGCGGGTCAATGAAATGAACCAGTCCGGCGAGAAAAAGGTGCTCAAGACCTGGAGCAGAGCCTCCACCATCTTCCCCGCCTTTGTCGGACACACCATCGCTGTCCACGACGGCCGGAAGCACGTGCCCGTCTATGTCACCGAGGACATGGTCGGCCACAAGCTGGGTGAGTTCGCGCCCACCCGCACCTTCCGCGGCCACGCCGGCAGCAAGACCGGTAAGTAAGGGAGGAGAGAGAACATGGTTGCAAAAGCACATCTGAAATATCTGCGGATCTCTCCCCGTAAGGTGAAGATCGTCGCGGACCTGATCCGCGGCAAGAGCGTGTCTCAGGCCACCGCGATCCTGATGACCACCCCCAAGTCCGCTTCCGAGCCTCTGCTGAAGCTCCTCAACAGCGCGGCGGCCAACGCGGAAAACAACCACAGCATGGACCCCGAGAAGCTGTTTGTTTCCGAAATCTACGCCACCCCCGGCCCCATCATCAAGCGCATCATGCCCCGGGCTCAGGGCCGCGCCTACCGCATCAACAAGAGGACCTCTCACGTCACGCTGGCCGTGGCTGAGAAGGAGTAAGGAGGCATAATATGGGACAGAAAGTCAATCCCCACGGCCTGCGCGTGGGTGTTATCAAGGATTGGGACTCCCGCTGGTATGCCCGCAATGAAAAGGTGGGCGACCTGGTGGTGGAGGACTACAAGCTCCGCAAGTATCTGAAGAAGACCCTCTACGCCGCCGGCGTGCCCAAGATCGAGATCGAGCGCAGCGGCGACAAGATCAAGATCTACCTGCACTGCGCCCGTCCCGGCGTGGTCATCGGCAAGGGCGGCGCCGAGATCGAGCGCCTGCGCCTGGAGCTGGAGAAGAAGCTGGGCAAGCCCGTGGCCCTCAACATCGTTGAGGTCAAGAGCCCCGACACCGACGCCCAGCTGGTGGCTGAGAACATCGCCCAGCAGCTGGAGAAGCGCATCTCCTTCCGCCGGGCCATGAAGAACTGCATGGGCCGCGCCATGAGAATGGGCGCCCGTGGCATCAAGGTCATGTGCTCCGGCCGTCTGGGCGGCGCCGAGATCGCCCGCAGCGAGTGCTATCACGACGGCACCATCCCCCTGCAGACCATCCGCGCCGACATCGACTACGGCTTCGCCGAGGCTGCCACCACTTACGGCCGCATCGGCATCAAGGTGTGGATCTACAAGGGCGAAGTCCTCAGCCAGACCCTCCGCACCACCCCCCGCACCCTGGACACCAAGAACTACAAGGAGCGCTCTGATCGTCCTCGCCGCCGCGACGGCAGAGGCGGCGGCCGCGGCGGTTTCAACCGTGACCGGCAGGGCGGCGGCCGTCCTCAGGGCGGGTACAACCGTGACAACCGCAACGATCGCGGTCCCCGGCCCAACAACAACGCCGGTGCCGCGCCCAAGGAAGGAGGCAACGCCTGATGCTGCTGCCTAAGAGAGTGAAATATCGCCGCGTCCACCGTGGCCGCCTGAAGGGCAAGGCCACCCGCGGCAACACCGTGACCTACGGTGATTTTGGTCTGCAGGCCACTGAGCCGGCCTGGATCACCAGCAACCAGATCGAGGCGGCCCGTATCGCCATGACCCGCTACACCAAGCGTGGCGGCAAGGTCTGGATCAAGATCTTCCCCGACAAGCCCATCACTGAGAAGCCCGCCGAGACCCGCATGGGCTCCGGTAAAGGCTCCCCCGAGTACTGGGTGGCCGTGGTCAAGCCCGGCCGCGTGATGTTCGAGATCGCCGGCGTGTCCGAAGAGGTCGCCCGGGAGGCGCTGCGTCTGGCCAGCCACAAGCTGCCCATCAAGTGCAAGATCGTGACGAAAGAAGAAACCGCTCCTGAGACCGAGAATGGTGGTGAAGCAGAATGAAGGCGAATGAAGTGCGCAAGATGTCTTCCGCTGATCTGGAGAAGAAGCTCGGCGAGCTGAAGAAGGACCTGTTCCAGCTCCGCCTTCAGCACGCCACCAATCAGCTGGAAAACCCTGTCCGCATCAGTGAAGTGAAGCGTGACATCGCTCGAGTGAAAACCATTATCCGTGAGCAGCAGCTCTCTGGTCAGTAAGGAGGAACGGAAACATGAGTGAAACCAGAACTTCTTCCCGCAAGACCAGAGTCGGCCTGGTGGTCTCGGATAAGATGGATAAGACCGTGGTTGTGGCCATTGCCGACCGTGTGGCCCACCCCCTGTACAAGAAGATCGTCAAGCGGACCTACAAGCTCAAGGCCCACGACGAGAACAACGCCTGCGGCATCGGCGACAGAGTGAAGGTCATGGAGACCCGTCCTCTGTCCAAGGACAAGAGATGGCGCGTGGTCGAGATCATTGAGAAAGCGAAGTAAGGAGGTGCCGTAAATGATCCAGCAGGAATCCTATCTGAAGGTGGCGGACAATACCGGCGCCAAGGAGATCAAGACGATCCGCGTGCTGGGCGGTTCTTCCCGCAAGTACGCCAACATCGGTGACGTCATCGTCGCCTCCGTCCGGAAGGCCGCTCCCGGCGGCACCGTGAAGAAGGGCGAGGTCGTCCGCGCCGTGGTGGTCCGCTCCGCCAAGGGCGTTCGCCGGGCTGACGGCAGCTACGTGCGGTTTGACGACAACGCCGCCGTTCTCATCAAGGACGACAAGAACCCCAGAGGCACCCGTATCTTTGGCCCGGTGGCCCGCGAGCTGCGCGATAAGGATTACATGAAGATCCTGTCCCTGGCTCCCGAAGTTCTGTAAGGGAGGGTGCGAGTTATGATCAACAAGATGAACGTCAAGAAGGGTGATACCGTCCAGGTCATCACCGGCAAGGATAAGGGCCAGACCGGCAAGGTCATCACCGTCCTCCCCAAGGAGGGGAAGGTCGTGGTGGAGAAGGTCAACATGGTCTCCCGTCACGTCAAGGCCCGCAAGCAGGGCGACGAGAGCGGCATCATCCAGAAGGAAGCGCCCCTGTACGTTTCCAAGGTCATGCTGTACTGCCCCAAGTGCGGGCGGGGCGTCCGCACCGGCCGCAAGGTCGAGGGCGACAAGAAGGTCCGCGTCTGCAAGCGCTGCGGCGCACAGATTTAATGAGAGGAGGAGCGAACAATGCCTGAAATGCCGAACCTGAAAGCAAAGTACAGAGAAGAAGTTGCTCCTGCTCTCATGCAGAAGTTCAACTATAAGAGCTCCATGCAGATCCCCCGCATCGACAAGGTGGTCGTGAACGTGGGCTGCGGCGAGGCTCGCGACAACGCCAAGGTGCTGGACGCCGTCGTCCGCGACCTGGGCGTCATCACCGGCCAGCAGGCCGTCGTCACCAAGGCGAAGAAGTCCGTGGCCAACTTCAAGGTCCGTGAGGGCATGCCCATCGGCGCCAAGGTCACCCTGCGTCAGGACAAGATGTGGGAGTTCCTGGACCGCCTGTTCAACGTGGCTCTGCCCCGTGTCCGCGACTTCCGCGGCATCAGCGCCAACTCCTTCGACGGCCGCGGCAACTATGCCCTGGGCATCAAGGAGCAGCTGATCTTCCCCGAGATCGAGTACGACAAGATCGACAAGATCCGCGGGATGGACATCGTCATCTGCACCACCGCCCACAGCGACGAAGAAGCCAGAGAGCTGCTGACCCTCATCGGCGCTCCCTTTGCCAGATAAGGAATAGGAGGAGAACGATCCATGGCCAAAACATCCATGAAGCTCAAGCAGCAGGCTGAGCCCAAGTTTTCCACCCGCCGTTACAATCGCTGCAAGATCTGCGGCCGCCCCCACGCTTACCTGCGTGACTACGGCATCTGCCGCATCTGCTTCCGCGAGCTGGCTCACAAGGGTCAGATCCCCGGCGTTCGGAAGGCTTCCTGGTAATATATGGTCAGCCGCGCCGGGTGCCCCAACCGCCCGGCGGGCTTTGCCATACATTCGCGGTTTTTGCCGCGAGCCCTCTCCCCAGGTGTGTAGGGGAGAGGTTCCCCAGCCGGCGGCAATAGGTCGGTTCCGTTGAGACCCGATACCTTGCCGTTGATACAGACGCTGTCTGTAATCTTATAGGAGGTAAAGACCTATGCACATTACCGATCCCATTGCGGATATGCTCACTCGCATCCGCAACGCGAACAACGCAAAGCACGACACAGTCGACATCCCCGCTTCCAACATGAAGAAGGCCATTGCTCAGATCCTGCTGGACGAGGGCTATATCAAGGCTTTCCAGATCGTCGACGACGGTACTCAGGGCGTCATCCATGTGACCCTGAAGTACAACAACCCCGGCAAGGAAAAAGTCATCTCCGGCCTGCGGCGGGTCTCCAAGCCCGGTCTGCGTGTGTACGCCGGCGCTGACGAGCTGCCCCGTGTCCTTCGCGGACTGGGCGTGGCCATCGTGTCCACTTCCAAGGGCGTCATGACCGACAAGGCTGCTCGCGCTGCCCACGTCGGCGGTGAGGTCCTGGCATTCGTCTGGTAAGGAGGAGAGGTTTACTATGTCTAGAATTGGTAAAATGCCCATCTCCATCCCCAACGGCGTGGACGTGACCCTGGGCGAAGGCAATCTGGTGACAGTGAAGGGCCCCAAGGGCTCCCTGACCCAGAAGCTGAGCGAGAAGATGGAGATCACCAACGACAACGGCACCATCACCATCACTCGCCCCAACGATGAAAAAGAAAACAGAGCTCTCCACGGGCTGACCCGCACCCTGCTCCACAACATGGTGGTGGGCGTCACCGAGGGCTATAAGAAGGAACTGGACGTCAACGGCGTCGGTTACCGTGTGGCCAAGGAAGGCAAGAAGCTGACCATGAACATCGGCTACTCCCATCCCGTGGTCATGGAGGAGATCGACGGCATCACCATCGACGTCCCCAGTCCCAACAAGATCATCATCAACGGCATCGACAAGCAGAAGGTCGGTCAGTTCGCCGCTGAGGTGAGAGGTAAGCGTCCTCCCGAGCCTTACAAGGGGAAGGGCATCAAGTATACCGACGAGGTCATCCGCCGCAAGGAAGGCAAGACCGGCGTGAAGAAGTAAAGAGAGGTGTGCTGAAATGATTAAGAGACCCAATACCAACGCGCAGCGTCAGAAGCGCCATACCCGCGTTCGCGGCAAAGTCTCCGGCACCTCCGAGAGACCCCGTCTGAACGTGTTCCGCAGCGGAACCAACATCTACGCTCAGATCATCGACGATTCCAAGGGCGTGACTCTGGTTTCCGCTTCCTCCCTGGAGAAGGGATTTGAAGGCCGCGGCAACAATGTGGAAGCCGCCGAGAAGGTGGGCGAGGCCATTGGCCAGCGCGCCAAGGACAAGGGCATCGACACGGTCGTCTTCGACCGGGGCGGTTACCTGTATCACGGCCGGGTGAAGGCTCTGGCCGAGGGCGCCCGCAAGGCCGGCCTGGAATTTTAAGGGAGGAGGAAACGAAAAATGCCTAGATTTGAAAGAGAACCCAGCGAGTATGTGGAAAAAGTCGTTTCCCTGAACCGCGTATCCAAGACCGTCAAGGGCGGTCGTGTCATGAAGTTCTCCGCTCTGGTCGTCGTGGGCGACGAAAAGGGCAAGGTGGGCTTTGGCCTGGGCAAGGCCGCTGAGGTCCCCGAGGCCATCCGCAAGGGCCTGGAAGCCGCCAAGAAGAACATGTTCAACATCACCCTGTCCGGCACCACCATTCCTCACGAGGTCATCGGTGAGTTCGGCGCCGGCCGCGTGCTGATGAAGCCCGCCGCTCCCGGTACCGGCGTTATCGCCGGCGGCCCTGTCCGTGCCGTGCTGGAAGCTGCCGGCATCAAGGACATTCGTACCAAGTGCCTGCGCTCCAACAATCCGCAGAACGTGGTCTCCGCCACCATGGAGGGTCTGAAGTCCCTGCGTGGCCCCGAGGAAGTGGCCCGGATCCGCGGCAAGAGCGTGGAAGAGATCGTGGGCTAAGGAGGAACTGACACATGGCTAATTTGAACATTAAGCTCGTCAAGAGCCTCAACGGCCGCATCAAGAAGCATAAGGCCACCGCCGAGGCCCTGGGCCTGCGGAAGATCGGCGACACCACCGTGCAGCCTGACAATGCTGCCACTCGGGGCAAGATCGCCCACATCGGTTACCTCGTTGAGGTCACCGAGGAAGCATAAGGAGGTACGGAACATGAAACTGCATGAACTTTCTCCCGTGCCCGGCTCCAATCCCAAGGCTTACCGCAAGGGCCGCGGCAACGGCTCCGGCAACGGTAAGACCGCTGGCCGCGGCCAGAAGGGCCAGTGGGCCCGTTCCGGCGGCGGTGTCCGGGTCGGATTTGAAGGCGGCCAGATGCCTCTGGCCCGCCGGATCCCCAAGAGAGGCTTCCACAACATCTTTGCCAAACCCCTGGAAGCCATCAACGTCTCCGCGCTCAACAAGTTTGACGACGGCGCCGAGGTGGGCGTCAACGAGCTGCTGGAGGCCGGCATCCTGTCCAAGTGCGAGTACGGCGTGAAGATCCTGGGCAAGGGCGAGATCAGCAAGAAGCTGACCGTCAAGGCCAATGCCTTCTCCGCGTCCGCCAAAGAAAAGATCGAAGCGGCAGGTGGGAAGGCTGAGGTGATCTGATGATCAAGACCCTCCGGAACGCCTGGAAGCTCCCGGAGCTGCGCAACAAGATCCTCTTCGTGGTCTTCGCCCTCCTGATCTTCCGTTTGGGCGCTGCCATCCCGGTGCCGTATATCAACACCGAGTACCTGCAGCAGTATATGCAGGCCAATTCCGGGACCATCTTCGGGCTGCTGAATACGTTGAGCGGCTCGGCCCTGTCCCGGGCGACCCTGTTCGCACTGTCCATCCAGCCCTACATCAACGCCTCCATCATCATCCAGCTGCTGACCATCGCCATCCCGGCCCTGGAGCGGCTGGCCAAGGACGGCGGCGAAGAGGGCAAGAAAAAGATCCAGGCCATCACCCGGTACACCACGCTGGGCATTGGCCTGCTCCAGGGCTTTGGTTACTACACCCTGATCAAGAGCTACAAACTGCTGGAGAACACCAGCGTGTGGTCGGGCATCGTCATCGTCCTGACCTTCACCGCCGGCGCCGTCTTCCTCATGTGGCTGGGTGAGCAGATCACCGAGCACGGCGTGGGCAACGGCATCTCCATCATCCTTTTCACCGGCATCGTGTCCCGGGGCCCGGCCCTCATCCGCACCCTGTACACCGGCGTTCGGAACTACTTTACCGACACCTCCGGCTGGACGGAAGAGGCCACCGCCAACATGATCAAGATGCACCCTCTGGTCTGCCTGCTGCTGATCGTGGGCATGCTCCTTCTGGTCATCTTCATCGTGTTCGTGTCCAATGCCGAGCGCAAGATCCCTGTCCAGTACGCCAAGCGTGTGGTCGGCCGGAAGATGTACGGCGGTCAATCCACCCACATCCCCATCAAGGTCAACCTCAGCGGCGTTCTGCCCATCATCTTTGCCCAGTCCATCGCCATGATCCCCGCCACCATCGGCATGTTCGTGCCCTCTTCCCGGGTGGAGGGATCCGGCTGGTACAACTTCCTGCACTTCTTTAACTCCACCAGCACCATCTATGCGGTGATCTACTTCCTGCTCATCATCGCGTTCAGCTACTTCTACGCGACCATCCAGTTTAACCCGGTGGAGGTCGCCAACAACCTGAAGAAGAACGGCGGCTTCGTGCCCGGCTTCCGGCCCGGCCGTCCCACGGCGGAGTTCCTGGGCCGCGTGCTCTCCCGCCTGACCTTCTTCGGCGCCATCTATCTGGGCATCGTGGCCATCCTCCCCATCATCGTGGAGCGGACCACTGGGATCTCCAACCTGTCCATCGGCGGCACCTCCGTCATCATCGTGGTGGGCGTCGCTTTGGAGACTGTCCGGATGCTGGAGGCCCAGATGCTCATGCGTCACTACAAGGGCTTCCTGGAATAAGCAAGGAGGGAATTGTCAATGAAACTGATTCTGTTAGGCCCTCCGGGCGCCGGCAAGGGCACCCAGGCTGAGATCCTCAACAAGAAGCTCAACATCCCCACCATCTCCACCGGCAACATCCTCCGGGCCGCCGTGAAGAACGGCACTCCCATCGGCCTGAAGGCCAAGGAGTATATGGACGCCGGTAAGCTGGTCCCCGATGAGGTCATCATCGGCGTGATCTCCGAGCGCCTGGCCGAGGCGGACTGCCAGAACGGGTTTATCCTGGACGGCGTGCCCCGCACCATCCCCCAGGCGGAGGCTCTGGAGAAGGCGGGCATCGCCTTCGACGCCGTGGTCTCCATCGAGATCTCCGACGAGGAGATCGTGGAGCGCATGGGCGGCCGTCGGGTCTGCGCCTCCTGCGGCGCGCCGTATCATATCAAGAACATGCCCCCCAAGACCGAGGGCGTGTGCGACAAGTGCGGCGGCAAGCTGGAGGCCCGGGCGGACGACAAGCCCGAGGTGGTTCGGGACAGACTGAACGTCTATCATCAGGAGACCGCTCCTCTGAAGGATTTCTACGCAGCGAGAAACCTGCTCAAGCCGGTGGACAATCAGCCCACCGTGGCTGCGACCACGACTGCGATCCTGGCCGCTCTGGGGCTTTGAGATATGATCTCTCTAAAGTCCGCCAGAGACATTGAGGGGATGCGCCGTGCGGGGCAAATTACCGCGGCGGCCCGCGCATTGGCGGGCAAAATGGTACGCCCCGGCGTGACCACTCTGGAAATCGATCGAGCAGTCCGCAGCTTCATTGAGGGACACGGGGCCGTCCCGTCCTTCCTTCACTTCCCGGGCCCGCCCGGCGTGAAGCCTTTTCCGGGTTCGGCCTGTATCTCGGTGAACGACGAGGTCATCCACGGGATCCCCAGCAATCAGGTCCTGAAGGAAGGCGACATCGTCAGCGTGGACGTGGGCGCCTACATCGGCGGCTTCCACGGCGACTGCGCAGGCACCTTTGCCTGCGGGAAGGTCAGCGACGAGGCGGCGAAGCTCATCGCCGTCACCGAGCAGTCCTTCTGGGAGGGCATGAAATTCGCCCGCTTCGGTTACCGGGTCTCCGACATCTCCCACGCCATCCAGGCATACGTGGAGGCCAACGGCTTCTCCATTGTCCGGGATTACGTGGGCCACGGCGTGGGCTCTCAGCTCCACGAACCCCCTGAGGTCCCCAACTACGGGAAACCCGGCCACGGTCCCCGGCTTGCGCCGGGCATGACCATCGCCGTGGAGCCCATGGTGAACCAGGGGGACTGGAAGGTCAAGGTCATGCGGGACGGATGGACAGTCCGCACCGCAGACGGCTCCTTGGCCGCCCATTATGAGAACTCTCTTCTCATCACAAAGGGTGACCCTGAAATCCTCACCCAAGTGGGAGATCTGCAGGTATGACGTTGACGAGAGGAAACGTGGTACGATCTGTCGCCGGTCACGACAAGGGCGACCTGTTCCTGATCCTTCGGGAGGAGGGCGACTTTGTCTGGCTGGCAGACGGCAAGCGCAGAACAATTGAGACTCCAAAGAAAAAACGGCGCAAGCACGTTGTTTCGGCGGGGGTCTGGACGCACCCGGTCATCGGCCGCTTAACAGACGGCGAGCCGGTGCTGGACAGTGAAATACGGAGGGCGCTGGCCGCCTTCCGGAGTAGGTTCAGTGAGACCAAGGAGGTATGACGCTTGGCAAAGAGCGACATGATCGAGCTGGAAGGGACTGTGGTGGAGGCGCTGCCCAACACCACATTTCGGGTCGACATCGGAAACGACCACATCATTCTGGCTCACATATCCGGAAAGCTCAGGATGAATTTCATCCGCATTCTGCCGGGTGACAAGGTTACGGTCCAGATTTCCCCGTATGATCTGACACGGGGTCGGATCACCTGGCGCAGCAAATCCAAGTAAGAGAGCGGTTGGCTCTCCCGCGTGAGCAACAGGCTTACAGGAGGTAGATTATCATGAAAGTAAGACCGTCCGTAAAGCCCATGTGCGAGAAGTGCAAGATCATCAAGCGCAAGGGCAAAGTCATGGTCATTTGCGAAAATCCCAAGCATAAGCAGAGACAAGGTTAAGAAGGAGGCGCTGAACAAGTATGGCAAGAATTGCCGGCATCGATCTGCCGAAGAACAAGAGAATCGAGATCGCCCTGACCTATATCTATGGGATCGGACGCACCAGCGCCACCAAGATCCTCGAGACCACGGGCATCAATCCCGACACCAGAGTGAAGGACATCACCGAGCAGGAGGAAGCCGCTCTGCGTGAGGAAATCAACAACAACTATATCGTGGAAGGCGACCTGCGCCGGAACGTGGCAATGGACATCAAGCGGCTCACCGAGATCGGCTGCTATCGCGGCATCCGGCACCGCAAGGGCCTGCCCGTCCGCGGTCAGCGGTCCAAGACCAACGCGCGCACCCGGAAGGGTCCCAAGCGCACCGTCGCCAATAAGAAGAAGTAAGGGAGGGAGAGTATCGCTATGGCTAACCCCAAGAAGAAGGTCGTCAGAAGACGCCGTGAACGCAAGAACATTGAGAAGGGCGCCGTCCATATCCGCTCTTCCTTCAACAACACCATGGTGACCGTCACCGACACCGCCGGCAACGCCCTGTCCTGGGCCTCCGCAGGCGGCCTGGGCTTCCGCGGTTCCAGAAAGTCCACCCCCTACGCCGCACAGACCGCCGCCGAGACCGCCGCCAAGGCAGCCATCGAGAACTGCGGCCTGAAGAGCGTGGAAGTGTACGTCAAGGGTCCCGGTTCCGGCCGTGAGGCCGCCATCCGCGCCCTGCAGGCGGTGGGTCTGGAAGTCACCATGATCAAGGACGTGACTCCCATTCCTCACAACGGATGCCGTCCCCCCAAGAGACGCCGCGTCTGATCGAAGGAAAGGAGAAAAACAACTATGGCAAAGAATACGCAGCCCGTGGCCAAGCGCTGCAAGGCGCTGGGCATTTCTCCTACCGTTATGGGTTACAGCAAGAAGACCACCAACCGTAACCCCGGCGGTCAGATGAGAAAGAAGAAGAGCGAGTATGCTCTGCAGCTGGCCGAGAAGCAGAAGGTCAAGTTCGTCTACGGCATCCTGGAGAAGCAGTTCCGCTCCTACTATGAGAAGGCCTCCCGTATGCCCGGCAAGACCGGCGAGAACCTGCTGATCCTGGTGGAGCGCCGCCTGGACAACGTAGTCTATCGTCTCGGCTTCGCCATGACCCGCCGCGAGGCCCGTCAGCTGGTCAACCACGGTCATTTCACCGTCAACGGCCGGAGAGTGAACATCCCCTCCTTCCTGGTCAAGGCCGGCGACGTGATCGAGGTGGCTGAGAAGAGCCGTTCCTCCGTGAAGTTCAAGAGACTCACCGGCGAGGACGCCCCCATGGTGACCACCCCCCAGTGGCTGGAGCGGGAGAAGAACGCTCTGAAGGGCACCGTCACCAAGCTGCCCGTCCGGGAAGACATCGACATGCCCATTGAGGAGCACCTCATCGTCGAGTTGTACTCCAAATAATTCATTACCCTCAGCAGGAAAACGGAATGACGAAACGGCGGGTCACCGCCCGCCCGACGTAAGAAGGAGGGTAATCAATGGTAGAAATCGAAAAGCCGCGCATCGAATGCATCGAAAAGCCGGGAGACAATTCCTACGGAAAGTGCGTTGTCGAGCCTTTGGAGCGCGGCTATGGCACCACGTTAGGCAACTCTCTGCGCCGGATCCTTCTGTCCTCTCTGCCCGGTACCGCGGTCACCAGCATCAAGATCGCGGGGGTGCAGCATGAATTCACCTCCATCCCCGGGGTCAAGGAGGATGTGACCGAGATCGTCCTGAACGTCAAGGGCATCATCGCCAAGCTCTACAGCGAGGGCACCAAGACGGTCTATATCGAGGCCTCCGGCGAGGGCGTAGTCACCGCCGGCGACATCAAGGCCGACAGCGAGGTGGAGATCCTCAATCCCGAGCATCCCATCGCAACCCTGGGTCCCGACGCGGTGCTGAACATGGAGCTCACCCTGGCCCATGGCCGAGGCTATGTCCCCGCGGAGCGGAACAAGACGCCTCAGACCGTGATCGGGGTGATTCCGGTGGATTCGGTCTATACCCCCGTGAAGAAGGTCAACTACACCGTGGAGAACACCCGCGTGAAGGATCTGACCGACTTCGACAAGCTGACGCTGGAGGTGTGGACCAACGGGACCATCGCCGCCCGGGACGCCGTGTCCCTGGGAGCCCGGATCCTGTGCGACCACTTTATGCTCTTCACAGATCTCAGCGAGACCATGGGCAGCAAGTCCACCGTGGTGGAAAAGTCTCCCGACATCCGGGACAAGGTCCTGGAGATGACCATCGAGGAGCTGGATCTGTCCGTCCGGAGCTTCAACTGCCTCAAGCGCGCCAACATCAACACGGTGGAGGATCTGATCTCCAAGACCGAGGACGAGATGATGAAGGTGCGGAACCTGGGCCGGAAGTCTCTGGAAGAAGTGATGAACAAACTGGCGATGATGGGCCTGTCCCTGGCCAGTGACGAGAATTGAGCCGTCCCTGAGACCGGCGATAATTCGATTAGAACCCTATCTCATCCATGTCATGTTTTGCGGTTGCCCCACAGGGGCGAGCAAAACGACTTGAATCAATTTGTTATTTCCCTGGCAAGGACTTCTTGCCGGGGAAATAAGAAGGGAGTTGAATGAAGATGTCTCGTAACCGTAAGCTTGGCAAGCCCACCGATCAGCGCATGGCCATGCTGCGGGCCATGGTGACCTATCTGCTGGAAAACGGCCAGATCAAGACCACTCTGGCCCGGGCCAAGGAGGTCCAGCCTCTCACCGAGAAGATGATCACTCTGGCCAAGAAGAACGACCTGGCCGCCTATCGTCAGGCCCTGTCCTTCATCACCAAGGAGGACGTTGCCCACAAGCTGTTCACCGAGATCAACCAGAAGTACGTCAGCCGTGACGGCGGCTACACCCGGGTTGTCCGGATGGGCCCCCGGAAGGGTGACGCCGCTGAGATGGCCATCATCCAGCTGGTGTGATCCATCGGATAAAACATGCAAGACCCGCTGTCTCTTTCCGGAGACGGCGGGTTTTCTGTGTTCGCTGCCGCCGGGCAAAATCGGAAGGTGGCCCTTGACACCACTTTCTCCCCGTGTTAATATACTGGAAGTGTAACTGAATATCGCGTTGAACGGGAAGAGTACCACGGGTCAACCGGCCAGAGAGAGGCGGTCACCGGCTGCAAGCCGCCTTACGGGGAAGCGTGGGAAGTGCGCCCGGGAGCGAGGGGGATGCAGACGCCCTCCGGCCAGCCGCCGTCATCCGGCTTTTTGAGTGAGAAACGAGAGTGGAACCGCGAGCCAATCGCCTCTTGACCATCTGTGGTCAGGAGGTTTTTTGTTTCTCCATCCCAGCATTCTGTGAGGTGTGACCCTTGCCCCATCTGATCGAAACCCTGGCGGCCTATCAGGCCCGCGACCCGGCGGCCCGGAGCAAGCTGGAGGTCTTTCTCCTGTACCCCGGCGTCCACGCCACCATCAACCACCGCATCGCCCATTTTTTCTACAGGCACAACCGCTTTTTTATCGCCCGGCTGGTGTCCCAGTGGAGCCGGTTCTGGACAGGTATCGAGATCCATCCCGGGGCCAAGATCGGCCGCCGGTTCGTCATCGACCACGGCATGGGCATCGTCATCGGCGAGACCGCCGAGATCGGCGACGACTGCCTCATCTACCACGGCGTCACCCTGGGCGGCACCGGCAAGGACCGGGGCAAGCGCCATCCCACCCTGGGCAACAACGTTCTGGTGGGCAACGGCGCCCGGATCCTGGGCCCCTTCAAGGTGGGGGACAACGCCCGCATCGCCGCCGGCTCGGTGGTGCTCAGCGAGGTGCCCCCGGACAGCACCGCCGTGGGCGTGCCGGCCCAGATCGTCCGGGTCCACGGGGAGAACGTCCACTACGCCGACGAGGTGGACCAGATCGACGTCCACGACCCCGTGTTCGAAAAGCTCACCGCCCTGTCCTCCCGGCTGGAGCTGGTGGAGAAGCTGCTGGACCAGCAGTATTATTCCGGCGGCTACCCCGGGGCCGGGCCGGAGGTCCCCGCGGACGAGGATACCTATGAGAGTGAACGATGACCTGCGTCTGAACTGATACGGAAGGAGATCAAATCAATGTACCTGTATAATTCCGCCACCCATAAAAAAGAAGAATTCACCACTCACACCCCCGGCCACGTGGAGATGTATACCTGCGGCCCCACGGTGTATCACTTCGCCCACATCGGCAACCTGCGCAGCTACATCATGGAGGATGTGCTGGAGAAGACCCTGAAATACGTGGGCTACGACGTGAACCGGGTCATGAACATCACCGACGTGGGCCACCTGTCCAGCGACGCCGACGAGGGAGAGGACAAGATGCTCACCGGCGCCAAGCGGGAGCACAAGTCCGTCATGGAGATCGCCCAGTATTACACCGACGCCTTCTTCGACGACTGCAAAAAGCTGAACATCCGGATCCCCGACACCGTCCAGCCCGCCACGGGGCTCATCGACGACTACATCAAGATCGTCTCCGGCCTCATCGAGAAGGGCAGCGCCTACGTGGCCGGGGGCAACGTCTACTTCGACACCTCCACCCTGGACCGCTACTACGTCTTCAACGACCACAACGAGGAGGACCTGGCGGTGGGCGTCCGGGAGGGCGTGGAGGAGGACACCAACAAGCGCAACCGCAACGACTTCGTCCTCTGGTTCACCAAGTCCAAGTTCGAGGACCAGGCCCTGAAATGGGACTCCCCCTGGGGGGTGGGCTACCCCGGCTGGCACATCGAATGCTCCGGCATCTCTATGAAGTACAACGGGGAGTACCTGGACCTCCACTGCGGCGGGGTGGACAACGCCTTCCCCCACCACACCAACGAGATCGCCCAGTCTGAGGCCTTCCTGGGCCACCCCTGGTGCAAGCACTGGTTCCACGTGGCCCACCTCAACGACATCAACGGCAAGCTGTCCAAGTCCAAGATGACCCAGGACAAGCAGGAGTTCCTCACCGTCTCCCTGCTGGAGAAGAAGGGCTACGACCCCCTGGTCTACCGGTTCTTCTGCCTCCAGGGGCACTACCGGAAGGCCCTGGTGTTCTCCTGGGACAACCTGGACAACGCCGCCGGCACCTTCAACAAGCTCATCGCCCGCGTCGCAAACCTGAAGCCCGGGGACGGGGAGGTGGACGCCGAAGCCCTGGCCGCCTTGAAGGAGAAGTTCACCAAGGCCCTGTCCAACGACCTGAACACCGCCCTGGCGGTGACGGCGGTGTACGACGTGCTGAAGGCCAAGACCAACGACGCCACCAAGCTGGCGGCCCTGGACGACTTCGACCGGGTCCTGAGCCTGGACCTGACCAAAAAGGCCGCAGCCAAGCGGGAGGAAGCCGCCCAGGCCTCCACCCAGACCGCCGGGGACTACGCCATCACCGGCCAGGGGGACCCGGCCATCGACGCTCTGGTGATGCAGCGCTACGAGGCCAAGAAGGCCAAGAACTTCGCCGAGGCCGACCGCATCCGGGACGAGCTGAAGGCCCAGGGCATTGTCCTCACCGATGTGCCCGGCGGGTGCAAGTGGTCGAGAGGCTAAAGGCTCTCCCACGGAGTACCGAACAAACTGAAAGGACCCTTCCGGATGTGGAAGGGTCCTTTTTTGGCTTGTATGGACTTGTAATGGATCATTTCAGCGCGCCGAAGGGGCTGCCGCCGCCGGTGCCGATGTCGTAGACGTACATGGCGTTGAGCAGGCCCTCCTCGTCGTACTCGTCCCGGATCTCGTTGGTCTGGCTGAAGAAGAGCTCCGCCGACCGGGCGCCCTCCTCCCAGGCCCGGTCCTTGAACTCCTTCCAGTAGGGGTCCTGGTTGGAGCCGTCGCCGTTGGTGCCGCCGTAGAGGTAGCCGTCCGGACCCATGGCGAACTGGCCGCCGAAGAGCTCCTCGCTCTGCTCCGGCTCCGGGAACACCGGGTCGCCGTTCTCGTCGGTGGTGATGGCGGTCAGGTCCATCTTGGCCAGATGATAGGCCCCCTCGGTGTCGGGGTCCGCGATGCCGAAGAAGAGGTCGGTGCCCCACAGGATGGCGGGGGAGGTCTTCCCGGCGTAGAGGGTCTCGTTCCGGCCGTTCTCGATGTTGTACAGGTGGAGGCTCTCCCCGTCGTTCATGTCACGGAAGAGGAACCAGTCGTCGGTGAGGAAGTAGGGGTCGTAAATGCTGCCCTCCAGCACGGTCTGGCGGTCGCCGCCCTCCAGGTCGGTGGAGCAGAAGTTGTGGTCGTGGTCGCTGAAGTACAGGCGGTCGTTGTGGAGGGAGAGGAAGTCGAAGCCGTCCTCCGCCAGGACCGTGTAGTTCTGGCCGTCCACGTCCACCTTGGCCACGCAGGCGCTGTTGTCCGCCCCCTGGTCGAAGAAGTAGAGGGTGTCTCCCACCTTATTGATGTAGTTGGGGTAGGTGTCCTCGTGGAGGATGGACCACTCCCCGGGCTCCAGGAAGCTGCCCTCCAGGGCCATCTCGATGCGGACCAGCTGGAAGTTGTCCTTGCCGTCCACCAGCCAGCGGCCGTAGAAGACGTTGTCCTCCACAATGGCGATGCCGGCGGCGTTGAAGTTGGACATGGCCATGGACTCCTCGGGGGTGAAGCTGGGGGCAAACTCGAAGGGGGGGAGCTCCTCCGTGGGCTCCTCGGGAGCGGGCGCGCCGCCGCAGGCGCACAGGCACAGGGCCATCAGCCCGGCCAGCAGCAGGGAAAGGAATCCCTTCTTTTTCATGACTACCTCCGTTTCGTGGCTGCCTCGAAGGGCAAGTGTTTTGTGTTCTGATTCCTATTATACCAAAAACCGGACGAAAAGGGAACCGATGAGGAGAAAAAAACGCCGGTCTCCCGTAAAAGAGACCGGCTGGCTGGTTATTCCCTGACGGCTGCCGCCGCCGGGGGCTTTTTCATGTTCAGGAAGGACCCCACCAGGATCAGGGCCACCCCCGCCACGATGTTGGCCGTCACCGGCTCCTTTAAAATCAGGGCCGCCGCCGTCACGGCGATGACCGGTTTGAGAAAGAAGGCGATGGAGGCGTTGGAGGGCCCCGCCAGGCCGATGGCGCTGACGTAGGAGAAGTACCCCAGGGCCGTGACGATGACCCCGCAGTACAGCAGCACCGGCAGGGACTGGGCGTTGATGCCGGAGAACACCGGCGTATGGCTGAAGAGCAAAATGACCAGATTCACCACCGAGGCGATAAGGAAGGAGAAGCTGTTCTGCACCAGCCCCCCCAGCTTTTCCACCCGGAGCTTCCCCAGGGCGGAGAACAGGGCGAAGGTCACCAGAGCGATGGACTGATAGACAAAGCCCTTCACCGAGTTGCCCTGGGCCATGTGCAGGGGATTGGCCACCAGCACCAGACCCGCCAGGCAGAGGACCAGCACCAGGGCCTTCCGCCGGGTAAAGGGCTCCCCCACCAGGAAGTAGGCGAAGATCATGGTGAACACCGGGTTGCTGGAGATCATCACCGAGGCGGTGTTGGCGTTGAGGTTCATGACCCCCATCTGGAAGCAGGACATGCTCAGGCACACCCCCACCAGCCCCAGCAGGGTCAGGTAGCCCCAGTCTCCTTTGGTCAGGGTCAGGTTTCGTTTCTTCTTGTCCCGAAGGGCCAGAGGCAGGAGGATGAGCCCGCCGATGAGGAACCGGAGAAAGTTCATCTGCAAGGGGGCAAAGCTGGCGCCGCCGATCTTCAACGCCACCTCCATGGTGCCGAAGCAGAAGGCGGTGATGAGAATGTACAGGACGCTTTTTCTGGATTCCATGGGCATCACCTCGGGAGAAGTCTGGCGAAACACGCCGACTTCTACCATACGCCCTTCTCCGAAGAATGTCAAGCCTTCCCCACAGGCCCGTCAGTCCACCCCCTCCCCGAAGGTCAGCACCGCCGCCGTCCCGTCGTCCTCCCCTCCGGTCTCCCGGCGGCTGGCCTGGAGGATAGCGTCGGCCAGCTTCTGTGGCTCCCCCCCGGAGGCGTCCTCCAGGAGGGATTGGAGCCAGCCGTCCCCCTTGCCGCAGAGGATCCCGTCGGACACCAGCACCGCCACGGTCCCCGGCTGGGCCTGGAACCGGTGGACATCGGGCTTTGCCCGGTCCCCGGGGGCCACCCCCGCCGGGAGGGAGTCCCCCACGGCCCGCTGGAGCCTGTCCTCCCGCCGCAGGTAGCTGGGGGCAGCCCCCTGCTTGTAGATGCAGCAGGCCCCGGTGAAGAGGTCGGCGGTGAGCAGGTCCACGGAGGTGGGGCTTCCGGTCTCCCCCCGGAGGGACAGGGCGGAGGCCACGGTCTCCAGGGCCTGGTCCGGCTCCACCCCGGCCTCCAGGAACCGGCGGAGGAGGGTGAAGGTCTCCTGGCTCTCCCGCCGGGCCTCGGGGCCGCTGCCCATGCCGTCGCACACCAGAAGGAAGAGCAGGCCGTCGGACCGGCGGAACCACCCCGCCGTGTCGCCGCTGACGGTCTCCCCCTGCCGGGGGGCGGCGGCCAGGGCGATCCTGGCCCGGAGGGGCGGGGCCTGGGCGAAGTGGAGCCGGTCCCCCAGGGGCACGGGCTCGGCCAGGGGCACGTCCAGCAGCCGGGAGAGCTCCCGGCGGACGGCCTTGGCGGCCAGCTCCTCCCGGTTGGGGGTCTCCACCCGCAGGCGGCCCGCCCGGTCCCGGTACACCGCCCCGCCGGACAAGTCCCGGCTCCACAGCCACCGCTCCAGCGCCTCCTGCCGGGGCAGGTCCGGGGAGAGGGCGGCGGCGGCCTGGACGCATTTGCTCACCAGCCCGTCCAGCTGGGCGTATTGGGCCAGCAGGGCGGCCCGGGTCTGCCGGGTCTGCCACAGGGTCTGCCGCCGCCGGAGAAAGGCGGTGAGCTGGCGGTTGACCTCCCCCAGAAAGGCGGGGAAGTGGACGCACCGGGCGGTGAAGTGCCCGGCAAAGTCGGTGGCCAGGGCTCGCCCCCGTTCCAGGGCGGGGCCGGTGGCGTCGTTGAGGGCCGCCCGGGTGCTCTCGTAGTCCTTCCGCCAGCAGGTCTGCCGCAGGACGCACCGGGCGCACACCTGGTCGGCGGCCCGGGTGAACAGGGCGGCTGGGTTCTCCGGGGGCAGGTCGGGCTGGGGCCCCAGGGCGGTCTCCATGGTCTCCCGCAGGGCGTGGAAGGCCCCGGCGGCGGCCTGGAGCTCCCGGGCGGGCAGGTCCCGGAGCCGCCGGGCGGCGGGCAGGGCGGGGGACGTGTCCTCCTCCAGCCAGTCCGGCAGGGGGAGCAGGAGGAAGACCAGGGCCCCCAGGGCGGTCTCCAGGAACATCCCCAGGCCGCTGTGGTCCTCCCGGATCCAGAGGATGCCCAGCACGGCGGCGGCGCAGTAGGCCAGGGCGGCGGGGAGCTTCCCCCTGTCCCGGCACAGGCCGCACACCACCCCCGCCAGGGGATAGAGCAGGGAGCAGCCCGGGGTCCCTCCGGCGGACAGGTCCAGGGCCACCCCGGCGCAGGCCCCCGCCAGGCCCCCGGCGGCCACCCCCTGCCGGGCGGCGGTCATCACCCCCACCGCCGCCAGCAGCCGCCCCAGGGACAGCAGCCGGAGCAGCTCCACCCGGCCCAGGGCCATGAGGACGGTGGCGGAGAGCATCAGCACCCCGGCCCACTGCCGGGGGGTCAGGGACTGGAAGTCCGCCCCCCGCTGGGGCCACCGGGCGAAGATCACTCCGTAGCAGGCCGCCGCCGCCCCGGTGAGGAGGATCTCGGTGAGGAAGTACACCAGGTCCTGGCCGTACCACCCCTGGCCCCCCCGGCAGATGATCCCCGTGAAGGTGGAGAGCAGGGCGGCGATGGCGGGCATGAACCAGGGCCGGCGGTAGAGCTTCGTGTCGTAAAAGGCGAAGGCCACGGAGTAGGTGAGGATGGCCGAGGCGGCGTAGCGCATGCCGTCGGTCATCCCCTCCAGGCAGAGGTAGCCCAGGCAAGCCCCCAGGGCGGCGGCGAAGCCCGTGATCCCCGACCCCGCCGCCGCCACCGCCGCCACCCCGAAGGGGGCGTAGAGGCCGAAGAGCTCCGCCCCGGAGAGCACCGCCCCCAGGAAGAAGCCCACCCCGGCGTCCAGCCACCGCAGCAGAGCGGGCCGGGACAGGGTCAGCCCCGGGGGCCGGGACAGACGGTTTCCTCTGGTTTTCCCCTTGGTCAGCATGGTATCTCCCCTCCGTGTTCCGAATGGCTTGGGTTCCCTTCGATGTGTGGAGGATTATACCGTCAGGGGGCAAAAAAGGCTGTCGGAGGGTGCATGGGGAAAGATGGGACCTTTCCCCAAACTTCCCGACGGTGGGAGGGGCTTCGGCGGGAAGGCCGGGATTGACTGAAAAACAGTGTGGCGAAGGGCTGCGGGAGGGGGCGGAATCACAGGAAAAAAATACTTGTCATAGTTTGTGACATAGTGTATAATCAAGCATAGTGAATGTGGGAATCAACACACAAAATATGTAGGAAGCATCCATCAAACTGAAACGCCGAAAGGAGGAGCCAACCATGAAAAGACGCTTGTTTGCTATGCTGATTTCCCTGGCGCTCGTGTTGTCCCTGATTCCCGCCTCGCCGGCCCTGGCGGCGACGGTAAATGACTATCCTGTCATCTGGTCAAACTTCAATGCTTCCTCGGTCTCGAACGAAGCGGAGTACTTTCCGGACTTTACGTTGAAGAACCAGGACTATCTGATCCAGGCTGTTTCCACCTATCACTGGAACAGCGGGATGGGAGCGAAACCCGGCACCATCAGTATCTATGACTGGGACGATCATCTGATCGGAACCTGGAGCGCCGTGGGCCGCAGCGGCTCAGGCAGCAGCAACGTGTACTGGGACGCATTTCCCAATGTTGTGCTGAAGGCAGGCACAAGGTATTACATTGTGGATTCAGACCCAAATACCTGGAGCACCAACAGCCAGGCGGAGCAGACGGGCTTTGCGGAGGTCCGCGGAAAACCCAATACAGGCGGAAGCTCCGCACAGAAAAAGATCAACGTCAATGTCTCCGGCACCCTTGTGCGGTGGACGGACGCGGAACCGTTCATTGACAAAAACAGCCGCACCATGGTGCCCCTCCGGGTCGTCGCCGAGGCGTTGGGGCTGCAGGTAGACTGGAACGGCGCTTCCCGGGAAGCGATCTTCACCAACGGCACGAAGACCATCATTTTCCCCATCGACAGCAAGCGGTATCGGACGGAAACCGGTGCCTACGGCACGATGGACACGGCAGCCGTCATCGTCAGCAACCGGACCTATGCGCCCATCCGCTATCTGGCGGAGTATTTCGGGTACACGGTGACCTGGGACGGCTCCACCCGGACGGTGGGCATCACCGCCCCGCAAGCCAAGACATACCGCTGGGTGCTGACAAAGAGCGAATACAAGCTGAATTCTACCGACAATGAATACAGCACCATCGACTATACCTATCTGGGCGTCGTGGACGGTATGGTAAAGTTCAAGAGAACCGGCGGGTATAATTTCAACGGGAAATACGCCCTGTGCGACGGGACCTATTCCTGCCAGGCCGCTCCTGACTCCATCCCCGCGGGAAGCACCCTGGGGCTGAAGATGAATCTGCTCATCGAAAACTATGCATGGAAAAACGATGGAAGAAACTCCGTTCACATCGGAGAGCTGTGGATCAGAGTTGACACGTATACCTCCTTTGAGAACTCCAAGGGGGAATCCAGCTTGAAGGTGGGGACCGACGCCGGCGGCCCGTATACGGACAGAAATGTTGATCTTACCGATACCTACTATTATAAGACGCCGGACAGCACTTCCGTCGGTTCAAAAATGGAATTTGGGTTCCACTGCGAGGCCGGAACCTATACCTGGTATTATGAGCTGCAAGCAAACTGAAGCTTTCCTGTGATACTATTCTTCGATAAAACCATTTCAAATGAAAATCAGGACCCTCCCAATAATGGGAGGGTCCTGATTCATGTTATTATCGGTTCAGGATCAGGGGGCTGCTCACTTCTCCTCTTCCTCGTCCAGGATGAAGGAGATCAGCAGGTCCTCGGTGTTGACCCGTTCGCCGGGGGCGGCGTAGATCTTGTCGATGGTGCCGTTGACGTTGGACACGAAGGTGGTCTCCATCTTCATGGCCTCCACGATCATCAGAGGCTGGTTCACGGTGACGTGGTCGCCCTCCTTCACCAGGACGGTCTCCACGGTGCCGGGGATGGTGGAGCCCAGGTGGCAGGGGTTGTTCTTGTCGGCCTTCAGCTTCCGGTCCACCACGACCTCCAGGGTCTTGTCCAGGACCTTCTGCTCGCGGAGCACGCCGTTGACCTCGAAGGTCAGCACGCGATAGCCGTCCTTGTCGGGGTCGGACATGTCGATGAACTTGATGAGGATGTTCTGGCCGACGCCCACCTTCAGGGTGGTCTCCTCGCCCTTCCGCAGGCCGTAGAAGTACACGTGGCTCTCCAGGGTGGTCACGTCGTTGTAGGCCTCGAAGTGGGTGCAGTAGTCCTCGTAGACCTTGGGATACAGGGCGTAGCTGACCGCCTTCTGCTCCATCTCGAACTCGGAGAAGCCCTCCATGTCGAACTTCTCTCTCAGGTGGCGCTTGATGTCCTCAAAGTCCACGTCGGGCAGCAGGGTGCCGGGGCGGACGGTGATGGGCTCGATGTCCTTCAGGACGATCTTCTGCAGCTCCTTGGGGAAGCCGCCGTCGGGCTGGCCGATCATGCCCCTGAAGAAGTCGATGACGGAGTCGGGGTAGGAGAGGTTGGCTCCGGCGGTGAGGATGTTGTCCTTGTTCAGGTCGTTCTTCAGCATGAAGATGGCCAGATCGCCCACCACCTTGGAGGAGGGGGTCACCTTGATGAGGTTGCCCAGGATCTGGTTGGCCTGGCGATAGAGCTCCTTGATCTTCTCGAACTCGTCCTTGGAGCCCATCTCCGTGACCTGGGCCAGCAGGTTGGAGTACTGGCCGCCGGGGATCTCATACTTGTAGATCTGGGCGTTGGGGGCCACCATGCCGCTCTCGTTGGCGGCGTAGACCTTCCGCACGTGCTCGTAGTACCGGGACAGCTCGTCCAGGCCCTCGAAGTCCAGGCCGGTGTCCCGCTCAGTGCCCTTCAGGGCCTCCACCACCACGTTCAGGGAGGGCTGGCTGGTGCAGGAGGACATGGACTCGATGGCCAGGTCCGCGATGTCCACGCCGGCCTCGGCGGCCTTCAGGACGGTGGCGACGCCGGCGCCCGTGGTGTCGTGGGTGTGCAGGTGGACGGGGATCTTGACCTCCTCCCGGAGGGTCTTGACCAGCTCATAGGCGGAGTAGGGCTTGAGCAGGCCGGCCATATCCTTGATGGCCAGGATGTGACAGCCCATGGCCTCCAGCTCGTGGGCCTTCTTGACGTAGTAGTCCAGGGTGTACTTGACTTCCTTGGGGTTGAGGATGTCGCCGGTGTAGCACACGGCGCCCTCCACGATCTTGCCGGTCTTCAGGGCCTCCTCGATGGGCATCTTCATGTTCTCGATCCAGTTCAGGGAGTCGAAGACCCGGAAGACGTCGATGCCCTTGATGGCGGAGATGCGGATGAACTCCTTGACCAGGTTGTCGGGGTAGTTGCTGTAGCCCACGGCGTTGGAGGCCCGCAGCAGCATCTGGATCAGGGTGTTGGGCATCCGCTCGGAGAGGATCTCCAGCCGCTTCCAGGGGGACTCCTTCAGGAAGCGGTAGGCGGTGTCGTAGGTGGCGCCGCCCCAGGCCTCCACGGAGAAGGCGTTCTGGAGGATGGTGTTGGACGCCTGGGCGGCGCCCACGATGTCCTTGGTCCGCATGCGGGTGGCGATGAGGGACTGCTGGGCGTCCCGCATGGAGGTGTCGGTGACGTAGAGCTTCTTCTCGCCCCGGATCTTCTGGGCCAGGCCCATGGCGCCCAGCTTCTTGAAGTCGTCCTTGGTGCCGTAGACCAGGGCGGTCTCGTCATACTTGGGCAGGACACGGTCCTCGAAGTAGGGCTTGTCGCCCTTGGACACGTTGACGATCTTGTCCCCCAGGAAGTCCAGGATCTTGGAGGCCCGGTCCAGGTCGTGGGACAGGGTGAAGAGCTCGGGGGTCTCCTCGATGAAGGTGGTGTAGCACCGGCCTTCCTGGAAGGTGGGGTTGTTGATGACGTTGATGAGGAAGGAGATGTTGGTCTTGATGCCCTGGATGTTCATCTCCCGCAGGCCCCGGAGGGACTTGGCCACGGCCCCCTTGAAGGTCCGGTCATAGGAGCAGATCTTCACCAGCAGGGAGTCGTAATAGGGCTGGATCTCGGCGCCGGTGTAGATGTTGCCGCCGTCCAGACGGATGCCGTTGCCGTTGCAGGCGTGGTAGACGGTGACCTTGCCGGTGTCGGGCATGAAGTTGTTGGAGGGGTCCTCGGAGGTGACACGGGTCTGGATGGAGTAGCCGTGGCACTGGATGGCCTCCTGGTTGGGGATGGCCACCTCGGGGGAGTTGAGGGGGTAGCCCTGGGCGATGAGGATCTGGGACCGGACGATGTCCACGTCGGTGACCAGCTCTGTGACGGTGTGCTCCACCTGGATCCGGGGGTTCATCTCGATGAAGTAGGGGTTGCCCTCCAGGTCCACCAGGAACTCGCAGGTGCCGGCGTTGCGGTAGCCCACCTGCTTGCACAGGCGAACGGCGCTGTCGAAGATGATCTGCCGGGTCTTTTCCGGGACGGAGAAGGCGGGGGCGTACTCCACCACCTTCTGGTGGCGGCGCTGGACGGAGCAGTCGCGGTCGTAGAGGTGGACCACGTTGCCGTAGTTGTCCGCCAGCATCTGGACCTCCACGTGCTTGGGGCCCCGGAGGTACTTCTCGATAAAGACCTGGTCGTCGCCGAAGGCCTTCTTGGACTCGTCGATGGCCTCCTTGAATTCCTTCTCCATGTTCTCTTCTTTATAGACGATGCGCATGCCCCGGCCGCCGCCGCCGTTGGAGGCCTTGAGCATGACGGGGTAGCCCACCTTGGCGGCCACCTCCTTGGCCTCCTCCACGGTCTTCATGGCGTGGTCCACGCCGGGGATGATGGGCACCTGGGCGGCGATGGCGATCTGCTTGGAGGAGATCTTGTCGCCCATGGCGTTCATGGAGTCCACCGTGGGGCCGATGAAGGTGATGCCGTTGCGCTCACAGGCCTCCACCAGGTTGGGGTTCTCGGCCAGGAAGCCGTATCCGGGGTGGATGGCGTCGATGTTGTGCTCCTTGGCGATCTTGATGATGGCCTCGATGTCCAGGTAGGCGTCCACGGGGCCGGCCTCGGGCCGCAGGGGATAGGCCTCGTCCGCGATGGTGCGGAACATGGCGTACTTGTCCTCCTTGGAGTAGACGGCCACGGAGGTGATGCCCAGCTCGCTGAGGGCCCGGAAGACGCGGATGGCGATCTCGCCGCGGTTGGCCACCAGCACCCGCTTGAAGGGCTTGATCTGTACTGCACTCATAAGCGATACTCCTTTTTCCATGAATTTCCGAAACGGTATGGTTCACGTGGTTTCCGGCGGATCCGCCGCCGCCGGTTTTGCAAGACAATATCCCTGATTCTTTCATACTTCATTATACACGACAGGCAACAGTGTGGCAAGTGTGAGAAAAGAGCAAGATTGCGGCGTTTTTTCCTGCATTTTTCGGCATGGCCTTGTGCAAACCCCTTTACAGGCAAGGCGAGATTGACTATAATAGCGTTGATTATGCCCAAAAGGGCGGTTTTCGGCCGTTGGGCAAGGCCAGATACCCGGAAGGGAGGGGATGGGATGCTCACCTATTCCTTTGAAAAAATCGACGGGGACAGTATGTATGAATACCTTTACCGGTGCATCAAGCGGGACATCCTGGAGAAGAAGCTGAAGGCCGGAGAGAAGCTGCCCTCCAAGCGGACCTTTGCCAAGAACCTGGGGGTGAGCACCATCACCGTGGAGAGCGCCTACGCCCAGCTGGTGGCCGAGGGCTATCTCTATTCCCTGCCCAAGCGGGGGTACTACGTCTGCGGTCTGGACAGCCCCGCCACCCAGACGGCGCCGCCTCCCGCCCCGACTCCCGCGCCTTCCCGGGCCCCGTCCCGGGAGCCCGCCCGCCGGACCTATTGGGCGGACTTCGTGGGCAGCTCCGTGGCCCGGGACATGTTTCCCTTCTCCGTGTGGGTGAAGCTCCTGCGGGACGTCACCGCCGGGGAGGACGAGACCGCCCTGCTCACCGACACCTCCGCCGGGGGCATCCGCCGGCTGCGCCAGGCCATCGCCGACCACCTGTACCAGTTCCGGGGCATGACCATCGACCCGGAGCAGATCGTGGTGGGGGCGGGGACGGAGTATCTCTATTCGGTGCTCATCCAGCTGCTGGGCCGGGACAAGGGCTACGCCGTGGAGGACCCGGGGTATCTGCGGCTGAGCAAGATCTACGAGAAGAACGACGTGGCCACCTTCCACGTGCCCATGGACGCGGCGGGGATCATCCCCCAGAAGCTGGAGGAGAGCGGGGCGGAGATCCTGCACATCACCCCCTCCCACCACTTCCCCACGGGGGTGGTCATGCCGGTGAGCCGCCGGTACGAGTTTCTCAGCTGGGCCTCCAAGGGGGAGGACCGGTACATCATCGAGGACGACTACGACTGCGAGTTCCGTCTGGCGGGGCGGCCCATCCCCACCCTCCAGAGCATCGACGTTATGGAGAAGGTCATCTACATCAACACCTTCTCCAAGAGCCTGGCCCCGGCCTTCCGCATCAGCTACCTGGTGCTGCCCCGGCACCTGGTGACCCGGTTTTACGACACCCTGGGGTTCTACTCCGGCACCGTGTCCTGCCTGGAGCAGATGACCCTGGCCCGGTTCCTCTCCCAGGGGTACTTTGAGAAGCACATCAACCGGATGCGCAACCACTACCGGGCCCTTCGGGACCGGCTTCTGGCGGAGCTGGCCCAGAGCCCTCTGGCGGGGCGGGTGACCATCACGGAGGAGAACGCCGGGCTCCACTTTCTCATGGAGCTGGACACGGACCGGTCCGACGAGGAGATCCTGGGGGCGGCGGAGAGGGAGGACCTGCGGGTGTCCTTTGTGTCCCAGTATTACTTTGCCCGGGAGAACCGCCGCCCTCATGTGCTGGTGATGAACTACTCCGGCCTGGAGGAGGAGAAGATCCCCGAGGCGGTGGCCCGGCTGAGCCGGGCGGTGCTGGGGGCGTGAGCCCATCTGCCCTTTTGCCTTGTTCGTCAAGGTCCCGACGGAGTTATTTTGTGCGTTTGTCCGAGGGATTCCCGCCCGGTTTGACTTGCATCCCACCGGTTGGAGTGCTAAAATAAGCCTGTTAGTGCGTAAACAAGACACCACGTCTTAAATAATGGAGGTAATGCTACTATGTTCGCAAAGCTGATCGAAACGCTGAAGGCCAACCCCCGCACCATCGTGTTCACCGAGGGCCCCGACGCCCGCATCCTGGAGGCCACTGCCCGCCTGAAGAAGGACGGCTTCCTCACTCCCATCCTGGTGGGCGTGGAGGCCGAGGTCAAGGCCGCTGCCGAAAAGGGCGGCTTCGACATCGAGGGCGTCCGCATCGTGGACCCCGCCACCTATGAGGGCATGGACAAGATGGTGGACACCATGGTGGAGCTCCGCAAGGGCAAGATGAGCCCCGAGGACTGCCGGAAGAACCTGGCTAAGGGTAACTACTTCGGCACCATGCTGGTGAAGCTGGGCGAGGCCGACTGCCTGCTGGGCGGCGCCACCTATTCCACCGCCGACACCGTTCGTCCCGCCCTCCAGCTCATCAAGACCAAGCCCGGCAACAAGAACGTCAGCTCCTGCTTTATTCTGCAGCGGGACAAGGACGGCGTGGACGAGCGCCTGTGCATGGGCGACTGCGCCATCCAGATCGATCCCGACGAGGACGCCCTGGTGGAGACCGCCATCGAGTGCGCCAAGACCGCTGCCATCTTCGGCATCGACCCCAAGATCGCCTTCCTGAGCTACTCCACCAAGGGCTCCGGCAAGGGCGAGGCCGTGGACAAGATGAAGAACGCCTGCGACAAGGCCAAGGCCGCCGCCCCCGAGCTGGCCATTGACGGCGAGATGCAGTTCGACGCCGCCGTCTCCCCCGTGGTGGGCCAGCAGAAGTTCCCCGGCTCCGCCGTGGCGGGCCACGCCAACACCTTCATTTTCCCCGAGATCCAGTCCGGCAACATCGGCTATAAGATCGCCCAGCGTCTGGGCGGCTTCGCCGCTTACGGCCCCATCCTCCAGGGCCTGAACGCCCCCATCAACGACCTGTCCCGGGGCTGCGACGCCGACGAGGTCTATAAGATGGCCATCATCACTGCGGCACTGGCCTAAGGAAAAAGGGCACCATGCCCACTCCGCCTGCGGCGGAGCTGGATCATGGTTCCCCTTTTGAACCCCTCCGCACGCTGCGTTCGCGCGTCCGCCTGCGGCGAACACACTCTCTCCGCGAGAAGTGTTTTTTCCCTGGCGAAGCCAGCGAAAAAACGGATTGGAATTTGTTTTCTTTGCGGGGCAAAGAAAATTCTGCGAAGCTGAAAAATCCCGCTTGCCGTTGGCAGGCGGGATTTTTTGTTGCTTTGGTCAGGGAAGAGAGGGTTCTCCCCGGCGCAGGAGGAGGACGCCCAGGGCCAGGCTCAGCCCTTCGCCGAGGACGGCGGACCACCAGATGCCGGCCCCGCCGGTGAGGGCCAGCACCAGCAGCAGGGCCCCGGGCAGCAGGACGAAGCCCCGGCCCACGGAGAGCAGCACCGACGAGCCGCCCCATCCCCGGGCGGCGAAGTACCCCGCCAGGGCGATGGAGAACCCGGCGAAGGGATAGGACAGGCCGTACCGCTCCAGGGCGGCCACCCCGTCGGCAAAGAGGACGTTGTCCCCCTCCAGCAGCAGGGACACCACCCCGCCGGGGGCCAGCTGGCACACCAGCTCCACCGCCGCCGCCGCCACGGCGATGGTGACCATGCACTGCCGCAGGAAGGTCCGAACCGCCGCCCGGTCCCCGTGGCCCACCGCCAGGCTCACCAGGGGCATCATCCCCTGGGCGATGCCCTGCATAATCATGAAGACGATGAGGCTCACATAGGCGATGACCGCGTAGATGGGCAGGGCGGCCTCCCCCATGGTCCGGAGGATGACCTGGTTGTATACCAGGGTGAGAAAGCCCAGCATGAACTCGATGGAGCAGTCCGCCACCCCCAGGGGGAGGATCTTTTTCAGATACTCCAGATGGAGGGGGAACCTCCGGAACCGCAGGTTGGACTTGCCCGACAGGAAATAGCCCAGGAAGAACACCAGGCTCCCCAGCTGGGCCAGGCCGGTGGCCAGGGCGGAGCCCCGCACCTCCCAGCCCAAGCGGAAGATGAAAATGTAGTCCAGCCCCACGTGGACCACGGCGCTCACCGCCACCCCGATCACCGCCAGGATGGGACGGCCGTCCACCTTCACCATGACCTCCAGGCAGTAGGACAGCAGGAAGCACACCGAGAACAGGCAGACGATGTGGAGATACTGGGAGGCGTAGCCCATGGTCAGCGCCCGGGCCCCCAGAAGCCAGGCCAGGGGTTTGGCAAAGACGCACACCAGGGCGGTGATGACCACGGAGACCGCTAAAATCAGGGCCACGGTCTGGGAGAAGATCTCCTCGGCCTTTCTGTGGTCCCCGGCCCCCAGGGCGAAGGCGCAGAGGGTGGAGGTCCCCATGGTCAGCAGCACGGACACCCCGGAGAGGATGTTGATAAAGGGCAGGGAGAGATTCACCGCCGCCAGGGCCAGGTCGCTGACCCCCTTGGCCACAAAGATGCCGTCGATGACGGTGTAGGAGGAGAAGAGCACCATGGCCCCCAGGGAGGGGAGCACGTAGCGGAAGAAGGTCTTCCAGGTGGGCGCGGGAGGGGAGGACATGTTAAAACCTCGATTCATACTTGTTTGCGGGACCGTTGCCTTCCTGCGTGGGTCCTGCTATACTGACAGCATAAACGATGGAGCGACCCCAGAGTCAAGAGGGAATTTGGGGGAATCGCTGCAATTTGATGAAGGGACGCGCGCCCTCTTGCCAAGGGGAGGGAGACTATGACCCGACGGCGGCTCCGTCCGTCCCCCACGCCCTTGCCTCCCCTTGCCAAGGGGAGGGGGACCGCCGAAGGCGGTGGAAGGGTGGCTGCGCCGCAGGGATCGAAATCGTTACGATGGGAGACAGAACGGGTTTCTTTCATACGAAACATAAGGCCGCCCCTCTGCGTCGCCACCCTCCAGTCACGGCTTCGCGGACAGAAGAATCAATGTGCGCTGTCGCGCATTGGATTTGATCGAAGTGTCCCCCGGACACTTCGACCCCCTTGGCAAGGGGGGCCAAGAGGTGAGAGGAACCCTGAAAAAAGCAAAGGCTTTCTACGAGGTAACGCACGGCTGCTCCCCCCACAAAGTCCAATTCCAAACAACCAAACCCCAACCAAAGGAGGCTCCCATGGACCGCTATGAACTGAAAACCGCCCAGTTTGCCGCCCTGTGCGGCGTGAAAAAGGACACCCTCCTCCACTACGACCACATCGGCCTGCTGAAGCCCGTCCGGGTGGGGGAGAACGGCTACCGGTATTACGACCCCCGGCAGCTGGCCACCTTCGACCTCATCGACGCCCTCCGCCGCCTGGACACCCCTCTGGCGGAGATCCGGGACTACCTGACCCGCCGCAGTCCCGGGGCGCTGCTGTCCCTGCTGGAGGAAAAACAGGCCGCCATCCGGGCCCAGCGGCGGCGGCTGGAGCGGATGGAGGCTCTGCTGGAGGACGCCATGGGGACCACCCGGGCCGGGGAGAGGGTCCGGCCGGGGGAGATCACGGTGGAGACCCTCCCCGCCGCCACCCTGGCGGTGGTGAAGGCCCCGGACTTCGAGGCCTTCGAGGAAGGGGCCTACCTTCTCCACATCCGGGACCTGATGGCCTGGGCCCGGGAGCGCGGCACAGGGTTCCAGGCCCCGGGGGATATTGTCACCCGGGAGAGCCTGCTGGCGGGAAAGCTGCTGGAGGACTACTACTTCTGCCCCGTCCCCGCCGGGACCACGGGCTGGGAGACCCGGCAGCGCCCCGCCGGGACCTACGCCGTGCTGGTCCACCGGGGCCCCTACCGGTCCGAGCCCCAGGCGGTGGCCCGGCTGCGGGACTGGGTGGGGGAGAACGGGTACGTTATCGACGGGGATCTCTACGAGGAGGACCTGGTCAGCTACGCCACCTCCATGGACCGGTCGGCCTATCTGCTGCGGCTGTATGTGAAAATTCGGGAAACCTGAGTTTTTTGTAAAAAAAGCCTTGACTGTAAAGCTGCTTGATGGGCTAGAGTGGGGCCATGGGCGCGAAAAAAGCCCCCAACCCAAGGAAAGGAGCGAGCGGCATGACGATCAAAGAGATGGAAGAGAGGTCCGGCCTGGCCCGGGCCAACATCCGGTTTTACGAGGCCCAGGGGCTTTTCGCCCCGGAGCGGAGGCCCAACGGCTACCGGGACTATTCGGAGGAGGACCTGACCACCCTGCTGCGGGTGAGGCTCCTGCGGTCCCTGGGGGTGAGCCTGGAGGACATCCGGGCCATCCAGGCCGGGGACCTGCCCCTGCCGGAGGCGCTGGACAGGCACCTGGACCGCCTGGCCGGGGAACAGGACCGGCTGGGCCGGGCGGAGGAGGTCTGCCGGGACATCCGGGCGGCGGGAGAGGACTACGCCCACCTGGACGCGGAAAAGTACCTGGAGGCCCTGACCCGCCCCCAGCCGGTGCCTGTCCCTGCCCCGGTGCCCGAGGGGGATGCCATCCCCAAGGTCCGGTCCCCCTGGCGGCGTTTTTTTGCCCGGGACCTGGACGGTTTGATTTATGGCGTCATCCTGGACGGGATCTTTCTGGCCTGCGGGCTGAACCACCTGATTTACAGCACATGGTATCAATACGGCTCGTCCGGCCAGCGGAACCTGATGTTCTTTCTGGCCATCGGTCTGGGGCTTTTGCTGACCTTCGTGGTAGAGCCCATCCTCCTCCACTGGTTCGGCACCACCCCGGGCAAGGCTCTGCTGGGCCTCCATGTCCGGGACCCGGAGGGCGGGAAGCTTTCCTATGACCAGGCTGTCTTCCGCACCGGGGACGTTCTCCTCCGGGGCATGGGCCTGTGCATCCCCGTGGTGGGCTGGATCCAGGAGGTCCGGTGCTGTTCCGCCTGTGAGAAGGGGGAGACCCTCCCCTGGGAGGAGGACACGGTGCTGGTGCTGCGGGACAGCAAGGCCTGGCGGACCGTGGCATTCGTGGTCCTGTACGCTGCCGTGAACCTGCTGAGCTTCGGCATCTCCTCCATGGCGGAGCTCCCGGCCAACCGGGGGGATCTGACCGTGGCGGCGTTCTGCCAGAACTTCAACCGCCAGGCCGACCGCCTGGGATACACCAGGGCCCGGCTGGAGCCCGACGGGTCCTGGCGGCTGCTGGACCAGGGGGATACCTTCGCCATAGAGGACGAACTGGGCCCCGACCTGCCGGAGCTGCGGTTTACGGAGAAGGACGGCGCGGTCACCGGCTTGTCCTTCACGGTCCAGGCCCAGGGCCAGGACTTCTACGCCTCCTGGGGCCAGCGGGAGACCGCCCTGGCTCTGTGGGCCTTTGTCGGGGCGCAGAAGGAGTGCGGCCCCCTCCACAAGGACCTGGACGACCTCTATTTCGACCTGACCCACGACCCCATCCACAGCTTTGACGACACCCTGTACGGGGTCCGGGTGAAGTGTGACGCGGACTGGGAGGGGGAACCGGGGGTGTTTCTGGCCCGTGGCGAGGACGGCCCCGCCGCCTTCCGGATGGCGGTGACCATGGAGAAGCAATAGAGCCTGTGTCAGACAAAAACGCCGCCCGCTCCCTCTGCCGGGAGCCGGGCGGCGTATCGTTTTTTCTATTGAGCCATCTTCACCGTCAGCACGCAGAAGGGCTCGTTTTTGCTGTACCACAGGGATTCCCCGGGGGACCTCGCCCCGGCCTGCTCCGCCGCGGCGCGCAGCAGCTGATGGATGCCCCCCTGGTCGATGAGCAGGTGGGTGGCCTGGGGCCAGGCCGCGTCGGAAAACCGCAGGCAGACCCGGTCCTCCCCGGCGGAGAGGGTCCGGACCATGGCCTCCAGCACCGCGGCCTCGTCGTAGGTTTCGAAGTACAGGCCGGTTCTCCGAAAGTAGTTGTAGTCCTCGCTGACGCATTCCGGCACCGGGACGGTCTCGTCCAGGGTGTGGTTGCGCAGCAGGTCCGCCGTGGTGATGCCGAAATACTCGAAGGCGGGCTCCTCGTTGGGGTCGCCCCCCTCAAAGACCGGGTCCCCCCAGGTCACGTCCATCCAGCAGGGCACCCCGTCGGGCCAGATCAGGTTCCAGGCGTGGGCCTCGCCCCCGGCGGTGCCGCTGATGTAGGCGCAGTCCACCCCCATGCGGTTGAGGAGGTACTGGGCGGTCTTGGCGTAGCAGCCGCACAGCCCTTGGCCGTCCACCATGATGTGGGTGATGGCGTTGTCCTCCACGGTCTGGTAGTCGGCGTGGTCGATGATGTACCGGTAGACGTAAAGGGCCTTGTCATAGTCCGTGGCCCCCGCCGGCAGACCGGCCAGGCAGGCGGACTCCCAGGCGTTGATCTGGGCCTGGAGCTCCGAGCGGGCAGCCCGGTCCATGCGGTAGTTGGGCCGGTAGCTGGCCTTCATGGGCCGCTTGGCCAGGAGGGTGGTTTCGATCTTCCCGCTGCCGGTGAACCAGAAGAACTCCGGGTAGTCCCGGTCGATGGCCTGGACCGCGTTGCGGAGCATGTCCGAGTCGGGGTAGAGGCCCTCGATGACCTCCGCCTGCTCCGCCACCCCCGCCGCGATCTGATCGTACAGGGCCTGCTCCTGGGGGGAGAGCAGGGACCGGGCGTATCGGAAGCCGTCGGCCTCCTGGGCATAATCCGCCGGGGGCTCCCGGACCATGACCTGGGAGAGCAGGTCCGCCGGACCGGCACACCCGGCGCTGACGGCCATCACCACGGCCAGGAGAAGGGCGCCGATGTGCATCCTGCCCCTCACTTGGCCTTCCGGGCCAGGACCCGTTCCGCTGCGGCGAGGATGCCCTGGGCGTTGAGACCGTATTTCTCCATGAGGGCTTCCGGGGGCCCGCTCTGGCCGAAGGTGTCCAGCACCGCCACGGGCTCCACGGGCACCGGGCAGGTCCGGGCCAGGACCTCGGACACCGCCCCGAAGAGCCCGCCGTGGATCTGGTGCTCCTCGGCGGTGACGATGGCTCCGCAGTCCCGGGCGGCGGAGAGGATGGCCTCCCGGTCCATGGGCTTGATGGTGTGCAGGTCGAAAACCCGCAGGGAGATCCCCCGGGCGGAGAGGGCCTGGGCGGCCACCATGGCCTCGTAGACCATGGCTCCGCAGGCGAAGACGGCGCAGTCGGACCCCTCCCGCACCAGCCGGGCTTTGCCCAGGGTGAAGGGGGTGGTCTCGTCGGTGACCACCGGCACGGCCTCCCGGCCGAAGCGGAAGTACACCGGGCCGTCGATGTCCGCGGCGGCGATGACGGCCTTCCGGGTCTCCTCGCTGTCGCAGGGGGCGATGACCGTCATCCTGGGCAGGACCCTAGCCAGGGCCATGTCCTCCAGGGCCTGGTGGGTGGCCCCGTCGGGCCCCACGGAGATGCCAGCGTGGGCCCCGCCGAAGCGGACCTTCAGATTGTTGTAGCACACCGTGGTGCGGATCTGGTCGAAGGCCCGGCCGGAGAGAAAGACCCCGTAGGTGGACACGTAGGGGATGAGCCCCCCCAGGGCCATCCCGGCGGCGGTGCCCACCAGGTCCTGCTCGCTGATGCCCACGTTGTAGAAATGATCGGGATATCGGTCCCGGACCCAGTTGGTCCGGGTGGAGGCGGCCACGTCGGCGTCCAGCACGGCGATGTCCGCCCTTGTCTCGCACAGCTCCAGCAGACCCAGGCCGTAGCCGTCCCGCTGGGAGATTTTTTTCACCTTATCCATGGTCCGCGCCTCCTTCCACTTCCGCCAGAGCGGCGGCCAGTTCCTCCTCATTGGGGGCCTTGCCGTGCCAGGCGCACTGGTTCTCCATGAAGGACACCCCCTTGCCCTTGACGCACCGGGCGATGAGGACGGTGGGCTTCTCCTTCACGGTCTCGGCCTCGGCAAAGGCGGCCTTCAGGGCGTCCACGTCGTGTCCGTCCACAGGGATGACATGCCAGCCGAAGGCCCGGAACTTCTCGTCCAGGGGCTCCACCCGGCAGATCTCGTCGGTGGGACCGTCCAGCTGGACCCCGTTGTCGTCCACGATGGCGCAGACGTTGTCCAGCCTGAACTGGGCGGCGGTCATGGCGGCCTCCCAGATCTGGCCCTCCTGGACCTCCCCGTCTCCCAGGAGGCAGTAGGTCCGGTAGGTCCGCCCGGTCTTTTTCGCCGCCAGGGCCAGGCCGTTGGCAATGGACAGCCCCTGGCCCAAGGAGCCGGAGGAGCAGTCCAGGCCGGGCAGGCTCTCCATGTGGGGGTGGCCCTGGAGGGGCGAGCCCAGCTGCCGCAGGGTGGGCAGCAGGTCCGGGGAGAAATAGCCCCGCCGGGCCAGGACGCTGTAGAGAGCCGGGGCGGCGTGGCCCTTGGAGAGAAGGAACCGGTCCCGGTCCGGGTTTCCGGGGTCGGCCGGGTCCAGGCGCATGACGTCAAAGTAGAGAGTGGCCAAAATCTCCACACAGGAGAGGGAACCGCCGGGGTGGCCGGAGCCGGCGGCGTGGATCATGGTGAGGATGTCCCGCCGAAGCTGGCGGCACATGGCGCCAAGGTCTTGTTCCATGGGGCAAACCTCCTTTTTGTTTTTGGTTTCCTATGAATAAAGGTATCATAGGGGCGGGAGGTTGTCAAGGAAGGGGACCCCGTCCGGTGATCGATCAAACCACCCGGCTCAGCCACAGGATCAGCCCGTAGACCACGCTGGCGGAGATGCCGAAGGTCAGCACCGGCCCGGCCACGGTGAAGATCTTGGCGGAGGTGCCCGTCACCAGCCCCTCGTGCTTGAACTCCATGGCCGGGGCCACCACCGCGTTGGCAAAGCCCGTGATGGGTACCAGGGTTCCGGCCCCCGCCCGCTTGGCGATGAGGTCAAAGACGCCGATGCCGGTGAGCAGGGCGGTGACGGCGATGAGGGTCACGGACACCGCCGTGCCCGCCATGGCCTCGTCCAGCCCCCGGCCGCGGTAGAAGTCCGTCAGGGCCTGGCCGATGAGGCAGATGCCCCCGCCGGTGCAGAAGGCCCAGACCAGATTCTTCCCCGTGGGGGAGGGGGCGGCCTTTCGCTTCACGTATTCGTTGTACTCCCTGGGGGAGAGCTTGTTCAGATCCATCAAAATCACCTCGGGGTTATACTAGTCCCTGATTGAAAGCAGACCGCAAAGATTGTCTGGTTTTCGTCAGGGAGTAGTATTAGTATGGAAGGAAGGGCGGGAATTATGAGGAAACCGGGAATTTGACTTTACGGGGAAAGGGGAGTATACTGCACAGTGTTCCGGAGAAACGTCATTTCTCCCACACCCCCCGGAAACAGGAGGTACCCCATGAAGCACAAGATCGTGTGGCTCCTGGCGGGTCTGCTGGCTCTGACGGTCCTGGCCGGCTGCGGCGGACCGGGCCCTTCGGACTTCGCCTGGACCAGAGAAGGCTATTTCACCGACGAGAAGGACAACCACCTCTCCGTGGCCCTGTCCGACGACCCGGACAACGAGGGCTGGTTTGTCAACGTGACCCTGGACGGCGCCTCCTACGGCTGGTACATCGGCCAGGAGGGTGAGACCCTTCAGGGCGTTCTGCCCGGAGACGGGGAGGCCCAGATCACCGTGACCCTCTCGGAGGAGGGGGACGAGGGCCTGCTGCTGGAGGTGGAGGACGGCGGGGCCTACCACTTCGTCCCCGAGGACCCGGCGGAGAGCGGGGAGAACCAGGAATGAAAAAACAGGGGAGGATCCGGAAATAATTCTTGACAATCCCCAAAAGATCGGTATAATAATATAGTCTGTCCCAATGGGACGACAGATCCTTTCCGCTCCCGGAGAGGGGCGGACATAAGTCCATAAGGAGGTGCAATCAACCATGGCAAAGGTAAACGCAAACTACGAAGTGGTCTACATCATGGACCCCGCGCTGGGTGACGAGGCCATCGCCGCGATGATCGAGAAGTTCAAGGCGCTGGTGGAGACCCAGGGTACCGTGACCGCCATCGATGACTGGGGCAAGCGCCGTCTGGCCTATCCCATCAACGATCTGAACGAAGGCCATTATGTTCTCATGACCTTCACTGCCACGCCCGACCTGCCGGCCGAGCTGGACCGTGTGTTCAAGATCACCGAAGGCATCATGCGCTCCATGATCATCTGCAAGGATGAGTAAGGAGGTCTTGACTTGCTGAACAAGATCTTTCTCCAGGGACGGCTGGTAGCCGACCCCGAGCTGCGGCACACCCAGAGCGGCGTGGCCGTGGCCACCTTCCGCATCGCCGTGGACCGGGACTTCAAGGACCGGGAGACCGGCGAGAAGAAGGCTGACTTTATCAGCATCGTTGCCTGGCGGCAGACCGCGGAGTTCGTCTCCCGGTTCTTCTCCAAGGGCCGCATGGCCATCGTGGAGGGCCGCCTCCAGGTCCGGGAATACACCGACCGGGACGGCAACCGCCGGTACGCCACGGAAGTGGTGGCCGACAACATCTACTTCGGCGACTCCAAGCGGGACAGCGACGGCGGCTACGCCCCCAGAGGGTATGACGCGCCCCCCGCCCCCGGCGGCTACAGCCAGCCCGCCGGAAGCTACGCCCCCCAGGCCGGGGCGGGCTACTCCACCGCCCCCGCGGTGGACCAGTTCGCCGACCTCACCGACGACGACGGTGAGTTGCCCTTCTGATCGGGACCTGCCCGACCGGAACCCAACATCATCTTCGGAAAGACCACTTTCCTATCTCAACTAAGGAGGTTTGCTATTATGGCTATGGATAGAGAACGGCCCCGCGGCGGTCGGAAACGCCGTAAGGTCTGTACGTTCTGTGTCGACAAGATCGAGCACATCGATTACAAGGATTCCGCCAAGCTGCGCCGGTTCCTCTCTGAGCGCTCCAAGATCCTGCCCCGCCGGACCACCGGCACCTGCGCCATGCATCAGCGTCAGCTGACCGAGGCCATCAAGCGGGCGCGCCAGATCGCTCTGCTGCCCTACGTGACCGACTGATCGGTTTTCCAAACAAACAAAAAGCTGTCTCACCAGGTGGTGAGGCAGCTTTTTTTGTCGTCATTCAGTCCGTCATCCGGAACACCACGCCGCACACCGCCGCGATGGCCACGTAGGCGATGGCGGGGACCTTGTCCTTGAGCTTGGGCAGGTTCATCAGTACCAGCATGGCGGCGAAGAGGGCGATGGAGGACCAGTGGAAGTCCACCCCGGTCCCAGTCCGGGTGAACAGGGACACGGCGCACACCGTGAACCCGGCGGCGGCGATGAGCCCCACCGAGGCGGGGCGGAGGGCGTAAAACAGCCCCTGGACCCGGGGGTTTTTCCACACGGTCATCAGCACCCTTGCCACCAGGAGAATGGCCAGGAAGGCCGGGGTCACCAGCCCCAGGGGGGCGACGATCCCCCCGGGGACCCCCGCCGTGACGGAGCCCACGTAGGTGGCCATGTTCACGCCGATGGGTCCCGGGGTGGCCTCGGAGACGGCGATCATGTTGGCCAGGTCCGCCTGGGAGAACCACCCTGTCCGGGCGGACAGGTCGAAGAGGAAGGGCACCGTGGCCATGCCCCCTCCCACGGAGAACAGGCCGATGAGGAGGAACTCCCAGTACAGCCGCAGCAGGATCATGTCCGGCCCCCCTTTCGCAGCTGGTACAGGGCCAGGCCGAAGAGACCGGAGCCCGCCACCAGCAGGGCGGGGGTCACCCCCACGAAGGCCGCCAGCACAAAGACCACCGCAAAGACCAGGAAGGTGGGCACGTCCAGCACCGCCTTTTTGAACAGCTTGGCCGCGCTGCTGAGGATCAGGGCGCAGACGCAGGCCCGGACCCCCACCAGGGCGTGCCGGACCCAGGGATTCTCCGCGAAGGACCAGAAAAAGGCGGAGATCACCAGCACGATGAGGATGGGGGGGACCAGTTCCCCCAGGGTGGCGAAGACCGCCCCCGCCAGCCCCTTGGTCCGGTAGCCGCAGAAGGTGGCGGTGTTCACGGCGATGACCCCCGGGGTGCACTGGGCCACGGCGTTTAAGTCCAGCAGCTCCTCGTCGGTGAGCCAGCCCCGCTTCCGCACCAGCTCCTGCCGGAAGAAGGGCAGCATGGCGTAGCCGCCGCCGAAGGTGCTGGCGGAGATCCGGGCGAAGGAGGTGAACAGCTCCCAGTTGGTGGCCATAGGCGGGCTCCTTTTTTCAGCGTGTCAAAAAAGGCTGACGCCTTTCTTGACACGGGGGGGATAGCGCTTCACTCATCGCACGGGCCTGTGGCCCGCACGTTCGTTCCGCGAGAAGTATTTTTTCACCGGCAAAGCCGGCAAAAAAATGATTGCATCTCATTCCGTTTTCTGCGGAAAACGGAACTCTGCGAGGCTTTTTTACAGTCTCGAAAAAAGGGCGGAGGGGTCCGCCCTTTTTGGTTGATGGTTATTGACACAGCTCCCAGATCACCTGGGCGTAGATCTTTCCCGTGGTCATCAGGTCCGCCACGGCGATGCGCTCGTCGGGGCCGTGGAGGTTGCTCTGAAAGCCGGGCATGAGAGGGCCGAAGGCCACGCCCCCGGGAATGTCGTGGACGTAAGTGCCGCCGCCGATGGCGATGCACGCCGCTTTCTCGCCCGTCCAGGTCTCGTAGGCCCGGGCCAGGACGCCGATGAAGGGGTCCTCCGCCGGGACGCAGTGGGGCGGGTCCATCTCCCCGGAGACGGAAAAGCCCGCCGCCGCCATGGCCCTCTCGGTCACGGCCTTGACGGACTCCTCCGTGGCGCACACCGGGGTCCGGCTGTCGAACCGGGCCTCAAAGCCCGTTTCATGGAGAGTCAGGATGGTAAAGGCCAGGCTCAGGGCCCCGGAGTCCCGGTCGGACTGGGCCACCCCCAGGGCGGCGCCCAGATGGTCCCCGTGGGGGAAGAGCCGGTGCAGGTCCCGGATGGCCCGGGTGGAGGGCAGGTCGGCCAGGGGCAGGGCGGCAAGCAGGGTCAGCAGGGCGGTCTGGGCGTTGCACCCCGCCTCGGGGGTGGAGCCGTGGGCATTTCGTCCGGAGCAGAGAATCTCCACTCCGCCTGCCGTCTCGGTGACGGCAAAGCTCACGTCGGGCTCCAGGTCCAGCCCCGCCGCCGTCTGGCGGACGGTCTCCGCCTCCAGCCCCAGCACCGTGGCCCAGGCCTTGGGGGGCACCATGTTCACCCGGGGCCCGCCGGTGACGGCCGCGACCCGGGGCAGGGCGGTCTCCCGCTCCCACTGGGCGGAGAAGGTGGGCTGGTAGTGGCCCTTTTCGATGTTGATGATGGGGAAGTCCGCGTCGGGGGAGAGGGTGTGGGGGGCGAAGGGATGGCGGTCATAGTACCATTCCACATCCCGCATGGCGGTCTCCTCGTCGGTGCCCAGGATGAGCTTGACGTTTTTCGTCAGGGGGAGCCCCAGGTCCTTCACGCACTGCATGGCCAGCAGGGCGGCGGCCATGGGGCCCTTGTCGTCGCTGACTCCCCGGCCGTAGAGCAGGCCGTCGGCCAGCTTGGGGGAGAAGGGGTCGGTGACCGTCCACCCCTCCCCGGCGGGGACCACGTCCAGGTGGCCCAGGATGTGCAGGGCGTCGGGGCCGTCGTTGAGATCCACCGTCCCCACGTAGCCCTCCAGGTTCTCTCCCGGCAGGCCCCACTGGGCCGAAAGCCGGAGAAATTCCTCCAGGGCGGCGGCGGGACCGGGGCCGAAGGGCTGTCCGGGCCGGGGGTCTCCGGTGGTGCTGTCCACGCGGCAGAGCCGGCAGACGCCGTCGATGAGGGATGCCTCCCGGTTCTGGAACCAGGCTTCGATCCGCTCCTTAACCATAGATTATATTTCCTCCTTCTCCTGGTCGCCCTTCACCTCGTCCAGGTACTTATAAATGGTGTACCGGGACACGCCCAGCTGGGAGGCCACATAGGGCACCGCCCGGCGGTAAGAGAAGGCGTCCAGTTCTTTCAGATGCTCAATGACCCGGAGGCGGTCGGCCTTGTTCATCTCCCGGGCGGGCTTACCCACCCGGAGGATGGCGGCGTCCAGCAGCTCGGCGATGCCGGTGTCCCGGGGCTTGTACAGCGCGCTGTGGAAGTCCACCTCGGTGTGCATCAGGTCCAGCAGCACCCGGTTTGCGTAGGTCAGAGGGGTGAAGTCATAGTTGATGCCGAAGCCCAGGTGGTAGTCCTCTCCCTTGATGGAAAAGGTGGAGCTCTTGGTCTGCTGGCCGCTGGGGGTCACCGCCAGGAGGTTCACCACGTCGTTTTCCAGGTACAGGTCCTCCTCCAGCCCCGTGACGTCCAGGGTGGAGCCCACGGAGCGGCCGGAGACGTGGCCGTTGTAGATGGAGAGGATGGGATGCAGGGGGTCGGCCAGGTCCTGGATGACGGTCTCACAGTTGGAGCCGAACATGTCTGCCACGCCTTTTGCGATGCGGTCCAGGGCTGCGAAGGCTTCTTCACGGTTCATGGAGGTCACCTCTTTCTAAAGTCGGATGTGATCAGGTGCGATGATACAAATACTGCCCTTCCAAATGGAAGGGCAGTTGGAAGGCTGGGGTCTGGGTGGAAGGGATCTCCTCAGTGGAGGAAGGACAGGACCAGGGTCAGGACCATGAAGACCAGGGCCACCCACTTGGTCCACTTGGCCAGCTTAGCGTCGGCGGACTTGGCCTTGTTCTTGGAGAGGAAGGAGTCCGTGGCGCCGCCGATGGTGCCCAGACCGGAATGCTTGCCCGACTGGCCCAGAACGAAGACGATGAGCACGCAGGCGCAGAGGATTTGGATGATGGAAATGATCGTTGTAGCCATGAGAGATGTTGTTCCTTTCCCTTGTGATCTTCTATTCGGAAACGGCGGGAGGAGACCGATTCGGGGCCTGCTTCCCGACTGTCGCAGATAAGCTATGGGCTATCTTAGCACAGGCGTTGATAATTTGCAAGACTTTTTCCGCAAAAACGTGTATTTTTGTCAACATTGACAAGGGGTTTCCCAACCGGGGTCACCAGAGGCAGAGCAGCAGCTTGGCCACCTCCGCCCGGCTGACGTTGGCGGCGGGCCGCAGCAGGCCGTTGGACCCGGAGACCACCTTCTGCCCCACCAGGCTGGCGGTGGCGGACCTGGCCCAGGCGGGGACGGCGGCGGCGTCGGAGAAGGCGGACAGGGAGCCCTCCGGCCAGCCCGCCGCCTGCATCCGGGAGAGGAGGGTGAAGGCCTCAGCCCGGGTGATGGGGCTGCCGGCGTTGGCGTAGACCGTCCCGCTCTTGTCGGCGCTGCCCTTCATGATCCCCAGCTGATACAGGGCGGCCACGGCGTTCTGGTCCCAGGCGGGGATCCGGGCGGCGTCGGCGAAGGGGAGGGCGGCGCCGGTGTACTTGTTCAGGTCCAGGCCCAGCCACCGGGCGGCCATCAGGGCGAAGTCCCCCCGGGTGACGGATTTGTCCGGGGAGAACCTGCCGTTCCCCGTGCCGCTGACGATGCCCAGCTCCGCCAGCCGCCCCACGTAGGGGGCCGACCAGTGGCCCTTCAGGTCGGAGAAGGACACCGAGGCGGTGCCGGAGACCAGCTTGGAGGCCCGGGCCAGGTTGCCGCAGGCGTCCGAGACGGTGACGGTGATCTCGTGGGTGGAGGTTCCCAGGGCGGGGAGGGTGGCGGTGAAGGTCCCGTTTGTGTAGGTCCCCGCCACGAGCTGACCGTCCAGGGTCAGGTTCACCTGCCGGGAGGACAGGGAGGCGGCGGTGGCGTCGGAGACCTTGGCGGTGACCGCCGTGCCGCTGACCGTCAGGGAGACCGTGGGGGGCACGGTCTCCTCCCCGGTCTGGTTGGCCAGGACGATCTGGTCAAAGAGCAGGGAGCCGGAAGCCGACCCGGCGATTTTGAAGCCGGAGAAGGCCATGGCGTCGGCGGGGGTGCCGAAGACGATCCGCTTCCAGCCGGAGAAGTTCAGCTTGGTGGTCTCGGCGGCCAGGGAGCCGTTCTCCCGGGGGAAGAGGGCGTAGAGGGTGTTGCCGGAGTTGTCCCCGTAGACCCAGGCGGCCAGGTAGCGGTCGGCGTCGGTGAGGGCGGCGGGCTCAGCCAGGGTCAGGGAGGCGGCCCCCTCCTCCGGGGCGTAGGACCACCGCAGGGCGCGGCGGCCCAGCTTGTGGTCGGTGGAGAAGTAGAAGTCGGCCTTGGCCCCTTGGGCCTGGGCGAAGAACTTGTCCTCGGCGGGGCTTCCCGTGTCCTCAAAGTCGGCCAGCAGCCGGATCCGGGGCTGGGCCTGGACGGTGACGGGGATGGAGGCGGTGTGGGACCCGGCGGAGATGGTCAGCTTGCCGGAGGCGGTGAAGTTCCCCGCCTTCAGCACGCCGGCGTCGGACACGGTGCCCACGTCGGTGGACCAGGTGTAGCAGCTGTCGTCCCCCGCCAGGGTCAGGGTGCGATAGGTGGCGGAGGCGTTCAGGTCCACGGTCTGGCCCGGGGTCAGGCTCAGGGAGGAGACCGTCTTGCCGGTGGCGGCGTTGGTGAGACGGATGGCGTCGGGGGTGTCGTAGACGGTGACCTTGGTGCTTCCCGTGACGCCGCCGCTCTCGGCGGTGACGGTGTACACCCCGGTCTTCTTCGGGGCGGTGAACACCCCGGCGGCGGTGACCGACCCCTGCGGCGCCGACCAGGTGACGGCCCCGGGCAGGGCGGACATGGGATACCACCCGGTGTCCAGGGCCACCGCGCCGCACTTGGTGGACCCGCCCCCCAGCAGCACCAGGTCCCGAGGGGTGATGTACAGGGAGCCCGGGGCGCCGGTGGGCTCCAGGTTGGACACCAGGAAGATGGCGTTGGTCACCGCCCGGGGGGTGCCCTCGGAGGGGGTGTTCATGGCGGAGGAGGCGGACTTGTCCGGGTAGGTGGAGACGAAGGAGGTGGACCCGCCTCCGTCCATGAGCATGCCCTCCACGCAGCCCAGCTCCGCCAGCCGCTGGGCCACCATTTTGGTGGTGGCGCCGATGCTGTGGCCGGGGAGACGGCCGTCGATGGTGTAGAACACCACGGACCCGTCGGCCTTCACCCCCACGGCGGTGCGGGGGGCGGCGGTGGAGCCGGACTCCTGGTCGCCGGTGACCTGGCCGCCCGACAGGATGTGGTACAGGGAGCCCACGGCGCAGTCCACCTCGTTCCACCGGGTGTCCGGGGCGGAGATCTCCAGGTCCAGCTTGTCGCCGGGCTGAAGGGCGGAGAGGACCTCCAGCAGCCAGTCGCCGCCGGTGTCGGAGATGGACAGGACGAACTTGCCCGTGGGGATGGCGGTGGCGCCGGAGGCGTCGATGACCTGCTCCACGGTGCAGGGCACCACCTTGCCGATGCCTAGGGTGGCGGAGGTCACCAGGTCGGTGGTGTTGTCCGCGTCCCGGACGGTGCGGCCGGCGTCTCCGGTGGGGGAGAGGATCACGTCCACCCCGTCCCGGGTGTTTTTGGTGTTGGGGCCGAAGTCCGAGGAGAAGAGGAAGTACCCCGCCCCGCTGCGGACCTTGTTGATCTCGGCGATCTTCAGGGAGTGGCCGTCGAAGTTGGCCCTGATTTTCAGGTCGGGCTTGCCCGCCACGGCGGTGCCGTCAGCCCGGAAGCCGATGGCGGACAGGTAGGAGGCGGAGGACCGCAGCACCCCGTCGGTGACCACCAGGCCCAGGGGGGAGCCGGAGGCCATGACGAAGTAGTCCCCGTTGATGCCGGAGAGGACCCGCTCCCCCTCCTTCTCCAGGCCCTTGGCCATGGAGTAGACGGTCTGCTTGCTGTTGACGTTGGACCCGTAGGCCACCGCCGGGGAGACCGAGGGATTGGGGGTGTAGGTGACGTAGTTCTCCGTCCGGAGATCGGACCGGGAGGCCGACCACATGACCTCCCGGGTCAGGGTGGTGCCGTCGCAGATGGCCAGATCGTAGGAATACAGCCGGGTCCCCAGGGCGTCGGAGGCCAGGGCGGAGACGGAGGACAGGGTGGCCGCGGCCAGCAGCAGGGCAGCGGTCCGTTTGAGGAAGGGTTTCATGGCAGGCTCCTTTTTCGGTGGGAATCTCCCCCGGAGATTCCCGGGGATCTGATCCGTCAGTCCCCTGGACTGCCGGACTTCTTTTTCTCATAGTCATTTGATTACTATACCATAGAATGGGGAGAGATGCAAACGGGAGGGGAGGACGGAGCGGGGAAGAAAATGTAGGTTTGTCAATGATATGTTACAGAATTGGGAAAAGAAGAAAGGACGTCCTTCGGAGAGGCCCAGTTGAGGGGACGCATGGGGAAGTTGTTGTATTTTCTGTTCCAGACAGCAAGCTG
>Ga0079305_1000525_pt1 | contig 79141 bp, 69 predicted proteins | sample LMS_cellobiose_e_FD_79183 | JGI IMG/M metagenome (GOLD analysis project Ga0079305, IMG submission 79183) | Rumen-fistulated moose microbial communities from Alaska, USA - LMS_cellobiose_enrichment | ecosystem: Host-associated > Mammals > Digestive system > Stomach > Rumen fluid ...
AATCGTAATATTTCTTTTCATCCTCTTTTTTGGATATGTGATCCCCCTAATTGCATATTCTCGCGCTTTAAGCTGCACTTCCCAGTGCAGCTTTTTTGTAGTATAATATTTAGTTGAGGTCGGTAAATGGAAAAAAAAGAGTACACAACACAGCTTATGATCAATTTCGGGGAAGATGGTAAAACTCTGCTTCCGGTAGTCACTCAGGACTACCGCACAAAAGAAGTGCTTATCCTCTCTTTCATCAACAAAGAAGCCTGGGAAGAGACGTTGCGAAGCGGCTATGCCACCTACTGGAGCCGCAGCCGGAATGAGCTCTGGAAAAAAGGACTTACCTCCGGCGATATGCTGAAGGTAGAGGAGATCCGCATCAACTGCGAGCAGAACTCCCTTCTGTTCCTGGTTACTCCTATGGGAAAGGGAGCCTGCCATGCAAAGAGGGACAACGGCGATTCACATACCTCCTGTTATTACCGGCGGCTGGGAAAAAACAACAATCTTGAATTTGTAGAGAAGTGAGGCATTTTATGAATACTGAAAATAAACTTATCATCGGCATGCCTGCCGGTTCTTTGGCCAACCCTACCCGGGGAGGCAATCTGGTGGATCTTCTGGCCAAGGCTGGTTTCCCTGCCAAAGGATATGATGCCGGCGGTCCAACAGACTTTACCTCTGTAAACTTCCTGTTCGGCTGGGATGGACGGCCTCAGGAGTTCTGCACACAGCTGGCTCTTGACGAGCTTGATATTGCAATTGCCGGGGACGACTGGATGCAGGAGCGGATTCTGGAGATGAAGATGGCCTATGGTGTCGAGCTGGCTCCAGAGAAAGTGCTTTCGCTCCACCGGGGCAACATCAATCTGGTGGGAATAGTGGATGGTTCTTTTCCCGAGACAACTACCGAGGAATTCCTTGCAAATCTTATAAAGCGGAAAGAAAAGATAACTGTAGTTACCGAGCTGCCCTACATGGCTCTGAACTGGATCATGGATAAGCTCAGAAAGATAGGAGCACCCGAAAAGTTCTTCAAGTGGTCTATCCAGAAGTATAAGACACCTGCAAAAGAGGATTGTGGAATTATTATCTACGAGACCTGGGGCAAGACTGAGGCTAAGCTTAAGAATGGCGGTGCAGACATTGGGCTTGAGATTACCCAGAGCGGAAGTGCACTGCGCAACTACGGCCTTAAGATTCTGGAATGGGTTTTCTCCTCCGAGACCGGCATCTGGATTTCCAGTACCCTGCGCAAAGACCCGGTCAAGATGGAGCTTCTCAAGATGTTCCTTATAAACCTGTATGGAATAATCAATGCAGAGAACAAGGTCATGCTCTATTTCAATGTTCCTTCTGGATATGATGATGCAATCAAGGATTATCTCAAGGCCAACAATCTGTTTGCCGAAGAACCTACTATCATTCAGGGTCAGGAATTCTCCCAGTACTGTATCCAGCTGGAGGCCTCCAGCAAGGAAAAGCCGATAGCTATGGTCCGCTACCAGCTGCTTAAGCTGGGGGCCAAGAGCATAGAGACAGTTCCAATACTCTCTTCTATTCCAGACCTTGCGGTTCTAGGCTTATGAAATATATCAGGGCTCTTCTTCTGACCGTGGTGCTGCTGTTCTCTTTCGGATGCACCGTAAAACAGGATCTTACCATCAAGAGTGGAAAAGATGGTGAGATTTTTATCGACCTTGAGCTGAACCCTGTATTTGTCAGATATATCAATGACCTGTCCGAGACCACCGGGAAGAGTGCAAAAAGCGGTATCTTCAACACCGAGGAGATAACCCAGGAGCTTAAGAAATACCCCTCTGCCCGGCCTGTCTCTGTAGTCTCTCCCGAGCCGTCAAAACTTATCATTATTCTTAAGAGCGAGGACTACACCAAGCTGCTTCCAGACAAATATGTCCCATTTATCCGTATCTCTGATTCGGGAAAGGTCCGGACTGTCACTTTCCATGTCGGAAAAGACAACTACAAGGCTCTGGATGAAGTCTTTATGATAAGCGACAACCCTATTCTGTCAGGTCTGGCACCACAGGTGGACAAACCCTGCTCCAACGAAGAGTATGTCTCGCTTCTGGAATATGTGTTTGAGGATTACTTTGAATCAGGGGAGACCGCCGAAAAAATTCTGGAAAAATCCTTTGTCCAGCTGAATATAAAGACATCGGGAAAAGTAATATCGTCCGACGTAGGCTCTTTCAAGGGAAACAGCCTGTGGATAAAGCTGCCCCTTGTCGATTTCCTTACTCTTGAGAAAACAATAGAGTTCTCTTTCTCCTATTCTATCTGAACTTAAGAATAGGCCAGCCATGCTTTTTGGCACAGAATGTAAGCCTTATGTCCGGATTCACTGCCACCGGGTTTCCCACTTCCATGAACAGGGGATAGTCGTGGATGCTGTCGGAATAGAAGGATGATGAGGCCAGGTCTATGTTGTTCTCTTTGATGTAATCAAGTACTTTCCGACGTTTCTCTTCTCTGAATGCAGGTTTTCCTTCAAAGTGTCCAAGGCATTTTCCATCCTTGAATGCAAACTTGGTTGCAATTATAGCATCAACCCCCAGATAGTCAGCCAGCGGTCTTATAATTGTCTCCATGGAGGAGGTGGCCAGAATTATCTTTTTATTGTTGCTCTTAAGATGGTCGATGTACCGCTTGGCATCTGAATAGACTTTCTCCTTCTTCAGCATGTTGCGGAAGTTTTCTTCTGCCAGGTCGTCCATAAAGGATTTCTCAATATCTACCAGCTCGTCAAAGTGTCTGTCAAAGTGCTTGTCTGCCATATGGCCGAACTTATAGTTCATACAGATGTAGGGGATATGCCTGAGTATGGTGAAAGAAAACACCTTGCGCTTTATGAGCAGAATCAGATAGCTCAATGAGGTGATGTTTTTGGTGATGGTGTGGTCTACATCAAAAATTTCTGCGCCCAGTCTCTCTTCCATATTCTCACTATAATATGTTGTATTTTTTTCTGCAAGTCTTGATTGTTTCGTTCTTTTTTATATATTATTTTTATATGAAAGGTGTGATTATCGCAGCTGGGTATGGTACCCGGTTTCTGCCTGTTACCAAGACGGTTCCCAAGGAGATGCTTCCTATAATCGACCGTCCCGCTATTGATTTTATTGTATCAGAATTCATCCAGTCCGGCATAAAAGAGATTCTTATCCTGACTTCCCGCAGAAAGAAGGCGCTGGACGACTATTTTGACAGGGAGACCGAGCTTGAGGAGGTATTCCGCAGGGAAGGAAATGCTTTAAAGCTTGCCAAGATTGCACCGCCGGATGCCCAGATTTTCTTCCGCCGCCAGACAGAGATGAAAGGGACAGGTCATGCACTGCTGCAGATCAAATCCTTTACAGGCAATGAGCCTTTTGTTGTTGCATATCCCGACGACCTGCACATGGGGACAACACCGCTTGCATCTCAGCTTATAAAAAAATATCAGGAGACAGGGTGCTGTGTCATGTCAGCACTTCACAATCCGCCTCATCTGGAGCGGTACGGGATACTGAAGCTTGATTCCGATTTAAGCCATGTGGTTGATATAGTGGAGAAACCGGCTCCAGGTACAGAACCCAGCCAGGAGGCCTCCATAGGGCGTTACCTGTTTACTCCAGACATCTTTCCTTTCCTGGAGGAGGGCTGGAAAGAACATTGCAGTTCCGGGTGCACCGGGGAATACTTCCATGTCTACGCCCTTAAGAAACTGATGGATCAGAAAAAAGTTGTCTGTGCTGTAATAGAGGGCCAGCGGCTTGATACAGGAACTCCGGCTGGATACCTGAGTGCAGTTCTCCGCTATGCATATCAAGACCCAGAGTACCGGAAGGTGATTCTGGAAGAGATTGAGAATTTAAAAAGGGAAAACAGATGAGAAAGATACTCTTGATTTCCATGCTTTTAGGTTTTTCTGCAACTTTATGCTTTGCCAGTGCTGTACGGGAACTGGGCCGCAGCGACACCAAAGTTCTTACCGATAACATCATAAAGTGGAAAGAGCATGAAATACAGTCTTATTCGCTCAAGCTGGTATATGCGGCAGGAAATATGCCTGACACCCTGTTTGAGATAAAGGTCAAGAACAAGAAAGTTGTCAGCTGTCTCCGTGATGAGATGCCAATCTCTGATCTTTCGGGAGTGACTCAGTACACAATAGATGAGATGCACAATTCCACAAAGAAGCTGGTGCGGAAGAACAAGAAGGATGCCCCTATGCTCTATGTTGTGAACTACGATCCAGAATATGGGTATATCACCAGCCTGGTCCGGATATACAACCCCAAGGCTAAGGCGGCGCTGGGAAAGAACGACTACAACTATCGGATAAAAGTGTTTGACTTTGTTCCAGAGGAGCCTGTCAAAAAATGAAAAAATTCATATTTCTCATTCTATTTACAGTTTCTGCTGCTCTTCTGTGGGCTATGCCGCCCATGCCAGGCTCCGGCCTTAAGCATGATGGCAGCCAGCGGCAGAATATGATAGGCAACAGCCCGGTTTACAGCAAGTCTTCAGCAATGGACAAAGTCTCAAAGGCCAAGGCAGTTGCCACAACTGGGACCAAGAAAATTCTGGTCATCCTGGCTCAGTTCCCAGATCTCCCATTGAGTACCTACAACAAAGCATACTTTGAGAACCTTTTAGGTGATTATCATGATGATAGCCCTTCTTCTCTGACCATGGCAGAATATTATAAGAAGATGTCCCAGGGAAATTTCAAGCTGGAGTTCCAGGTGCTGGGCCCATATACAGCAGCCAAAAATTATGCCTATTATGGCGAGAACGATATTTACTACGGCGATGATAAATATCCGGCTACACTGGTATATGAAATGCTGAATCAGGCAAAAGCTGACAGTGTGGATGCTGATGTGGACAACTGTACTGTCATTGTAGTCCATGCAGGACCTGGGGAGGAGAATGGAGGAGTCTCATCCGATTACATCTGGTCCCACTGCTATTCCCTGTCGCAGGCTAAAGCAAAAACAGAACCTGCCGTTACTACTGTAACTATAAACGGAAAAATTTTTGACGATTATACCATTGTTCCGGAATACAATATCACTGGTGGCAGGGAGGATGCAACAATAGGAGTCTTCTGTCACGAGTTCGGCCATATCCTGGGGCTGGTGGATTCCTACGATTCAAGCTCCGGCACAGCAGGTGTGGGGCAGTGGAGCCTTATGGCGGGCGGTTCCTGGGGTTCTGTAGGCAAGAACAGCGGCTCTACTGCAGCCGGTTCAGATCCAGCCCCCCTTATGGCCTGGGAACGGGCCAATCTGGGCTGGCTTGCCGAAGAGGATATAACCCCGGTTTCAGGTGCAGATGGTACAAAGTATACCTTTGATAATATAAACGACGCCTCTAAAGTATATCGGATTAACCTGACCAATGACGGAAGCCAGTATCTGACCTTAGAGGGAAAGTCCAAGAACATGACAGGCAGCGGCATGGCTGTCATGGAGACAGGTCTCCTTATAACACAGATTCATACCGGTGTGATGGATAACTATTGGAGTGCCAACAGAATAAACTATGGATCAAGCCGGGTACACGGTGCCATGGTTGTAGAGGCTGTGGCTGGCAACTATAAATCCAAGGGGCTTGGAGACCTGTGGCGGGGCAGCAGCACCAGCTACCGGTTCACAACTACAGCCTTGTTCCGCAGCGACACCCTTACATCTTTGAGCTCAAGCGATGGGACAAGCAGTGCAGATATCCCCTTCCTGCCTCTGTTTATAAGTACAATAACCGGGTCTGGAATTGTAATTTCTATGATTCTGGTATGGCACTACGGCAGACGCAAGCTCTGTTTTGCCATTGCCTGTGCTGCGGCAGTTGCATGTATCGGTATGTCCTGTGACCTAGGCGGTGGAAGCAGTTCTTCCCATGATTCCGGCCCTAACACCCGTTATTATACAGATATGTATAATGTGTACTCAAAGACTGGAGACTCAGGTATCACCATCTACGACATCCAGGTAAACGAAGATGGAAGTGGAAGCTTCTGGGTCAAGAAAAAGTAGAGAATATTCTCCGTCCGAACATTATAGTGTAGAGAAGAATCAGCGGTATGACAGAGGCGCAGCTCTCTTCAATCCCTATGAGCATTATCAATAAGAAGAGGATGCACAGGAAAGTCTGAATCCGGCATTCCCACAGAAGCAGCTTTTTTCTCTTCTGCCCCAGCACTGCTGAAAGGTACACAATAGTAAGGGGACTGCACCACAGTATGTTCAAGTTGCCCTTGGTTGCAGTATGATCTGATATGAACCACAGGTAGAAGATAAGCATACCCATAAGGAAGTTGGCCACTGCCAGGCTGTATTCATACACTGTCAGTACATGCCGGAAGGTAACATTCTTTCGTATGAATGAAAGGTATATAAGCCCCAGTTCCAAAGCCAGAAGTAGAGAGAAAATCAGGAAAGGCCGATTTATTTCTTTTGGGTCATTTAAAAGGTCAATTAACGGGTCATTTATTGGGTCAGTGCTTGACCTATAAAGAACTTCGGAGCTGTCCACCAGATGCCGTCCATCGCTTAAAGTACTGTTCTCTATAATCTCCTCCACCAGGGCAGGAAGAAAAAAACTGTCCGAGGGAAGCACTGTCTGATCCAGGGGCATTCCCAGCACCAGCTGTATTCCCACATCATACCAAGGAATTCCTCCAAGGTGCTTCCTTATATACTCTCGATATGTCTTTTCTCCAATCTGGGCTATGACAGCCTGATCGTAGCAGATATCATCTCCCAGCGTTCCATCCAGTACAGCCTGAATCCGGGTGGAGCAGTTGTCCTTTATAAAATCGTATTTATAAAAGCGGTTCTCAGGCAGAGCGTTCTCGGTAAGGTATGCATGGATCTTGGATATCTCCTCCTGTGTCAGATTAAGATGCTGCTCCACCACTGTGCGGTTCTCAATCTGGGTATAGAACAGGAATTCACGCTTAAAGTTCACCACTCCCAGAAAATAATCCAGCTGCCCCTGGACAAACTTGGGGACAAACTTGGGATCCCTGAAATCAAAGGTCCCGAAATTGTATAAGGCATCAATTCTGTTGTCTGTGTCTACATAGCGGAATGCAGTGTGGCCGAATGCCGAGTAGATGGCATCTCCAGGATATACTGTGATAAGGCTTAAGGCAGGCTGCTCTCCGTAGGCCTGGAATAAGACGGCAAGAAAGAGAAAAAGTAAAAAAACTTTGAGACCTTTCATCAGGAATCAGTATACAACCATTATGAAATAAAATCTATTATCTGTTTTGCAGCTCTGTATGCTGTGGAGAAACACCCCTGAAGCAGATATCCTCCGGTGGGGGCCTCCCAGTCTGCCATCTCGCCGACCACAAAGCAGCCAGGCCGTCTTTTGAGCATAAAGTTTGAATCCAGCTGGCTTAGGCAGACACCGCCGGCAGAAGAGATTGCCTCTTTCAGTGGACGGCATCCAGTTATAGTAAGGGGCAGTGCCTTTATACTCATAAGATTTCCATCTGGTTCCAGCTCCCTGAAAAGAGCGAAAGAGAGACCGGAGATTCCCAGTGCTTTCCTGGCATAGTTGGAAAGAGAGTTTTTGCCCCTGGGTTTTTCCAGCCGGCGGACAAGTTGAGCATGTGTCAGATGGGGCAGGAGGTCTGCCGTAATGTGGCAGCAGCCATCTTTCTCCAGGGACTGCCGTATGTAGTAGCCGATGGAGTAGACCCCGCTCCCCTCCAGACCGTAGCCGGTCAACACCACCTCGCCGGTGGTGCGTCTGCCGCTGCAGTCGAGGGCTATATCCAGGCTGGTCTGTCCTAGCGCTTGCGCCTGGGCAATTTTTTCCTTGAGTACAGGAGACCAGGTAGCCTCGACACCGCAGTTGGCAGATTGGAGGGGAGCTACCTGTATGCCAGCCTTCTGGAATGGCTTTACCCAGGCACCGTCTGAGCCTGTTTCCGGTCTGGAGCCTCCGCCAAGGGCAAAGACTGCATATTGTGCATTTATTTCTATCTGGTTGCCACCCTGACGGAACAGGAACAGCCCAGGCTCTTTTCCAAAGCCGGTGAACTCCCATTCACTCTTAAACTCGAAAAGTGGCGATGCTGACAGGTGTTCAATCCAATGGTGCAGCACCTCCTGGACAGGAGATTTTGTGAATATCTTGCCGCCGTTTCCTATAAAAGTATCGGAATGAATGCTTTTATACCATTTGATTGTGTCATCTGGTGAAAAATCGGTCAAAAGGTTTTTAAAAAGTATCTCGTTGCCATAGTAATGTTCTGCCAGCTCTGCAGGTGTCCCCTGGTGGGTGCAGTTAAGCCCGCCGCTGGATCCGGCCAGGAGGAACTTTCTGCCGGGTTTTGCCATCCTGTCGGCTAAAAGCACAGGAATGCCTGCCTCTATAAGCTGATATGCACAGAAAAGCCCAGCTGGACCGGCTCCTGCAATAAGAACTCTGTTCTCCCTTTTTTCCATAGGATTATTTTCCTTTCTTTGCCCCTGCAAGTCAAGTTTTCTTTTTTTGTTGCTATTTTGAATAATATGACTTAAAATACTTTCTGAAAGGGGGACACATGTATTCTCATAGAACGTATCAGTTCCTGGAGCCTTTCCGGGGAAAGCTGTTCACAGGGGATATTCCGACCTTGGCAGAGCTTTTCCCTATTGCAGCTGCCCGGTATCCTGATAAGAAGTGCCTTACCACCTATAATCCGGTGAAGTTTGTGCTTACATACCGGGAGGCTCTGAACAAGGTCCTGACTTTGGCATCATCGCTGGTGGAGCATGGGGTCAAACCTGGCGACCGGGTGATTCTGACTGGCAAGAACAGCCCTGAGTGGGCAGTAGCATATTATGCCATTGCCTCTGCTGGAGCCATCATAGTACCCCTTGATTATACACTCCACGAGGAAGAGCTTAAGAATCTTATAGATTTCAGCGAGCCGGTTGCAGCTTTAGTGGACAAAGAGAAGTACGATGCAGTTAAGAATATGCTTCCTGAAGGGGTTCCATACTACTCCCTTTCTGAGGATAAAGAGAACTATGTGCTCTCTCTGGAGAATGCTCCTCTTGAGAAACCTGTAAAAAGGGAAGTCAGCGATACAGTGGCAATCCTCTATACATCTGGTACCACAGGAATTCCCAAAGGGGTCATGCTCTCAAACTCAAACATTGTCAACGACTGTTTCCTGGCTCAGATGAATATGCAGATATATCATACAGATGTGTTCTATGCCTTGTTGCCAGTACATCATGCCTATACTATGCTCTCTGTGCTGGTTGTGGGAATTGCCCAGAGTGCCGAGGTGGTCTTTGCAAAACGGCTGGTTGTGAAAGAGATGCTTAAGGATCTGAAGGATGGTAAGATAACAATATTCCTTGGTGTCCCTATGCTTTTCAACAAGCTGATTGCCAATATCATGAAAGGGGTGCGGGATAAAGGGCTTGTAATCTACAGTATAATAAGATTCCTCATGTTTATAAGCGGTGTTCTTAAAAAGTGCGGCATAAAGATAGGAAAGAAACTGTTCGGCAGGATGATCCTGGACAAGGCGAACCTCTCCAGCATCCGTATATGTATAAGCGGTGGAGGTCCGCTCCCTCCTGCCACATTCCGTATGTTCAATGAGCTTGGACTTGATTTTGTGCAGGGATATGGTCTTACCGAGACCTCACCTATTGTGACCTTGAACCCTATTTATCACTTCAAGATCAAGTCGGTGGGGCTGGTGCTGCCGGAACTGAATGTAAAAATTATAAATCCGGACAAAGATGGACGGGGAGAGATTGCCCTCAAGGGGCCTACTGTGATGCAGGGATACTATCGGAATCCTTCTGCCACCGATGCAGTTATGGATTTGAATGGCTATTTCTATACTGGCGACATGGGATATCTGGACAGGGAGAACTTCCTTTATCTTACAGGGCGTAAGAAGAATATTATTGTCACTGCCGGTGGAAAGAATGTGTTCCCCGAGGAGATTGAGGACCGGTTCCAGCTCTACCCGGAGATTGAGCAGATTCTGATACGGGGCTTCCATCTGGACGGAAAGAAGAAGCAGGATGCAGGAGAGATGATAGAGGCTTTGGTCTATCCAGCAGAGGATCTGCGCAGCAGTGGCGACCCGGATGGGATCCAGAAGAAGATTGAGGACATTGTGAACAGTGTGAACCGGCAGCTTGCAAGTTATATGAAGATTGCCAGGGTGCGGGTGGTGGATCAACCTTTTGAGGAGTCTTCCACAAAGAAGATAAAAAGGTATAAAGTAAAAGCATAATGTTAATTATTCCAGCAATAGACCTTTTAGATGGAAAATGTGTACGCCTGTACAAAGGCGATTATAGCAAGGTGACTGTATACAGCGACGACCCGGTGGCTATGGCCAGAAGTTTTGTCACCTCTGGTGCTAAGCGGATTCACCTGGTGGATCTGGATGCGGCAAGGGGCAGTGCCAACAACCGCAGTATTATTGCAGATATCTGCCGTCAGGTGGATGCCTTGTTTGAGCTGGGTGGTGGTATCCGAACCCAGGATGATGTGAAAGAGATTGTGGATATCGGTGTAGACCGTCTTATCCTGGGGACTGTGTTTGCCAAGGATCCTGAGTGCGGCGCCCGGTGGACAGCTCGGTTCGGGAAAAAGTTCATAGCAGGAATCGATGCTCTGAACGGAGAAGTCAAGGTGTCGGGATGGCAGCAGGGAGTCCGGATGGCAGATACTGAACTTGCAAAGAAGGCTGCCGAGTGCGGTATGTGCTCCATAATCTATACCAATATTGTAAAGGATGGCACACTCTCTGGTCCAGATACAGAACGGACATTGACAATTGCCGAAGTTTCCGGGCTTCCGGTGACTGTGTCGGGGGGAATAAGCTGTGCCCAGGATTTTGCCGATATAGTACATAACCCAAGGTGTGCCGGACGTATAGGCGGTATCATAACTGGCAAAGGCTTCTATGAGAAGAGGTTTGATCTTGCCTCTGTCATTGCCCGGTATCAGATAGAAGAGGATATGGTTTTCTGATGAAGATAAAAGATATTTTACAGCAGGATAAGGTGACAGTCTCCTTTGAGGTGTTCCCCCCTAAGAAAGCAGATGGTCTTGAGGCGGTGGAAAAAGCTACCGAGCAGATTGCTGCCCTTAAACCCGATTTTATGAGCGTTACATATGGAGCCGGGGGATCCACCAGCAAGATGACGCTGGAGATTGCCTCGCACCTGCAGCAGCAGTATGGGGTGTCGGTGTTGCCTCATCTGACCTGTGTCGCATCCTCAAAGAGCTATGTACGGGATATGGTGTCTCAGATCAAGGGGCTGGGAATCGAGAATATCATGGCGCTCAGGGGAGATATTCCCCAGGACGGCAAGATAGGAACAGATTATAAGTATGCTGCAGACCTGATCCGGGATATCAAGGAGCAGTCTGACCTGTGCATCGGAGGAGCCTGCTATCCAGAAGGGCATATTGAGTGCAGGCATAAAGAGGATGACATCCTCCATCTTAAGGAGAAGGTGGAAGCAGGTTGCGACTTCCTTACTACCCAGATGTTCTTTGACAACAACATCCTCTACAACTTCCTGTACCGGATTCGGGAAAAAGGAATCACTGTGCCGGTGGTGGCTGGAATTATGCCTATAACCAATGCCCGGCAGCTGGAGCGGAGCGTAGCCCTCTCTGGAACTCATGTTCCTCAGCGGTTCCGTGCCATAGTAGATAAGTTCGGAGACAACCCATCAGCCATGAAGCAGGCTGGAATTGTCTATGCTGCCGGTCAGATTATCGATCTGATTGCAAACGGTATAACCCATATTCATGTCTACTCTATGAATAAACCAGATATTGCATCTGGCATATTGGATAACCTCTCCAGTGTCCTGAGGTGAAAGCATGTCAGAAATAGCAGATATTCTCAGCAAACTGGAAGGAACGTCCGAATACCAGGTGCTGACAGAGATTGAAAAATCATATGAGCGTATAGATAAGGAACAGGAAATCTGGTATAAGATATCTGGTTTCCTGTGTCCTGCCGGCTGTGGCGAGTGCTGCACCCACTTTGAGCCAGACCTTATGGTCTCCGAGGCGTTGTACATGGGGGCTTGGCTTCTGGAGCACCAACCTTGTATCGCCCGTCGGGTTGCAGAGGGAACCTTCCCTTTTGACAACGGGACTTTCTGTCCTTTCTTCAATGCAGAATCTCAATTCCATTGCTCGATATATGGGGGCAGAGCCTTTATATGCCGCCTGTTCGGAGCCAGCAGCTCACGGTCAAAGAATGGGACTCTGGCATGGAAACCCTGCCGGTTCTATCCGTCAAAGCTTCTGTCGGAGCACAGGCCTCCGCTGGAACACCGACAGTATTCGGCCGAAGAGATGCTGAATATATTCAATGCAGTTCCTCCCGATATGAACGCCCTGATGGAGGGGAATGGAGCAGATACTGTTCTGCTTAGGGAAATACTCCCCCGGATTATCAGCCATCTGCTCTATATCATAGAGATGAATGGAAACGACAATCCTAACGGCACACCTAACGGAAGCGCTGCATAAGGCTTATTTGTCCAGATGCAGCTCCAGAAGGATAGGAAAATGGTCGCTGCATCCTTCTCCTGTCTCCTTGCTGTATGGTCTAGGATGATCTTTCTTGCTGGTGTTCCACTGGGTTTTTACTGTCTGGAAATTCTTGAAATAGAAACCTTCCCTGTCGGTGAGGTTTGAGCCTAAGAAAAAGTTGTCTATAGTTTCCCATCTGCCCCGATAGATATAGCTGCCCGGCTCCTGGTTCTTTTCCCATAGCCAGGGCGAGAACAGAAGTTTCGGGTTTGTGTTCTGGTCATTTCCTGTTATCCGCAGATACTGGAACCTGGATGGCAGGTTGACATCGGCAGGCATGATGGCACGTACAGCCCCCTTGCCTTCTCTCTCATACTCGTCGGCACACTCGTTGAAGTCGCCCAGAAGCAGAATTTCGGCCTTTGGATTCTCTTCCAGAATAGATTTAATCCTGGCAGTGACCACATCTGCGGCGCACATCCTTTTGGGTTCTGTGTTCTTTCCAACTTTGGATTTCCAATGGTTGTTAAGGATAATAAGTTCCCTGCCATGTATATCAAAGGAGACCTCTACTATCTGCCGTAAATCTCGGCCTGAGTCTGCCTGTGGAATGTGGTATTTAACATAGTTGTATGGATATCGGCTGATAAACCCAGACTGGATTGCGGAGTTCTTGTTCTCCGATACCACGATGTACTTGTATCCATACTTCTTCAGATACCCTTTTGTAAGTTCAGAAAGTATTCCCTTGTTCTCGATTTCCTGAAAGCCGATTATATCAGGAACTTCAGGACCAGAATCCTCGGTGACTCTGCTTATCTGGAGCAGTTTGCCCATGTAGTCCCGCTCTGACCAGCTGCCGTTGTCAGGGTTGTATTTAGGATATTCAGACCCATGTGCCACACCGTCAAACATGTTCTCCACATTGAAGGACATAATCCGGATAGTATGGGGAACTTTTCCCTCTGGAAGAGGGCTGCATTTGGTACAGGAGATAAAGACTATAGCAAAAAATAGTATCAGTGATCTTTTCATAACACTTGATACACACAAAAAAATGTCGTTTTGCTTCAATTTTTGGAAAAAATTTTTCATTTTATTTGTAAAACCAGTTCCTTAAAGGAATTACCACGGTCGAACTCGTTCTTGAAAAGCTCAAAAGAGGTGGCTCCCGGAGAGAAAAGAATAACATCGCCTGGTCCAGAACCTGAGTAGGCTGCTTCCAGAGCTTCTCCCAGTGTGCAGTATGGCCCGAAATAGCCGCATCCATTGGCATCAAGTTCAGCCATCATCTTATCGGTGGCGCTTCCTTTGAGCAGGTATAACTTTTTGGCAGCCTTGCCAATCTCGGGCAGCAGGTCAAAGAGCAGATTTTTGTCAGTTCCACCTGCAATAAGCACCACCGGTGCCTCAAAGCTTTTTACGGCAGCAAGGCATGCCTGTGGAATAGTGGCTGTAGTATCGTTGTAGAACTTCCGGCCGTTATATTCCCGGACAAACTCAAGCCGGTGGGGAATTCCCTTGAAGTCAGCCAGAGCATTCATAATATCAGGGGCTTTGAAACCGTATAGGTATAAGGCGGCCGATGCAATCAGCATATTTTTCCTGTTGTGTTCTCCTGGGATAAGGAGATTTTCCGGCAATATCTGCTCAGTTTTTCCAGCCAGCTTTATGTATCCTTTCCTGCCATCAAGCCAAATCTGCTCATCTTTTCCCATGTCGGAGCCGGAGAACCAGATTGGATGGGATGGGGTTTCATCAAAGAACTGTTTTCCATAGGCATCATCAAAGTTGCACAGCGTATACTGATTTTTGGTCTGGCTCTGGTATATCACCTTTTTGTCGTCGGCATATTCCTGCACCGAATTATACCTGTTCTGATGCTCGTGCATAATGTTAGTTATGACAGAGACTGCTGGTTTAAGAAGACCCTTTCCACGCAGGTCAGCCAGCTGCCAGGAAGAGAGCTCCAGAATTACCAGCGATTTGTCTGTAAGCTGATCGATGAAAGAGAGTGGCGAGATAGTTATGTTGCCACCCAGGAATGTATCTTCCTTAAGCTTCTTTGCACCATGGAATATGGCAGATACTGTAGTGGACTTGCCCTTGCTTCCAGTGACTGCAATGACATCTCCTTTGAATTCCGACAGAAATACAGACAGGTCAGTCTCTATTCTTTTTGCCTTTGCCAAGTATGGAGAAGAGAGTGGTACAGCTGGATTCTTGATTACTATGTCGGCGTTCTCAAAGTCGGATATCTCATGCTTTTCCAGTACATACCGGATATCGTAATCAGAGAGCATATCCATAGAAGGCTTTAATATCTGAGCAGACCGCAGGTCGGTGACTGTAACATTGGCCCCTTTGGATGCAAAGAATCTGGCGGCTGCCATTCCTCCGCCGTTGAGTCCCAGTCCCATTATGGTGATTTTCTTTCCGGTGTAGTCTTCCATAGTCCCCCTCCTAAATTAAATATAGCATAATTATTTTTTGGATAAAAGAGAGAAAAGATTGACAATCGTATCTACTGATGTATATACTAAAGGTGAGGTGAATACGATGGTATATACAAAGGTCTTTACAAGTGGTAATAGCCAGGCTGTCAGGATTCCAAAAGAATATCATATCGATGGGACAGAATTAATTATTAATAAAGTGGGAAATACGATAATACTTTTCCCAAAAGAAGATCCTTGGGCAGCTTTTGACAGGAGTTTTTCTGAATTTTCTGATGATTTCATGGCAGATGGCCGAAATCAGCCAGAAATGCAGATTCGGGAAGGTTTATAATGTATTTACTTGATTCAAATATCTGCATTTTTGTGATTAGAAATAAAACTTCTTTTCTAAGAAAAAAAATAAAGCAGTTTTCCCCATATCTGTTACATTTATCAGTGATTACTGTTGCAGAACTGGAATATGGGGCTGCGAAAAGTCAGAATCAAATGAAAGAACATCTGGCAGTTTTGGATTTTGTTTCTCCATTTGATATTTTAAATTTTAATCCGAAAGATGCAGAGAACTTTGGCTTGATAAGATCTTATCTTGAGAAAAAAGGAACTCCGATTGGCCCATATGACTTAGAGATTGCAGCCCAGGCCATGACCAGAGGCCTTACTGTTGTTACACATAACTTTGATGAGTTTTCAAGAATTCCTTGGATAAAAGTAGAGGATTGGACAAAGGAATAATGCCAAATGATTGACGCCCATACTCACATTATTCCAGACTCAAATGATATAACTGTGCTCTATAACTCGGTGACAGCTGCTGACTGGAACCGCATCCCGGCAGGACAGAACATCATCCCATTCTATGGCATCCACCCGTGGTATGCTAAAAGTTGTTCAAAAACTGAACTAATGGCGTTGGGACAGTTTATCAAACAGAAAAAAGCTGCCGGAATCAAGTTCGGCATTGGCGAGACAGGGCTTGATAAGACAGACAGGAATCCCGATTTTGAGGATCAGAAAGGTTTTTTCGCTTTCCACCTTTGGCTTGCACAGCAGTATCATGTTCCGGCAGCAGTCCACTGTGTCCATGCCTGGGGGCCTCTTCTGGAAATACTCTCAGAAGTGCCGGATGACCTCCCTGTACTGATGCATTCCTACTCCGGCTCTATTGAGACAGCAAAAATCCTTCTTAAGCGGAACACTTGGTTCTCATTCTCTCCATCAGTACAGCATATAGAAAAACAGGCCGAAGTTCTGAGCCAGCTCCCTTTGGACAGGATCTTTCTTGAGACAGATTTCACAGAGTGCCCGAATAAAGGATATCAGCAGTCCCTTGAGGGGGTGTACAATTTTGCAGCAGGACAGAAAGGCTGTACCACAGAAGTTTTGAAAAAAATAGTGGAAAACAATCTTAAAACACTTTTTGCCCCTTGAAAAAAAAGTCACCTTTTTTCTATAATTACTTCGGGAAGGGAAGGGGAAACTATGTTTAAAAAAGGCTTTGACAACGACTTGTATCTTAAGCTTCAGAGCGAGACAATTCTTGATAGGATAAAGAGTTGTAATAGTGATAAGCTCTATCTGGAGTTCGGAGGCAAAATCCTGTTCGACCTCCATGCAGCCCGGGTACTGCCCGGTTTTGATCCAAATGTAAAGATGCACCTTCTGGCCAAGATGAAAGATTCTGTGGATGTTATCATGTGCATCTCTGCTCCAGATATCGAGAAGAAGAAAGTCAGAGCCGATTTCGGCATAACCTACGATTCTGATGTCATGAAGACTATCGATGACTTCAGGGCGTGGGGCATATCTGTCAAGGCAATTGTCATAACCCGCTACGACGGCCAGCCATCTGCTGACACATTCCGTACTACCATGGAAAGCCGTGGCATGAAAGTCTATACCCACAAGTTCACCAAAGGGTATCCAACCGATGTGGATTTGATTGTAAGCGAACAGGGCTATGGAGCCAATCCATATATCGAGACCGAGAAACCTGTTGTAGTTGTCACAGGTCCTGGTCCTGGCAGTGGAAAACTGGCCACCTGTCTTTCCCAGCTGTATCATGAGCAGAAACGGGGTGTAAAAGCTGCCTATGCAAAGTTTGAGACTTTCCCAGTCTGGAACCTGCCGCTGAACCATCCTGTGAACAGGGCTTACGAGGCAGCAACTGCAGAGCTTAAGGATGTGAACATGATAGATCATTTCCATCTTGAGGCCTACGATATCAAAACCGTGAACTACAACCGGGATATTGAGGCATTCCCCATTGTGCAGCGGATTATAGAGAAAATCACAAATGCTCCATCTATATACAAATCTCCTACCGATATGGGAGTGAACCAGGCTGGTAACGCAATTGTGGACGACGAGGTGGTTCGGAAGGCAGGCGAGCAGGAAGTTATACGAAGGTATTTCCGGTATGCCTGTGAACAGGCTCTTGGTCTGTGCACTGCCGAGACCCTGCAGCGGGTAGAGCTTATAATGAAGGATATGGGGCTTAAGCAGGAGGACAGGAGCACTGTAGTTCCAGCCCGGGAAGCGGCCCAGATTGCAAAAGAGCGGAACAAGGGAAACCGGGGTATATACAGCGGTGCAGCAATAGAGCTGCCGGACGGGACTATTGTTACAGGCCATAACTCGCCGCTTCTCCACGCCGCATCCAGCGTTGTCCTCTCGGCCGCCAAGAAACTTGCCGGCATACCTGACGATGTGGAGCTCCTGCCAAGCACTATACTCAAATCCTTGGCTGATTTCAAAGAAGATGTACTTAAAAGCGCATCTGTAAGTCTGAACCTGGAAGAGACTCTTATAGCCTTTGCCTTGGCTGCTGCCATAAATCCTACTGCGGCTTCAGCCCTTAAAAAACTTAAGGAGCTGGAAGGGTGCGAGATCCACATGACCCATGTGCCATCTCCAGGAGATGCAGATGGACTGCGCAAACTGGGTTTCCATTCCACCAGCGATGCCGAGTTTGCCACAAAAGCACTTTACCGGCACTAAATACACTTGCCTAAAGCTGTAAGTAATAATATATTATTACTAATAGGCTAATACCTATATAAGGAGTTCTCAATGCAAAGCGTAGGAATCAATATTGGTTCTTCCAGCTTGAAGGTAGCCTGTGTTGCAGATGGTAAACTCTTGTGGGCGGAAAGTATTCCCCATGAGGGAAACTTTCACATTGCGGCGGAGAAGATATTTTCAAATCATACAGTTGAGAAAGATGCCAGAGCTTTAGCCACGGGTACAGAAGGAAGATTCCTTTTCTCTGTGAATAAAACAGTAGAACCCCTCTGTATCGAAGAGGCTCTTAAGCATCTGAACCTCAGAGCTGATGCCATTGTCTCATTGGGAGGAGAAGACCTGGTGGTCTATACCTTGAACGAGGATGGGAGAATTGTAAATAACTTCTCTGGAAGCAAATGTGCCTCTGGGACAGGAGAATTTTTCAAGCAGCAGCTGGCCAGAATGGATATGAAACTGGAGGATGTGAATTCAGTTCCTGATACAGCCCATATTTTAGAGCTTTCCACACGTTGTTCCGTCTTTATGAAGAGCGATTGTACACATCGTCTTAATAAAGGCGAAGCGACTAAAGAGGATATTGTCCTCTCGCTCAGCAATGTCATGGCTGTAAAGGTTATCGACTTCCTCAAGAAAGCCAGAATCAGCAAAGGAAAAGTCATCCTGGTGGGAGGCATCACCAGAAACCGCCATATCATACGATTTATCAAGGAGAAGGCTCCAGATATTCAGTTCATAATTCCGGAGGAAGCCTCCTACTTCGAGGCTCTGGGTGCAGCGTATCTGGCAGAATCCCAGGGTAGCACCATGCCTGACCTGGACAAGCTTATCACCAAGAACAAGGTAAGTTTCACAACATTGGACAGTCTTAAGACTCAGCTTTCCAAGGTGACTTACTTCCCCTCCAAGCATGGCAAGACTGTCGCTGGCAGGGAGTATATACTGGGGGTGGACGGCGGTTCTACAACTACCAAAGCTTGTCTTATCGACATGGAGACAGATGAGATTACTGCATCATTCTACGGCCGGACTCACGGAGACCCGGTGAAGGCTTTAAAGCAGTGTCTCCAGGAGATTAAGAAACAGGTTAAAGCCGACATTGGCGATGGCAAAATAAGTATTACTCTGGCATCAACCACAGGTTCCTCCCGTGAGATTCTGGGAGTGTTCCTGGAGACTCCTGCAGTCTATAACGAGATTATTGCCCATACCGAGGGAACCACCTATTTTGCCGATGACGTAGATACTATTTTCGAAATCGGTGGTCAGGATGCCAAGTATGTGCTCCTTAAGAACAAGGTTCCTATCGACTATGCAATGAACGAGGCCTGCTCTGCAGGTACCGGGTCTTTCCTGGAGGAATCTGCCTCCGGCGACCTTAACATAGCCCATGCGTGGGAGATTGGAGATATTGCCCTTGAGGCAGAAAAGCCCCTTAAGTTCGGAGAGCACTGCTCTGCATTCATCAACTCCGACATCCGCAAAGCTATACAGCAGGGTGCCACAAGAGCCGATATCACAGCAGGTATAGTAACTTCTATTGTCTCCAACTATCTTAACAGAGTTGTTGGAAACAGAACTGTAGGTAACCGGATATTCCTCCAGGGTGGCGTGGCCAAGAACAAGGCTATTCCGCTGGCATTTGCACTTCTTCTGGGCAAGGAGATCCTGGTGCCGCCAGATCCTGAGCTTATGGGCTGTTTCGGTGTAGGCCTTCTGGCAAAGCAGAAGTTCAAGGAAGGGCTTATCTCCAAGGCAACATTTGACATCGACAAGATTCTTGAGACCGAAATTATCTACGAAAGCGAGTTCAAATGCAAATCCTGCGAGAACCAGTGTCCTATCCGTATCCTTAAAGTAAACGGCAACAAATATATGTTCGGAGGCCGGTGCTCCAAGTATACAAACTCCAGGAAGAAAAAACTGTTTGACGAGTCCCAGATCCGCAACTTTGTAGACGAGCGTAACAACCTTATGTTCAAGACCTTTGCACCGGATGAGGCCAGCTTTATCAAGAAGCGGGACTACACAGTAGGTATTCCGAAAGCCTTCTCTGTCTATACTTTATATCCTTTCTACTCCTGGTACTTCCACCAGCTGGGTATAAAGACAGTACTCTCTGATAAAGTGCCGCACGCAGGTGTAGCCCGGACCGAGTCCACATACTGTTTCCCTGCAGAGATTGCCCACGGAGCGGTACAGGATATACTGGACAAGAAGACAGATTACATCTTCCTGCCTCATTACAGGGATATGCCGAGCCACGAAAGCGATATACATGCAAACTTCTGCCCTATAACCCAGAGCCTGCCATATTATATCAGAAAGGCTTTCCCCGAGATACCGGAGGATAAGATTCTTTCGCCAGTAGTAAGCTTCCGCACAGGCCTTGAGAAGGCTACCGAGTTCTTTGTGGAGCTGGGACAGCGGCTGGGATTCTCTGCATCCGAGGCAAAGTCAGCCTTTGATGTGGCGCTCAAGAAACAGAATGAGTATCAGGAGGCAGCGTTCAAGCTGGGCGAAGAGGCTTTGGAATATGCCAAGAGTCAGAAACAGCCTGTCATTGCCCTTCTGGGACGGCCATACAACGCATTTGCAAAAGAGGCCAACATTGGTATTCCCCGGAAGTTCACAAGCCGTGGCAACACAGTAATTCCGTTCGACATCCTGCCTATCGGCGACAAGAAGATATTCCCGAATATGTACTGGTACTATGGCCAGAAGGATATGCACACCGCCTTCAATATGAAGGACAACCCAAACATATTTGTCACCTGGGTCAGCAACTTCTCCTGTGCACCAGACTCCTTCATGCTCCACTATCTTAAGTGGATAATGGGGACTAAGCCGTTCCTGGTGCTGGAGCTGGATTCCCATTCTGCAGACGCTGGTGTGGATACCCGTGTCGAGGCATTCCTGGATATTATAGAAGGCTACCGGCTCAAATACAGCGGCAAGGATGATGAACGCTACGACAACGGCCTGCGCTTTGTGAACGACGGCAAGAGCGAGCCACATCTCCATAACGAGCATACAGGAGAGGATATTGCAATCCGTGGCAACAAGAAGGTTAAGATTCTCCTCTCCAACATGGGTGATATCTCTGCCAGATCCATGGCTGCCACAGCCCAGTCCCTGGGCTTCAATGCCGAGGCTGTTCCTATTCCGACACCACGGACACTGCGTTTTGCCCGGAACCATGCATCTGGAAAGGAGTGTGTTCCTTCCCTGCTGCTTCTGGGTTCAATGCTTGAGTATTTTGCATCGGACAAGTACGACAAAGGTACCACATACATGATCTTTGTCCCTATAACTACAGGACCATGCCGTACCGGGCAGTACTTTGTCTTCTACCAGAACCTGTTCCGGGATCTGCGGCTTGAGAATGTGGTTGTATTCACCTTGAGTGCAGACCACTCCTATTCGGAACTTGGGGCAGGCTTCTCCAAGATTATGTGGTGGGCATTGTGTGCCGCCGACTATCTTAAGGATATCCAGACAGTTCTCCGAACCTGTGCTAAGGACAGAACCTATGCCATGAACGAGGTTCAGGAGGGAGTCAAGTATGTCCTTGAGGAGGCCAGAAAAGGCTGGAAGAACATAGTTCCTGCCCTCAGGGTATTTGCCGATAGGGTCAAGAAGATTCCGCTTAAGAAAGACCCTGCCACATGCCCGAAAGTCCTGGTGGTGGGCGAAATCTACGTACGCCGTGATGACTATGCAGTGGACGAGATAATCAGATCCTGTGCAGATAAAGGCATTATAGCCAAAGTTTCAGGCATCGGCGAGTGGATCCACTATACCGACTTTGTTCAGGAGTACTTCCTTAAGCGGGAGCGGACAGTATTCCCATGGTATAAGAAGATTTTCAGCGACAACACCAAGAAGCTTTTGATCCTTAAGCTGGCAGAGGCGTGGAAGGAGTCTACCGAGGCTAAGATCCGGGAGGCACTGGAGCCCAGCGGTCTGATTCCTGAATCGCCCCACGACATGAAGAAGATTATGGCCAACACCCTTAAGTTTGTAAGCTACGAGCTTAACTCCGAGATTTCTATCTCCAGCGGCGCCGCAGCTACAGCTATGGAAGAAGGCTACTCAGGCGTTGTGAACATCTCACCGTTTGCATGCCTTATCGGACGTGTCATAGAGGGACTCTACATGCCATATGCACGGCAGCATAAGTATCCAGCTATCTCCATAGAGATTGATGGCAACCAGCTGCCTCCGAACATCATCAACAAGCTGAACATCTTCATGCTCAATGTCATCAGGTACAAGGAGAATCCAGGTGTAGCAGAGCTGATTGATTACGAGGATGAGAAGTAAAAAGTTTTTAATACTGCTGGTTCTTTGCCTGGGAATATTGTTTTCTGCCCAGGCAGAGCCGGTAGTAAGTTATCTGGGTCCACAGGGCACCTATTCTCAGGAAGCCTGTCAGGTTTTCTTCGGTCAGCAGGGAGAATTCCTTCCTTTTGAGAGCGTAAGAAAAGCAGTTCAGTCTCTGGTCGAGGGTAAATGCGATTATGCGGTGATTCCTCAGGAGAACACAATCGGAGGTGCTGTCCTTGATTATGTTGATGTGCTGATAGCTCATAAAGAAGTCTATGTCTGTGGTGAGGTTGAGCTCCTTATAAGTCAGAATCTTTTAGCACTTCCTGGCACAAAGCCGAGTGATATTAAAGAAGTTTTCTCCCATAAACAGGGCATTATACAGGGGCGGGAATGGCTTGATAAGAACATTCCTGATGCAAAGGTGACCGAGGTCTCAAGCACGGCGGAAGGGGCACGGCTGGTTTCTGAAAAGGGGGATTCATCTTATGCGGCTATTTCATCTGCAGCCTGTGCTGGTGTGTATGGCCTTGAGATTCTTGCCCCAGGTATCCAGAACAATAACAGCAACAAGACCAGGTTCTATGTTCTTTCTCTAAAGGAGCCGGCTGATGGGCCAGGACAACGGCTTGCCTTTATTGCCACTGGAAAAGCTGATAATCTTCCAGCTTTGATGGCAGCGATGAAAAAGAAGAAAATGACATTGATCACAATCCACGACCGTCCACGGAAGACTGAGCTTGGAGAATATTATTACCTTATTGAATGTACTGGATCATATAAAAGCTATCAGAAGCTGGCAGGAAAAAGCAATTTTGACCTGCGCTACCTGGGCAGTTTTGATGTACGCTGACTAACTTATCTCTCCTTTTCCGATACAAAACAGGCTACCAGCCCATAGATAAGGGTGGGGCGGATCCAGATTTCTGTAAGCATATAGTTTGTATATTCATTGATTGGATTGAGGTAGATGACATAGTTGTAAAGCCCTGCAATGGCTGTGTCGATGATGAAAAGAAGCCACAGGTTGCGTTTGGTGTAACTCTTCCAGTCCTTGCGGGCATAGAAGAAAGTCAGCAACAGGAGCAGCAGCACCGACAGCGTAAGGCAGACCAACTGGAGTGGGTAACTTTCCAGTGGCGGTGGAAAAAGGATGTCCCGCAGCAGTACTGTAATGCCTACGAATACCGAGCTCCAGTAGTTGAAACGCTGGCTGTCCAGCCGTCTAAAGAAGTACAACGCCATCATCACCAGGCATGTGATATAGCACAGGTTAAGCACCAGTTCAGGCCATGCCTCGGCCAGACCGAAATGCTTTATTCCATAGAGCATTATGCCCACCGAGAGCACAGCCGCTACAGCGGTAAATCCAATGTCTATGATCTGTGATTTCTTTCTGAATCTTGTTTCCATGTTATCTTGAAAATACTCTTGTCATATTAAGGATATTCTTACCATCCCTGTATGTATAGCTCATATCATCAACTTTCTGTCTGGAATAAAAAATGCCAAGACCGCCTATAGGCTTGTCTTCCACAGCAAGGCTTGTATCCGGCCCGTCTTGTTCCAGCGGATTGAATGGTATTCCGCTGTCTGTAATAGTGATGCTGGCTTTGTTTTCTTCTGGGTAGAGGAGAAAGTTTATGGCAACGTTTCCTCCGTTTTCGCCGTAGGCGTAGCTTGCTATGTTTATGAAAAGCTCTTCCAGCACCATCTTTATCTGCATGAACTCTTTTTTTGGACATGAAAGCAGAGAAAGGCTTTCTGTTACGAAAGCAAACACTTTGTTGAGATTTTCTTTCTGTGCTGCTATTTCCAGTATTTTTTCAATCATAATTACACCTCCTATGCCATATGAATAAGCAGCATGGTGATGTCGTCAAACTGCTCTGTCTGAGATGCAAATGCATCCACATCCTGTTTGATTTCCAAAAGGAAAGACTCCTCTCCCCGGTTCTCCAGCCTGTTCAGCGTTGCAATCAGGCGGCTGTCTCCGTATAGACCGCCTTCTGAATTGTGAGCTTCGGTGACGCCGTCGGTGTATAAGAAGATAGTGTCACCGCTCTGCAGCTCCAGTGTCGATTCCTTGTATACGGTGCCTTCCATGCCGGCCAGCATAAGCCCGTGACGCTTCTTTAAGAATTCAAAGTTCCCTCCTGCCCTTGCAAAACATGGCGAATTATGCCCGGCATTGGTGTAAGTGAGCAGGTGGGTCTCTGTATCCAGAATTCCTATCCAGGCGGTAGCAAACATCTCTTCTGTATTGTTCTCGCATAACAGGCGGTTCACGTCGGTAAAAATCTCGGCCGTAGAACGTTTCATGGAGGCATGGTCTTTTATCATTGTCTTTACAGTCATCATAAAGAGGGCGGCTGGTACACCTTTTCCTGATACGTCGGCTATTACAAAGCCGATATGGTTGCTGTCTATCTCGAAAAAGTCGTAGAAATCGCCACCCACTTCCTTTGCAGTATCCATGGACGCGTATATCTGGACATCCGGGTGGGACAGCAGGATATGGTTTACCGAGGGGAGCGAGCCGTACTGTATATTTGCCGCAATATTAAGATCTGCTTCCACGGTGGCTATCCGGTTCTGGCTTTTTACCACAGTATCGGTGTTAAGGTTAGTGATAAGGTAGACAAGAGGATAAGAAAACATACAGCTGGTAATAAAAAAATCATTATTGCCTTTTAAAATATAATACTGAATGGAATAGATAAAAAAGATGAGCACAAGAAAAATAGTAAAGTGGATTGCAGTACGATAGTTTTCTGTGTGTTTTTTTCGTTCTTTGATTATAGTTCGTGCTATCAGAATAACCGGAGTCAGGGTATACAGGAAAAATACTGGTGCAAAAATATAGTTATAGGCAGGCAGGAACTGTATCATATTCTCTTCATCCACCATGTAGAGAAAGTGAGTCCAGGGCATTGTGATGCAGAGCAGCATCACTATGCAACCAGGGATAATATATAATAGCCATACTTTATGGATGACCAGGCCGAACCGTTCATGTACATAGCAGTTTATGAGGGAGCAGATTATAAAAAGCGTCATGGTATACACCCCCCATATCAGGTAATTGAGTGCCACCATTATGACTCCCCCTCCAGTCACAAACCCTGAAAACGCATCTAAAAGGGACATAAGAATGATTGAGAGCAGCAGAAGGGTAAGCTTGTCGGAAAAACCCATTTTATACAGCACAATGTTGTTGTAGAGAAGAATGAACAGCAGAAAGAGCGAGAAGATAACCAGCTCATAGTAGAGGGCATCTATTGTCAGAATATCCATATAACATCTCCTTCTTTTTAATCGCTATCCTGTTACCATGAAAGTATTGCGGTTGTAACTCATGGTGGTAAGGTACTTCTTGTTGCCCTTGAGTGCATCCATATAGCCGGAGACCACAAAGGCAAGGCAGGATACTGCATTTGCATCCTCATCTGCCAGATTGAAGAGCACTCCATCGTCCTTGGTGATAATCTGTACAGCATTGTCCCTCAGAATAACAGTACATTCGGCTGAAATAAGCTGCTTGCCTGAACCGTTTTTCTCGTAGATAAGCATGTACAGATCCTCGATCAGATGCTTGCAGCGGAAAATTATTTTTTTTCTTATACCAGCAGCTGCAAGGAAAACCTCAACCTGCTTCTGAGTAGCAATGACATTCTCTGGTGTCACTGTAAATTCGTAGAAGGCAATTCTGGTAGAAGCGGCTTTTTCTTTAAGCAGCAGGGGCCAGTTTGCCTTTCCATATCTTAAACGTACATATAGCATTGTAACGATGTATGCCACCAGAGGAGAAAGTGCAGCGCCGAAAAATAGTCCGTAGAGGCCGAACAGTTTTCCACAGATTATACAGACAGGAATAGCCACCAGTGCATCCCGCATGCCGCAGATTGCAACTCCCAGCATAATTCTGTCGATAAGCAGGTAATAGGAACTCAGCAGGTACAGCATACTTATAGGGACAAATCCCAGTGCCATGATACGGATGCCGTTTGTCGCATATCTTGCTGCAAGTGAATCTGTAACTCCGTAGATTCTGATTATAAAAGGAGCTAGAAGGGCAAAAAGAACAATCATCAGAAGAGCCTCAAGAATGGCGGTCTTTTGGGCCAGGGCGTAACATTTTTTTACACCACCGTAAGTTTCTTCTCCCAGATATATGTTCACCAGCGGAGTGATTGCCTCGCCGATGCCGTCAAAAACCAGCTGGAATTCCTTTACGAACAGGATAATTGCCACTAAAATCAGCATTTCGGCACCGAATGTGCTGACTATAAAGCGGTTGATGACTACGGTGAATATTCCAATGAAGAGGTAAGAGCTTGCATCTATGGCACTGTACTTTGATGCAGAAGCAAGACCGCGGAAAGAAAAGTAAATGCCAGGTTTAAAGGAGGAACTCGGCCGGAAAAAATGAATACAGGAAATAGCCAGGGAAATAGCAGTTCCTGCAAAGGATGCAAAACCGATGCCCGCAATCCCCCAGAATGGGGCAAGGCCGATAGAAAGCACCAGGTTTCCAGCCATCTGTGCTATGTTGGCGGCAAAGCTTATGCTCTCATCGCCGTCAGTCAGCACCATCTCTGTCATAAGCATATTCAGCGGAGACAGCAGGATGGCACAGCTGTACCAGAAAAGATAGGGTTTTGCCAGCAGGAATACAGTCTGTTCCGGCTCATAAAAGAGCAGATAGCGGTCTCCAAAAGTCAGGAGCAGGGCAAACAGAATGCCGCCTGTCATTATTGCGGCAGTAAAACCCAGCGAAAACCAGTGAGCAGCCGCTTTCTGGTCGAATTCGCCCATTGCCTTGGCATATAAAATCGGAATACCTATAGAAATCAGGCCAGCGAAAAACGAAGCGGCAGAGTATGCGGGAGCTACCAGGCTTATGGCGGCGACAGCGTCCTCTCCCAGCACAATTCCTGCTATAATTGAATCAGAGATCAGAAGCGATGTAACCACTACCATTTCCATAGTGCCTGGAAGCAGCAGCGAGATAAACTTTTTCTTTAGAAAAGTCGGGGCAGGCTTTATTTCCATTCGATGTCGAAAACGCTGTCAAGACAGGTGCTTTCCAGCACGTCCTTAAAATTCTCTCCTACATTGATAAGCTTCATAGAAGCCTTTTTCTGCTTGAGTGTCTTGAATGTGGAAAGCAGTACGCGGATTCCTGCAGAGGAGACATAATCACAGTCGGTGAAATCCAGCACCAGGGCGGTGATCTTATCAATCTGTGCACCGATAACGGCAGATAATTCCGGGCTGGTAAGCGTATTCAGCTCACCGGAAAGAGCAATTGTCTGTTTTCCATCAGAAACAGTAGATGTTAATTCCATATATTTCCTCCAGCTTCAGCCATCACAGATACGATATAGCATATTTGACTGTTTTGCAAGCAAGGGTGATATCAGGATTATCCGCTGTTTCTAAAAGCATTTCACAGGAGGCGGCAAAAAGGTTTACGAACTTTTCCATGCTTTCCCGTTTGTACTGGGCTGAGTTATAATCAAGAATAAAACCGAATCCGTCTCTGCCCTCAAGTATCTCAATCTCAGGTGAATTGCCGCAGCCACAGGGGAATTCATCGGTCTCCAACGGCTCTGCCGTATTCTTCATGAAACTGCGGTATCTGTCACATTCGTACATATCTCCCTGATATAAAAGACATAGGACTTCATGCCCTTGGTACAGACCTATTCTGTCAAAGTAGGAGATGCTTCCATGGGCAATGCCTTCAAGAACCTGCTCCTTTGCCTGCATAAGCAGATCCTTCAGCTTGGTTTTATCATCAATATTGAATGCAATAGGAAAGTCCTTATAAAAGAGGCCGATGGAACGCTGTACAGAGACATCTTCCCTGCCGTTCCATACCCAGGAGAGCATGACATTCTGAGTTTTGTCATACATGGCAATTGCCAGGGCAACAGCTGCAGTATAGAATTCATTCTTCCCAAGTCCATAATGCTGGCAGAGGGATGTGACACTATCTTTTGAGAATTTAAAATCACCCTCTATGCTGTCAAGTATATTCTTATCTGTGTCAAAATCGGTCCGGGGCCTGGTATGCCAGCCATCTTTGTCGTAGCGGTTTTTGAAGTATGCCACATCATGGGAATAAGTTCCGGTGTTCTTGAAGTCTGCTTCTTTCTGCATAGCCTGGTAGGTGAAGTCGGCTGCAAGGGAAGTTCCGCCCAGGCTTAGAGCAATGTCGTCCATAAGAATTTCCATAGAAGAGCCATCTGCAATAACATGGTATACATCAAAAAGAAAAATGTTCTGCTCTGGAGTGCTGATAATCCTGGTACGGAAAAGAGGGCTGCCGTCAAGCTGGAATGGTCTTACAAAGTGTTTTTCGGCATCAGCAAGTTCTTCCATGCTCATGGCCTCTATAGGTATTTCCTTGTCAAAACCAGCCTCATAGCGCAGATAATAGGTGTCGCCCTCTTTCTCGATGACACTCAAAAGTGCAGGATGGGCAGAAAGGGCTTTCCTGACAGCACAGGCGAACTGGCTCAAGTCCACATTGTCCGAAAGTATGGCCTTATAAGCAAGGTTGTACATGACTGTTCCTGGAGCCGACAGTTCACAGCGGAGCATATAAAGCTGAATATCGTTCAGGAGTACTTTTGACTGAAGATTTTTCTCCTGAACACTGGCAGATGCTTGAGCCATAAGAGCATCCACTGCTTCTGCAATAGCCCGCACAGTCCGCTTCTCAAATATGAGAGGCACAGACAAAGGCAATGTCTTGCAATCTACTATTAGATTCATGGCGCATATACTGTCACCACCAAGGGCAATAAAATCATCATCAATACCGATTTGCCCTACATTTCCAGATTCGTTCAGAACTTTCTTAAAAGCATCACAAAGCATTTTCTGTGTCTTAGTCTCTGGTGGCACATATTCAGCATGATTCTCGCTGAAAGCTGGTGGTGTCAGTGATTTTTTGTCTATCTTGCCGTTTGTGTTCAGGGGCATTTTCTCAAAGTGAACATAATACGACGGTATCATGTAGTCAGGCAGCAGCGGTTTTAGCGATGAACGGATTTTCTCTTCAGGAACAGCTTCTTCTTTCTGGTAATATGCGCAGAGATAATGCTTTCCATTGTTCTCAAAAGCCTTTACCGCTACAACCTTAGTTCCCAGCACTTTTTTCAGTGCTGTCTCCACCTCTGCAGGCTCCACACGGTTTCCGTTGATTTTGACCATATCGTCTGCCCGTCCCAGAATGTATAAAAGTCCGTCTTCTCCCCGTCTGGCAAAGTCCCTGGTGCGGAAGAATTTTTTTCCTCCTATCCAGATGAATGCTTTATCATTCTCTTCATTCTGGTTAAGGTAGCCACGGAAATATGGCAAATACAGACAGATTTCCCCTTCTTTTTCAGAAACCTTGCCGTCATCAAGAAGCACCATATCGGTATAGGAGCATCCAGACCCAATCGGCGTGTTTGAATATGGCCTGTCGATCACAAAGCTGCAGGCTGTGGACATAAGCTCTGTATTGCAGTAGAGATTGCGGAAGTCGAATCTGTCGCTATAGGTATCGCTTACCCGTTCGGAAGAAAGCATAATAACCTTGGGTGAAAGGCTTTTGTTTTCAGAAAGGGGTTTTATCATCGAGGCTGTCAGGAACATTGCGTCAATCCTGTGGTCTTTTAAAAACTGCATGTAAAGCATAGGATTTTTGACGACAGCATCGGAAACTATATAAATTGTAACGGCATCGTAGAGCATACTCACATTGATAATGATAAAAGCAGAAAAAGTTACCGGCGCCACATTTGCAAAGCGGAGGGCATCGTCCTTCATGGTATAGGGTTTCACAACTTCCTCGGCTGTACCTGTTGTCGTAAAACGGTACACACCATATTCTTCTACAACTCCTTTCGGCTTTCCTGTGCTGCCTGATGTGTAGATGATAAAGGCAAGGTCATGCTCGTCGCTCTCTGCCCAATCTGCTTCTGGAAGGGGCTTGTAGCTCATGGCCTTATCCCAGTGCATACTGTCAAATACCAGTCTGGCACCCGAGTCCTTAAGCACATGCTCTATGCGCTCCTGTCCCATGGCATCGGAAATTGGCACAAAGGCACAGCCACATTTTATAACGCCAAGCTCCACAGCCACATATTCCATGGATTTTTCAAGCTTTATGGCAACCAGGTCTTCCTTCTGAAAACCAAGGGCTTTGAGATAGGCTGCTACACGGCCTGAATAGTCATTGAACTGGGCATATGTAGTTGACCGTGCACCGTCATGGTCAACGGCTGCCATCCGGTTTGGATATTTTTTTGACACTTCGGATAATCGCTTTAAGAATGGAATCATCTGCCAGCTCCTAAGTTGTCTTTAAATAATCAAAAATTACCTTGAGTCCCTGTTCCAGGATGTCTGTCTCCAGAAGGAGATTTATTCGGAAACAGAAACGCTTTTTAGAGTCAAATCCATGCATACTGCCAGGATAGATGAAATAACCTGTCTCTTTCATCAGGTGCTTCATAGTACCGATAAAGTCTGTGTCTTTAAGTCTGCGGTCGGTAAAAACCATGGCATAATGCCCTGCAGTCTCAGGCAGGATAGTTGCAAAGCTGTAAGAGGCCACAATGTTCCTTGCTACAGAAAGGTTATGGACCCAGAATTTTTTGTAAAGGGATAGACATTCATCGAAATTCTTTGAGGCAAAATGAAACATCCCCTGCTGGCTTGAATAGCTGAGTGAGCCGCCGTAACTGTCAATCATGCTGTTGATTGTGTCATAAAACTTTTTATGGGCTACAAGGGCAGAGAATTTTATTCCTTGGATTCCAAGGGCCTTATGGGGGCTGTATATGTAAATCAGATTTTCCTGCACGCCGAATGTCCGGGAAAGCTCTCTGCCGTTTTCGCACAAGGACTCGTCCAGAATTATGATTTTTCCAGCATTCAGAAGTTGCTGAATGCCGCTTTTGACCTGGTCGGTGAAATAAATGCTGCTGGAATTGACAGGAGAGGTGAACCAGAAGGCATTGCAGTCAGACTGCAGAAGTACATCTAAGTCAAATAATCTATTTATATCAGATAGAAATCCATCAAACAGTCTGCAAGGCACTTTCAGATCATCACAGCAGTCTGGGATTGAAAAATAACAGGGCGAAATAATTCCCATCTTTACCTGCAGCTTTAAAAGAAGAGCTGTAGTCACCACAATAGAGAGTGTGCTTTGTGAAAGTGCATGGAAGAATGCTTTCTTGCGGTCTTCGGCGGAGAATCCCAGTTTCTGTATAATAATATCTTTGACTTCTTCTGGGAAATAATAGTAATAGTCAAATATATCTGGTCCGCTGTCAAGCTTGAGAATCTTTTTCATCTGTATTTTATAAGCAGGACTGGAGTTCCAGTAGGAAAGATTTACAGGGGTAACTCCACCCATCTGGCATTCTTCCACCGCTTTGTCCAATTCCATCTCGATTTCATAGTCAGTCATAGACTTTTTCATACTCCCCATAGGTGTAGATTTTAACAGGTTTTATTCCAGACATTCTATTGTAAAAAAGAATATCAGGAAAGTTGATTCCATTGAAATAGTTTACTTGCGCAAAGGAATAGGATCCCATGTCGCCGAAGATTATCTTATCGCCAATTTTAAGTGGTGCAGAGAAGTTGTATTCACCGAATACATCTCCAGAAAGACAGCTGTTACCTGCAAGCAGATAGCTGTATGCCTTATGGTCAGCGCGTCCTTTTCCTGGATAGACCACAGGAAGCTGATAATAGTTTTTAAGTACATCAAGGGCATGGCAGGAAAGGGAGGTGTCAAGAATCGCTATGTCCTTTTCGTTGTGCACTATGTCCAGTACTGTAACCACCAGGAAGCCTGATTCCATAACCAGATATTCACAGGGCTCTATGTAGGTCTTTAAATGATATTTTGTATGCAGGATATCCAGATTCGCCTGGAAATGGGCAAAGTCAAAATCATCCTCGGTCAGGGCCTGCCCTCCCCCTAAGTTTATCCAGGAGACATAGGGAAAATAGCCAGAGAACTTTTCTATCCCGGCAGAAAGGAGATTGTTGAAATCTTTGGAAGAATTTCCGCATAGGGCATGGATATGGAAGCCGGAGATACGAGCCATAATATCTGGCTCAACTTTAGAAAGAGCCTCTTTTGTAAGTCCGAACCGGGAATAACGGCCACAGGGATTGTAGACAGCTTCTTTTACTGCATTGATTTCTGGATTAAGACGCAGGGCAAATTTATTCTTTGCAGTCCCCACCTGATTGAAAACTGAAATCTGCTGTGGAGAGTTAAGGACAATGTGGGAACAGACGGAGGCTATTTCCTCGGCATCTTCTGCTTTGTAGGCAGGGGTGTGGATATGCACTTCTTTTCCCAGGCCACTTCCTAGCCTTGCCTCAAAGAGCCCCGATGCGGAAATTCCCTCTACATAAGGCTTGATGAAAGGAAATGCCTTTGCCAGGGGAAACCCTTTCATGGCCATCAGGAGGGAAAGCCCTGCTTTGTCTGCCTTTGCCTTTATATCCTTGAGATTCTGGGTGAGAATGTCTGTATCAATGACATAGCAGGGGGTTTTGACCTTTTCTGGCCAGCCTGCAAAGGTGCCAAAATCAGAAGTCATTTAATATCCAGACCCTCTTTTCTGATGCACTCAACTTCGGGAACGCCATAGAGCAGCTGTACTAATGTCTTGGCATACTGGAAGCCGAAATCAAAGTCGCCGATATATCCGCCGGATGTGGTCACATAGTAGAATTTCTTTGTTTTGCACAATCCCTTGGGATACCCTTCCGGCGTGTAGCGGAAAGTGATGCCACATACAGATGTGGCCTCGAAGTAAAGCTTTACCAGAGCTGGAAAGGAAAGATCCCAGTATGGAGCAGCCATTACTATGATATCAGCATCGGCAAACTGTTGGGCATACCGGAAAAACTGGTCGCTGAAATCATTTGCGGCAAGGGCTTTATCCCGTTTTGCAATATCAGCAATAGTAAGTGGTCTTAAGTTCTCATCTGCCAGGTTCAGTACTTCTGCACACTCCCCAGTCTCTTTCTCCAGCTTTGAAAGAAGGTCTTCTGCCAGTTTAAGTGTCCTGGATTCCGGGCGTATGCAGGCATTTATAAACAATGTGCTCATAAGCTCCTCATGTTTTTATCGGCCTGCTCAAGGGCAGCCATAGATTTAACAAAATTGAACCGCAGGAGCCGACTTCCCTCATCCTTGGCATTCAGGTAGAAAGGTGATGCAGGAATAAGTGCAACCTGTCTGGTCTTTATAAGTTCTTCCATGAACTCCATGTCGCTTTTCGGGGAAAGCCTGTCAAAAGTAGCCATGAAGAAGTAGGATCCGTGAGGTTTTATTGGGTTAAATCCCCACTCTTGGGACTTTTTAAATAGATAATCCCTGTGCTTTTCCATCTGAGTGCAGAACTCCTTGGAGTAGTCGGCAGAGATTGGTAGAATCTTGGAGAATGCAATCTGGATAGGGGTGTTGACAGCAAATGTAACCCACTGATGCACCGCCTGGACAGCTTGGGTAAGGTGTGCCGGGGCACAGATAAAGCCTATTTTCCAGCCTGTGGCAGAGAAAGTTTTGGCAGTTGAGTTGATTGTTATAGTCCTGTCTGCCAGTCCTGGGATTGAGGCTGCAGGAATATGCTCAAGACCGTCGAAAACCAGATTCTCATACACCTCATCGCTGATGACTGTCAGATTATACTTGTTTGCAACTTCAGAGATAACTGTAAGTTCCTCCCTGCTGAACACCTTTCCAGATGGGTTGTTGGGATTGTTTATGATTATAGCTTTTGTCCGTGGTGTGATGGCTGCTTCCAGCTCCTTCCGGTCAAAGGAGAAGTCTGGCAGGTGCAATGTCACAGCCTTCATGGTGCAGAGTGCCATCTTGCAGCTTCCGGCATAGGAGTCGAAGAAAGGTTCAAAGGCAATAAGCTCATCTCCTGGATCGCAGAGTACCATGACGCTGTCAAAGATAGCCTCTGTAGCACCGCTGGTCACAGTGATCTGTGTGGCAGGATCAAAGAAAAGGTTGTATTTTGTCCGATACATATCGCTTATCGCCTGCCTGAACTCCAGTACACCAGAAAGGGGTGCATACTGGTTACGCCCTGCATCAAAGGCCTCTTTTATTATGTCCAGAACCCACTTGGGGCTGTCAAAGTCTGGCGCTCCTTGGCTTAGTCCAACAGCATTGTACTTTGCTGCCAAGTTGTTCACCACAGTAAAGATAGTAGTTTCGGAATTTGCAATGCGGTTTGCCAGCATTAAAGAGCCTCCTTTGTTGACCCGTTGAATTTTCTATATCCAGTCTTAAAGTCCACCAGGCTTTTAAGTGGCTGTCCTGTTGTGTATGCCTTAAGGTTTTCGGCAGCAAGGCGGACTATTCTCTCAAAAGTCTCGGGCAGGTGGTACTGTCCCGATGTATGGGGAGTTATAATCATGTTGGGGGCATCCCACAGAGGATGTTCTGGAGGCAGTGGCTCGGGATATGTGACATCCACAGCCGCACCTGCGATAATTCCTTCGTTCAAGGCTTTGCACAGGTCGTCTGTCACTACAGCATTTCCACGGCCGACATTGATCAGGATTGCACTCTTTTTCATTTTCTTAAGCATATTCATATCAATAAGATGAACTGTCTCCTTTGTGTTTGGAACAGAAAGGGCAACAATGTCAAAGTCGCCTATGATATCCTCCAGTTTATCAAGAGGATAGATAGCCTCAAGCCAGTCAGGCTTATTCTCTGTATGGCGGCGGATGCCAGTAACCAGGCTTCCCAGAAGGTGCATCTTTTTGCCGAATTCCGACCCGATGTCTCCCAGTCCCACTACCAGAGTTCTGCTTCCATAAATAGAACTTACATGACCTGCATCTTTCCAGTTGTGGTTAAGCTGGTTTATTCTGTACACATTCAGATGTTTGATAAGTGAGAGAACACACCCCAGCATATATTCAGAGATGGCAAGGCCGTAACAGCCCGAGGCACAGCAGAACTTTACATTCTCTGGAATGACGCCTGGAACAGTATACTCTTCCACCCCTGCGTTGTTGGTCTGGATGAACTCAAGCTTTTTCCCCAGCCCTATTTCTTTTGAGGTAATATTCCCGATAAGTATCTGAGCCTCTTTCAAATAGTCCTGATAATTCTTCTGGCAGTATATGAAATTCCCCTCTGGATATGCAGACTCCAAAAGCTTTTTATGCCGCTCCTCCACAGGGATGACAACTAAGACAGTTTTTCCAGCCATATATGCTCCTTGCAAATATTATACTTTAAACTTATATTAAAGAAAAGGGAAAGAAAATGGAAAAAGAGATTACATTCCGTAAACCGTCCGATATGCACCTGCACCTGAGGCAGGACGATATGCTTAAGACCACAGTCCGCGATTCGGCAGAATGGTTCTGTCAGGGAGTGGTGATGCCAAATACATTGCCTCCTGTAAATACTCCTGAACGTCTTGAATCATATCGGGATCAGATTCTTTCCCTTGCCCCCGATTTCAGGCCTATTATGAGCTTCAAACTCTATCCTGGGATGAGCGCCTCTGAAGTAAAAGCTCTGGCCAGCTCAGGAGCACTCTTGGGTAAGCTCTATCCTGCAGGTGTTACTACCAATTCTGAGGATGGTGTCAAATCCTGGCTTGATATAAAGGAGGCTCTGGGTGCGATGTGCGACTCAGGCCTGGTTCTTTCTATCCACTGCGAGGCACCAGATGCTTATGTCCTTGACCGGGAATATGAATACCACAAAGAGTTTGCGGCCATAGCCCAGGCCTTCCCTGACTTACGCATAGTGTTTGAGCATATATCAGACCGCCGCTCCGTAGATTTTGTGGCAGGGCTTTCTGATAAGGTAGCCGGCACCATCACAGCCCACCATCTGCTGCTGACTTTAGATGATGTGCTTGGAGCAAATATGAATCCCCACATTTTCTGCAAGCCTGTAGTAAAAGGACCAGCAGATAGAAAAGCCCTTCAGGATGCAGCTTTTTCCGGCGATAAGAAGTTTTTCTTCGGATCTGACAGTGCACCCCATCTTAAGGCAAAGAAGGAGTCGGGGTCTGCAGGCGGCGGCATCTATTCTGCACCTGTTGCAGTCCCGCTGATGGCAGAGCTTTTTGAGAAGAACGGAAAACTTGATAAACTGGAAAACTTTATGTCGATATACGGGCCGGCCTTCTATGGACTTGAACCTGCAGAAAGCTGTTTGACACTGGTACAAAAAAAGAGCACCATCCCGGCGGTCATCGACGGAATAGTGCCCCTCTGTGCAGGAAAAACCTTATCCTGGAGCCTTAAAGCTTAGAACTGAACCTGGGGAACAGCCCTGGCAGAATCTGAAATCTCAAAGTAGGATTTTTTCTCAAAACCCAGTCTTCCAGCTACAATGGAAGAAGGAAACATCTTAATCTGGGTGTTGAATGTCCTTACAGAGTCGTTGTACCGCTTCCGGGCTACAGAGATGCGGTTCTCGGTGCCGGCCAGCTCATCCTGCAGAGCCAGGAAGTTGGTGTTGCTCTTAAGTTCCGGGTAGTTCTCGGCAATAGCCAGAAGCCGTCCCAGTGCACTCTGCATCTGGTTATAGCCTTCGGCTGCCTCTTCTACAGTAGTGGCTCCGGCCAGCTTTGCCCGTGCCTCGGCCACGCCGTTGAATACATCGCTTTCATGCTTTGCATAACCTTTGACTGTGTTCACCAGGTTTGGGATCAGGTCGCTTCTCCGCTGGAGCTGGTTGTCAATCTCGGCCCAGGTGGAACTTGTCTGCTCGTCCAAAGTCACCAGTTTATTCCGTGTGCTCATGTACCATCCGAAGATGGCTGCTATAACTGCAACTATAATTAAAACAGTAATAAGCCCTTTGTTTTTCATATACTCTCCTTAATCAAAAACCTCTGGAAGCTCCACCGCCTCCGAATCCGCCACCACCGAAACCGCCAAAGCCGCCACATCCCCTGGAAGAGAACCCTCCAAAGCTGCCCCGTCCATGTCCATAGCCGGGGTACATTGCTCCAAAAGAGCTACCATAGTATCTGCGGCCGGTACGCTTTGCATTGTTCATCCGGCGTATCATAAGTACAAAAATCGATACAAAAATTATAAAGAAAAGCAGCAGACAGAGTGATTCTGTAAAGCTGTTGTCCTGCATCTTTGCCCGTTCATCCAGCTCTACATCCATCTCGGTGCCGATAGTGTCTGCAATCTTGAACATTCCCCGGCGTAGTCCTGCACTGAAGTCTCCGCCCCGGAAATATGGAAGTATGGTGTTGTCAAGAATCCTGCCAGCTCTGGCATCGTTAAATATGCCTTCCAGGCCGTAGCCCACCTCGATGCGTACTTTGCGCTCCTCCATGGCCAGGATTATGATTATTCCAGTATCTTTGTCCTTCTGTCCTACCTTCCATTTTTCTGCCACTGCCATTCCAAAATCCTCGATAGAGGCGTAGGGAGCCATTGATTTTACAGTCAGGACTGCAATCTGGGCACCAGTTTTATCCTCAACTTCCTTGGCAACACTTTCCATGGAGGCCTTGTCTTTCTCGGTTATTACTCCGGCATAGTCATTCACATAGCTGGAGTAGCCAGGGATGTCATCGGCAAAAGCATTCAAGGAGAAGAAGATTAAAAGAAGGAAAAACAGTTTTCTCATTTTATATTCAGCTTATCCACAAAGTCTACGATATTCACCAGAGCCAGCACCAGATCCACCACCACACTCTCTATGGGGGTGTCCTTGGCAATCCTACAGATATCTTTGAAAGGCTGAGGATTGAAATCGATGTATTCAGAGACAGATTTCAGGTTATCCAAATAGGTGTATGCAATCTTTTCTTCCCCTACCAGCCGCAGGATAGAACGGAAGATAGCATTATAAAGCCCCTGGGTATGCCGTACACCGTTGGCAATATATTTTGGGTTGCTCTCGGAAAGGAGCAGAACCTGGCGCAGGGAGTTGATGCAACCCCGGAGCCGGTCCTCGGTCTGAAGCCGCAGATTGGCCCTGGATATTGAAAGATTCTGGAATACATCCTCGCCGTAGAGAGCCTTATGCAGGTCCTTGATGTCGAAATATTCCATAGGGAAGATGTCGGCAGATGAGATAAACTCGTTGTAGCTGAGAATTGTGGGGGTTATGTTGTTGTTCTGCAGAGTCTTTGCTGCATATTTGCCCAGCACAATTATACGTTCCGGGTCTGCCTGGTTAAGGATAATCAGCAGATTTATGTCGGATGAGAGCGGGTTATAGTTCTCTGTAAGGATACTGCCGTACAGAATGATTGACCGCAGGTTGTCGCCAAAGGCAGTCTTGGCCTGAATCACAAAGTCTTTTTCTACTGAATTAAGTCTGTCGTCTTTTAAACTCATATAGTCTCCATAATAAACTTACCAAAAAAAATGTTATAATTCAAGCAATCCAATAACAGGACTCCCTTCGCAGAGTGCGCTCCCGCAGGCATACTCCTGCCATTCTGAACTTGTATATTTTGAGTTCAGAATGGCGTAGTTGTAGCTGCGGTCCGCAATGCTCTGGGAGTGCCTGTTCTGGATTGTCAGTATTTACACCAGTTTTTGAAGCTTAGTTGTCGATTTTGTTAACTGGACTTTGCAATTTTTATATAAAAATGATAACTGGACTTTACTAAAATAGAGTAAAATTGTAAACTTCAGTTATGGAAAAGCTTGTAGAGAACTATAGAAAGAAGATAGTATTTACCAACACAGATTTTATCAGGAGCCTTGAGCAGGAAATTAACTGGGATGCCAGGCTTGTAGGAATACGAGGACCTCGGGGTGTGGGAAAGACCACCATGCTCCTCCAGCACATAAAAAAAACATTCAAAGACGATTACAGCCAGGCACTATATGTCAGCTTGGACAACCTTTATTTTGCAGACAATTCCCTTGTGGATCTGGCAGAAAAATTTATAAAGCGTGGTGGAACCCATCTTTTCTTGGATGAAGTCCATAAATATCCCAATTGGTCTCAGGTTATAAAGAACCTCTATGATGATTATCCAGAGCTCTCTATTGTATTTACCGGCTCTTCTCTCCTGAGAATCCTAGATGCCAGGGCCGACCTTTCCCGCAGGGCTCTTACCTATGAGATGCAGGGGTTGTCATTTAGGGAGTATCTTGCGGTCAACACTAAGAAAAAGTACTCTGTCTATTCTCTGGAAGAAATAATAAGCCACAATGAAGAGTTATCTGATGATTTAGCAACTGGGATAAAACCGTTCAAATATTTTGAGGATTATCTTAAGACAGGTTATTATCCATTCTTCTTGGAAGGAGAGAAGGATTATTACAACCGTCTGAACGAGACTATCAACATGATTCTGGAGATAGAGCTACCATTGCTACGTAAAATTGAAGTTGCCTATGTTTCTAAAATAAAGAAGCTGCTGGCGTTGATAGGAAAGTCTTCTCCTTTTATACCCAATGTTACAGAGCTATCCAGCCATGTAGGCGTTTCCCGACAGACGCTGCTCTCTTATTTTCTGTATCTTGAGGAAAGTATGCTCATTTCCCAGCTGTTCAAGACTGCCAGGGGGCTGGGAACACTTGTCAAACCGGATAAAGTGTATCTTGAGAATACTAACCTTATGTTCGATCTGAGCGGTCACGAGGTAGATATGGGCAATGTCAGGGAGACCTTTGTCTTGAATCAGCTTAAGAAGGAGCACGATATTTTATTTGCTGAAAACGGAGACTTCTTCGTGGATGGAAAATATACCTTTGAAGTTGGAGGTAGAAACAAGAAACGCAGACAGATAAGGGATGTTGAGAATTCATACATAATTGCGGATAACATCGAATTCGGCACAGACCGTCGGATTCCTATCTGGCTTTTAGGATTCTTATATTAATTTTTGAGGTGTAGCATTATTTGCGACAGGTGATTTGGTAGAATAGGTGAAAAGAGGGGAAGAAAATGGAAAAAAACTTAATGAAGTTCACAAACCTTTATAGTGTTTCAAAAACATTGAGATTTGAGCTTAAACCAATTGGTGAAACACTTAGAAACATCCATAAGGGAAATTTCTTAAAAGCAGATGAAAAGAAAGCGGATGATTATCAGGATGTAAAAAAAATAATTGATAACTATCATAAATATTTCATTGATGATGTATTAAAAAATGCGTCTTTTGGCTGGAAAAAACTTGAAGACGCAACAAAAGAATACAATAAAAATAAGAGCGATGATTCTACTTTAGAAACAGAACAAAAAAAACTGAGGGCGGAAATCCAAAAACTATTCACATCTGATAAACGCTTTAAAGCTCTTACTGCTGCAACTCCAAAAGATTTATTTAATTCAATTCTGCCAGATTGGTTTGGAAAGTCAGCGAATTCTGATTTGAATAAAGCATCCCTTGAAACCTTCCAGAAATTTACTTCTTATTTCAAAGGATTTCAGGAGAACAGAAAAAACGTATATTCAGCGGATGCTATTCCAACAGCTGTTCCTTACCGTATCGTAAATGACAATTTCCCGAAATTCTTGCAGAATATTTCTATATTCAAGATGATTCAAGAAAAATGTCCTCAAGTTATAGATGATGTAGAAAAAGAGTTAGGTAGCTATTTAGGCCATGAAAAACTTTCTGATATTTTTACTCTTGAATCTTTTAATAAATATTTAGGGCAGAGTGGAAAAGAAGTTAAGCGAGGAATAGATTTTTACAATCAGATTATTGGAGGAATTGCAGAAAAGGAAGGCGGTGTAAATCTTCGGGGAATCAATCAGTTTTTGAATCTCTACTGGCAGCAGCACCCTGATTTCGCAAAGGAAAACCATAGAATGAAAATGGTTCCCCTTTACAAACAGATTTTAAGTGACCGTTCAAGCCTTTCGTTTAAAATAGAAAGTATTTCAAATGATGAGGAATTAAAAAATGCTCTCCTTGAATGTGTAGATAAGCTTGAATTAAAAAATAATGACAAAGAATCTATTTTTGATGAGACTTGTGATTTGTTTGCTTCAATAAAAAATCAGTATTTGAATGGGATTTATATAAATAGAAAAGACATAAATACGGTTTCTAGAATTCTTACTGGAGACTGGGCGTGGTTTCAATCCCGCATGAATGCTTATGCCGAAGAAAAGTGTACTACAAAGGCAGAAAAAGCACGCTGGCAAAAATCTTTGGAAGATGAAGGAGATAATAAATCTAAAGGATTTTATAGTCTTGCAGAATTAAATGATGTTCTTGAATATTCAAGTGAAAATGTTGCAGAAACAGATATCCGCATTAGCGATTATTTTGAACACAGATGCAGATATTATTTAGATAAAGAAAGTGAAAAATTCATACAAGGCAGTGAATTGGTTGCTCTTTCTGTAAAAGAAATGTGTGATGATATTATTGCAAAAAGAAAGTTGATGAATGGGGTTCTGGAAAATCTTTCAGATGAGAAACTCTTAAAGGAAAAGCCGGAAGATGTAGCTGTAATAAAAGAATATCTTGATGGTGTTCAGGAATTACTTCATAGAATAAAGCCTCTAAAAGTAAATGGGGTTGGGGATGCTGCTTTCTATTCTGTTTTTGATTCAATTTATTCTGCATTGAGCGAAGTAATTTCCGTATACAACAAGACAAGAAATTACATTACAAAAAAGACCGAAAGTCCTGAAAAGTATAAGCTGAATTTTGATAATCCTACTTTGGCAGATGGTTGGGATTTAAATAAAGAAAAGGATAATACCTGTGTCCTATTGAGAAAAAACGGAATGTATTATCTTGGCATTATGAATCCCAAAGACAAGCCGAAGTTTGCAGAAAAATACGAGATCACTTCTGGTCAGGCTTGTTATGAAAAAATGATTTATAAGTTTTTCAAAGATGTAACAACGATGATACCAAAGTGTTCAACTCAATTAATTGAAGTAAAAAAACATTTTGAAAAATCTGATAATGACTATATTTTGGATAATAAAAAATTTATAAAGCCTCTTATTATTTCAAAAAGAATCTATGATTTGAATAATGTTTTATATGATGGAAAGAAGAAATTTCAAATTGATTATTTAAGAAACTCTGGAGATTCTAAAGGGTATGAAGAGGCAGTAAAAGAATGGATTTCATTCTGTATGACTTTTGTAAAATCTTATGAAAGTACAAGTGGGTATGATTTTTCTTCATTAGGCGATTATAGTCAATTTAAACAGATAGACAAGTTTTATTCAGCTATAAATCTTCTCTTATATAAAATTACCTTTATCAACATCCCAGAATCAGAAATCAGCAAAATGGTTTCTGAAGGTAAACTCTATCTTTTTCAGATTTACAACAAGGATTTTGCGCCCGGAGCAACCGGAATGCCTAACATGCATACTCTTTATTGGAAAAATCTTTTTAGCGAAGAAAACCTTAAAAATGTATGTCTAAAACTTAATGGAGAGGCAGAGCTTTTTTACCGTCCTGCGGGAATAAAAGAGCCGACGATTCATGCTAAGGGGTCCTGCCTTGTAAACAGGACTACAGAAGATGGGGAATCAATTCCAGAAAAGATATACCTTGAAATTTATAAAAATGCAAACGGAAAACTTGGAAGTCTTTCTGATGAGGCTAAAGCTTATAAGGAAAGTCATAAGGTTGTCATAAAAAAAGCAAATCATGAAATCATAAAAGATCGGCATTACACCGAACCAAAATTCCTTTTCCATGTTCCGCTTACAATTAATTTTAAGGCATCAGGAAATTCTTATTCTATAAACGAAAATGTCCGCAGATTCCTAAAAAATAACCCGGATGTAAACATCATTGGTCTTGACCGAGGGGAACGTCATCTCATTTATCTTTCGCTCATAAATCAGAAAGGTGAAATAATTAAGCAGTTTACATTTAATGAAGTAGAGCGAAATAAAAATGGCCAGACCGTGAAAGTAAACTATCATGAAAAACTTGATCTGCGGGAAAAGGAGCGTGATGCCGCTAGAAAAAGCTGGCAGGCAATCGGTAAAATTGCAGAACTCAAGGAAGGCTATCTTTCTGCTGTAATTCATCAGCTTACAAAACTCATGGTGGAATATAATGCCATTGTTGTTATGGAAGATTTGACCTTTGGCTTTAAGCGAGGGCGATTCCATGTGGAAAAACAGGTTTATCAGAAGTTTGAACACATGCTTATTGATAAATTGAATTATCTTGTCTTTAAAGACAGAGGATTGAATGAGCCTGGTGGAGTCTTAAATGGTTATCAGCTTGCAGGACAATTTGAAAGCTTTCAGAAACTTGGTAAACAGTCTGGAATGCTATTTTATGTTCCGGCTGGTTATACTTCAAAAATTGACCCAAAAACTGGTTTTGTAAGTATGATGAACTTTAAAGATTTGACCAATGTTCATAAGAAACGGGATTTTTTCAGCAAGTTTGAAGACATTCATTTTGATGAAGCAACCGGCTCTTTTGTATTCATATTCGACTACAAGAATTTTGACGGCAAGGCTAAAGAAGAAATGAAACAAACAAAGTGGTATGTTTATTCAAGAGACAAGAGAATTGTATATTTTGCAAAGACAAAAACTTATGAAGATATTCAGCCAACAAAAAAAATACAAACTTTGCTTGATGATGCTGAAATTGATTATAAATCCGGGAATAATATTAAGGATTTGATAATTGCAGTTGGTGCAGATTTAAAAAGTGGTGCTAAACCTTCAAAAGAGATTGCAGATTTCTGGGATGGTCTTTTATTCAATTTTAAATTGATTTTACAGATGCGTAATTCAAATGCTAGAAGAGGGGAGGATTATATTATCTCGCCTGTTATGGCAAGTGACGGAACATTTTTTGACTCTCGAGAGGAAGCCCAAAAAGACAAAGAGGCAAAACTTCCTGTTGATGCAGATGCAAACGGTGCTTATCACATTGCTTTAAAGGGTTTGTCGCTGATAAATAAGATAAATCTTGCAGGGGAAGATGAACTGAAAAAATTTGATATGAAAATCTCAAATGCCGACTGGTTCAAGTTTGTACAGGAGAGGGCTAATGAAAAATAACGACAACAAATCTCTCCAACAGATAAAACTTTTTGAGGACAGTAAAATCCGCTCGGTTTGGGATGATAAAGAAGAACAGTGGTATTTTTCTGTGGTGGATGTGGTCGCCATTCTTACGGGAAGCGTGAATCCCAGGGATTATTGGTTCAAAATGAAAAAACGGGTTCATTCTGAGGATGGAATTGAACTGTCGACAATTTGTCGACAGTTAAAAATGCAGGCTCCTGATGGCAAGATGCGTGAAACTGATGCTGCAAATGTAAAGGCTCTTCTCCGCATAATTCAGTCTATTCCTTCTCCAAAGGCTGAGCCTTTCAAACAGTGGCTTGCCCAAGTGGGATATGAGCGTATTCTGGAAATTGAAAATCCAGAGCTTGCGCAGGAACGCATGAAGGAGCTGTACGAAAAAAAAGGTTACCCTAAAGACTGGATAGACAAACGGCTTCGAGGAATTGCAATCAGACAGAATCTTACGGATGAATGGAAAGCGCGAGGAATTACAAAAGAAAATGATTACGCTATTCTGACTGCGGAAATTTCAAAAGCTACATTCGGCTTAACACCAAGTGAATACAAGTCTGTAAAAGGGCTTTCAAAGAAAAATCAGAATCTTCGTGACCACATGACGGACCTGGAACTGATTTTCACCATGCTTGGAGAGCGGGTGACGACGGAAATCAGCCAGCAGGAAAAGCCGGATTCTTTTGATAAAAATAAAAATGTTGCCCAGCGTGGCGGAAAGGTTGCAGGAATTGCCCGCAAGGAAACTGAAAAAGAATTGGGACATTCTGTAATCTCAAAAGAAAACCATCTTGATTTGAATGGTGGTCAGGATGGAACTTTACCTGAAAATCTCTTACCTGAATGATTTTATTTTCTGTCCTCTTTCCATTTACTATCACCAGCTGTATGGAGAACTTTCGGAGCGGATGTATTACGGAAGTGCTCAGCTGGACGGAAAGGCGGCTCATTCTGCGATTGATGAAAAACGATATTCAACTCACAAAAACATTCTGCAGGGAATGGATGTTTATTCCAGCAAATATAACCTGTGCGGAAAAATCGATTTGCTCGATACTGAAAAAGGACTTCTTACTGAGCGTAAAAAGCATATCGAAACAATTTATGACGGCTATGTTTTTCAGCTCTATGCCCAATATCTCTGCCTCAGGGAAATGGGCTACACAGTAAAATCTATGCGCTTTTATTCCAGTGATGATAATAAGGTTTATCCCGTAGCACTTCCGGAGGAAAACGAAGAAATGTTTGAGAAATTTAAGGCAACGAACAAGGCGATGCAGGTTTTCAATCCTTCTTTCTATGAGCCAAAAAGCGAGGATAAGTGCCGCCACTGCATTTACAACGATTTTTGTGACAGGCCTCTTGTGCCAAAAGCCTATTGCGGCGGTTTTTAATGGGGCAGTTTATGATGAGTACAAGGGATTTTGAGTTCAAGCAGATTGCATTTGTCTTTACCGATGAAGGTGAGAAAATCAGCTTTAAAAATGACAATCTTTTGGTCACTGACTCAGATGGAAAAGTAAAGCACCAATCAACATGCTACCGGCTCTTCCTTCTTTTTATCTGCGGAGATTACTGTCTTACAACGGGTCTGCTTGACCGTTCCAAAAAGTTCGGATTTTCAATCGTCTTTATGACTCCAAATCTTAGGGTGACTGCAATGCTTCCTCCTAAGGCAGAGGGAAATGTCCTGCTCAGAAAAAAGCAGTATGAGTATGAAAAAACTGATATTGCATCTCATGTCATTTCAAACAAGATTCACAATCAGTACGTGCTTTTAAAGAAAAAACGGAAGAAATCAGAAGAAGAAAAAGATGTGATAAAAAAGCTGGAGCAGTTTGAAAAAGATGTGCTAAAGCCTGATTTGAGCGGACAGGAAATAATGGGGATTGAGGGAATCAGTGCAAAGCTTTATTTTAAGTCCCTGTTTGTGGAATATGACTGGAAAAGCCGGCAGCCGCGCACTAAATGCGATATGACCAACACGCTTATGGACATTGGCTACACGATTCTTTTTAACATCATAAATGCCCTGCTTGAAATGTACGGCTTTGATGTGTATGTGGGAATTCTGCACACGCAGTTTTTTCACCGCAAGTCTCTTGTATGCGATTTGGAAGAACCTTTCCGCCCAATTGTAGATGCTGCAATTTTAAAGGCTTTGAACTTAGGGCAGGTGAGCGAAAAGGATTTCTGGAGAAATCAGAATCAGTACATCCTGCCATGGAAAAACTCTAAGAAATATGTCGGTCTGATTCTGGAAGAAATAATGAAGTATAAAAATGAAATTTTTATTTTTATACAGTCATATTATCGTGCTTTTATGCGTGATAAACCTGTCTTTGAGTTTCCTGTGTTTGATTTAGGGGATGATTAATGCTGCTAGTAAGTTATGATATAAGTAATGATAAAATTCGGACACGGTTTTCTAAATTTTTATCTAAATTTGGATTTAGATTGCAGTATTCGGTTTTTGAGATTAATAATAGTAATACTGTCTTAAGAAATATTGAGACAGAAATAAAAAATACCTATGTTAAACACTTTACAGAAGAGGATAGTATCATTATATTTAACTTGTCAGAAACATGTAAGAAGACATATTATGGATATGCCAGAAATGAAGACAAGGAATTTTTTCTTGTTGTATGAATATGCAAACCATGGGTCTTACTGCAAAAAAAATGGGGTATTGAGCATGAATTCTTTGAATTTATTAAAGTATGCTTATAAAAAATCCCATAATTTTTGCACTTTTGGTACTGTTGTACTGATTTTAGGGTTTAATACTTTAAAGTAATTTCTACTGTTGTAGATCTCAGTACAACAGGGATGAGCTGTTCAGTTTAATACTTTAAAGTAATTTCTACTGTTGTAGATAAGTGAGTTTATGGAGACTACGCAGGGTTTAATACTTTAAAGTAATTTCTACTGTTGTAGATTTTGGTGTCACCTGGCATTATTGACAGTTTAATACTTTAAAGTAATTTCTACTGTTGTAGATAAAAATCCATTTTTATCTCCTTTGTTTTGTTTAATACTTTAAAGTAATTTCTACTGTTGTAGATTTCAAATTCGCCCCCTTCCGGAAGAGTTTAATACTTTAAAGTAATTTCTACTGTTGTAGATCTTTCCAGAATTTGCTCATTTGAGCGAGTTTAATACTTTAAAGTAATTTCTACTGTTGTAGATTTCGTTTTCTTGGCATTACCATTCCGTTTAATACTTTAAAGTAATTTCTACTGTTGTAGATCAATCCTTCAACCCTCCTAGCTCTGCGTTTAATACTTTAAAGTAATTTCTACTGTTGTAGATCCAGGGCGATGCTTGGCGAGATATTGTTTAATACTTTAAAGTAATTTCTACTGTTGTAGATCACGAGTATACCGACAGGCAACCAGGTTTAATACTTTAAAGTAATTTCTACTGTTGTAGATTTGATGGCCTCCGGGTCAAGGTCATAGGTTTAATACTTTAAAGTAATTTCTACTGTTGTAGATCTCTCCCACTTTCTCCAGCAGCATGTGTTTAATACTTTAAAGTAATTTCTACTGTTGTAGATGGAGAATGCCTTACCCCTATTAAAAGAGTTTAATACTTTAAAGTAATTTCTACTGTTGTAGATTAGTGTCGGTTACAGGTGATGCAACGTTTAATACTTTAAAGTAATTTCTACTGTTGTAGATTGCTAAAATCTCTCAGAGTATCAAGGGGTTTAATACTTTAAAGTAATTTCTACTGTTGTAGATCGGCTCGCTGTACGACGTATATATAGCGTTTAATACTTTAAAGTAATTTCTACTGTTGTAGGTTATCCAAAGAAGGCTGGTGTAGCATTATTTGCGACAGGTTGTGTGATAGAATCAGAACTATGGATGAAGTTAAATATAAGACTATCAAAGTAACAGGATTTTATGGGGACATTGATAAGATCAAAAGGATGGCGAAGGCAGCACATACAACTGTAAGCATGCTGATTCTTGATTTATGTATGCCTCTGATAGATAAAATAATTAAAGTCAGATATATCGGAAAAGAAGAAGTTGACCTTATTCCTGGCAAAATATATAGCTGCATTGAGTACTCAAAAGGGAAAGGACTTGAAAACTATATGCGGGTGATAGATGAATCAGGTGAGGCATATATTTATTGGCCAGAAGATTTTGAGATTGTAGAAAAGAAAGTTGAAAGAAAATGATAGGCATGTACACAATATTCCAAAGAGAAACTGATTGTTCATCCATCTGTTACAGTTATGAGACTTCTCTTGGTTTTTGTGGCATTATTCTTGTACATGGTCACGATATAATTATTAAACAGAATGAATATGATAAATTGCATATTCTCACAGAAATAGAAATAAGGGAGTTAAAATTCATTACAAAAAAAAAGATTGTTGAACAAAACTATCCTGATAAGGCCATGTATGCAATAGGATAATAAAATCAGATGTTGAAGAAAAATATGGAATCAATATTGATTTAAAAATTGTTAATATGTTCTTCCCGCCCACACAAGAAGACCGGGTTAACCTCTGATCTCTCTGCCACAACAAGGCTGTCATCTTGAAACAAGCTTAGGGTGACATAGATACTGCAAGCAGGAGTTTTTCTTATCTATTTTTGCTTAAGTACTGAGCTATCTGCCGTGGGGTGTGCAGACTGTACACATCATCAAATGATACACCGGTCAGGTTGCACTCCGCAGCAGCTTCGGCCACAGCAATGGAGTCGGCACCCAGCAGTACAAAGTCATCATCCAGGCCGAAAGGCTCTATGCCCATAGAATGACCGAAGCTGCGGCACAGGGCTTTCTCCATTTCGGTTACTGGGGCGGCATAGGGTGCCCGGTACTCGGCTAAATCCGGCTCGGGCAGAGCATTGAAATCAATCTTTCCGCTGGCTGCTATCGGCACTTTCTCCATATAGATGAAAAATGCAGGTATCATATATTCAGGGAGCCGGGCTTCCAGTTCATGACGGAGCTGGTTGGCATCAAAGCATGCAGGTCCTGTGTAGTAGGCACATATAAATGTAGTGTTTTTCTTCTCAAAGCCCCGGACAGCAAACCAGGCACTTTTATCTGTCTGCTTAAGGACAGAGAGTATCTCGTCTGGCTCTACTCTGTTCCCATTTATCTTGATCATCCTGTCCAGCCGGCCCAGGTGTATTATAGTCCCATCTGGCAGTATCTTTCCTAAATCACCTGTGTGGAAGAAACCGTCCCGGAACTTTTCCTTGGTCATCTCCGGCAGGTTGATATATCCTGCTGCATATGGATTCTTGATGCATATTTCTTCATCTTTGATAAAGAACATATCGGGCAGGGTCGGATAACCTATAGGCACTGTTCCTCTGCGCCCGTCAATCAGGAATGTGGCCAGGAGGTGCCCCATCTCTCCCATGCCGAAGAAGTTGTAGACAGGTATCGAGATCTTCTCTATATCGACAGCTACTTCACCGCCTATAAATATACTTCTGATATATGTACTCAGCTTCTTCTTGAATGTCTTGAATAGCGACGGTGTCATGAATGTGCACTCTATCCTGTTCTCTTCAAAATATTCATATAGAAGGTGGGGTGTCTTGATGGTCTGGTAGTCCAGTATGAAAAGTGTGGCGCCATAGTATGTAAGGCTGGTGGAAATCTCAAATGCCACAAAGTTGAGAGGGAATACAACTGCAAAGTTAGGGGCATCGGATACCAGAAAGTTTCCTCTGTAATTAAAGGCCTCGTTGTTGCGGTCAAGCATTCCCCTCAGGTGCAGGGTTCCCTTTGGTGTTCCAGTGGTACCGGATGTATAGATGGCACACAGGGGATCGGTATCGGCACAGACTTCCCATTCATCCAGATACTCTTCCTGGATTATCTTTTCCCAGCACTCCTGGTCTATAGTCAGCTTGCTTCCAAAATCTTTGCGTATATATTCTATCCGCTCAGGAGGGGCACTGGCCTCAAGGACTGTAAAGGCAGCTCCGGCTCTGATAGCTCCAAGTGCTGCCACATATACCAATGCACTTCTTTTTAAATTTATAAAAACGAAATCCCCTTTCTTTATTCCATGATTCCTGAAGTATGAATAAACCTGTCCAGTCAGATGGTCAACCTGAGCAAATGTCAGATTGTTTCCCTGCTGATCCACAAGGCACAATTTCTGGGCATTAGTCTTAAATTGATGGGCCAGCTGCTGGCAATATGGAATCATTCTTTTCTCCTTCCTCTATTTTTCTCTAACTATAACAGATTTAAAAGCAATGTAAAATAGGAAATTTTCATCATAAATTTTATTTATGAACATCATTTATTTTTGAAAGGAGAATTTAAGAAAAAGCAGATTATCTCTATTGTACAAACTGTTCTGTAATAGTATAATTTATAAATATAAACTAATTGGTCAAAGAGGAGCGTTATGGCTGTTAGACAATTTAAAAAGGTGATGTCTGCCAACAGAGGCGAGATTGCCATCAGAACATTCAGAGCTTGTGGCGAACTTGGACTTAAGACAGTTGCTATTTACTCCAACGAGGACCGTCTGTCGCTTTATAGGACAAAAGCAGACGAATCCTATCTGGTTGGAAAGGGAAAAAGCCCGATCGATGCATATCTTGGAATTGACGAGATAATCGAGCTTGCACTTAAGAAAAATGTTGATGCTATCCATCCTGGTTATGGATTCCTTTCCGAGAACCCAGAATTCTCCCAGCGGTGCGAAGAGGCAGGAATTGTATTCATAGGACCGACTGCAGAACAGCAGAGAACCCTTGGAGATAAGATTGCAGCCAGAACAGCAGCTATAAAGGCTGGCGTTCCTGTTGTACCTGGAACCGACTTCCCTATCGAAAAGACAGAAGATGCCCTTAAGTTTGCAAAAGGATGCGGATATCCAATCATCGTAAAGGCAGCTGCCGGCGGTGGTGGTCGTGGAATGAGAGTTGCCAACAACCAGCAGGAACTCATTGAGGGTATTGCTGCCGCAAAGAGCGAGGCACAGGCAGCTTTCGGCGACGGTACTGTATTCCTGGAAAAATATCTGGAGCGGCCAAAGCATATCGAAATCCAGATTATGGGCGATAACTACGGAAACATTGTCCATTTCTTCGAGCGCGACTGCTCTATCCAGAGACGGCACCAGAAGGTTATTGAGTTTGCACCATCCCTGGCTATATCTGACGAGCTTAGGGACAAGCTGTGCAAGAATGCCATCAAGATTGCAAGCCAGGTTAAATACCGCAACGCAGGTACTGTAGAGTTCCTGGTTGATAAAAACGAGAACTTCTATTTTATAGAGATGAACCCACGGCTCCAGGTAGAGCATACTGTTACAGAGCTTATTACTGGATGGGACCTGGTCCGGACACAGATTCTGGTTGCAGAAGGCTACAAGCTGACAGATCCAGAGATAGGAATCTTCAATCAGGACTGCATAACAAAGCGCGGTTATGCTATCCAGTGCCGTGTCACCACAGAGGATCCGGAGAACGACTTCGCTCCAGATATGGGAACTATCAAATCCTATAAGTCTCCTGCCGGATATGGTGTCAGACTGGATGCTGGAAACGTGTTCACCGGTGCAACTATCACCGGAGCTTATGACTCCCTGCTGGTAAAGGTCTCAACTCATGCCCTTACTTTCAAGAATGCCGCTACTGTAATGAAGCGTGCTTTGGGCGAGTTCAAGATCAGAGGTGTAAAGACCAATATTCCATTCCTGGAGAATGTGGTTACCAACGAAATCTTCCTGGAAGGAAAGTGCGATACATCCTTTATCCAGGATCATCCGGAACTTAAGATTGTCAAGAAATATCGGGACAGAGCTTCCCGTCTTATGAACTTCCTGGCAACTACTATTGTTAATGGAAACGAGATTGCAAAATCTCATCACAAGGCTACAGAATACAGAGAGCCTCCTATTCCAGAGCTCAACAAGCTGAATCCACCTCAGAGTGGAACCAAGCAGCTTCTTGACGAGATGGGTCCTGAAAAGTTCTCCAAGTGGGTGCTGGATCAGAAGAAGCTTCTTATCACAGACACCACTATGCGTGATGCACACCAGTCTCTGCTGGCAACACGGTTCAGAACTTATGACCTGACACGGATTGCAGATGCTACTGCATACCTGGCACCAAACCTGTTCTCTATGGAGATGTGGGGTGGAGCTACCTTTGACGTTGCCCTCAGGTTCCTTAAGGAATGTCCATGGGCACGGCTTGAGAAACTGCGTGAAGCTGTTCCTAACATCCTGTTCCAGATGCTGCTCCGTTCTTCCAACGCTGTAGGATATACAAACTATCCGGACAACGTTATCTACAAATTTGTAGAAGAGGCTGCAAAAGGTGGAATCGATGTATTCAGAGTATTCGACTGTCTGAACAACACCAAGGGTCTTTCTGTTCCTATTGATGCAGTGCTCAAGACAGGCAAGCTGTGCGAGGCAACCATGTGCTACACCGGCGATATCACCGATCCAAAGCGGGACAAATATAGCCTTAAGTATTACGTGAGCCTGGCTAAAGAGCTGGAGAAGATGGGAACCCACATCCTGGGTATCAAGGATATGGCAGGACTTATCAAACCATATGCTGCTACCAAGCTTATCAAAGCCCTCAAGGATGAGATTTCTATTCCAGTTCATCTGCATACCCACGACACATCTGGAAACGGCGTAGCTACACTGCTGCGTGCAGCCGATGCAGGTGTAGATATTGTTGATACAGCAATCTCTGCAGTATCTGGTGTAACTTCCCAGCCAAGCCTCAACGCTGTTGTGGCAGCACTGGCAGGTCAGGAGCGGGATACTGGTATCGATATCAACGGACTTAATCCACTGGCCAACTACTGGGAAGTTGTCCGCACCTACTATGCAGGATTCGAGAGCGACCTTAAGACAGGAACTGCCGAGGTTTACTACAACGAGATTCCTGGTGGACAGTATTCCAACTTCAAGCCTCAGGTTGCAGGTCTTGGCCTGATTGACAAGTGGGAAGAGTGCAAGAAGATGTACCATGACGTTAACGACCTGTTCGGCGACGTTATCAAAGTTACCCCTTCTTCCAAGATTGTTGCAGATATGGCTATGTTCCTGGTTCAGAACAACCTGAGCACAAAGGATGTTATTGCCAAGGCTGACGAGCTTACATTCCCGCAGTCTGTAATCGACTTTATGAAAGGAATGGTGGGCCAGCCATACCAGGGCTTCCCGAAGGATGTCCAGAAGGCTATCCTGAAAGGCGAGGAGCCTATTGACTGCCGTCCTGGCGAACTCCTTGAGCCTATCGACCTGGAGACAACCAAGAAGACTGTTGAGGATGCTATTGAGCGGCCTATCGATGACCAGCAGCTGATGTCTTATATCATGTATCCACACGTATATATGGATTACATCAAGCACAGAAAAGCATGCTACGATGTCTCCCTGCTGCCGACACCAGTATTCCTGTATGGTCTTGAGCCAGGTCAGGAAATCACTGTATGCCTGGATGAGGGAAAGACCCTTATCATCAAGCTTATCTCTGTTGGAAGCCTCCGCTCCGATGGAACAAGGACTGTATACTTCGAGCTCAACGGTCTCCAGCGGACTGTATCTGTCCGGGACAATTCTGCACAGACAGTTGTCAAGGAACGGGTAAAGGCTGACAAGTTCAACAAGCATCAGATCGGCGCTCCAATGCCAGGAAAGATCTTCAAGATTGTAGCCAAGGCTGGAGAGACTGTGAAGGCTGGCGATGTAGTGATTGTCACCGAGGCTATGAAGATGGAGACCAACATCAAGGCTCCTATCGACGGCAAGGTTAAGGAGATTCTCTACGAAGTTGGAGAGACCATCGAGAAGGACGACCTGCTGGCTGTTCTTGAGTGATGCTCACTTCTGTTTATAAAAAAAGGCGGTGCTTTCGGGCACCGCCTTTTTATTTGTCATAATGAATTAGAATTTGTAACTGAAGTGGAGTGCAAACTCAAAATCATTTATGGTCTCGCCCGATTCGTTCAGATAGTTGTTGATATGGATATAGTACATATCGCCCCCTACTGACAGCTTCTTGGTCAGTGCTTTCTCGGCATGGAGACCTGTAACCAGCTCGCGGTGCACAGTGCCGGAAGGGCTTGTTTTGTCGTCTGCAGAAGATCCGGTGTCGTAGGCCAGCGGGTCTGACAGGGAGTTGTTAAGTTCTCCCAGGAATTTCATGGTCACATCTGCACTGAGCTTAAGGTCAGAAGGAATGCGGTATTCTCCTGCCAGATAGAGTACCAATGCATCGGGCCCGTAGCGGTAGCCTGTGGCTTTGTCCACATACAGGTATTCACCGCTCAGGTATGACCAGTAGCGCCGCCGTACAGTAAAGCGTGTAAGGGGATGCCATCTGTTGTACATGTATGGATCAGTTCGGGCTCCTTCCAGAGTCAGCTTTACAATTCCGTCGCCGGCAGGGAACAGATACCGGGCTCCAGCCAGGTATCCCAGGGCAGTAGGGCGGCCTGAGCTGTCGTTCTCTATAGAAAGCTTCATTTCATCCATAGCAAACTGGAAGTAGATATCAAGGCCTCGGAACAGTGTGTAGTCGGCCTCCAGAGAGAAGATGACATTGCTGTATTCCGGTGCAAATACACTGTGGAATATGGAGACTGGGTTCATGTTGCTGAATTCGGGATATTTATTTCCGAATATGATAGCCTCGGTGGCGGCCAGGGTCAGTTTGTCTGTGATGCGGGCTTCCAGCCTATGGGCCATAAGAGCTTTGTACCGCTCCCGGAAATTCTCGTAGTTGCCCCGGGTCAGGCCGTCTCCTACCGCATCTATATCCTTTTCTTCTGGAGTCAGATAGGATTCTATTCCAGCATAGATGGTAGTGAACTTAAGCACTTTCCAGTAGGTGGTGAACTTGATGAAGTTGTACCAGTCGGCCCAGTCTGAGAGCACCATGTTGCCAGTCTCGCCGTTGCCCCAGCTCAGCTTGTCCCGACCCAGCTGCACGTTCCAGTTGTGGCCTCCTACAGACAGGAAGGCACGGTAGGGGATGCTGGGGTCAATGTACTTGATATTCTCGGGTATGTTGGAATAGTCGTAGTCGCTGTCTATGGGGACGTCGTGGGCCTCCTTTATAGAAAGATCCACGTCAATATACATATGTTCCCAGAGCCAGAACTCAAAAGGAATCTCCACCAGAGGAAGCCTTTCCTCGTAGCCATGGACCCATTCGTCCCGGTCATTGTTGGTCTTAAGGTAGCCTTCCAGATTGACGGTGGCACCCACAGAGACAAAAGCTTTCTCTTCCTTGCCGAGCAGAACTCTCTTCTCAAGCTTCTTCTGCACATTGTCATAGGCCAGTTTTGCAGTACCGGTAAGTTTCTCTGGCTGCAGCTTGGATAGGATATGATCTATCTCATCCTCGCTCCAGGGTCTGGCAAAGGATGGGGGAGCAAGTCCATTCATTATGTACAGGGCATCGATATCCTGGTAGAGCTCGTTGTCCAGTGGAATAATCCGCTGCCTGTTGCTGGTCTCTGCATTGCAGGGAAGGACGCAGAGAGCTAAAAAAATCAGTATGCCTGCCATTTTGCGCCAAGCGCCAAGATTCCTCTCCATTTGTCTTCTCCTTTTATGCTGTCTTTGTTCATAGTGTAATCAAGGGTGAACGATCCAAATAATTTGATACCATAGTATGGAATCCGGTATTCACCATGAAGTGTCCAGTCCAGGTTCCGCTCCTTGACAATACCGCTTATGCCGTGGTCCAGGAAGTTGTAGCTGTCGTCCCAGTCGCTGTATGCTCCTCCGATATCCCAGCCTATTCCATCATCATGAGCATGGGTGTTGATGTTGCCGTAGCCATGTTCTGTGAACCAGAAAGAAAGGCCGTAGACCAGATTCGGTGTCTGATTATATGTGACATCAACATAGACCATCTGTGAGTTAGGAGGGAGGAAATGACCCAGGTTTGAGCCATAGTGGGCGTAGCTGTTCCGCTTGTCGCCGGAGAAAAGCTTGTGGGTATACATCCAGTGGGACAGGTATGTGTATTCCATAGTCAGGTCAAACTTGGGCAGTACATCATAAATCTTGTAGCCCAGGGTAGTGGCTCCGATATTGTGATAATAGTTGATATTGGAAGCCTCGCCAAAGTCCCAGTCATCCAGGAACAGAGAGAGGTAGAGCTTGACCTGCCAGAAACGGAAGGTAAAGTCCATGCCTCCGAATTTATTGTCCTTGTCCCCCCCCTCGACTTCGCTTATGTAATAAAGGGAGAAAGGATTGACATAGCCCAGGGCAAACCGCTGTGAGTAGACTACAGCCTCGTATATAGAGAACTTGAACCAGCTCCAGGGCTGGTATTCAAACCTGTGGGCAGAGATAAGCTTGTCCTGGTCTTCTGTGGCACCCCAGGCTTCGTTGTCCCGGAGGAATCCTGTCATCCAGCTGTAGTACATCTTTTTTCCGATAGGGATATCGTAGAAAAGATAATCGTAGGGTTTTGAGGTCTTGGAAAGGGAAAGGGATGCCAGCTCTCCTGGACCCCAGCTTAATGAGTTGCGCCCCATGGAGATATGGGCCGGCCCTACATTCACCGACACCTGGCTCAGCTGATCCATCCGGATGGAGAACTCGGCATCGCCTGGTTTGTGGATAGCATCGTGGTTAAAGCCTTTGTCATGCTCGTCCAGGTTGTAGGTGTACATATTGAAGTCCGGGTAGTGGGCGTTGTTGTAGATCCGGTATGGAGGATCCTCCCAGGTGTCCAGCACTCCGTAGATATCGGAACGGAGTCCCAGGAATACATGTTCCCCGATAAAAAGGTCAAGCATGAATTCGCTTCCCAGGTTGCCGGAAAAATCTTTTATATCCTTAACATCAGTATTTAATCCGATATGTGGTGCCAGGTTGGCATCGGCTCCGATTTTTCCTGCCTGGTGATGGAACAGATTGAACTTGTCCCCCTCTAGGCGTCTCATATAATGCTCAAGCTCCTGAATCTCCTGTTCGGTGAACTTTTCAGGGTGTTCCATATACAGGGCCCGCACCTCTTTAAGGTATTCCATGGCACGCTTTTCTGTATATGGCTTTACATCTGGTATGTAGTAGATCCATCCTTTTGCATAGCATTTGTCCAGAAAAGTATAGATGGGGTCGTCATAGGTCAGGTTCTTGGTAGTCTGGGCTGTCAGCGGCATTGCCAGAAGAACAGCCAGAAGCAGTATAATACCTTTTCTCATATAAGGCTCCTGATTTTGTCCATAGCAGATTTCACCGCCTGGTCCATGTTGTAATATTTGTATTCTGCAAGGCGGCCTGTGAAGACAAAGTGCCTGGTCTCTTCAAGCTTTTTCACCTCTTCCATATACTTTTCCCGCTTCTCCATATTCTCCTTGGTCATAACCACATAATAAGGGTGGCCAGTCTGCTTCGGATACTCCATGCAGATTACTGTCTTGTCTGATTTTTCTCCAGTCATCTGCTTGAACTCGGTGATACGGGTGAAGTCGTAGTCGTTTGGATAGTTGACAACAGGAGCCTCCTGATAGAACTCCTTGTCTATAGTCTTGAATCTGATATCCACAGATCGGTACTCCAGATTGCCATACTTGTACTCAAAGAACTGATCCAGAGCCCCTGTGTATACAGTGATTCCATTTTCTGAATCATAGAGGGAGCCAAGGTTTTCCTTTATCTGGAAATAGTCGCACCCGGTCATCAGAGTTATGCCGGGATGATCCAGCATAGCCTCTGCCATTTTGGTGTAGCCCCCGGAAGGCATTCCCTGGTACTTGTCGGCAAAGTATCTGTTGTCCCGGTTGGAGCGTACTGGAATCCGGGCTGCCACATCTGCAGACAGCTCCTTGGGATCCCGTCCCCACTGCTTTATAGTATAGTTCTTGAAAAACAGCTCATACAGCCGCTGTCCCACCTGGCTTACCACTGCATCCTGAAAGTTCTCGGCCGGGACATTGAACTCGGAATTCTTAACCTCGTGCCGCAGGAAATCGGGAACCTCCTGGGTGGTGATATTCTCGCCGAATACTGCATTCAATGTGTCCCGGTTTATCGGAAACGGCACTGTCATCCCCTGCACATAGCTGAGGACCCGGTGCTGGAACAGCTTGAACTGAGTGAATCTGGACAGGAAGTCCCACACCTCCTTGTGGACAGTATGGAAAATATGAGGCCCGTGGGTGTGGACCGTGATTCCAGAATCGGAAAGGTAGTCGTGGCAGTTTCCTGCAACATCACGCCCCTTCTCTATAACCAGAACCTTTTTCCCTGCCTCGGCCAGAAGCCGTGCGGCGGTACAGCCGGAAAGTCCTGCACCGATCACCAGACAATCATATTTCATCATATCCTCCTATGCTCAGTATGGAAGGGATAGCCCTGATGCTCTTGAGCGCTTTCTTCAGGTCCTCCTTCCGGTCAATCTCTATAGTTACAAATCCCTCTATCCGGTCTTTTCCAGACTCCTGGATCTGTCCATCTATAATGTGTCCCCGGTACTTCTTGATAGCATTCTCCATCTCGGCAAACAGGTCCTGGGTAGGGTGGGCTGTCAGTTTGTACCGTTTGACATACTTGGACGATACAGTGGCCCATTCCACTTTTATCATCCGCAGGTTTATCTCTTTTATATTCTTAAGATTTGGGCAGTCTCTCCGGTGGACAATAATTCCCCGTCCTACCGAGACATATCCTACAATATCGTCTCCCACAGCCGGATTGCAGCACCTGGCCATGGTTATCATCATATTCTTCTCGCCCCCAACTTTCAGGGTGACACGGTCTTTGTCTATGACCTCCCGGACCATATTCTTTATGTCGTCCGGCAGTGTTACCGACGGGAGTTTCTTTGTCTTGGTGGCTGGAACTGGCTCCTCCTTGTCCACCACTATGATATTGCGTCCTATATGCAGATGCTTGTTCTTGTTAAGCCATGCTCTGATGCGGGATCTGGCCCTGGCTGTCTTGACCTCCCGGAGCCAGTGCAGGTGAGGATGAGCACTTGAGTTGGTGATTATCTCCACCACCTGGGAGTTGTGCAGCTCCTTTCCCAGCGGGATTATGATGCCGTCTGCCTTGGCCGCCATACAGTGATTTCCCACCTCGGAATGGATATGGTATGCAAAGTCTATGGCAGTGGAGCCTGTAGGAAGCTCAATGACTTCGCCGGCAGGGGTGAATACAAAGATGATGTCCCTTAGGATGTCCTCCTTGAGTTCGTCCAGAAACCGGGAATTATCCACGTTGAAGCGGTTCCATTTCTTGAGTCTGTTGATGAGTGCTATCTCCCGGGGCTTGAAGTTTCCTGCCACCTTGCCCGATTTATATAGCCAGTGGGCGGCGATTCCATACTCTGCCGCAATATGCATGGCATAGGTCCGTATCTGTACCTCTACAGTTTTTCCATCCTCAGCCACCACTGCTGTGTGGAGGCTCTGGTATCCGTTGGGCTTGGGTATTGAGATATAGTCCTTCAGCCTGTTCTCTATAGGTTTCCACATACCGTGGATTACACTGAGCATGGCATAGCATTCTGTGACACTCTGGCAGAATACCCTGATGCCGAAAATATCGAACAGCCCGCTGGGTTCCACATCATACTTAAGCATCTTCTTGTAGATGGAGTAGATATGCTTGACCCTGGCCTCTGTCTTGATTTCGATTCCCTCTTTCTGGGCAGCCTCTTTTATCAGCTCCTGCAGATGCTCCAGATACCGGTTTATCTTGGACTTCCGATATGCTACGTAGTGTTTTATCTTCTCGTAGATGTCCGGCTTAAGATATTTTAAGGACAAATCCTCAAGCTCGCCACGTATCTCCGATATTCCCAGCTGTGCCGCAATAGGGGCGTAGATGTTCAGGGTCTCCTGTGACATAAGAATCTGTTTCTCCGGTTTCAGGAACTTGAGGGTCCGCATATTGTGGAGCCGGTCTGCCAGCTTGATGAATATGACCCGGATGTCGTTGGCCATAGCAATGATAATCTTACGGATAGTCTCCACAGTCTGTATCGATTTGGACTGAGCCTTGATGATGTCTATCTTGGTGACTCCGTCCACCAGTGTGGCAACCACAGGTCCAAACTGCTGCGAGATAAAATCCAAGGTAATATCGGTGTCCTCCACAGTGTCGTGGAGCAGTGCGGCAATAATAGTCTCGCAGTCCAGGTTCAGGTCTATGAGGATAGATGCCACCTGTATAGGATGGATAAAGTATGGTTCGCCGCTGGCCCGCTTCTGCCCCTCGTGCCAGATTTTGCCGAATCCGGCAGCCCGCATTATACGGTCTATCTCCTCCTGGCTGTAGCTGCCGTTTATGAGTTTGGTCTTAAGTATGTCCAGATCCTTGTCAATCCTTGCCACAGTAACATCCTGCTATGACCCGGTCCCTCCCGGCCAGGTCTTTTCTGATAATTATATCATTATATTTATATTTTTCAAACTCAATCTTTATAGCTTCCATCTGGGCCGGGTCTGCCTCGAAAAGAAGCCTTCCACCCGGGGTCAGGTTCCTGGGGGCAGAAGCTATGATGCTCCGTATAAAGTCAAGGCCGTCCAGGCCGCCGTCCAGCACCAGCTCAGGCTCAGGCCATCCCGATTCTTTCATCCTTCTGGTCTCCTGACGGGTCAGGTAGGGCGGGTTTGAGACAATGACATCAAAGGTGTTCTCTATAGATTTTAAAAGGTCACTCTTTTGGATCACAATCTGACCTGATAAAATTGATTCAGCGTTAAGTCTGCAAAGTCTCAGGGCTGAGTCTGAGATATCTGATGCAGTAACTATGGCTTCTGGAACTGTATGCTTAATGGCAATAGCGATGCACCCTGAGCCGGTGCACAGATCCAGCACCCGGGTTCCAGGCTTTATATAGGTCAGGGCTGTCTCCACCAGAATCTCTGTGTCAGCCCTGGGTACCAGCACATTGTTGTCCACCTGGAAATCCAGGGCATAGAACTCCTGATGCCTGGTTATGTATGCCACCGGGGCACCGGAGAAACGGACCTCAACTTGTTTCATAAAATTCTGATAGTCCTGGTCTGTTATGGGGTCGGTAAGGCTTGCCAGAAGCTTTGCCCGGGAGCAGCCAAGGAGAGAGGCCAATATGACCTGGGCATCCAGCTGGGGGGTCGTTTCCCAGCGTTCTGCTATTCTTTCTGAGCCAGCGGCCAGAGCCTCTCGGATTGTCATGGCTTACAGAGCGCTTTCCTTAAGAAGCTGCTCCCGGAACTCTATCTTAAGTGCATCTAAAAGTTCATCCAGTTCGCCGTTTATAATAAGATCCAGCTTGTACAGGGTCAGGTTGATCCGGTGGTCAGTCAGCCGGTTCTGAGGGAAGTTGTAAGTTCTTATCCGCTCGCTTCTGTCGCCGGAACCCACCTGGTTCTTCCGGGCTTCGGACCTTTCCTTCTGCTTCTTGGCCTCTTCCATCTCGTAGAGCCTGGATCTGAGGACACGCAGCGCCTTGGCCCTGTTCTTGATCTGGGATTTCTCGTCCTGACAGATTACCACAAGTCCGGTGGGGATATGGGTCATACGCACTGCAGAATCGGTGGTGTTTACACACTGACCACCTGGTCCCGAGGAGCGGTAAACATCTATCTTAAGATCCTCTGGATTTATCTGGATATCGGTCTCCTCGGCCTCGGGGAGCACTGCAACAGTAACAGCTGATGTGTGGATACGGCCGCCAGACTCAGTCTCCGGAATACGCTGCACCCGGTGGACACCGCTTTCAAACTTCATGTTCTCGTAGACATTCTTGCCAGATACAGAGAATACAATTTCCTTAAAACCGCCAAGACCGCTCTCGTGGGATGACATAATCTCTATTTTCCACTTTTTAAGCTCTGCATACTTGGAGTACATTCGGAACAGGTCTGCCGCAAAAAGAGCAGCCTCATCGCCGCCGGTGCCTGCCCGTATCTCCATGATGATGTTCTTAAGGTCCAGTGGATCCTTGGGGATAAGCAGTGTACGGAGCTCCTTGATCTGGTTCTCCTTGGCCTCTTCCAGCTCTTTGATTTCTTCCTTGGCCATCTCCTTGAGCTCCGGATCCGATTCAGAGGCTGCCAGTTCCTTGGCTTCCTCAAGCTGAGAAACTGTCTTCTTGTAAAGGGCGTAGCTGTCCACAATCTCCTTGGATGCGGAATGTTCCTTCATCAGCTCGCTGTACTTTTTCATATCCTGCATCACTGCACTGTCAGAAAGCTGTTTCTCAAGCTCTGCAAACCGTTTCTCTATGCTGTCAAGTTTGTCAAACATATATTTATATTAACAATAATTATAGCTTCTTGCAATAATGTCCGGCTCTTGGTATCTTTTAAGTATGGAAAATTCAGAAAAACTAAAGAAAAGCGCAGAAATTGCGGTAAAGGATATACTTAAGGCAAAAAAAGGGGAGCGGGCCCTTATCATCACAAACCCCGATAAAGATGTACTCAGCATCTCCACAGCTCTGTACAACGCATTGGAAGCGGCAGGAGCACAGCCAGTGATTGCGGTGCAGCCTGTCAAGACACAGTTCGACTATGCAGATTCCTCTGTGATTGCAGCTATCAAGACAGAGCCTGAGATTATCTTATCCATAAGCAAGAACAAGCTGGGAAAGGACAAGGAGGCTATGGAGCATCCTTATATGCTGGACGGCAAAGAAGTTGACAATACTTTCCACTATCTGATGGCTGCTGAGAAGGTCCGTTCCTTCTGGTCTCCAAGCATAACAGAGGATATGTTTATACGCACTGTCCCTATCGATTACGGTAAACTTAAAGCAGACTGCCAGCGTCTTAAGGCTCTTTTGGACAAGGCAGTAAGGATGCAGATAACAGCTCCTGGAGGAACAGACCTGAGTGTGGGACTTGCTGGACGCAGTACTTTTGAGGATGACGGCGATTTCTCATCTCCCGGTGCCGGTGGCAACGTCCCTGCCGGCGAGGTGTTTATCTCCCCCCAGCTGGGGACATCCTGCGGTACAATAGTGTTTGACGGCAGTATCTCGGTCAAGTCCGGGGATATTGTGATACATCATCCGATCAAGGCGACAGTGGATAAAGGCTTTGTCACAAAGCTGAACACAGAAGAGTCCTCGGAGGCAGCTATCCTGGCCGAGACTATAGAGCAGGGGGCAAAGGCAAAGGATCCGGTTTATGCCAAGAATGCCCGGAATCTGGGAGAGATAGGCATAGGATTGAACCCGGCAGCAGAGATAACCGGCAATATGCTGGAGGATGAGAAGGCTTTCCACACCTGTCACATTGCCATAGGCCAGAACTACGACGAGGATGCCCCTGCCCTGATCCACCTGGACGGCCTTATCCGCAGGCCTACTATAGAGCTTTTCTTCGAGGATGGAAGTTCAGAAGTGATTTTGGATAACGGTAATATAGTAAATTAATTTTATAAAACTTTTTATGGCATTTTCCAAAAAATTGAGATATACTTAACATATGTATCCGATATATGATAATGAAAAAAATGATTTTTTAGCTAATCTCAAATCATTTGCAAAGACCCTTGGTCCTAAAATCGCAAAAAACGATGAATGGACAGTACGTGGTTTTATTGATATTTTTAAGAATATTCATACAATATCAGCAGATACAAAGATTGTCTCAAAAATCCTAGAGTTGCATTTGTTTCAACACTTCATGGCATTTGCAGATAATATAGGATATAATATAGAACTTGCAACTTATCAGAATTGGTATCCAGACTTATCTTTTATTTCCAAAAAGAATCCTGATATAAAGTTTGCAGTAGATCTTAAAACTACATATCGAGATGAACAGCACACAGGATTCTGTAATGGTTTTACACTTGGTTCACATGGAGAATACTTTATTGATAAAACCAGTTCAAAAAATATTCAGTATCCATATAGTAGCTATAGTGGTCATTTTTGTTTTGGAATCATCTATTCACGAGTTGAACTCGATAAATATGAAGAGATTAGAATTTATTCTGTAGAGGAAGTTGAATCGATTCCAGCGGTTATAAAAAACTTTATTTTCTTTGCTGAAGAAAAATGGAAGATAGCAAGTGATAAGGGCGGAAGCGGCAATACTGCAAATATTGGAAGCATACAGTATATAGATGATATTCTTAGTGGAAATGGTATTTTTGCAAAAGCCGGAGAAGCATTGTTCTATGATTATTGGGTTAATTATGGAAAGTTGCAGATACAAACTAAGGAAGGTTCTTATAAGAAACTATCCTCTTTTGCTGAATATTTGAAATATCGTGGTTTGCCAGAAACATTGAACAATCCAAAAAAATCTAAAAAGGGGGATATTCTTGATAGATAAAATCTATGTTCCCCCAATTAAGATTCAAGGGATTAAAACAAAACTTGTTCCACTTATAAAAAAAAGCGTTGTTTTAAGAGAAGATAATGTATGGATAGAGCCTTTCATGGGGTCAGGTGTGGTTGGTTTTAACATTCGCCACAATAAAGCTGTTTTTGCAGATATTAATCCCCATGTTGTAAATTTTTATAACAGCATAAAGGTCGGATCTGTTTCCTCAATTGTTGTTCGGGAGTTTCTTTCAGAACAAGGGGCTATCCTCTCACAGAAAGATGCTGACTATTATTATGAAGTAAGAGAACGTTTTAATAAGAATCACGACCCACTTGATTTTTTATTTTTGAATCGCTCATGTTTTAATGGAATGATTAGATTCAATAAGAATTATGACTTTAATGTTCCTTATGGTCATAAACCACAACGCTTTTCAAAAGCATATATTACAAAAATTGTAAACCAAGTAGCTTTTGTAGAATATTGCTTGCGTTCATATGATTGGACTTTTGTATGTCAATCTTTTGAGAAGACAATTCAAGAAGCCCCTGATGAATCGTTTATTTATTGTGATCCTCCATATATTGGCCGCCATGTTGATTATTATGATTCTTGGGATGAAGAATCTGAGCAAATACTATGTGAAAGTCTTAGAAAACGTAATGTTCCATTTATGCTTTCAACCTGGGATCACAATGAATTTAGATCTAATGTATATATTAATTCAATCTGGAAAGATTGTAAAAAACTTACACAAAATCATTTTTATCATATTGGTGCAAAAGAGGAAAACCGCAATCCTATGATTGAAGCTTTATTAATAAATTATAAACAACCAGAAGAAGTTAAATATGTTTCTGAAGAGGGACAGTTAGGATTGGTTTTTGCTTGACCTATTTCTTGAAGTGAACCTTAAGTACCTGGCGGTCGGAGACCTCGTCCACAGTAAAGGTGTACCGGCCCAGGGTCACTTTCTCTCCTGCATTTGGAATCCGTTCCAGCTTCTTTATGATAAGTCCGCCAATAGTCCGTATCCTGTCGTCCCAGGGCAGGGTTATTCCAAGAGTGTCTGCAACTGATGTGAGTGGTGCCTCGCCGTAGATGACAAATTCCTTGTTTGAGATTTTCTCTATCCGCTCTGTCTCGGAGAATGTGGCATTGTCGTCTAAATCTCCCAGCACGCTGCCAACAATATCATCCAAGGTCACAATCCCGGTAAGGCCGCCGTACTCATCCAGCACAACGGCAAAATGCATGTTCTCCTTCTTCATCTGACGGAACACATCGCTTATCTTCCGGGTCTCTGGCACATATAGAGGCTTCTCCTTTATCTCCTTGATCTTCCGAGTCAGGTTTCCCTTGCGGATCTCGCTTACAATCTTGGAAGAACGCACTATGCCTGTAATGTTCTCCTTGTCTCCTGAATAGATTGGATATCTGGCAAAAATGTGTTTATCAACCTCGTTGATCACATCCTTCATCTCCGATTCCTGATCCATGCTGACTAAGTCGGTGCGGTGGGTTATGATATTCTTGACTGTGCTGTGTCCCATGTTGAATACACCCCGTGTCATGCGGCGCTCGTAATCTTTTACCAGTCCCTGGTTGGCGGCAGTGCTTATAAGGCTGTAGATCATCTCCGGCGAAAGCTGGTCTTTGTCATGTTTTCCCACCAGCCTGGTTATGAAGGAGCTGCAGAAGTTGATTACAACAATGATAGGATAGAGGATAAAGGATAGGACTTTGAACACCGGTGCTATGAAAAGGGCGATAGGTTCGTTCCATGCAATTGCTACATTCTTGGGAGTCACCTCGCCGAAAATAAGGATAAAAAGGGTGAGTGTACCGGTGACAACTCCCAGAAAATCATCGCCCCATGTCTGTATGGTAAAGCTGGTCACAAAGGCAGAGAGGCTTATATTCACCAGGTTGTTGCAGATAAGGACTGTGGCAATGAAAATGTTGGGCTTGTTGTACAGCTCTTTAAGGAGTTTTCCCCTTCTGCCACCGTTTTCTGCCAGATTGTCCACCTGGAAAGATGAAAGAGATGTAAAGGCTGTCTCGCTGCCCGAAAAAAAGCCAGAGAGAAGTAAGAGGACTATTATTATAATTATGTCAACCATGCTTGATATACGGTATCAAAGAAAAAATTCTTTAGCAATACTCTTGTTAAACAGTAGAAAAAGAAGATAAACTGAATGGCAGGAGGCTATACATGACAGAGAAGAAAGTTCCTTTTACAAGAGAGCAGATTAAAGAGATTATCAAGAAATACCCTACACCGTTCCATATCTACGACGAGAAGGCTATCCGGGAGAATGCCCGCCGTTTCTACAAAGCCTTTTCCTGGGTGCCGGGCGGTTTCAAGGACTACTTTGCGGTAAAGGCGCTTCCCAATCCATATATTATGCAGATTCTGAAAGAAGAGGGGCTGGGTGCCGACTGTTCCTCCATGGCCGAGCTGGTGCTGTCGGAGAAAGTCGGACTTAAGGGAGAGGATATAATGTTCACCTCTAACGATACTCCTGCCTCTGAATATAAAAAGGCATATGAGCTGGGTGCTGTCATCAACCTGGACGATATTTCCCACATTCCATTCCTGGAAAAAAGTGCCGGAATTCCCGAGCTTATCTGTTTCCGTTACAACCCGGGTCCCCTTAAGGAAGGCAACGCCCTTATCGGAAAGCCGGAGGAGGCCAAGTACGGTCTTACCCGCGAGCAGCTTTTTGAAGGCTACAGGATGATGAAAGCCAAAGGCGCCAAGCGGTTCGGCCTCCACACCATGGTGGCATCCAACGAGCTTAATCCAGACTACTTTGTAGAGACTGCCCAGCTCCTGTTCGACTTGGTTGTGGCTATCTCCAAGGAGGTTGGAATAACCTTTGAGTTTGTGAACCTGGGAGGCGGTATCGGAATTCCGTACAAGCCTGAGCAGACAGCTGTTGACCTTGAATATGTGGGGGAGAAGATCCATCAGGCATACAAGGAGACAATTGAGAAGGCAGGACTTCCGCCGCTGAAGGTGGTTATGGAGTGCGGCCGCATGATTACAGGCCCTTATGGCTACCTGGTGACAACAGCTATCCATACCAAGGATACCTACAAGCACTACATAGGGCTTGATGCCTGCATGGCCAACTTGATGCGGCCTGCTCTGTATGGTGCATATCACCATATCACAGACATGGACAACCAGGACGGAAAGCCAGATTTCATCTATGATGTCACTGGCTCGCTGTGCGAGAACAACGACAAGTTTGCCATAGACCGGGCTCTGCCGGAGATTAAGGTGGGGGATATAATCGTTATCCACGATACTGGTGCCCACGGTTATGCCATGGGGTTCAACTACAATGGCAAACTGCGCTCTGCCGAGCTCCTCCTTAAGGAAGATGGAAGTGTCAAGCTGATACGCCGTGCCGAGACTCTGGACGACTACTTTGCAACCTTGGACCTGAATGGTCTGTCATCCTGAAATAAGTTCAGGATTACTTGTTAAGATTTACTTCGGGGGAACTATGAGAAAAATTCTGGTTTTAGCATTTGTATCCTGCCTTCTTGTCGGCTGTGGATCAACAAAAGGGGCTCAGAAGATTGAGCAGTATGACGATGGCGGAGCATCGGGAGTGACAATCGACAAGGTGAATTACCCTTATGTCGATGAAAATACATTCGGAAAAATGATTGCACCAGATGGGAATGTGGTGATCCAGAGAAAAAACACCTTGAAAGGTTCCATTGTTCCCTCCCATTATGTCATTTATAAGAAAACAAAGGACGAAGGATATTATCTGGATGGATATAATTCAACATGCGATGTCTATGGAAAAATTCCAATCGGTTCCGCCTACAGAGATAATTTTGAGAGCGGCGAATACTGTATCTTGATCACCACCCAGACATCTCCATACGATTATTTCAGCCCTATGTACTCAATGAATGCATCTGCAGTTGTCCTGTATGTAGGCGATGAATACAAGAATAATAAGCAGGAATATATCAACAAGAACAGTTTTAAGTTCAATGATGATGGAATCAAGTCAGAAGTTGTCTTCCTGGGCGATGACGAAATACTGGATATCCTTATTGACTTTGAGAAAGTCAACTGGTTTGTAATGCGGTTTGATCTGGTGACTTCGGTTCTGAAAAAATAACAGCTTTAATCCTTGTGGTATAGAACCCACTTAAGGAGAGTGTCATAATCCATCTCGCCGGATGCAACAGCCCTTCCTGCGCTGACAATCTCTTCGTTGGTACAGGAGAGCTTTATTCCATTCACCTCCAGCAGTGTCAGCATAGCCAGCATTCCCAGCCGCATATTACCGTCAAAGAAGGCGTGGTTGACAATCAGGGAATGACCTAATTTGGCAGCTTTTTCCTCTGTTGTAGGATAAAGTTCCTGACCATCCACAGTCTCGTATTTGCCCTCCAGGGCTCTGGCCAGAAGGTCCTCGTTTATCATTGCCATCGGACCGCCAGTCTCCGAGGCCAGGATGTGATGAAGTTTCTTTATCTTGTCAAATGAAAGCTCTATCATTTTGCCAGCTCCGTAAAGGCTGCCTTATGCCGCCCTAGAATCCGTGCAGCCACCACATCTATCTTCTCATCGTCCGAAAGCTCGAACAGCGGATGTCTCTCGATATCGCTGAGCAGATATCTGGGCTTGTTGTTCTTGAATATGATGACATGCCCAGCCTCATCCACCTTCCGGATAGCTTTTGAGAAGTTTCGGTTGATTTCTGAGACAGATAAAATATTAGCTGTATCTATAACCATAAAAAGCTCCTAAAACTTTATATCATATTTGCAGAAATAACTCAAGCTAAAATTTTAGCTATTTTTTTTATTTTTTGCTTGACTAATCTTGCTCAATGCATTATAACGTACAATAATTGTTACTAATTATTACAAGTTGTTATTATTTTGTTGTTTCTTGTTATCCTGTGGAAGGAAGGAGAGTTTATGATTAATAGAAGATTGTTGTGCTGTCTGAGCATTGTCCTGGCAGTTATTTTTGCATCTTGTACCAATGGCAGCTTTGATACAGCCGATGACAGCGGTGGCGGTAGTGGAACCAAGGTTATAGAGGAGCACAGCCATCACCCATATCTGTGGGATCTGCAGGATGACGGCTCATGGAAGTGTTCCCGCTGTCATGAATATATAGAAGGAACTACCGGTGCATATTGGGCAGAGCTTGATGCCAATGGACAGCCTAAGCTGATCTATACTATTAAATCTCCATATACCTATACAGGCGATAATGCAGAGGTCAAGAATATTATTATCCGCACCCAGGGGGCGACCTGAATCTGAATGCAGCCAACGACACTATCCTCCACTACGGTTATGCAGATACTATCAGCTTTGCTGGTGATATTTATAAAGGACGTGCTGCTATTGGCACAGAGCTTTCTGTCACCAAAGGAAATGTATGGCTTCACGATGACCTGGGAGTGGATGTGCCTCTGATTGTTGTTCCTGCAAATGCTACAGACCATGTAAGCATAGAGGTGGATCCATATATCTATGTTGAGCATATCGAGGTGGATTCCGATATCTCTACCGATATCTTTGTAGAAGGCTCTGTAGACAGGATCGATGTAATCAGTGGCGGTCATACAACTATTGAAGTTGAGGGAATGGTGGATATGATTGCAGGTGTGACTCTTGGCACTCATCCTGATAACGGAGCTGGCTTTGTGAATGACAACAATGGCATTGGTAAATATGGTGCTCCTGTCCTTGTTGAAGTTGATCCCAATGATCCGACTACATTGTCCCCTGGTTCAAAGTGCTGGAGAGTAAAAGATCAGCTGGAACTGCGGGCTGTTAGATATAATGTTAATCATGGAGTCAATGACTATGATGGTCACACTGTCATGCTTACTGACAACATCAACCTGTCCGGCCTTTGGAAGTCTATCGGTGCCTGGACAAGTGGAATGGACGGTAGTGTACCAAGCTTTGAAGGTGCGTTCAAGGGAACTTTTGATGGCAAAGGCTATAGCATCAACAACCTGCGTATATCATCTTCTACCCATGCATATCAGGCTCTGTTCGGTCACACTCAGGGTGCTGTAATCCAGAACTTGACTGTAAACGGTGCTGTAAGCGGCAAGCAGGGAGCTGCCGGTATAGTTGCCTATATGGACGGTGGAACTATGACCAATGTCACCAGCAACGTGGCTGTGTCGTCAGAAAGAATAGCTGGAGGACTTGTGGGCTGGGTAAATTCAAGCAGTGCAGTAACTTTCACTAACTGTATCAACGCTGGAATAATCACTGGCCGTTCTCCTTCCGGTAACCAGGGTGTAGGCGGCATAGTCGGTACTCTTAGTTCTTCTGCGGGTACTACCTTTACCAACTGTCAGAACGTTGGAATGGTGGATGACACAAATGGAACCCATGTGGGTGGTATTCTGGGACTTGTCAACAATTCTGGAACAGTGACATTCACAGGCTGTACAAACACTGCTACAGTATATGGTGGAAGAAACGGTGTTATGGCCAAGATCGGCGGAATCATGGGCTGTGTTACAGGTAATTGCGATATGACTATTACCAACTGCAGCAATACTGGTGCTATCTCAAGCAGTGCTATTGTCGGCGGTGTTCTTGGCTTCAGCCAGTCTACAGGTCTGCTGACAGTTTCAAACTGCAAGAGTAACGGTGCTATAATCTCCACAGACTCAGACTACTTTGCCGGAGGAGTGATTGGCACCATGCGCCGCGGAACAGTGGATGCCAACTGCGAAGGTGGTACTGCCACCATTACTGCGACATATGCAGGAAGACTTATCGGCCGTATCTGGGGTGGCGACTATGATACAGTACTTGATATCGGTACTGGACGGGTTGGAAGTGTAAATATGCGGACAGTAGGCTGTATCCGGGACTCATCAAGTGGACGGATTATCATCAACACCGGAATACTGTATGGAAAGCCGTTCTCTATAAAAGGAACCAACAAGATAAAGTTCAAATCTGGCACCAAGTGGACTTGGGACAGCAGTACTACTATCGATATGACAAGCGACACCACATATAGTGCACCTGAAGGTACATACAACTGGACAACACCGTAATGGAAATGAGGTACAGTAAAATGAAAAAGTCAACTTTAGTTACTTCAATGATAGTATTGATAACACTCTGCTGGGCTTCGCTCCTTCTTATGGCATGCCGCAAGGAGGGGATTGTAGCCGGCAGCGGCACAGACACTCAGACCACAACAGTAAAGGAGATGCAGGCTGTACCATTCGATGACACAGCACTGCGGCAGGAGATAGCTTCGCTTAAGGCGCAGAACGCAGCCCTTGCAAACGAGAAATCGGCGCGGGATTTTGATTATGCAGCATTGCAGTCGGAATATGACAAGCTTAAGCAGCAGAATGCAAACTTAGAGGAACAGAACAAGGCTCTGAGCCAGCAGAACAGCAATCTGGCAGAAGAGAACTCTAGACTTAAGAACGAGATTGCACAGCTTAACCAGGCTCAAGGTTCTACAGCGGTGGCTGCTGGCGGCGTGGTTGCATCAGAAGGTGGTGCTGGCTCAGGTGCATCTGAAGTGGCCGATGCTTCTGGTGCTTCCAAGGCTCCTGGAATGGGAGAGGCTGCCGAAGGTGCCGAGGGCGGTGTGGCTGAAAGTACTGACGGCACTGGCGGGGCTTTGGCTTCCGGAGAGGCTGCCGAAGGTGCTCAGGTGGCAGGAACTGCCGAAGCAGGCGAGGAAGTTGCTTCTGCAGACGGTAAGGCAAAGAAAGAGAAGAAGGATAAGGGAGAGCCGGGCCAGGTGCGGAATGTGCTGGGCTTCAAGGTCGGTCCAGATATGATTGATGTAGAGGGAACTCTGGCTGTAATGCCCCATGTGTTCCTTATTGCAAACATGGGCCTGGTGGAGACACCTGAGGACTTTGTAGAGGATAAGTTCCCTGGACACACCAGCAACCACAACATCTTCTCCGGCAAGTACAACTTCCTGTACGATGTTATGGGAGGTCTTGGTTTCAACTGGCAGTTCAACAAGCTGCCTGCGCAGCCTAACGTTTACCTGAGCTCTATGCTTGGTCCAGCTTGGTTCCTGTACAAGGAAGATGATGACTTTAAGTCCAAGATGTATCTGCTGTGGCGGACATCTGTAGGATTCGACCTGACAATTTACAAGGATCTGCTCTTTACAACAGATATCGGATTCGACTGGATGAAGGACTACGACTTTACCCCGCGGCTTGCGGTGGGACTGCTCTACAGATACAACAGGCAGTGGTCGATATTCGGCCGGAAATAAAAAAAAGGCACCTTGACGGTGCCTTTTTTTTATGGGTTCTCCACTCCTCAGTAGGTTACAGATGCATTGCAGCCAGTGAATATGCCGTAGCTGCCTGATACTGTCTCTGGGCTGAAGATGCTCAGATCAGCTGCCAGGAGAGTGGTGCAGTGTCTGAACATGCAGTCTATCTTTTCTACTTTGGCTGTATCCAGATTTTTCATATCTACAGATACAAGGGAGGTGCAGTTGTTGAACATCCGTGACATATTGGTGGTGCAGGATGTGTTCAGGTTTTTGCAGTCAATAGAAACTGCGTCTGTGCAATTTGAGAAGAAATATGCCAGGCTCTCTGGGTTCCATTTCTGGCAGGATGAGTCAAATGATGCCATTATGAAGCCGCAGTTCATCCAAGGAGTACCCTGGGAGTTGTAGCCGGTTGAGCTTACTTCATATACAGTTCCTTCGCCTGCATGGTCTTTGGTGTCATAGTAGAAAGTAAGACGTAAACCTGAGTATACAGCCTTTGCCTTTGGACCGTTGTCCTCTGCTGGAACTGTTGTCTTGGACTCTGAGGCCTGGATTGATGCCTGAGCCGATGTCTCGTAGTAGTCTGAGCCGCCTGCTGCATTGCATGAACAGAAGAGAGCTCCCATTGCCAGTGCCATAACCATCATAATTGCTGGAAGTCTTACTTTTTTCATTTTTATCTCCCTTTAGTAACGTTTCACCAACGTTTCCGTTTACATTACCAACATTACTATAGCGTTACTAATTTGTCAATAGAAACGCAGAAGAAATTTTACAAATTTTTGAAACTTTTTTATATCTCCTTGCAATATAAAGACTTGATAAAATGGGTAGAATTATAAATACCCCGATTAGGTACGCTCCTACAGACAGGCAAGGGGTATACGGACCAGTAAACGACTTTTTGCAAAAGTCATTCCGAATTTGGTTCGGAATCTGCCCCATATACCCATGCCTGTTGCTGTAGTCCGTAATATCGGGGCATTCATATTCTACCCACTATACTATGTCATCTATACTGCAAGGAGGTGCAAACAGCTTGTGCAAGTGTAAGGTTTCTTCTTTAAAGAGGCGGAGGGGCTATTTAGTTTAGTATTTTTGCAACATAATCGGGGTCTGCAGCAACGAGTTTCAGCAGGGCAAGAGCCGGTCCTTCTGGGTGGCGGCGTCCTTGTTCCCAGTTTCGCAGAGTACCTACTTTGACCCCTATCATCTTTGCAAAATCCACCTGTTTCTTTTTTGTATTTTCCCTTATTTCTTTTACATTCTCGGCAGAATATACAAATACTCTGGCTGGTTTCATCTCCCCTTTAGTTATTTTTATAGCCTGGTCCATGCTATCCATGAGTTCGTTGAACATCACATCACTCATATATTTCTTTTTCATTTTGAAGCTCCTTTGCTTTAATTCTAAGCTGTTTTATCTGGCTTTTCGAAAGATTGGTCGCCATTTTCTTTGAATAGCCTAGAAGCATAAATATTAGTCCAGCAGAAGATTTATAGTAGTAGATTATTCAAACACCACTACTTTTACCTTTGTCTTTGCCAAGACTCCAGCGGATTTTCCTGATACCGCCACCACCGACAATCAATGTACCTTTTTCTGGGTTCAGAATAAGCTCGGTCTGAAGAAGCCTATAATTATCATCATCCATCAGTTCCGTTATAAACTTCATGAAAATAGGTGTTTCAATAAACTTAATGTCATGATACTTCATTGGCGTACTAATGTCAATGTAATCTTTCTTTTTCATAACTTTAGCCTCCTATATCTGTAAATGAAAAAAATCTGTTTTGCTTCAATTTCTGCTCCACAAATTTCAAAAACTTTATAATTCTATACAAGCCCAGCAAATAGAGACCCCTGCTTGGTAAACAGCCAGAGCCTGTAACACCGCCAGGGGTGTCCTTGAGCTTGGCTTGTATTTTTACCGCTTGACTCTCTCTCTCTCTCTCTGTGATAGGAATTAATAAATATCAACAAGAGAGGAATAGAATGAAAAAATTATCTGTTTTGCTTTTAGCATCACTTCTTATTCTGACTTTTGCCGGATGCGGAAGCTCGGGCGGGAGCGATGACGAAAATACTGATGATGCCACATGGCCAGTAGAGTATTATATGTCAGTGGGCGGCTCTCCTGCACCGCTTATGAAGGCAGCACCTACAACAGGCACTTATAAGTATCTTTATTTCAACAAGAACAACACCTACGAGTCAGGCGACCTGAACAACGGCACTCTGACCAAGACAGGAGAAGGTACCTACTCAGGTGGCGACCCGCATAATAATGTTACTCTTAGCCTTACCGGCTCATGGGATAATGTTGATAATGCTTTGAGCGGCGAGAACGTGACCATCAGCTCCGGCTCTCTTACAATAAAAGGCAATACATTTGCCAAGGATGGAAGCAATACTACCCCTACTCCTACAGTTACATGGCCGGTGATTTATCGGGCTGAAAACCCGGAAGTCCCAGGATCATATTTTTACTTAGTTTTCAAAGAAGATGGGACATTCGCGGCAAGTGAAGGTACTGTCGAAAATGTTTTGGGAGGAGGAACTTATTCAGGTCTTGATCCACATACAGATGGCTTTATAAAAATGTCAGGCAATCTAGGGGAAACTCCAATTCTAGAAGCGAATTATGAAATTGTTGATGGAGTTTTAACTTGCCTTACAAATTGGGAACGTCAGTAATTCCGTTATGATGTTATGAAAAGCCCCGGCAGAAGACACCTTTGCCGGGGTTTCTATTTATTTCTGTGTTTTGCTTTCAGAAAGAAAGCTCTAAGGAATCAACTTCATCTACACTTGTACCCTGAAAGGTGATGACTGTCCGGGTGTTAATGACTTCTCCAGAAAAGATATGAGCCTTGTCGTCATATTCAACTGTGCCGATGAAACCTTTATAATTAAGCATTTTTTACTCCTGCATTATCTATATCATGTCACAAACTTTAGTACTGTTGTCAAGCTTTTTTACCCCTCGTACTCAGTTGCGAGTGTGCTGAAATATACGGTTTTGCATCCTCCGGGCAAGTGGAATAAGGTAGACAGGAGCACAGAAAAAGAGCACTGAGGTATTACGGACCGCAGGTATAAGCACGGCAATCTGAAAAGAAAAACAGATTGCCTGTGCTTGTCTGCGGGAGCGTACCAACCGAAGTACTCTTTTATCTGTGTCTTATTGCTGGGTTGTATTGTTTATCTCTTGCCCGGTGTAGCATATTTTTGTATATTCTCTGTATAGGAGTTACATATGGCTACACATCAGTTTCAGACAGAAGTGTCACAGCTTCTGCATCTTATTATCCATTCATTGTATTCAAATAAGGAGATTTTCTTAAGGGAGCTTATCTCCAATGCGTCAGATGCACTGGACAAGCTTAAATACCTTTCCCTTACCGACGACAAGTATAAGAATCTGGATCAGGAGTTCCGCATCGATGTCAAGTTTGACGAGGATAAGCACACCCTGACTATTGCCGACACAGGTATCGGTATGAACGACAAGGATCTGGAGCAGAATCTGGGTACTATTGCCAAGTCTGGCACCAAGAGCTTCCTGGCCGGTCTTTCCGGCGATGCCAAGAAGGATTCAAACCTTATCGGACAGTTCGGCGTAGGTTTCTATTCCGCCTTCATGGTTGCAGATAAGATAGAAGTTCTCTCTAAGAAGCCGGGAGAGGACAAGGCATGGCTATGGTCCAGCGATGGCAAAGGAGAGTTCGATATCTCCGAGGCAAAGAAAGAAAAATATGGAACAGAGGTCAAGCTCTACCTGAACGACGAGGGCAAGGAGTACACCAGCCGCTGGCAGATTGAGCTTCTGATCAAGAAGTATTCAGACCATATCTCATTCCCTATCTATCTTGAGTACGACACTATCAAATTTGAAGGAGAGGGAGATAATAAAAAAGAGGTCAAAGAGCATAAGATTGACAAGATCAACTCCGGCTCTGCACTGTGGAAACGGCCTAAATCGGAGCTTACTGAAAAAGACTACAACGAATTCTATAAGACTATTTCCCACGACACCGAGGATCCTCTCTACTATATCCATACAAAGGCAGAGGGAACCCTGGAGTATACCACTCTGTTCTATATTCCTCAGCATGCCCCCTTTGATATGCTCCATGCAGACTACAAGCCAGGTGTGAAACTCTATGTTTCGCGGGTATTTATCACTGATGATGACAAAGAGCTTATGCCAGATTACCTCAGGTTCCTCCGTGGAGTCATCGATTCCGAGGATCTGCCGCTGAATGTAAGCCGGGAGATTCTGCAGCAGAACAAAATCATGTCTGCAATCAGGAGCGCATCTGTAAAGAAAGTTCTTTCCGAGCTCAAGGCTCTGTCTGAGAGCAACAAGGAGAAATATACCCAGTTTATAGAGCAGTACAACCGGCTGCTTAAAGAAGGCCTTTATTCCGACTGGGCAAACCGGGAGACTCTGACAGACCTTATCAGATTCAAGTCCACTGCTGTTGATGGCTACACCAGCTTCAAGGAGTACACCGAGCGGATGAAAGAGGGGCAGAAGGCTATCTACTTCATCACTGGAGGCAAGGAGTCAGCCCTTAAGAATTCACCTCTTATCGAGGCATACAAGGCCAAAGGCTACGAGGTCCTGATAATGGACGACAATATCGACGAGATTGTAATTCCGAGCCTGGGCAAGTACAAGGACTTTGAGCTTAAGTCTGTGAACCGCAAGGGAGCTGCCGACGACATCAAGGATAAAGAGGACGAGAAGAAGGCCGAGGCTGTAAAGCCGCTTCTGGATAAAATTAAGGAAGTACTGGGTGACAAGGTCAAAAGTGTAATTGCATCCAGCCGCTTGAGCGATTCTCCATCCTGTATTGTTGCAGACGAGAACGACCCCACTATGCAGATGCAGGCTCTCCTTAAGTCTATTGGACAGGGGGACACCGAGTATGCACCAGTGCTTGAGATAAACCCAAGCCATCCGATTGTGCAGAAGCTGGCAACAGTAGAAGACAAGCAGGTGATAGAGGATATCAGCTTTGTACTTCTGGAACAGGCACGGCTGGCAGAAGGTGCACCGCTGGCCGACACCGCAGGCTTTATAAAGCGGCTTAACAGGCTTACCGAGAAAGCCCTGTGACAGAACCTGCTGCTCAGTAGCTGAAACCGGCCCCCGCCGAAGTGCGGAAGAGGCCGGTTTTTACATTATAGGCAGTGAATATATCCACAGCAGGGAATGCAAACTTCTTTAAATAGAACTTAAAGCCTGCCACCGGCCCGTGGCCGGTTATGTCGTCCGACATAATGGTGTCGGCCCAGATGGCCTGATACTGTGCGTAGATGGATGGTATCCCGAACCTGGTCTGGGCAATTCCCCACTCAAGCCCTACGCCGCCACCCGCCATTGCCGAGGAACGGCAGGCGTTGTTCAGCAGCACCACCATGACCGCACTCTGGTTTCTGGCAGACACCACAGGCACATCTGGAGAATAGAACAGGCCACCCTGGGCTATGAGCCTGAGTCGTTGTACCAGGTGCTGCTGATACCCGGCTCTGACTGCTATGGAACTGTAGCTTTCGTGCCACAGTGATGTGTTGTAGGTGGCACTGACCGAAAGGTAGGTCTCGTTCAAAAATGTGCCGTCCCAGCTTGTGGTGCTGGCAGTCAAAGCCAGGGTGGCGGGGATTATCAGCTGGGAGTGGGGTGCATCATCCTGCACATTGCACAGGTTGACTCCAGAGCTGACCGATGCCCTTAGCCAGGGTGCCAGACGCCTGTTTATACCGAAGGAGGCTCCGAATACTGTGTTTTCATAAGAAAGGAGCAGGTCCCCTTCGTCATTCCGAATCTTGGTATCTGATTTTCCGCCGTTTGCCGATATGTTCCAGCCGAATGGCGAATGATTTTTCTGAATATGGTTGTAAGAACCCAGAACCCGCCAGCTGTCTGCAGAGACAAACCCTCCTATGGTAGCCTGGTCCATTATCCCAAAGGCGTTGCTGTCCAGCACCACCAGACCACCGCCCCAGCTGTCAGATGCCGCATATGCAAAAGGGATAGGAAGCAATGAGAATTTTTCCTCTACAGTGACAATCAGGGTGGAGCCTGAGACCTGGGCGTCGATATGACTGAACAGCTGGGTCTTCTGCAGCTCCGATTCCAGCTGTTTCTTGTCAAA
>Ga0079305_1000526_pt1 | contig 79115 bp, 66 predicted proteins | sample LMS_cellobiose_e_FD_79183 | JGI IMG/M metagenome (GOLD analysis project Ga0079305, IMG submission 79183) | Rumen-fistulated moose microbial communities from Alaska, USA - LMS_cellobiose_enrichment | ecosystem: Host-associated > Mammals > Digestive system > Stomach > Rumen fluid ...
AAGAAATCAACGCTCTCGATTCATTTGTTCTCGGTACTTGTTGTACTTGTTCTTTCCAGTCTTGTCAATGATCTTTTGTAAGAAAATCCCGCTCGTTGTCCAAGCGGGATTGCAAAGGTACACTTTATTTTTGAACCTGCAAATTTTTTTTCTAAAATTTTTAAATAAGTTTTTAAAAATCTTTTAAAAAATATTTCTACATCATTCCAGGGTTCATTGCAGGGGAAGCCGGTTCCGGTTCGGGGATGTCGACGATACCGCATTCGGTCGTCAGGAACATGCCGGCGACGGAAGCCGCATTCTCGAGGGCGACGCGGGCGACCTTGGTCGGGTCGATGACGCCGGCCTCGTACATCTTGACGTATTCGCCGGTGCGGGCGTTGTAGCCGAAGTCATCCTTGCCTTCCTTGATCTTCTGGACGATGACGCTGCCGTCGACGCCGGCGTTGAGGGCGATCTGGCGGAGCGGCTCCTCGATGGCGCGGGCCACGATGTGGATACCGGTCGTCTCGTCTTCGTTCTCGCCCTTGAGGCCTTCGAGGGCCGCAGCGGCGCGGATGTAGGCGACACCGCCACCCGGCAGGTAGCCTTCCTCAACCGCAGCGCGGGTCGCGTTCAGCGCATCCTCGACGCGGTCCTTCTTCTCCTTCATCTCGACCTCGGTCGTCGCGCCGACATAGATGACGGCGACGCCGCCGGCGAGCTTGCCCAGGCGCTCCTGGTACTTCTCACGGTCGTAGTCGGAGGTAGAGGCTTCCATCTGGGAACGGATGAGGGCGGTACGCTCGGCGATTTCGGCATCGTTGCCGGCGCCGCCGACGATCGTCGTGGTCTCCTTGTTGATGGTGACTTTCTCAGCGTGGCCGAGCATGTCGGGGGTCGCGCTCTCGAGGGTGATGCCGCGCTCCTCGGAGATCACGGTCGCGCCGGTCAGGATCGCGATGTCCTGCAGCATTTCCTTGCGGCGGTCGCCGAAGCCGGGGGCCTTGATGGCGGCAATCTTCAGGGTGCCGCGGAGCTTGTTCATGATCAGGGTCGTCAGGGCCTCGCCGTCGACGTCGTCAGCGATGATGAGCAGGGAACGGCCTTCCCTTGCGACGGGCTCCAGGATCGGGAGCAGGTCGTTCATCATGGAGATCTTCTTGTCGGTCAGGAGGATTTCCGGGTTCTCGAGGATGGTCTCCATCTTCTCGCCGTTGGTCATGAAGTACGGGGAGATGTAGCCGCGGTCGAACTGCATGCCTTCGACGACCTTGACGGCGGTCTCGGTGCCCTTGGCTTCCTCGACGGTGATGACGCCGTCGGTGTGGACCTTGGCCATCGCGTCAGCGATGAGCTTGCCGATGTAAGTATCGTTGTTGGCGGAGACGGAGCCGACCTGTTCGATCTTCGAGTAGTCGTCACCGACGGACTGGCTCTGGGCCTGGAGGTCCTTGACGATGGCGGCGACGGCCTTGTCGATGCCGCGCTTGAGGTCCATCGGGTTGGCGCCGGCGGTCACGTTCTTCAGGCCGACGTTGATGATGGCCTGGGCAAGGACGGTCGCGGTCGTGGTACCGTCACCGGCGAGCTCGTTGGTCTTGGAAGCGACTTCCTTGACCATCTGGGCGCCCATGTTGGCGAAACGGTCCTCGAGGGAAACTTCCTTCGCGACGGTCACGCCGTCCTTGGTCACCTGCGGGGCGCCGTATTTCTTGTCGATCACGACATTGCGGCCTTTCGGGCCGAGGGTCACCTTGACAGCATTGGCGAGCGCGTCAGCGCCGTCCTTCATCTTGCTGCGTACGTCTACGTTGAATTTGATATCTTTTGCCATAGTGCTTGCTCCTTATATTAATTGTTGAGAACCGCGAGGATGTCGGACTGCTTCACGATCAGAAGGGTCCTGTCTTCGACTGCCACTTCGGTACCGGCATACTTGCCGTAGAGGACGACGTCGCCCACTTTCACTTCCATGGGCTCGTCCTTCTTGCCGGGGCCGGCTGCGATAACGGTTCCCTGCTGGGGTTTCTCCTTGGCGGAATCAGGAATGTAAAGACCTGACGCTGTTTTCGTCTCGGCCTGCTTGGGCTCGATGACGACTCTGTCTGCTAATGGTTTGATCATAATATTAATAGTTTTAGTATCTATCCTTTGTCGATGGACGGCTTTTGGTTTGGACAACGTTTGTGCCAGTCGGCCGTTTCTGCCAAATTGTCATATCCGTCCAGCGGGCGGAAATGCCAAAGGATGACACCGAGGGCGACGGAGACGTTCAGGGAGTGTTTCGTGCCGTACTGGGGGATTTCGAGGGAGAAGTCGGCGGCGTCCACGACCGCCTGGGAGACGCCGTCGACTTCGTTGCCGAAGACGAGGGCGTAGCGGGCGGCGGGATCGCGCCGGAAGGCGTCGAGCTTCACGGAGGCGGTCGTCTGCTCGACGGCGACGACCGTGTAGCCTTCGGCACGGAGGCGGGTCACGGCAGACAGGCTGTCAGGGCAGTGCTCCCAGCGGACGCTGTCCTCCGCGCCGAGGGCGGATTTGTGGATCTCGGCGGAAGGGGGGAAGGCGGTGATGCCGCAGAGGATGAGCCTGTCGGCATGGAAGGCGTCGGCGGTGCGGAAGGCGGAGCCGACATTGTGGGCGCTGCGGATGTTGTCGAGGACGACGACGATGCCGCTTTCGGGGCTGCTGCGGTACTCCTCCGGGCTGAGGCGCCCGAGTTCGATGCTGAGCAATTTCCTGTCCTTCATAAATACGATTTAAGGGGAGGCAAAGTTACGAAAAAAGCATTTTTCCTGCTATCTTTGTAAGACCAGATTACAAGAACGATGAAACAGGATATCCAAGTATTCGACCTTATCCGGAAAGAGGAAGAGAGACAGTCTTCCGGCCTTGAGCTGATTGCCTCCGAGAACTATGTCAGCAAGTACGTCATGGAAGCGATGGGCTCCGTCTGCACGAACAAATATGCGGAGGGATACCCCGGGAAGCGGTATTACGGCGGCTGCGAGGTGGTTGACAGGATCGAGCAGATCGCAATCGACCGGATCTGCCAGATCTACGGCGCGGAGTATGCCAATGTCCAGCCGCATTCCGGCGCGCAGGCGAACATGGCCGTGACCATGGCCTGCCTGAAGCCGGGCGACACCTTCATGGGCCTCGACCTTTCCCAGGGCGGCCACCTGACCCACGGCTCCCCCGTCAACGCTTCCGGTATCCTGTACCACGCCGTCGCCTACGGGCTGAACCCGGAAACCGGCTATGTCGATTACGACGAGATGGAGCGCAAGGCGCTGGAATGCAAGCCGAAGCTCATCATCGGCGGCGCCTCCGCGTACTCCCGCGAGTGGGATTACGAGCGGATGCGCGCGATCGCCGACAAGGTCGGCGCGATCCTCTGGATCGACATGGCCCATACCGCGGGCCTGATTGCCGCCGGACTGCTCAAGAACCCGGTCCAGTACGCCCACATCGTCACCTCCACGACCCACAAGACCCTCCGCGGTCCGCGCGGCGGCATCATCCTGATGGGCAAGGACTTCGACAACCCGTGGGGTATCACGACCCCGAAGGGCGTCCTCAAGAAGATGAGCCAGATCCTCGACTCCTCCGTCTTCCCCGGCATCCAGGGCGGACCGCTGGAGCACGTAATCGCCGCGAAGGCGGTCGCCTTCTACGAGGCGATGCAGCCGGAGTACGTCGCGTACCAGAAGCAGGTCATGGCGAATGCGCAGGCGATGTGCAAGTGCTTCCTCGAGAAAGGCTACAAGGTCGTCTCCGGCGGCACGGACAACCACCTGATGCTGGTCGACCTGCGGACGAAGTACCCGGAGGTGACCGGACGCATCGCAGAGAAGGAACTGGTCAAGGCCGACATCACCCTGAACAAGAACATGGTCCCGTTCGACAGCCGTTCGCCGTTCCAGACCTCCGGCTTCCGCGTCGGTACGCCGGCGGTGACTTCGCGCGGGTTCGTGGAGAAGGACATGGCCGACATCGTCGAGCTGATCGACCGCGTGCTGGCGTCGGCGTCGAAGTGTGCGGATGCGCTGTCGCTGAAAGCCGGAGAGGAACCGACCCCCGCCCAGGCCGAGGCGCTCGCCGCCCACAAGACGGTCCTCGAAGAGGTCGCCCGCCGCGTCCACACCATGACCGCCGGTTATCCCCTGAATAAATATTAGTATTCAGAATCTGTCTGCAGAAAGAACTGTTTTCCTGAGATCGTCGAAAAAACGCCGCCTCAGAAAAACAGTTCTTTCTGCAATACACGTCTCAGAATAGCAGAAAAGACTATTTTTCTGAGTAGCCCTTTTTTGGGATATCTCAGGAAAATAGTCTTTTCTGTAAAAAAGCGGTGCTGAAAAAAGCGTGCGCGGCGTTTGGAAGAAATCCAAAAAACGTGTGGGCGCAGACGGATTCGAACCGCCGACCCTCTGCTTGTAAGGCAGATGCTCTGAACCAACTGAGCTATGCGCCCTTGCGGGAGTGCAAAGGTAACAACTATTTTTTTTATTCCAAATCCTTCGCCGCGCGAAGGACATCGGCGACGAGGAAGGCGCTGCCGCCCATGTAGACCAGGCTCCGGGGCGTCGCCGCGGCCAGCGCGGCCTTGACCGCGTCCGCAACCGGCTCCACCGCCTGCGCCGATACGCCCGGCCTGTCCGGGTATCTGCCGAACCGCGCAAGGATATCGGCCGCCGGTAGCGCACGCGGGGTCGAGGGGGTCGTAAAGATGTAGCGGACCTCGAAGCGGTCGGCGGGGTCGAGGCCCGGGAAGAGCGGGAGGATGTCGTCCAGGGCCTTGTCGGCCATGATGCCGTAGAGGATGATGAGGCGGTCATAGGCGCCGGAGGCCATCATCGCGCGGAGCTGCGCGAAGTTCAGGCGCAGCGCCGGCGGGTTGTGGCCGATGTCGGCGATGACCTCCGGGGCGGTGCGGAGGCGCTCCCAGCGGCCGCGCAGGCCCGTCAGGGCCGCGGCGTGGCGAAGTGCGTCGGGCTGCGGCGGAACGCCGAGCAGCCGGAGCGCCGAGAGCGCCGTCGCGAGGTTGCGCGCCTGGTACGCGCCCCGCAGGTCCAGCTCCATAGCAGCCGCAGGGGCGGCGAGATTCCTTCGCTCGCTACGCTCACTCGGAATGACAAAGGAGGGCGCGGAGACGAAGTGGAGGGGGCAGGCGACGGCGGAGGCGCGGGCGATGAAGACGGGGGCGGTCTCGGCGTCGCATTCGCCGACGAGCGCCGGAACGCCGGGCTTGAAGATGCCGGCCTTTTCGGCGGCGATGGCGGCGCGGGTGTCGCCGAGGAGGGCGCAGTGGTCGAGGCCGATGGAGGTCACGACGGAGAGCGCCGGAGTAAGGATGTTCGTCGAATCGAGGCGCCCGCCGAGGCCGACTTCGACGACGGCGATGTCCACCTCCTGCTCCGCGAACCAGCGGAAAGCCAGCGCCGTGGTAATTTCGAAGAAGGTCAGGCCGAGGCCGTCGATGTCAGCCTCCCAGCGCTGCAGGAACGCGTAGACCGCCTCGCGGGGAATCAGCGCCGCCGGTTCCCCCGGAGCGCCGAGGATCTTGATGCGCTCGCGGAAGTCCAGCAGGTGCGGGGAGGTGTAGAGGCCGACGCGCAGGGTAGGAGATTCCTCGACTCGCTGCGCTCGCTCGGAATGACAGAGGCAACCGGCATCAGCGGCGCGAGTGAGGCAACCGGCATCAGCGGCGCGAGTGAGGCAACCGGCATCAGCGGCGCGAGTGGCGGCGAGGGAGGCGGCGAGGAGGGAGGAAACGGAGCCTTTGCCGTTGGTTCCGGCGACGAGGATGGAGCGGAAGGCGGCGGAGGGGCGCCCGAGGAGCGCGTCGAAGGCGCGCATCCGCGCGAGCCCGGGCTTGTAGGCGTCGCCCGCAAAGCCGGCGTCCTGCACGGAACGGTGGCGGCTGACGATGCTGTCCAGCAGCTGGTTGTACTGCTCCTCGGAGTATGTTTCCTTTCCTGTCATAGAATTCCGGCCGGCGGTTTTGATTGATGTCCAAAAATAGTTATTTTTACGATATGTTAGAAAAGGCTGAAGCGCTCCACGGGGAGTATGTGATCGACGGGGTTCGGGAAGAGCTCTCGCCGGCGCGGATGCTGAACTCGCTCTGCAGCGCGCCGCAGGCAGCGGAATTCGCCGCCGACCCGATCATCGACGAGACGCCGGAGCCCGCGGCCGCGCGCCTGCTCGAGTTCGACGACGCCCAGATCGGGACCTACCTCGCGAAAGTGATGGCGCTCGGCCCGCGCAGCCACGCCTTCCCGATGGCCTTCTCCGCCCCCTACACGCGTCTGCTGATCGCTCAGGCCCTGATCGACACCCTCTGGAAGCGCGGCCACTTCCGCCTCGGCGACCTCGCCCTCAGCATGGAGTGGAAATGGAACTCCGACGCCCTCGGCAACATGGCCGCCTTCTACCGCTCCGCCCAGAGCGCCGCGGACTACATCGACTCGCTGGGCCTCCGCCTCTCCCACTACAGCTACCAGCCCTCCAAAACCAGCCACATCGAAATCAGCACGCCCCTCTTCCGCAGCCTCGGCGAAGACGACGACCCCCTCGAGAAGCTCCCCTTCCATTCCGGCAACCCCTGGCTCAGCGGCTCCCGGGAGCAGCCCAATACCCTGGTCCACGACCCGAAGAGCTGGATCATCTACATCCCCTTCGAGAGCTGCGACTACCGCCTCGGCGGCTCCGCGCTCGCCCAGACCCTCGATTTTGCCGGCGGTACCGCCCCCGAAATCGGCGACGCCGACTACTTCCTCGACTGCTATGAGGTAATCCGCGAGCTCGTCGAAGACGGCATCCTCCTCGCCGGCGAGACCGTCGGCGCCGGCGGCCTGATGGCAGCCCTCCGGAAGATGTGCGGCTTCCGCACCGGCGCGGAAATCGACCTCGGCGACCTTATGCGCGCCACCGGCGAAAAAGGCCGCACCCGCCTCCTGTTCTCCGAAGTCCCCGGCGCACTCATCCAGCTGCGCGACAGCGATTACGACTACCTCGACGCGGAGCTCCTCCTCCAGGACGTGAGCTACTACCCGCTGGGCCACGTCCGCCCCGGCGGCGGCATCGACGTCCTCAGCTCCGAAAAGAACGGCCTCCAGACCATCCTGGAATCCCTCATCCAAAAATCCTCCGAAGGAGAAGACTAGCTAAGCCTATGGCACACAAGATCTTCGTACTTGACACCAACGTCATCCTCCACGACTACAAGTCCATCCGCAAGTTTCAGGACAACGACCTCGTGATCCCGATCGCCGTGATGGAAGAACTCGACAAGTTCAAGAAAGGCAACGACGCCCTGAGCTACAACGCCCGCGGATTCATGCGCGACATCGACCGCATCTCGAACGGCAAGCTCTTCGACAAAGGCGGCCTCCCGCTCGGTCCGGGCCTCGGCACGATCAAGATCGAGCCGAACCATCCCTTCCCCGAGCCGATGCGCGACCTCTTCATCGACGACATCCAGGACCACCGCATCCTCGCGACCGCGATCTGGGTCCGCGACAACAACCCCGGCACCTTCGTCGCCCTCGTCTCGAAGGACATCAACCTCCGGATGAAATCGAAAGCCGCCGGAATGGAGGTCCAGGACTACCTGACCGACAAAATCCAGGACGAGAAGATCGAAGGCGCCCAGAAAGAGGTGCAGGACCTCGTCGGGAAGCCCGACGCCCTCCAGAAGCTCGCCTACGGTCCCGACGGCGGCGTCCCCTGGAAGCAGGTCAGCGCGAAGAGGCCCGCCCCGAACCAGCTCTACAAGCTCCGTTGGGAAAAGAAAGGCGACGAAGTCGTCTGCGCCCGCTACGATGCCGACCAGGACCGCGTCGTCCTCGTCCGCAGCCGCGAGGCCTACGGCATCAAGCCCCGCAACGTCGAGCAGCGCTTCGCCCTCGACGCCTGCCTGAACCCCGACATCCCCCTGGTCTCCCTGACCGGCGGCGCCGGCACCGGCAAGACCCTCCTCGCCCTCGCCTCCGCCCTGGAGCAGGAGCGCGACTATGACCAGATCATCCTCTCCCGCCCGGCGATCACCCTCGGCAACCAGGACATCGGTTTCCTCCCCGGCGACCAGAAGAGCAAGATGGCCCCGTACCTCCAGCCTCTGATGGACAATCTCAACGTCATCAAGAGCCAGTTCTCCCCCTCCGCGAAGCAGGCGCTCAAGATCGAGGCCATGCTCAAGGAGGAGAAGCTCCTCATCAGCCCCCTCGCCTACATCCGCGGCCGCAGCCTCGGCCGGGTCTATTTCATCATCGACGAGGCCCAGAACCTGACCCCCCACGAGATCAAGACCATCATCACCCGCGCCGGCGAAGGCACGAAGATGGTCTTCACGGGCGACATCTTCCAGATCGACCAGCCCTACCTCGACCAGTGGTCCAACGGCCTCACGCACCTCGGCGAGAAGATGGCCGGCCAGAAGCTGTTCCAGCACGTTTTCCTCCGCAAAGGTGAACGCTCCGACCTCTCCGAAATCGCCGCCAAACTCCTTTAACTATCTGTCATTCCGAGCGAAGCGAAGGAATCTATACGCAGAAAGAACTGTTTTCCTGAGATATCCCAAAAAAGGGCTACTCAGAAAAACAGTTCTTTCTGCTATCGGGAAAAGCTTGTCAGGCGATTTAGGATGGCCGAAGGACTATTGTCCTTCGGCGAAGCTAACTAGCTGCTCTGCTCAATGGCGGCCTGGGCAGCGGCGAGGCGGGCGATCGGGACGCGGAACGGGGAGCAGCTGACGTAATCGAGACCGATCTTGTTGAAGAACGAGATCGAATCCGGATCACCGCCGTGCTCGCCGCAGATACCGCACTTCAGGTCCGGCTTGTTGGAGCGGCCGGAAAGGACAGCGTACTCCACGAGCTTACCGACACCCTTGGTGTCGATCGTCTGGAACGGGTCGTTGTCCAGGATCTTGTTGCCGAGATAATCCCCCATGAAGGTACCGATATCGTCACGGGAGAAGCCGTAGGTCATCTGCGTCAGGTCGTTCGTACCGAAGCTGAAGAACTCGGCGGTGCGGGCCATCCGGTCGGCCGTCAGGGCCGCGCGCGGAATCTCGATCATCGTACCGAAGACATACTTCAAGTTCATCTGGAAGCGGGCCTCCACCTCAAGCTTGATCTTGTCGCAGATCGCCTTCTGGAAGCTCAGCTCACGGCCGGAAATCGTAACCGGGATCATGATCTCCGGGTTCGGATGGTAACCGGCGTTGATCAGCTCGGCCGTCGCCGTGAAGATGGCGCGGTACTGCGTCTCGGCGATGAGCGGGAAGGAAACGTGGAGACGGACGCCGCGGTGACCCATCATCGGGTTGACCTCGTGGAGGTGCTTGCCGCGCTTGTCGACCTCGGCGACGCTGATGCCGAGATCCTTCGCGAGCTCGCGCTTCTTCTCGATGCTCGTCGGAACGAACTCGTGGAGCGGCGGGTCGAGGAGGCGGAAGACCACCGGCTTGCCGTCCATGATCATCATCGTGCTCTTCACGGCCGCCTTGATGAACGGCTCAAGCTCCTGCAGCGCGTTCTTGCGTTCCTCGTCGTTGTTGCTGAGGATCATCTTGCGCAGCTTCGCGAGCGGGAGATCGGAATTCTTGCCATAGAACATATGCTCGATGCGGAAGAGGCCGATACCCTCGGCGCCGAACTTCAGGGCGCGGGCGGCATCCTCCGGCGTGTCGGCGTTCGTACGGACGCCGAGCCTGCGGTACTTGTCGACGAGGGCCATGAACTTGATGAAGAGCGGATTCTCCGAAGTATCCATCATGTCCAGCTGGCTGCCGTAGACGAAGCCCTTCGAACCGTTCAGGGAAAGCCAGTCGCCCTCCTTGAACTTCATCTCGCCGAAGCTGACGCACTTGTGGGCGAGGTCGATCTTCATCGACTCGCAGCCGACGATGCAGCACTTGCCCCAGCCGCGGGCCACGAGCGCCGCGTGGGAGGTCATACCGCCGCGGGTCGTCAGGATACCCGCCGCAACGCGCATACCCTCGATATCCTCCGGGGAAGTCTCCTCGCGCACGAGGATGACCTTCTTGCCCATCGCAAACTGCTTCATCGCTTCCTCGATCGTAAAGGCGATCTGGCCGACGGCGCCGCCCGGGGAAGCCGGGAGACCCTTCGCGATCACGGTCGCCTTCTTCTCGGAGGACGGGGCCAGGATCGGGTGGAGCACTTCGTCGAGCTGGGACGGGCTGACGCGCATCACGGCCGTCTTCTCGTCGATCATCCCTTCGTCGAGCATATCCATCGCCATCCGCAGCGCGGCGAGGCCGGTACGCTTGCCGATACGGCACTGGAGCATGTAGATCTTGCCGTCCTGGATGGTGAATTCGATGTCCTGCATATCCTTGAAGTGGTTTTCAAGGAGGATGCGGATATCGTCGAGTTCCTTGTAGGCTTCGGGCATCGCCTTCTCGAGGGAGACAAGGTGCTTGTTGTGGTCGGTCTTGGTCGCCTCGTTCAGCGGGCTGGGGGTACGGATACCCGCAACGACGTCCTCACCCTGGGCGTTGATCAGCCACTCGCCATAGAACTTGTTGTCGCCGGTAGCCGGGTTGCGGGAGAACGCGACGCCGGTCGCGGAAGTATCGCCCATGTTGCCGAAGACCATGGACTGGACGTTCACGGCCGTGCCCCAGTCATCCGGAATCTTCTCGATACGGCGGTAGGCGATCGCGCGCTTGCCGTTCCAGGACTTGAAGACGCCGCCGATGGAGCCCCAGAGCTGGGTTTTGGCGGTATCCGGGAACGCGACGCCGAGGACTTCCTTGACCTTCTTCTTGAACTGCTCGCAGAGGTCCTTCAGCTCGTCCGCGGTAATCTCGGTGTCGGAGGTATAGCCCTTCGCTTCCTTCAGGTCGGACATCATCCGGTCCAGCTGCTGGCGGATGCCCTGGCCGTCTTCCGGCTCGATGCCCTCGGCCTTCTCCATCACGACGTCGGAATACATCATGATGAGGCGGCGGTAGGCGTCATACACGAAACGCGGATTGCCGGTCTTCTCGATGAGGCCCGGAATCGTCTCGGAGCAGAGGCCGATGTTGAGGATGGTATCCATCATACCCGGCATCGAACTGCGCGCACCGCTGCGGCAGCTGACGAGGAGCGGATCCTTCTTGTCGCCGAACTTCTTGCCCATCAGCTCTTCCGTAGCTTCCAGCGCCGCGGCGACCTCGCCCTTGAGCTCTTCCGTATAGCCGCCGCCCAGTGCATAGTACTCGGCGCAGCATTCCGTCGTAATCGTGAATCCTGCAGGGACCGGAAGGCCCAGTCTGCTCATCTCAGCCAGGTTGGCTCCCTTTCCACCCAGGAGCTCCCGCATGGTACCGTCGCCTTCGGCGGTCTTCCCTCCGAAGCGATAGACTCTCTTTTTCTGTTCAAACATAGTTGTATGGTAAATTTAAATCGTTTTTCAGCATATTATCACGAACTGCAAATATATACGATTTTTACGAAAAAAAGAAGGGCACCCATCCGGGCGCCCTTCGATTATCGGGGAATCTTGCGATTCTGTTTCAGAGGAAATTACTTCTGGGTAATCTTGATCGGGAAGTTGACGATTTCAACACCCTCGGTCAGACCGTAGAGACCGAATCCGTCAGCGTCAGGATCGTTGTAGATACCGTGGTTGTAGTCGAGAACGTGGAGGATGCAGAGCGGCACGTTGACCTCGATGTCACCGTAAGCGTTATCGGCGAGGAAGGTAATCTTACCCGTAGCGTCGACGGTGTAGTGGACACCCTTCGTGAAGGTGAAGTCAGCACCGTTCAGCTTACCCTTGAGGGTCGGCCAGTCGTTACCGGCACCGAAGGCGACATAACCCTTGGCAGGATCGAAGCCACCAACGACGATGCCGTAGTCGGCGAAGCGTGCACGATGGAGGTACTTGTTCGTAGCTTGCTTGTCAGTCAGGACGGTAATGATGTTGAGGCTGTCCTGCATATCGAGGGCGACGACATCGACACCGGCGAAGCGGTCAAGCTTAGCCTCGGCGCCAACAGCGCTCTTGATCGGGTTCGGAGTCTCGATGGTGAAGCTGATAGCGGAGCCAATCTTGTTGCCGTTGGCCTTCAGCTGAGCCTTACCGAAGAGCTTGCGACCGTCGTAGGTGTTCCACTGGATGGTGGAGGCAGCGGCGTCGACGAGCTGGCCGGTAGCGGCGGTAACAGCGACACCGTTGATGTTGACACCCTTCGCGGAAGCGGTACCAGGAGTGATCGTACCGGTAGGAGCGTAACGGCCGGCAGGAGTCTTGCCATCCCACTCGTACTCGATCGCGAAGTCAACCGTCAGGATATCGTTGATCGGGAGTTCGGCGTCGATCTGGAAGTACTTGCTGAGGTGGACGTCATCAAGCTTGTAGAGACCGGCAACGATGGTGCCTTCCACAGGGATGACATTGCCTTCCTGGACGTACGGAGTAGGAACGAGGCGGAACGCAGCGTCGTCGAGGGCGACGTTGAAGCTGACGGTGTAGGTAACACCCCAGACAGCGATCGTACCGGTCACCTTGTACTTGCTGCCATAGTTCGTGTAGTTATTGGCATCGTAGGTAATGGTGAGCGCGGAGTTGTCTTCACCCTTGGCGGTATAGGCGAGGCCCACGGTGAAGTCGGCAGGAGTACCGACGGCGACACCGTTCTCATCAACAACGGTGACAGGAGTCCAGGTCGCGTCGTCGATGAAGCGGGAAATCAGCGTAGCCGGAGCGGCGCCGACAGGAACGTTGGCGTAGAGGGCGGCGTCCTTGTCGATGATCTGCTGGATGATGCCGGCGAGCTTAACGTTGACGTTGGCGCTGGCGGAACCCATGCCGGTGAAGGTGCCAAGGTCGATCGTGCGGTTGGCAGGCTTCGGACCGACGGCGACGGTCATCGAGTAGTTGGTCTTGACATAGTTCGGAGCCGGGCTGATATAGTCGTGGGAAAGTTTGACGTTTCTCGCGGCAGCCGTGTGGCGGAGAGCACCGACCGGATAGTTGACGGTAGCGAGGTTGACGTGCTCGTTGGCAAGGTAAGCAACAGGAACAGCGACAACAGGCTGGGCGGTAGCGCCGAGGGCCGGACCGTCACCAGGGACGAAGTTGAAGCCGGCGGCAGGAACCTTGATGTCAGCAGGGGTTACAAGGGCTTCGGCGTCGGTCAGCGCATAGGTGCGGACATCGTTCGCAGGAACGACGACGTTGCTGCCACGGCCCTTCCAGATGAAGGACTCGCCTTCGATGACGGCGGAACCACCGTCAGCCTCGACGACGATGTAGCTCTGCGTGAAGGCGTTGGAGGTCTGGGTACCGAAGTTGACGTTGATGTTGACGTCGGCGTGGTTGTCGAGCTGCTTGACGGCGTCGGCAAGCTTGGTAGCCTTCATCGAGATCTCGTGGGACGTCTCATCGTAGTTGAACGCGGCGGTCGCGGTAGCACGGCCGGGGGCGACATTCTCGGTCACCATGAAAGGAGTGGCCTTCGCAATCTCAATCGTAGGAGTGATGAGCGCAGGGTCGACGTTGTAGAGAGCGGCGAACTCTTCAATGGTGTACTGACCGTTGATGAGGATCTCAAGACCGTCACCGAAGGTACGGGCGGAAGTCTCATACTCGTTGTAAGGGACCTCGATATCCGGAGCGGCACCAAGATAAGCAAACCAGTTGTTCTCAGGATCATAGAGGCCAAAGCGGCCGAAGATGTCGGTAGGGCCGGCAGGAATCTGGACGTTGAAGAAGCTGGTCGAGATGTTGGTCAGCGGGAGAACCATGTCCTCGTCATCCTCATCCTCGGCAGGAATCGTCACGGAGTCGGAGAGGATCACGGAAGCGTAGGCATAAGTATAAGCGAAACCAAAGACATCCGCCCAAACGTCAAAGAAATCAGTCACGTCAATTTTGACGAAGATGTCACCCTGCTCATTGTAGTCGTAAATCTCAGCCGGGAAATAGCTGTCAGCAAGGGCTGCAGCTGCGGGAGGAAGACCGAGGACCTTGAAGCGAGCGTAAGCGTTCGCGTTCTCGTAGAGTTCCTCAGCGGCGGAAGCCGGGGTCACGTTGAATCCGGCCAGGATCACGGCGGACTGCGGAGCGACCTCCGTACCCAGACCATTCGTCAGGTGATAGGCCTGAATCCGGTCAGCATCCATATTGTCTACATCAGCACCAGGCCACCACTCGGTCGGGAGCTTGCTGATGCTCTGGACGGAACCGACAACCTGCATTTCGAGGACGGTCATCATTTCGAGCACACCGTTGGTCAGCTCGGAGAGGATATCATAGAGGTCGTCATAGGTCACGCAGTTTTCCTTGAGCGCCTCGACGTCTTCCTTGAGGGAAGCGACAGCGTTCTTGGCGATAGCCTTGGCCTCATCTTCGGTCACATAGTCGCTCTGGATCGCGTTGATCGCGCTCTGGAGCTGGGAAATCGTCGCCTTGATACCGGAGATGTCACCACCCTGGCTCGAAACGGTCGAAGCGAGGGCCTCGAGGTTCGAGATCGCAGTCTGGAGACCGGAAACGGTACTCTGGAGAGCGGAGAGCTCAGTATTGACATCCTGAAGCTCCTTGTCGTAGTCCTTGGTACAGCTGGTGTACGCAAGGGAAGCGCCCGCTGCAAGAGCGAACACAACTACCATTCTCAAAAATTTTTTCATAGAAGGAATGATTAAAAAAAGTTAAACTAAAATATAGTAATTATTTCCTTATCAACTACTTGCACACGCGTGAGGGGCCATCACGGTCCGTCAGGGTACAGTCGGGGCATAACCCACAACGCACAAAGGTATGCAGATTTTTTTTCATATGCAACACCTTTAAACTATTTTTTCGTACGTAGACTCGCTTCCAGCAAATATTCCGCACTCTCTAAAGATGCATTTCCGGGGCCATCCGTTGCACACCCGCTTACAATTTGCAAGCTTTTTTTTCACCGCCTCCGCGGAGGCCTATAATAATATGGTATAGGGCATGTTTTTTTGCGTTTTTTTTGTTTTCGGCTTTGAGAATAAAGTTAAAATGATTAGATTTGCGCCGATAATGGTTTATCAGCTATTGCCTAAACGGACATTATTAAAGTTAAATACTATAAATCAACCGTTATGAAAAAGATTCTTTTGACTCTGTCAATGATTTGTCTTTCCCTCGGTGCCTTCGCGCAGGACGAGTTCTTCCCGGGCTGGTATCTCCAGCTCCAGGGCGGTGCCGGCCATACCGTCGGTGAGACTTCCTTCACCAAGCTGATCTCCCCTGAGGCCGCGCTTTCCCTCGGTTATCAGTTTACCCCGGCTTTCAGCCTGCGCGGCAACGTCGCCGGCTGGCAGGGCAAGGGCGCCACGATTACCAACACCGTGGATGTCTACAAGTTCAACTACCTCCAGGGTGCCCTTGACGCCGTCTTCGATCTGCGCAACGCGTTCGGCGGCTACAAGGACCGCGTCTTCAACCCGTACTTCTTCATCGGTGCCGGCGCGAACTACGCGTTCAACAACGGCGTCGATCCTGCGAAGCTCCCTGTGAACAACAACTACTGGGCGGACAAGTCCGTCAGCCCGGTCGGCCGTGCCGGTCTCGGTCTGGACTTCAAGGTCTCCGACGGTCTCTCCCTCGGTATCGAGGCTGTTGAGAACGTCCTGAACGACAACTTCAACTCCAAGGAAGGCGACGTCGTCGACCACCAGATCAACGCCCTCGTCGGCCTGAAGTATCAGTTCGGCGCCGCGAAGCGCAGAGCTGCTGAGGCCGCCGCCCTCGCCGCCGCCGAGGCTGCCGCCGCGAAGGCCGCCGCCGACAAGGCCGCCGCCGAGCTCGCCGCCCGCCAGGCCGCCGAGCGTGCCGCTGCTGAGCGTGCCGCCGCCGAGCGTGCCGCCGCCGAGCGTGCCGCTGCCGAGAAGGCTGCCGCCGAGGCCGCCCGCGCCAAGGCCCGCCAGGCTACCGAGAACGTCTACTTCGTCATCAACAAGTGGGATGTCCGTCCTTCCGAGCAGGCCAAGATCGACCATATTGTGAGTGTCATGAAGCAGTATCCTGAGGCTGTCGTCGTGATCACCGGTTACGCCGATAAGTGGACCGGTACCGATGCCATCAACCAGAGACTCTCCGACAAGCGTGCCGACGAGGTCGCCGCGAAGCTGATGGCCGCCGGCATCTCCGAGACCCGTATCACCTCCGAGTATCGTGGTGGTGTCGACGAGTTCGGTGACCGTGCCAACGCTGCCGCCAACCGTGTCGCAGTCGTCATCGTGAAGTAATCAGACGATCCTGATACACCCAAAACCGGCCGGAGGAATCCGGCCGGTTTTTTTGTTAATTTATTCAATAGCAGAAAGAACTGTTTTTCTGAGGCGGCGTTTTTCCGACGATCTCAGGAAAACAGTTCTTTCTGCGTATAAACAAGAAAACTAGCCTAAGAGCGCACGGGCATTGGCGATGGCGGCGGGGGTGATGGTGGAGCCGGAGAGAAGGCGAGCCAGCTCGTGGACGCGTTCCTCGGGGGTGAGGCGGCACAGATGCGAGGCGCCCGCGGCGTCCTTGGAGACGAGGTAATGGACGCGGCCCTTGGCGGCGACCTGGGGGAGGTGGGTGATGGCGAAGACCTGCATCGTCTCTCCCATCGTGCAGATCATCGAACCCATCTTGTCGGCGGCGCTGCCGGAGACGCCGCTGTCGATCTCGTCGAAGAAGAGCGTCGGCATCGCGGCATAGCGGGCCAGGACGGCCTTCAGGCAGAGCATCACGCGCGAAAGCTCGCCGCCGGAGGCACAACGGGCCAGTTCGACGGGCGCGCGGCCGTCGGCGGAGAAGAGGAAGCGCGGGCTGTCCTCGCCCGTCGCGCTGACGGGGCTGGGCTCCAGCTCTACGCGGAAGACGGCCTTGTCCAGCTCCAGGAAGCGGAGGGACTCGGCGAGGGTCGCGGCAAGGCCGCCGGCGGCGGAGGCGCGGGCGGCGCGCAGGCGCGCGCAGACCGCGGCGAGCGCGCGCTGCTGCGCGGCGAGCTCCGCGGCGAGCGCCTCGCGGCGCTCCGCGAGCGCGGTCCCCTCTCCGAGGGACCCGCGCAGGGCGTCGCGCACGGCGATCAGCGCCTCCGGCGTCTCGCAGCCGTGCTTGCGCATCAACTCGCGGAGCGTTGCCATCCGCGACTCGACCCTCTCCAGCGCATCGCCGGAGAGGTCCGTGCGCGCGTCGAGCGCTTCCAGCTCGGCGAGGATGTCCGCCACCTCGAGGCGGGCGGACGAAAGCCGCTGCTCCCAGTCCGCAGCGGCGGGGACAAAGCGCGCGAGACGGGAGAGGGCCTTGCCGGCCTCCTTGAGGCCTGCATCGAGGTCCGCTTCCGTAACGCGGTAGATTTCTTCCTTGATCTGTTCGGCGTTCGCGAGGCGCGCATGCTCCTGCTCCAGTTCCTCCCACTCCCCTTCCACGAGCTTCGCCGATTCGAGGCGGGCCAGGGAGGCCCGGGCATACTCGCCCTCCGCCTGCGCCCGCCGCTCCTGCTCCGTCACTTCCGAGAGTTCGCGCTCCAGCTCCTTCACCCGCCGGAACAGCGTCCCGCAGGACTGCAGCAGCTCCCCGTTCCCGGCATAATGGTCCAGGACGGAGAGCTGGTAGCGCCTGTCGCGCAGCAGGAGGGTGTCGTGCTGGGAGTGGATGTCCACGAGGCGGCCGGCGAGCTCCGAAAGGAGCGCGGCCTGGACGGGACAGTCGTTCACGAAGGCGCGGGAGCGGCCGGTCGCGTTCACGACGCGCCGGACCAGCAGGTTCCCGCCGTCCGGCTCGACGTCCGCCGCTGCGAGCAGGGCGTCCACCGCCGGATCCGCGCAGGAGAACTCACCCTCGACGACGCAGCTGGCGGCCCCTTCCGAAATCACGGAGGCGTCCGCCTTTGCGCCGGTCAGCAGGGAGAGCGCGCCGAGCAGGATCGACTTGCCGGCGCCGGTCTGTCCGGATATGATGACAAGACCCTCCGGAAATTCGACATCCAGAGCGTCTATGAGCACATAATTCCTGACGTGAAGCGCCCGGAGCATCGATTACTCGTCCTTGGCCTTGCGGTAGAAGAGCTCGTCGTTTTCGAATTCCGAAATCGCGACGAGGTCCGGTTTCGGCTGGCGTTCGTAGTACTTGGAGATTTCGATCTGTTCCTTGTTCTCGAATACTTCCTCCATCGTGTCGCGCTCGTTCTTGAAGTCTTCGAGCTTCTTCTGGAGTTCCTTCTTCTCGGCCAGGGCAATCTGGTTCGCACGCTTGTAGAGGACGACGACGGATTCGTAGATGTTGCCGGTCGGTTCGGCGAGGTACTTGACGTCCCGGGTGATGGTGTTGGTAGGGACTTTCTTCTTGTTATCCATAATAATACTGTTGTTCATAAAAAATACTTCCGGCGCGGGGCCGGAAGTTTCAAAAATTTTATTTCTTCTCGAGCTCGAGCTCCTCGTCGGAGCCCGTGAACTTGCCCAGGGCCTTTTGGGAGCGGTTGTACATGACATCCAGCTCGTGGCGGTGGGCGGAGTCGGGATACTCGCCGATGAAGGTAAAGTAGTCGTCCGCGAAGGTCAGGTAGCGGTCGCGCTGCTTCTCGGGAACGCTCAGATAGGCGTATTTATAGGAAGCCATCGCGGAGTAGTAGAGGATCTCCTCCCGGTAGATGTTGTCGGCATCCTCCTTCAGGACGTTCTTCAGCGCGACGCGCGCGGCAAGGTAGTCCTCCATCTTGTAATAGAGCTTCGCCGCCTCGAACGCCTTGCGGTCGAGCCGCTCGGAGAGGTCCGTGATCATATTGAGGCACTCCGTCGCATGGGGCGTGTCCGGGTACTCGTCGACGTAGGTCGCGATCGCGGCGAGGGCCCTGGTCGTCGGGGTCTGGTCGAGCTCGTAGCGCAGCGTCGATCGGTACATGCAGTCGAGCCGCATGAACATCGCGTCCGCGACGAAGGGGCTGAGCGGGTACTTGGTGATGAAATCGGAAAAGTTCGTCTCGGCCGTGTAGTAGTCGCGGAAACGGTAGTTGCTCAGGCCCAGGTAATAGCGGACCGTGTCGTCACGGGCGGTCCCGTCCGTCATCGCGGCCAGCGACTCGAAAAGCTGGGCGGCCTTCGCGTATTTGCCCTGGTTGAAATAATCGAACGCCGTCGAATACTTCAGGTCCCCGTCGTTGCCGGCGAGGAGCATCTCGTATTCCGACCGGCAGGACGCGAGCGCGAGCAGGACGGAAAGGAGCGGCAGGATGACGATTCTCAGATGCTTCATACTTTACTTGTTTTCCAGCAGGAACTTTTCCGCATCCAGCGCGGCGCGGCAGCCGGAGGCTGCAGCCGTGACGGCCTGGCGGTAGCGGGGGTCCTGGACGTCGCCGGCGGCGAAAACGCCCTCCACGTTCGTGCAGGCGGTCTTGCCGTCCGTGACGATGTAGCCCTCCGCGTCCGTTTCCACCCAGGGGGCGAAGAGTTCCGCGTTGGGGTGGTGGCCGATGGCAAGGAAAAATCCGTCGATGGAAATATCAAAAACCTCGCCATCCTTGCGGACCAGCCTTGCGCCGGTCACACCTTCCTCATCGCCGAGGACTTCCTGCGTCTGGCAGTTCCAGAGGACCTCGATGTTGGGGGTCGCGGCCACACGCTCCTGCATCGCCTTCGAGGCGCGGAAGACATCGCGGCGGACGATCATATAGACCTTGCGGGCCAGGCCGGCCAGGTAGGTCGCCTCCTCGCACGCGGTATCGCCGCCGCCGACCACGGCGACGACCTTCTTCCGGTAGAAGAAGCCGTCGCAGGTCGCGCAGGCGGACACGCCGCGGCCGCGGTACGCCAGCTCGGAAGGGAGTCCGAGGTAGCGGGCGGTCGCGCCGGTCGCGATGATGAGCGCGTCGGTCTCGATTTCGTCGCCGTTGTCAACCGTGATCCGGAAAGGGCGGGCGGAGAGGTCGGCCTTCATCACGACGCCGCGGCGGATATCCGCGCCGAAGCGCAAGGCCTGGGCGCGCATCCCGTCCATCAGCGGCAGGGCCTCGACGCCCTCCGGGAAGCCCGGGTAGTTCTCGACCACGGTCGTCGTTGTCAGCTGGCCGCCCGGCTCCATCCCCTCGTAGAGGACCGGAGCGAGCGACGCGCGCGACGCATAGATGGCGGCGGTATAGCCGGCAGGGCCGCCGCCGACGATCAGGAGTCTCGTCTTTTCCATTATTCCTGGACGAAGGCGACGATTTCGCCCTTGGCGACATCCTCACCCTGCTTGCCGAGGGTCGCGACGACGCGGCCGCTCACGGCAGGGACGATTTCCTCCATTCCGTAGTAGGCCTGGACATAGCCCATCGGCTTGCCGGCGTCGACCTTGGTCCCGGCGACGGGCGCCGCGGAAACGTCGTCGACGTCAACCTGCCAGAGGAGCTTGCCCTTGACGGGCGCCTGGACCGGAACGGCCTTCGGATACTTCTTCGTATATTCTTCGACGTCGAACTTCGGCATCTCGACGACCGGACGGACGACCTCGATCGGGGCGCCGGCCTTCGCGCGGAAGTCCTCGAGCTCCTTGTTGAAGCGTTCCTTCGCGATACCGCTCCGGTAGTCGCGGTACTGACGCTCGTGCATCGCCAGCTCGAAGAGCTCTTCGTCGTCCTCGCCGCAGTCCCAGCCTTCTTCCTTCATCATCTGACGGAACTTCGGAAGCTCGTCCGGGTAGTTGTCCTGCGGGTTCTCGGTATGGAATTCCATGCCCTTCTCCTTCGCGAGTTCGACGATCTCCGGCGCGAGCGGGCCGGGGAGGTTGCCCATCTTGCCCTGGATCATGCCCCAGGTATCCTTGTCGATCGTGGAGAAGCGCGGCTTGTCGGAGCTCATCGCCATCAGGTTCATCAGGGCGGTGTTCTTGACATACTGGCTGAACGGGGTCACGAGCGGCGGGTAGCCGAGGCGCGGCCATACGTATTCGACCTCGTTGAAGAGGCGGACCATCAGCGTGTCGAGGGAGCTCTCCGGCTTGCCGTGGGCGCGCTCGGCGGCGTTGATCGCAGCCTTGAAGCCCTTCAGGTCGGCCAGCATCGAACCCATCATGCCGCCCGGCAGGCCGCAGCCCACGAGGAGCGAGGTCATCTGGGAGTTGGTCGGGCTGATCCAGTAGCCGAGGAAGTCGTCGATGAATTCCTGGGTCAGGCGGCGGACCTCCATGTAGGCGTCCATGTTGATGTCCTTGACGAGGAAGCCGTCCGCTTTCATCATCTGCTGGATCGTGATCACGTCCGGGTGGACCTTACCCCAGGAGAGGGGCTCGACGGCGACGTCGAGGTAGTCGGCGCCGGCGCGGGCGACTTCCAGCATCGAAGCGGGCGAGAAGCCCGGGCCGCTGTGGCCGTGGTACTGGACCTTGATGTGGGGATGGGCCTTCTTGATGCCGGCGACGAGCTGACCGAGCTCGGTCGGACGGCCGACACCGGCCATATCCTTGAGGCAGATCTCGTCGGTACCGTACTCCACGAGCTTTTCGACCAGCTTGAGGTAGTACTCGACGGTATGGACCGGGGAGTGGGTGATCGAGAGGGCGGCCTGGGAGATCATTCCGGCCTTCTTCGCGTATTCGATGGAGAGTTTGAGGTTGCGGTGGTCGTTCAGGCCGCAGAAGGAGCGGGCGATGTCCGTGCCCTGCTTTTTCTTGACCTTGAACATCAGTTCACGCACGTCTGCAGGGACCGGGTACATCCGCAGCGCGTTCAGGCCGCGCTCGAGCATATGGGTCTGGATACCGGCCTTGTGGAAGGGAGCGGTCCACTTCCGGACGGAAATGTTCGGATTTTCGCCATAAAGGAGGTTCACCTGCTCGAACGCACCGCCGTTGGTCTCGACGCGGTCGAAGCAACCCATATCCACGATGGCCGGGGCTACCCGGACCAGCTGGTCAACCCGCGGCTGATATTTGCCGGAGGACTGCCACATATCCCTGTAAACGAGGGAGAATTTAATCTCACGTGCCATATTTGTTATGTTAGATTTATTGATTTTCAGGCGTATGCAAAGCTGATTTCGGTAAATCGTGTAAAGATACAAAAGAAATGTTGGAAGTAAAAATAAAATTTGTACCTTTGTACCCTCCAACACGGTGCGATTAGTTCAGTTGGTAGAGCACCAGATTGTGGTTCTGGGTGTCGTGGGTTCGAGCCCCACATCGCACCCCAAAAAGCTTCCTTACGCAGGGAGCTTTTTTTTGCGACTATTTTGTATATTTGGTGGTGTATGAAACGATTGATTGCCATTTCCATAATGCTTCTGGCGTGCTGGGGCGCGCTGGGGCAGACTCGGGACTTCCTCACGCTGAGCGGAAAGGTGACGGACTCCCAGACCGGGGAGTCGCTGGCCTTCGTATCCGTGAACCTGAAGGGGACGAATATCTCGATTGTGACGAACTCCGAAGGCGTCTTCAGCCTGAAGGTGCCCGGAACGACGGGCGCGGATGCGCGCGTCAGCATCAGCAGCATCGGCTACCTGACCGCCGAATATGCAGTGAATGACTTTTTGCAGCTGCCGGAGGACCGGATGCTCAGCATCCACCTGCTTCCGGTCGTGATGCGGCTCGACCCGGCCGTGGTGCGCTCCGTGGACCCGAAGGTCCTCTTCAGCACCGCCTACGCCCGGGTCCGCTGGAACTACCCGTCCAAGGCCGTCGGCATGACCGCCTTCTACCGGGAAATGATCCGGAAGGGAACCACGAAGTACCTCGTGCTCAACGAGGCGGTCGTCGACATCGAAAAGGCTTCCTACTCCGGCTATGCGAACGACAAGGCCGCGATTTACAAGGGCCGCGGCAGCATCAACTACGACGTGACCGACACCCTCTTCGTCCAGTTCCAGGGTGGCATCACCGCCGCGCTGGACCTCGACATGGTCAAGAGCCCCTTCGTCGGCACGACCCTCCAGGCCGCGACCCACTTCTACGACTTCAGCCTCGACGGGATCGAGACCCTCGACGGGAAAACCTGCTACGTCGTCGGTTTCCGCCCCAAGGAGGGCGCCCAGCCTTTCCTGTTCATCGGGAAAATGTTCATCGAGACCGAGTCCTTCGCCATCGCGCGGATGGAGTTCTCGATGGACCTGAAGGGCCGCGAGGAGGCCGCCGCGGGCGAATTCATCATCCGCCGCCCCGCCGACCGGCGCTTCACCGTCGAGCACGCGGACTATTCGGTCAATTTCAAGGAGTACGACGGCCTGTGGTACTTCGAGTACTCGCGGGTCGACATCAACTTCACGGCCCGCAAGCGCCGTTCCCTCTTCCGGACGTCCTATACCGTGACCGGCGAGATGGCCGTCACGGACCACAAGAAAGGGGATTTCAAGGTTGTGAGCGACGAGCGCGTCCGGATGCGCGACATCCTCTCGAACCGCGTGGCGGCCTTCACGGATGAGGATTTCTGGGAAGGTTACAACGTCATCGAACCCGACCAGTCGATCGACCAGGCGATCCGCCGCATCATCCGGCAGCTCCGCCGCCGGGAGGAGAATTAGTCCCGGCCGGCCGCGGCTTTCCGCCGCGTCGGATGGCAGACGACCTGCAGGTCGATTCCGTCGATTTTGTACCCTTTGAGGCGGCGGCGCTTCAGCCGCTCCTCGACCAGCGCGTACAGTTCCTCGTCGTAGAGGTTCCGGTACGTATGGTTTACGCTGTCATAGAAATGGATGTGTTTCGACGGGTTGGCGTCGAAGTACATCTTCGCGTCCGCGCTCATCCGGCTGCGGTAGATGCCCGCTTTCGCGAGCCGCGAGAGGGTGTTGTAGACGGAAGCGACCGTCACGGATGCGGCGCCGTGCTCCGCGAGCCAGGCGGCGACGCTGTCGGCGCCGGCGTGCTCGAGGGCGAGCATCGCCGCGTGGACGGCGAGCCGCTGCGGCGTCGCCTTGAGGGAGCAGGCCTTGAGGGCCTGGCGGAACTCCTGCTCCGTCAGCATGGTGTTGTGCTTGATCATCGGAATCCTGTTTAACGGGACAAAGATACGTAATTTTTAAAACTTCAAACTTGGAACTATGAAAATGCTTGATTTGCACGCAACTGAGCGCCCGCGGGAGAAACTGCTCGCCCGCGGCGCGGCCGCCCTCAGCGACGGCGAACTGATCGCGATCCTGCTGCGCACCGGGACGGCCGGCGCCAGCGTCCTGGACCTGGCCCAGACCCTCGTGCGCCGCGTGGACGGCCACCTCATCCGCTTCGCGGACCTGACCCTCGCGGAGCTCTGCTCCGTCCGCGGCATCGGCCCCGACAAGGCCGCGACCCTCGTGGCCGCCTTCGAACTCGGGAAGCGCTTCGTCGAGGACCTGTCCCACCTCGACGATGCGCCCGTGACCCACGCGCGGACGGTGTACCGGCTGATGCTGCCACGGCTCAAGGGCCTCTCCCACGAGGAGTGCTGGGTCCTCTTCCTCAACGCTTCCTCGCAGCTCGTCGCGACCCGCCGGCTCTCCTCCGGGGGCACGACGGAGACGGTCGTGGACAACCGGATGGTCCTCGCGGAAGCGCTGGAGCACCGCGCGCGCGGCCTCATCCTCGTCCACAACCACCCCAACCTGAATCCCCTCCCCAGCACCGCGGACATCGAAGTGACCCGGCGGCTGCGCGAGGCGGCGCGGTCGCTGGACCTGCAGTTGCTGGACCATGTGATTATTTCCGGGAACGGGTTTTACAGCTTCGCGGACGAGCAGGTCTACCGGCCCTAGAGCTCCTTGCGGAGGCGGGCTTTCGGGATGCCGAGCTGGTCGCGGTACTTGGCGATCGTGCGGCGGGCGACGTTGTAGCCGCGCTTCCCCATTTCCGTGACGAGCTGGTCGTCGGTCAGGGGGCGGTGCTTGTCCTCGGCGTCGACGAGCTCCTGGAGGGCCTTCTTGAGCTCGCGGGTCGAGACCTCCTCGCCTTCCTTGTTCTCGAGGCCCTCGGAGAAGAAGTATTTCAGCGGATAGATGCCGAAGTGGGTCTCGATGTACTTGCTGTTGACAACGCGGGAGATCGTCGAGATGTCGAAGCCGGTCATCTCGGCGATGTCCTTGAGGACCATCGGCTTGAGGTTGGCCTCGTCGCCGTCGAGGAAATAGTCGTGCTGGTATTCGACGATGGCCTTGACCGTGCTCTCGAGGGTGTTGTGGCGCTGCTTGAGGGCCTCGACGAACCATTTCGCCGAGTCGAGCTTCTGCTTGACGAAGGTCGCGGCCTCGCGCTGGGCGCGTTCGCCGGAGCCCTTGGCCTCGAGGAGCAGGTCTGCGTATTTCTTGTTGACGCGGAGCTCCGGGATCGAGAAGCGGGGCATCGAGAGCTTCAGCTCGCCGTCCACGAGGTCGAGGACGAAGTCGGGGACGATCTGCTGTGCCTGCTCCGTATAGGAATCGTCGATCTGGCCGCCGGGGGAAGGATTGAGCTTCAGGATCTTGCCGAGGGCGGCCTTCAGCTCTTCCTGGCTCATCCCGCTGCGGCTCAGGATCTTCTGGAAATGCTTGCTGGTAAACTCGTTGAAGTAGTCGCGGAGGATGCGCTCGGCATTTTCGGTATCCGGGGTGCGCTTCAGGGTCCGGATCTGGAGGAGGAGGCACTCCTGCAGGTCGCGGGCGCCGACGCCGGCGGGGTCGAATTCCTGGATGATCTTCAGCATCCGCAGGACCTCCTCCCCGTCGGTCTGGATGCCGGCGCGGAAGGCGAGGTCGTCCACGAGGGAATCGATGTCGCGGCGCAGGTAGCCGTCTTCGTCGAGGCTGCCGATGATGAAGGTCGCGACGTCTTTTTCGTGCTGGGAGAGGTGGCGGAAGCCGAGCTGGTCGAGGAGGCTCTGGGTGAAGCTCTCCTTGACGGAGAAGGTGTTGTATTCGGGGCGCTCGTCCTTGCCGTAATTGTTGACCTTGAGGCGGTAGGAAGGAATCGGATCGTCCGCGTCGAGCTCGTCGATGGAGATGTCCTTCGGCTCGTCGTCATCGTCGTCGCGGCTCTCTACGGGGTGGTCGTCGTCAAGCACGGGATTCTCCTCAAGCTCCGTGCGGATGCGCTGTTCCAGTTCCTGGATCGGCAGTTCGATGAGCTTGATGGTCTGGATCTGAAGCGGAGACAGCTTCTGGGTCTGTTTCAGTTCGAGTCCTTGCTTGATCATTCGTTCCTGTTCTATCGCGTTCCCGTGGGCCTGAGCACCAGGACGGTGTCAACGACGTAGCTGTGCTCCCTGTCCACGGGCGGGTAATCTATATTCTCTTTCACGACGAAGGCGGAGCTGTACTCGTGGCTGATCTGCTGGAGGAGCTGCATCGCTTCGGATTTCGTCCGGAAATCGCCGACGGTCACCTTGAAGAAGGGACTGGCGAAGCTGCGGTGGGCGACGATGCCGGGGTGGGACGCTTCGAAGCTGCGCTGGACCTGCTCCGACATCTGGCGGGCGTTCTGCTTGTTGTCGAAGAAGATACGCACGCGGTAGCCGGTCATCGCCTTCGCGCGGTTGTTGGCAATATGGGAGTCCATCGCGGTCGCGACGGACGCGGGCTGGTTCACCTCGACCATCGAGAAGACCGAGCGGCCGACGAGGGTCGAATCGACCGCCGTCGCGGGCCGGTACACGAGGGAGTCGACGACGTCGAAGCCTTCGGGGATAATCAATTCCTGGGCACGGAGGCCTGCCAGCGGCAGGGCCAGGACGGCGAGGAGAACGAGGAGTATCTTTCTTTTCATCGAACGATATCGCTGATTTTCAAATTCTTGATCTTAACCTTCCTGCCGGGGGCGTCGGGCGGTCCGACCCGGAAGGTCACGTCCGCACGGTAGCCGTCGAAGGTACTGTCGCCCAGCAGCTCCAGCAGTTTCAGCACGGAGACGCCTTCCTCCAGCATCAGCGCGCAGGGAAGCTCATGGACATCCGCCGACGCGGCACGGAGCAGGACGTCGCCGCCGGTCACCCGTGCAAAGGGTTTGCCATTCTTCTTGACCACCCCTTCCAGCCGGCTGACACGCATATCCGGCCCGGGGTTCCGTACGCCGACGGCGAGAACCGCATCCGCGCTCCGCAGCCCCCGGGGCGTAAACGAAAGGACGCGGAAGGAGGTATAGCGGACGCGGCGCAGCTGCCGCATCCCGGCGCAGGAGCTCAGTCCCACCACCACGACGGCCGCCAGCAGGAGCGCGGCGATGCGCATATATCTTCGTGTTGCCATTATCGCAAAGATAGTCAGATTCGTCGAAAAATCCTATCTTTGCGCCAGAAATGGCCAAGCTCTACATTGAAACATACGGGTGTCAGATGAACGTCAACGACACCGAAGTCATCTTCTCCATCCTCGCCCGCGAAGGCTATGAGCGGACGGAGGAGATCGGGGAGGCGGACGTCATCCTCGCCAACACCTGCTCCGTGCGCGACAACGCCGAGCAGCGCATCTGGGGCCGCGTGGAGCAGTTCCACGCCCGCCGCGCCGCGAAGCCCGGCCTGCTGGTCGGCATCGTCGGGTGCATGGCGGAGCGCCTCAAGGACGCGCTCCTCGACTCCGGGAAGGTCGACCTCGTCGCGGGCCCGGACGCCTACCGGCGCCTGCCGGCCCTGCTCGAAGCCGCCCGCCCCGGCCATCCGCAGATCGACGTCGAGCTCTCCCGCGAGGAGACCTACGCCGACATCAAGCCCGTCCGCATCGACCGGAACGGCGTCTCCGCCTTCATCTCGATCATGCGCGGCTGCAACAACGTCTGTTCCTACTGCGTGGTGCCCTATACCCGCGGCGTCGAGCGGAGCCGCGAACCTTCGACCATCGTCCGCGAGGCCTGCGACGTGTTCTCCCGGGGTTACCGGGAGGTCACCCTGCTGGGCCAGAACGTCGATTCCTACCGCTGGAAGGACGGGGAGACGGCCGTCGGTTTCGCGCAGCTGCTGGAGATGGTCGCGCAGGTCAGCCCGGAACTCCGGGTCCGCTTCGCGACCTCCAACCCCCAGGACATCTCCGACGAGGTCCTCTACACGATGGCCCGCCACGAAAACATCTGCCGTCACATCCACCTCCCGGTCCAGTCCGGCAGCGACCGGATGCTCGAGAAGATGCGTCGCCGCTACACGCGCGAGGGCTACCTCGCCCGCGTCGCCCGGATCCGGGAGATCCTCCCCGGCTGCGGGCTCACGACCGACGTGATCGCCGGCTTCTGCTCCGAGACGGAGGAAGACCACGCGCTGACCCTCAGCCTCTTCGAGGAGGTCGGCTTCGACACCGCCTTCATGTTCCAGTATTCGGAGCGCCCGGGGACGATGGCCGCGCGCCGCTTCCCCGACGACGTCCCCCCGGAGACGAAGACCCGCCGCCTGAACGAGATCATCGCCCTCCAGAACCGCCTCAGCCTCGAAAGCTACCGCGCCGACATCGGCAAGCGCTTCACGGTCCTCGTCGAGGGTCCCTCGAAGCGCAACCCCGCCGAACTCTGCGGCCGCGCCTCCAACAACAAGATGTGCGTGTGGCCCGACACGGTCCACAAGCCCGGCGACTACGTCGACGTCCGCGTCACCGACGCCACCTCCGCGACACTCCTCTGCACCCTCGCCGACTGACGTCCGCCGGCGGCCACCTGGGAACCTTCTTCTCCTCCCTCCGGTAATTTCTGTCCGTTTAGCGGCGCTGGCCGTTCTGCTGGGGAACGACGGGGTCGGCGAGGACCTGGGCGTTCATCCACTCGAAGATGTTGGCGTGGCCCTGGGGGGCGACGGAGCCGCCGCCGTTGTTGCTGGGCTTGACGTCGCCGGGGGTCTGCTCCTGCGAGGCGGTCACGGCGTCATTGAAGAGGTAGGTCCAGGAGAAGTGGCCCATCAGCCGCTGGCCGGGGTTGTCGATGCCCTGGACATTCTCGAACATGGACATCCAGACATTCTTGGCCCCTTCCTTCATCAGGCGCTGGAAGGTCGGGATGCAGTGGGTCTTGGGATCGACGGTCGTGTCGTCATAGGACTGGACGATCCAGATGTTCTCCTCGGCGAGGGCCTTGATCTCGTTGTCGGAGATGTTGGCGTCGGCGTAGGCCTCGCAGGTCGGATAGGCCGCCGCGAAGTAGCGGGGGTTGCGGATCAGCATGTGCATCGTCATGTAGCCGCCGTTGGAGCAGCCGCCGAGGTAGATGCGCCTGGGGTCCACGTCGGGGTGGCTGTCGACGAAGGCGTCGATGCAGGATTTCAGCACGTCGGCATAGAGGGAGGGGTATTCGCCGTGGCCGAAGCCCTTCGAGGTGCCCATCCACATCGTGGGGCACTGGACGGAGAGGACGTAGGCGCCGCCGGCGCCGCCCTCGGTCGTGAAGTGGGACTGGATCTCCGGGCGGATCAGGGAGACGACCTCGTTGCCGAGGAGGGTGATGGAGACGTCGACGCCGCCTTCACCGCCGCCGTGGAGCCAGATCACGAGCGGGTTGGCCTTGCCGTCGCCGCGGAGCGACCAGGGCTCATAGGAGGCGTAGGTGAGGGTGATGTCGCCGGCCTTGCCGGTCGCCTTGCCGGTGAAGGTGCCCTTGTTGAAGTAGTCGGCTTCGGAGACGAAGTCCTTGAGGGCCTTGTCGGTCGCGCATGCGACGGCGGTGAATTTCTGCTTGCCGGCCTTGAGGGTCTTGCCCTTCTTCAGGCTGACCGTGACGCTGTACTCGTCCCGCCAGACGCCGTTGCCCTTGGCGAGGCCGAGGCCCCGGCCGGAGGCCTTCTCAAGGCCGAGGGCGAGGTATCCGCCTTCCGGGTTGAAGGCGCCGCGGGCGTCGCAGGGATAGACGGCGATGACGTTGCGGTCGGTGCCGTTCGTGTTGACGGCGAAGGCGGCCGGATCCGGGTTGTCGAGCTTGATTTCGGGCTTGACGACGACGAGGTTGACGGCCGTCGAGGCCTCGTAGGTGGTCACGCCGACGACCTGGGGCGTCATTTTCAGGGTCTGGGCGTTGGCGGACAGGGCGGCCGCGCAGAGGGCCGCGGCTGTCGCAAGGATGCTGAGTGTCTTCATTGCGTGGTAGGTTATATTATGTAATCGTTGTTTCCGTTTTGCTTCCGGGGTGATAAAGATAATGAATTATCACCAAAACGCACGGGCTTTTTGTATCTTTGGGGTATGGATTGGAAAGCGATACTGTTCGATTTCGACGGGACGCTGGCGGACACGGCGCCGGGCATCGTGCTGACGATGCGGCGCGCGTTCGCGGAGGACGGGCTGCCGCTGCCGGAGGAGGCGGCGATCCGGCAGACCATCGGGCTGCCGCTGCCGCAGGCGATCCGCCTGCTGGGCGGCCTCGACGAGGCGGCCGCCGCCCGCACGACCGCGACCTACCGCCGCTTCTTCCCGGAATGTGAAATGACCCACATCACCATCTTCCCCGAAGTCGCCGAAACCCTGCGGGAACTCCGCTCCCGGGGCCTGCGCCTGGCCGTCTGTACCTCCCGCGGCCGCGACTCTCTCGAATCCATCCTCCGCCTGCACGGCCTCCTCGACTGCTTCGAGACCTTCGTCACCGCGACGGACAACCTCCCCGCGAAGCCCGCCCCGGACATGGTCCTCGCGCTGCTCGACCGTCTCGGCGTGGCCGCCGGCGAGGCCCTCGTCGTCGGTGACACGACCTTCGACATCGAAATGGGCGCCCGCGCCGGCTGCCCGACCTGCGCCGTGACCTACGGCAACCATTCCGCGGTGCAGCTGGCTTCCGCCGGCCCCACGTTCACCATCGCGCATTTCTCCGCCCTCCTGTCCCTCCGACGGTAGCGGGAATCGCCTGTCCGCAAGAGGCTGTCAAAACGGCCGCGGACAAAAGAATGACTGAAAAACAGAATGCCCTTTTCATACGCTCAGTCCCAATTCTCCACGTTTGCTACACCATAATCGCTGCGGCTGGCGTCCAGGCTGGTGTCCAGTACGTGACACAGCATCTCCAAGGATACTGTTTCTGCTGCAACAGCCCATAAGAAGAAAAGCACCTGCATTCCTGCAAGTGCTTTATTCTTATTGGCTCCCCTTCTAGGACTTGAACCTAGGACCCCCTGATTAACAGTCAGGTGCTCTAACCAACTGAGCTAAAGAGGAATTTATCCCGGGGCATCTCGCCCGTGGGATTGCAAAGGTACAACAAAAACATAAATACGCAAAGATTACGGCAAAAAAATTTTATTTTTTAAATTTGTATTCTGGATAACACGCTCGGACAATGGATATCGACCTCCTGTCAAAAATGGTTCGCGAAATCATCCTGGAAAGCGATGAAGTCACGCTTCCCGGGGTGGGAATGTTCGTCGCAGAGACGGTTCCCGCGACCTTTTCCAATAAGGGATTTACCATCAACCCGCCGTACCGGCGCCTGAGTTTCCGGCAGAAGCAGGGCTCCGACACGCTGCTGGCGGATTACTATGCCGCGACGTACGCGGTCCCGCGGGACAAGGCCGCCGAGGTGCTGGAAGCGTTCCTGTCGGGGATGAAGGATGTCCTGAAGGAGCGGAAGACCATCGTGTTCCCGGGGCTGGGCCGCCTGCGCGCGACGAAGGAGAACCAGTTCTTCTTCGTGTCGGACGAGGCGATGGACATCTGCCCGCAGGCCTTCGGGCTGGAGGCAGTGTCGCTGAAGTCGCATGGGACGGTGGAGGCGCCGGCGGTGCCGGCGGTGCCGGATCCGGTGGCGGCCGCGGAGGAAGGAGATTTCTCGACTGCGCTCGAAATGACAGAGAAGGCGGCGGCGGAAATGACAGAGAAGGTGGCGGAAATGACAGAGAAGGCGGCGGAAGGAGATTTCTCGACTCCGCTCGAAATGACAGAGAAGGCGGCGCTCGAAATGACAGGGAAGGCGGCGGCGGAAATGACAGAGAGGGGGAGCTGGTGGAAGGCGGTGCTGTGGACTGTCGCGGTGGCGGCGGTGCTGCTGGGGTTGCTGGCGGTGCTGGGAAGGGTGGCGCCGGATTTCGTGGACCGTTTCCTGTATACGAAGGAGGAGTTGGAGGTTTTGCGGTACGTGCTATGATTGAGCTGATGTATCCGATGCGGCCGGCGCCCGTTCTGCCGGCTCCGCGCGCGGGGGAGGAGGAAAGGGACCGGAAGGTGTCGGAGGAGATGCTGCCGGTGGTGGACGCTTCGGGAGAGGTGGTCGGCCAGGCGGCGCGCTCCTATGTCCACGGCGGCTCCCGCCTGCTGCACCCCGTCGTCCACCTCCACATCATCGACCGCCTCGGCCGCCTCTACATCCAGAAGCGCTCCGCGTCCAAGGACCTGTTCCCCGGGCGCTGGGACACGGCGGTCGGCGGCCACGTCGGCTACGGCGAGACCGTCGCCGAAGCCCTCGTCCGCGAAGCGTCCGAGGAGCTGAAACTCTTCGACTTCAACCCCGTCTTCCTGGACGCCTATATCCATGAGAATGAGCGCGAACGCGAACTCGTCAACGTCTTCGCGGCCATCGGCTCGTTCCGGCTGCGGCCGGACCCGGACGAGGTCTCCGAAGGCCGCTACTGGACCTTCCCGGAGATCGAAGCCGCGCTCGGCGGCGAAGTGTTCACCCCGAATTTTGAAAGCGAATTCACCCGCTATGGAAAAACCCTCGAGGCCCTTCTCTAAATTCATCGGAGACCAGCTGTCGGTCTGGCCGCTCGCCGCGGCGAACTTCCGCGCGCTCAAGACGGCGCAGACCCGCACCGTCTCCGTCGGAGGACTCGAGACCCGGCTCCAGTTCAACCCGGAGCGCATCATCTCCGCCCTCGCCCCGACCGATGCGGACTCCCTCGCCGCCCGCCCGTGCTTCCTCTGCCCGGAAAACCGCCCCCCGGAGCAGTTCCACGTCAAGTTCGAAGGCCGCAAGGGCCGCTCCTACAACGTCCAGGTCAACCCCTATCCGGTCTTCCCGGACCACCTCGTCCTCGCCCGCGACACCCACGTCCCGCAGTCCATCTGGCACTGCTATGTCGACATGCTCGATTTCGCACGCCGCTACCCCGACTGCACGATCTTCTACAACGGCCCCGCCAGCGGCGCCTCCGCTCCGGACCACATGCACTTCCAGGCCTGTCCGCGCGGCCTGATGCCCCTGGAGCAGGCCGCCGACCGCGCGCTGGACGGCCCCGCCCCGGGCGCGGCCGACTTCCTCGCCCGGCTCCAGGACGCGGAGGTCTACCGCCTGCATTGCTTCGCCCGCGGCATCTTCCTGCTGCGCGCCCGGACCGTCAAGTCCCTCGCGAAGCTCTTCTACCGCGTCCTCGACACGGCCCCCGTCCCCGCCGGCGAGAAAGAGCCCCGCTTCAACCTCATCACCTGGGCCGCCGGCGGCGAGCTCCGCTCCCTCCTCATCTTCCGCACGACCCACCGCTCCCGCCACTTCTTCCTCCCGGAAGACGACCCGGACCACCTGACGATGAGCCCCGGCTGCGCCGACATGGGCGGCTGGTTCATCGTCCCGCGCCCGGAGGACTACGCCAAGCTCGACGCACGCCTGCTGGAGGAAATGGTCGCGGAGGTGACCCTCTCCGCGGAAGCGGAAAATGAAATCGTCTGGCGCCTGACCCGGACCCAGCGCAAGATCGACGTCGGCATCATGGCCGCCCCGGAAATCGCCTTCGAGATCATCTCCGACGGCGCCGGCGTCCAGCATGTCCGCTGGCAGGACGGCCGCATCAGCTACAACGGATCCCTCTACGACGAGCTCGTCTTCGAGGCCCAGACGCCCGATTCGCTCTTCGCCGAGGCCTCTTTCATCCTCTACGGCGTCACGATCGGCATCGACTTCCACTGGGAGCGCCGCGTGGACCAGCGCTTCGCCGGCTCCCTGAAATTCATCGTCGAAGGCGAAAACATCCGCGCCGTCAACACCGTCGGCCTCGAGGACTACCTCCTCAGCGTCATCTCTTCCGAGATGAAAGCCACCGCCGGCCTCGAGTTCCTGAAAGCCCACGCCATCATCTCCCGCTCCTGGGTCCTCACCAACCACCCCCACACAGGCTTCGACATCTGCGCGGACGACCACTGCCAGCGCTACCAGGGCAAGACGATGGCCGTCGGCGCGAACGTCCGCCGTGCCATCGACGAGACCTGGGGCCAGGTCCTCTGTTACGGCGGCGAAATCTGCGACACGCGCTACTCCAAGTGCTGCGGCGGCCGCACGGAGCTGTTCAGCACCTGCTGGGAGGACCGCGACTTCCCGTACCTCCAGCCGGTCGACGACACCCCGGAAGGCGGCGGCGCCCCCTTCTGCGACACCCGTGACCCGGAAATCCTCCGCCAGGTCCTCAACGACTACGACCGCGAGTCGCCCGACTTTTTCGCCTGGCAGGTCCGCTATACCCGTGCGGAACTCTCCGACCTCGTCCGCAGCCGCACCGGCATCGATTTCGGCGAGATCCGCGAACTGAACCCGCTGGAGCGCGGCGCCTCCGGCCGCATCAAAACCCTGGAAATCACCGGCACGAAAGAGCGCCGTGTCCTCGGCAAGGAACTCGCCATCCGCCGCGCCCTGAGCCCCTCCCACCTCAAGAGCTCGAACTTCGAAGCCCGCTGGGAGGGCGACACGCTGGTCCTCGACGGCCGTGGCTGGGGCCACGGCGTCGGCCTCTGCCAGATCGGCGCCGCCGTGATGGCCCACGAAGGCTATACCTGCCGCCAGATCCTCCGGCATTATTATCCCGGCACCGAAATCGAACGAAGATGAAAAGCAACTCCCCTTGGCAATGGATCCCGACCCTCTATTTCGCGGAGGGCCTCCCCTACTTCATCGTGAACGTCATCTCCGTGACGATGTTCAAGCGGATGGGCATGAGCAACGGCGACCTGACCCTCTACACGAGCCTCCTCTACCTCCCCTGGACCATCAAACCCCTCTGGAGCCCCTTCGTCGACATTGTGAAGAGCAAGCGCTGGTGGATCCTGCTGATGCAGGCCCTCCTGACGCTGACCTTCCTCGCCCTCGCGTTCAGCCTCCCGCACCCGTCCGCCGCGGAAATCGCCGCCGGCGGCATCGGGATCTCCCCCTTCCTCTGGACGCTCGCCATCTTCTATGTCAGCGCCTTCGCCTCCGCGACCCATGACATCGCCGCCGACGGCTACTACATGCTCGCGCTGGACCAGCACCGCCAGTCCGCGTTCGTCGGCGTACGCAACACCTTCTACCGCATCGGCTCCGTCTTCGGCCAGGGCGTCATCGTCGTGATCGCCGGCCTGCTCGAGACCCGCTACGGCGACATCCCGAAAGCCTGGTCCGCGACCCTCATCCTCAGCGCCCTGATCTTCGCCGCCATCACCCTCTACCACCACTTCTTCCTGCCGCGCCCCGCGGAGGACGAAACCCGGCAGGTCCAGTCGTCCCGGGAGATTTTCCGGGATTTCGGCCGGACCTTCGTCAGCTTCTTCAGCAAGCCCGGCGTCTGGATCGCCATCGTCTTCATGCTCCTGTACCGCCTTCCGGAGGCCTTCTCCGTCAAGCTGCTGACGCCCTTCATGCTGGATCCGGTCGAGAAGGGCGGCCTCGGCCTCACGACCGCACAGTCCGGCCTCGTCTACGGGACGGTCGGCGTCGTCGCGCTGCTGCTCGGCGGCATCCTCGGCGGCCTCGCCGCCGCCCGCTGGGGCCTGCGCAAGATGCTCTGGCCGATGGCCCTCGCCCTCGCGCTCCCCTGCTCCGTCTACCTCTATCTGGCCGCCGCCCAGCCCCACTCCCTCGGCATCATCTACGCCTGCGTCGCCTTCGACCAGTTCGGCTACGGCTTCGGCTTCACCGCCTATACCCTTTATATGATGTATTTCGCGGACGGCAAGTTCAAGACGGCCCACTACGCGCTCTGCACGGCCTTCATGGCCCTGAGCATGATGCTGCCGGGCCTGGTCGCCGGCCGCCTGCAGGAATTCCTCGGCTACACGGGCTTCTTCGTGATGGTGATGGCCTGCTGCCTGCTGACCGTCGCCGTGACCTTCATCGTCCGCCGCCGCATCGACCCGGCCTACGGCCGCAAAACCGCCTAGCCTTATGAGAAAAACCGCATTCTACGCATTCGCCCTGCTGCTCTGCTGCCTCTCCTGCCGCGGCCAGCAGCCCTCCGCCGCCGTCCAGGTCGCCCCTTCCGCCCCCGTCAAGCCCGGCATCGAAGTCCTCCGCGATCGCGGCTTCGAAGGCCTGAAGGGCAAGCGCGTCGGCCTGCTCACGAACCCCTCGGGGGTGGACCGCAACCTGAAGAGCACCGTCGACATCCTCTTCGAGGCCCCCGAAGTCAACCTCGTCGCCCTGTTCGCGCCGGAGCACGGCGTCCGCGGCGACGTCTACGCCGGCGGCAAGGTCGAGAGCGGCCGCGACGAGACGACCGGCCTGCCGGTCCACTCCGTCTACGGCGCGACCCGCAAGCCGACCCCGGAGATGCTCCGCGGCCTCGACATCGTCGTCTACGACATCCAGGACGTCGGCACCCGCTCCTACACCTTCATCAGCTCCCTCGGCCTGATGATGAGCGCCTGCGCCGAGCTCGGCATCGAGGTGATGGTCCTCGACCGCCCGAACCCGCTCGGCGGCCGGAAGGTCGAAGGCTCCCTCGTCGAGCCGGGCTTCTACTCCTTCGTCAGCCAGTACCCGATTCCCTACATCTACGGCCTCACGGCCGGCGAGGTCGCGACCTTCATCAACGAAGAGGGCGTCAACCTCGGCCAGAAGGGCACGGACCCGTTCCACAAGTGCAAACTCACGGTCGTCCCGATGGAAGGCTGGCGCCGCGACATGCGCTTCACCGACACCGGCCTCCCCTGGATCCTCCCCTCCCCGAACATCCCCTACCCCCAGACCGCCATCGACTACCCCTGCTCGGGCCTCGTCGGCGAGTGCCCGGGGTTCCTCAACATCGGCATCGGCTACAGTCTCCCCTTCGAGCTCTTCGCCGCCCCCTGGATTGATGCGGACAAGCTCAAGGCCCGCCTGGACAGCTACAACCTCCCCGGCATCGCCTTCCGCACCATCCACTACACCCCCTTCTCCGGCAGCATGCGCGGCACCCTGATCCACGGCGTCCAGTTCTATTTCACCGACTACGAAGTGGCGACCATCACCCTGACCCAGTTCTGGGTCATACAGGCCATCCACGAGCTCTACCCCGACCGCGACCCCTTCGCGACCGGGGACTACGCGATGTTCGACAAGTGCGCCGGGTCGGACTACATCCGCACGACCTTCCGCCGCCGCTACAAGGTCGCCGACATCCTCGATTTCTGGAACCGGGACGCGGACGGCTTCCGCGCCCTCAGCTCGAAGTATTACCTTTATGAATAGCAGGCCATGAGAAAGCGCATCTACGAGATTATCGAATTCGGACGCCGCGGAGGTACGGCAAGCGTCGTCTACGAGTACCTGATGCTGGTCGCCATCATCGTGAGCATCATCCCGCTGATGTTCTACGAAACCAATCCCGTCTTCCACATCATCGAAGCCGTGACGGTGAGCCTGTTCATCCTGGACTATCTGCTGCGCTGGCTGACCGCGGATTACCGGCAGAAAAAAGGGGCCCTGTCGTTTGCCAGGTATCCGTTCACGCCCTGGGCCGTCATCGACCTGCTGTCCATCCTCCCGGGCCTGAGCCTGATCGGCAAGGGATTCAAGATCCTCCGTCTGACCCGCCTGCTGCGGATTATCCGCCTGCTGAAGCTCATCCGCTACTCCAGCAAGTTCCGCATCCTCGGCCGCGTCATCCACAAGGAGCGGAAAGTCCTGCTGGCCGTGATGTGGGTCGCCCTCTTCTACGTCTTCCTGACGGCGCTCATCATGTTCAACGCCGAGCCGCACATCAACCCGGTGACCGGCGCCGAGACCTTCCACGACTTCTTCGACGCGCTCTACTGGGCGACCGTCACCCTCACGACCGTGGGCTACGGCGACATGATCCCCGTCACGGACATCGGCCACCTCGTCAGCATGGTTTCCTCGCTGTTCGGCGTCGCCATCATCGCCCTCCCCTCCGGCGTCATCACCGCCAGTTACCTCAACGAACTCCGCAACGAAAGAAACAACAACGGAAAAAGTTGATTATCTTTGCGTCCGGCCATGAGAATCACGGGAAGAATACGGAACCTGCTGACCGCCGCGCTGACCGCGCTGCTGTGCCTGTCCTACGTCAATTCGACGATGTGCTGGCACTCCCACGTCATCGGCGGCAAGGTCATCGTCCATTCCCACTTCTACGGAAAAGCCCATACCCAGCAGCAGAACGCCGACGGAGGCCACACTCCGGGCCAGCTGCAGGTCATCCAGGAGTCGAACGCCCTCTCCTTCACGGACCGCATCCTCCCGGAAATCCACCTGGAAAGGATCGAAGTCCTGACCGCGGTCTACCAGACCCCGGCCGTCGCCGTTCCGGAAACGGCTCCTGTCCGCAGCGCTTCGCTGCGCGCCCCTCCGGTTCTGTAGTCCGCCCCGCGACGGGGCCCCCTTTTCCCATTCCCCGACTACAAAACCGAAACGACAATGAAAAGAATCCTTTGTGTACTGGCAGTCCTGCTGCCGGTACTTTCCGGATGCCGGAACCAGGCATCCGATACCACCCGGAGAGACTTTACCTTCACGGGAGACGCCGTCCGCGTCAATCCCGAATCCCCCGTCGCCTCCGAGCTCGTCGTGGAGACCGTCGCGACGAGCGCGTTCGAGGCCGCCTACCGGGCGACCGGCAGCGTCCAGCCCCGGGCGGGCAGCTACGCCGAAGTCGCCGTGCCGTTCGACGGCCGGATCACGCGGGCGCTCGTGCGCCTGGGCGACCATGTCCGTGCCGGACAGCCGCTCTTCGAGATGAGCTCCTCCGCCTTCTTTGAAGCCGTCCGGGAACACTTCGAGAACCAGGTCGCGATGCGCAACGCCGAGGCGAACCTGAAGCGCCGGGAGGCGACCTATGCGGCCGGATACCTCTCCGAGCGGGAGATCGAGGAGGCGCGCGCCGAGGCGGAAAACGCCCGGAACGCCTGGCAGATGTCCCGGATGGCGCTCTCCGTCTTCAACGTAGACCTGGAACACCTGAAAGTCGGCGAACCGGTCCGCGTCACGGCCCCGATCGCAGGCCGCATCGTCAGCAGCCGGCTGACGCCGGGCCAGTATGTCAAGGAAGACGCCGAGCCGCTGGCCGCCGTCGCGGAACTCTCGCGGGTCTGGATTTCGGCCCACGTCAGCGAGTGGCAGGCGACCCGCATCGGCGGGGACAGCCACGCAGAAGTCCTGACGGACGACGGAGGCCTCAGCGAGGCGTCCATCGTCTATGTCGGCGAGATCCTGGATCCGCAGACCCAGACCGCGGAAGTGATGCTGGAGTGCCCCAACCCGGACCACCGGCTGATGCCGGGCATGTTCGTCTCCGTGGAGTTCCATACCCCGCAGGCGCAGGCCATCCTGATTCCGGCGACCGCCGTCTTCCAGGGGGAAGGCAGCAAGTATGTCTATGTCGAACTGGAGCCGCTGCACTTCGAGCGCAGGCCCGTGCGGGTCGAGAGCGCCGGTACGCAGCAGGTCCAGGTCCTGTCGGGTCTCTCCGCCGGCGAGCGCATCATCGCGGACGGAGGCATTTATCTGAGCGAGTAACATGCACCGGCTGATTGAACTGACCCTGCGGCGCCGCTGGTTGGTCGCCGTGGCGTTCCTGCTGATTTCCGCGTTCGGTATCTACAGCTGGACCCGGCTGTCCGTGGATGCGTATCCGGACATCGCCGACGTAACGGTCCAAGTCGTGACCCAGGTCCCCGGACTGGCCGCCGAGGAGATCGAGCAGCAGATTACCATCCCGCTGGAACGGGCCCTGAACGGCATTCCCTCGCTCAGCATGATGCGCAGCAAGAATACCTTCGGGCTTTCCATCATCGTCCTCGTCTTCGAAGACGGGACCGAAGATTACTGGGCGCGCCAGCGCGTGCGCGAATGCATCGGGGATGTCGACCTTCCCTACGATGCCGTCCCGGAGCTCAACCCGCTGACCTCCCCGACCGGCGAAATCTACCGCTATGTCATTGAAAGCGAGAACCATACACTCCGCGAGCTGACCGATCTCAACCACTGGGTCATCATCCCGCGGCTCCAGCAGATCCCGGGCGTCGCCGCCGTCAGCAACTTCGGCGGCCTCACGACCCAGTACCAGCTCGAAATCGACCCGAACCGGCTGATCAAGTACGGCCTCTCGCTGGACGACGTCCGGACGGCGATCGAGGAGAACAACGCGAACAGCGGCGGCAGCATGCTGTCCAGCGGCGACGTGAGTTACGTCGTCCGCGGCGTCGGCCTGATCGAGAACCTGGAAGACATGGGCCGCATCGTCGTGAAGACCGTGGACGGCGTACCCGTCCGCCTCTCCGACCTCGGCGAGCTGAAATACGGCAACCTCGAGCGCAAGGGCGTGCTGGGCTTCGTGGACGACGAAATGTCGATTGAGGACGGCGTGGAAGGCATCGTCCAGATGCTCCGCTACCAGAACCCCTCCGAGGTCCTGGAGAAGGTCCACGCCGCCGTGGACGAGCTGAATTCGGACGTCCTGCCGAAGGGCGTGAAGATCCGCCCCTTCATGGACCGCACCGAGCTCGTCGGCACGACCCTCCACACCGTGAAGCATACGCTGCTCTTCGGCATGCTGCTCGTGATCGGCATCCTGCTGATCTTCCTGGGCAGCCCCCTGAGCGCGCTGATCGTCGCGGCGACCATCCCCATCTCCCTGCTGGTCGCCTTCATCCTGATGCACCTGACCGGCATCCCCGCCAACCTGCTGTCGCTCGGCGCCATCGACTTCGGCATCCTCGTGGACGGCGCCATCGTGATGATCGAGCGGCTGCTGAAGCTGCGCGAGGAAGCGCCGGACAAGCCGCTGGAAAGCCAGACCGTGATCCGGCGCATCGCCGATGTCGCGAAGCCGATCTTCTTCTCCACGGTCATCATCATCGTGGCCTACCTGCCGCTCTTCACCTTCGAGCGCATCGAGAAGAAGCTCTTCACGCCGATGGCCTTCACGGTCGGCTACGCTCTGATCGGCGCGCTGTCCGTGGCCCTGATCCTGATTCCGGGCCTCGCCTACGCGCTCTACCGCAAACCGCAGCAGGTCCGCCGCAACCGCTTCCTGGAGCGGCTGACCGCGCGTTACAAGCAGAGCACGAGCCGCGTGATGGACCGCCCGAAGGGCGTCTTCACGCTGATCGGCGTCATCCTCGCGGCGGTCTGCGTCCTGGCCGTGACTGTCGGAAAGGACTTCCTGCCGAACCTGGACGAGGGCGGCATCTGGATCCAGATCCAGGGCCCCCCGGGCATTTCCCTGGAGAAATCCACGGAGATGGCCTCGAAGCTGCGCGCCCGCCTGAAGCAGTTCGACGAGGTGACGTACGTGATGACCCAGGTCGGGCGGGACGACGAGGGCGCGGAGGCCTTCACCTCCTCCCACATCGAATGCTGCGTCGGCCTGAAGCCGTATTCCAGCTGGAAATTCGGCAAGGACAAGGAAGACCTCGTGGAGGAAATGTCGGCGGCGATCGCCGCGATGCCGGGCTTCCGGGCCGGCTTCTCGCAGCCGATCATCGACATGGTCATGGACCAGATCGCCGGTTCCCACAGCGACCTGGCCGTCAAGGTCTACGGGGATGACCTCACGGAGGCGCGGCGCATCGCGGAGGACGTGATGGCCGTCGTCTCGGACATCCCGGGCGCGACCGACGTCATCATCGACCAGGAGCCGCCGCTTCCCCAGCTGAAAGTCAGCGTGGACCGCGAGCGCATCGCCCGCTACGGCCTCAACGCCTCCGACATCGCGAACCTGATCGAGGTGGCGATCGGCGGCAAGGCCATCTCGGAAGTCTATATCGGGAGCCGCGTGTACGACGTGGTCTGCCGCTTCAAGGAGGACGCCCGCGACACGCCGGAGAAGATCGCCGCGCTGCGGCTGATGACCCCGGACGGCGGGCAGATCCCGCTGTCCGCCGTCGCGGAGGTGACTTCCGTCCTCGGCGCGAGCTCGATCACCCGCGAGATGAACAGGCGCCACCTGACCGTGCGCCTCAACCTCCGCGGCCGCGACCTGACCTCCTACCTCGACGAAGCGCGCAGGCGCATCGCAGAGGAGGTCTCCTATGACCATACCGCCTTCCAGGTGCGCTGGGACGGCCAGTTCGAGAACCAGCGCCGCGCATACCGCCGCCTGGCGATCATCATCCCGTTCGTCCTGGCCCTGATGTTCCTGCTGCTCTTCGGCGCCTTCGGACGCTTCCGGCAGGCGGGGCTGCTGATCTCGCTGCTGCCGCTGGCGCTGGTCGGCGGCCTGCTGGCGCTGAACGTGCGCGGAATGACCTTCAACGTCTCCTCCGCCGTCGGATTCATCGCCCTGTTCGGCCTGACGATCCAGAACGGCGTCATCATGATTTCGCACATCAACAGCCTGCGCCGGGAAGGGACGCCGCTGCGCGAGGCGGTCGTCGAAGGCGCGGCCCACCGGCTGCGTCCGGTCCTGATGACCGCGACCGTGGCCGTCCTGGGCCTGCTGCCCGCCTCGCTCGCGACGGGCATCGGCTCCGACGTCCAGCGCCCCCTCGCGACCGTCATCGTCTACGGTCTCCTGTTCTCGACCGTCATCACCCTGTACATCCTCCCGACCCTCTACTACCTGATGGAGCGCCGTGCGGAGGCCAAAACCCAGAACCCAGATGAAGAAAGCATTTATCTGTAGCGCGCTCCTGCTGCTCCCGCTCCTGCTCGGGGCGCAGGCCGTCAGCTATACCACCTATATGCAGGCCGTAGCCCGGGACAACGCAACCCTGCTCGCCGAACGCTACAACGTCGAAATCAGCGCGGCGAACCTGCGGGCCGCCCGCGTCTTCAACGACCCGGAACTGTCCCTCGCCTATTCCGACAACCAGGACAGGACCCTGATGATGGGCCGCAGCTACGAGGCGGGCCTCTCCTACGAGGTCAACCTCGGCGGCCTGCGCCGCGCCCGCATCGGCGTCGCGGCCACGGAGCAGGAACTCTCCGAGGCCGCCCTCGACGACTACCTGCGGCAGCTCCGTGCGGAGGCGTCCTACGCCTGGAGCGCCGCCTGGGCCGCCCGGGAGCACGAGCGCATCCACCGCAACAGCTACGAGATCCTCGCCCGGGTCGCCCGTGCGGACAGCCTCCGCGCCGGCCTCGGCGAAATCCGCCGGACCGAAGCCGCCCAGTCCGCGCTTGAAGCGCTGACCCAGAAGGGCGAATGGATGCAGGCCCGCGCCGAATACCAGAATGCCCTCTCGACCCTCTCGCTGATGGCCGGAGGCATGGCCGTCAGCGACCTGGACGCCACGGAACTCCCGGAAACCGCCGTCCCGTACGGTCCCGGCGAACTGATGGACATCGCCGAACTGTCCCGCGCCGACCTGAAGGCCGCGGAACTCTCCCATACCCTCTCGCAGAAGAACCTGGCCCTGGTCCGCGCCTCCCGCGCGATGGACCTGGGACTGGAACTGGGCTACGCCTACAACACGGAAGTCCGGAACGAAATCGCCCCGGCGCCAATCTACAACGCGCTGACCTTCGGCGTGACCATCCCGCTCAAGTTCTCCTCCCTGAACCGCGGGGAGCGTGCGGCGGCCGAAGCCTCCGTCTCGCAGGCGGAGCGCTACCTGGAAGCCGCGCGCCAGCTGGTGCGCACCGAGGTCCAGCAGACCTGGACCGCCTACCAGGCGGCCCGCGACGTCGCGGAGCACTACTCCCGGCAGATGGTCGGCGACGCCCGCGGCGTCCTGGAAGGGATGGAGTTCTCCTACACGCAGGGGGACGCCACGCTGCTGGAGCTGCTGACCGCCGTGCAGACCAGCAACGACGTCGCGCTCGCGGCAGCGGATGCGCAGGCCGCCCTCTTCGATGCGGCCGCAGCCCTGCGCGCAGCCCTGGGCGTATTGGAATAAGGGATCAGCGGACGAGCAGCAGCGCCGCCTCGGGCGTCAGGAAAGGCATGATCTCCTCGTACGGAACGACGAAGGAAGGCATCCCGAGTGCATAGGCCGCGATCTCGTACTGCTGGTAGGTAAAGACGAGGCCTTCCTCCGTCGGGAACGGCTCCCAGGCCGGCAGGGGAATGTCTTCCCCTTCCTCGAGGAAGAGCCACCCGCGGAGTTCCTCCGGACTGACTTCTTCGCCGCTGTCGGCGAAATACCCGCAGAGACCCTTCTCCAGCAGCGGCTGGATCCGGTCCGCGCAGCCCGGATCGACGAGGTGCGTAATCCGGCGGCCGGTCTTCCGGTCGAAGGTCAGGGAGCCCTGGCCCGTCACGCCGCCGTGGGCGCCGCCCATATAGACATAGTCCTCCGACAGGAAGACGACGTAGCGCGGATGCTCCTCCTCGAGCGTCAGCTGGAAGTCGTACTCCCAGTCCGGCGTGTTCTCCAGGAAGGATTCCTTCTCCTCCTCGCTCATGTCCTCGTCCCCGCGGACCGCCTCTTCCCGCAGGTCTGCGTCCTCCTGCGAATACCGGTCGATCAGCGCCAGGCTCTGCCCCCAGTAATAGTCCAGGAACGCCTGCGCGTCGCGCCAGTCCCCTTCAAACGCGGGGAACGAGCGGCCGGACTCATACTGGAACATCGTGCCGAGCTGGAGGTCCGCCACTTTCAGCAGTTCCTCCCGGATGGCGGCCCCGGGGCCCCACTTCGCGGTCGGGAGCTCCACATGGAAGGACAGAGACGCGTGGTCGGTCATATCGGAGTATTCATACATCCTCGTTTCGAGGGGCTGCTTCGTTCCCTGGCAGGAAGCGGCGAGCAGCAGGAGCGCGGCGGCAAGGCCGGCGACGGACAGTCTTCTCATCATACGGTGCGAAGATAGCAACAAGCCGGGCAAAAAGCAAGCAGGACGGCACTGCTGCCGTCCTGCCTGGTCGAGAAGAGGCGACTCGAACGCCCGACCCCTACGTCCCGAACGTAGTGCGCTACCAACTGCGCTACTTCTCGATTTATCTTTCGGGAACTTCCTCGCTACGAGAGCTTGTTGATGTAGACCTGGAGGCCGCTCTTGAGGTTGGAAGCCTTATTCTTGTGGATCACGCCGATCTTGGCGAGCTTGTCGATCATCGCATAGACCTTCGGAGCGTTCTCCTCGGCGGTCTTCTTGTCGGTCGTGTTACGGAGGTCGCGGATCGCGTTCCTCGTCGTCTTCGCATAATACTTGTTATGCAATCTGTGCCGTTCGCTCTGGCGAATGCACTTCTCTGCAGAAGGGTTGTTTGCCATTATCTTACTTTTTTATATTTTTTTAGTAGTGGGTAGGAGAATCGAACTCCTATTGCAGGAATGAAAATCCTGAGTACTAGCCGTTATACGAACCCACCGAAACGGACCGCAAAGATAGACATTCTTTTCGTGAAGTCCAAATCTTTTTTAATCCTTTTTTTCAGCCCACTCGAAGGAGTACAGCAGGGACTCGACCTGGCGCAGGTACTGGCGCTTGTCATACTTGGGCGCATAGACGAAGGCGTCGAGCACCAGGATGCTCCCGCCGTCCGGAGTATAGAACGCGTGGGAGACGAAAGGACCGCCCATATAATCGTTGTACACCTCCCAGTAGCCGCGGGTCTGGACGAAGTCGCGGCCCTTGTAGCGCATGGAGGTCAGTGTCGGGGTGATGTAGTCGGAAGTCGTCATGTAGGTGTTCTCGAACATGCCCGGGACATTGTTCATCAGCGCCTCGTTGCGGTGGGCGATGATGTTTTCGGCCGTGAAGTCCGACGCGTCGCCGGCGGCGGGGTACCTGTAGATCAGGACGCCCTGCATCGTGTACTGCTTCTCGTCGGCGATCCAGATGAAATCGTCGGTCTTCTTCTTCAGCTTGTAGCCGGAGGGGAAATGCGGCGAACCGCCCATGATCTCCCGGACCTGCGGGGCGATGTTGCGCTCCTCGTAGAGCAGCGTGTTGTTGATCACGCGGTTGCGTTCCGCCTGCTCGATACCGTTCAGGATCACTTCGGAATTCTCCTGCAGGACGGCGACGGCGCTGTCCGCGTCGTGGGCGTTGACCTGCAGCACGACCTGCGGGCTCGCCCAGACGTCGTTGCGGAGGATGACGCCTTCCTCAACCTGGGGGTTGAACTCGAAGAAGACGATGTTGCGGTGGACCTTGAACAGGTCCACGAAGTTCGACGGGACGACGTTGACCAGCGAGTACAGCGGCTCGCGCGGCGTCAGCCACGGGCACTCGTCCGCGAGCAGGTCGCGGACCTCGTTCCCGAGGGTCCCCTCCCAGTCCGCCTTGTCCAGCACGACGATTACCTCCCCCGCCTTGCCGCTCACGTTCGGCAGCAGGACTTTTCCGGAGTTCTTGCAGGACACCAGCGCCAGGACGGCGGCAATTACGGCAATAATCTTTTTCATATCCTTGTCAGTTGATGAGTCTTCCAATATCGTTTCCGAACGCCAGGAACATCAGCGCGAATATCAGCACCATCCCGATGATCTGCATCACCGCGAGGAAGCGGTCGCCCGGTTTCCGGCCGGTCAGTATCTCGTAGAGCGTGAAGACGATGTGGCCGCCGTCCAGCGCCGGGATCGGCAGCAGGTTCATCACGCCCAGCATGATCGACAGCAGCGCCAGCAGGGAGCCGAACTGCAGCCAGTCCCAGCGGTTCGGGAACACCTGCCCGATCGCGATGAAGCTGCCCACGGACTTGTAGGCGCCCGTGCTCGGCGTCGCGACGAGCCGCAGGTCGCGCACGTAATCCCGGATGGTCTCCCAGGTATAGGCGCATCCCGCCGGCAGCGCGCGCAGCCCCTTGTAGCGGAGCACCCGGTAGCCCGGCATCTGCATATAGACGCCGATGCGGCCCTGCGTGTCCACCTGCAGCGGCACCCGGAGCGTATCGGCCCCACGCAGCACCGTGGCGTCGATTTCGGCCCCTGCGGCGGCCGCGAGCAGCGGCCGGGCGTCCTGGACGAAGGTGACCGGCGCACCGTCGAAGGCGACGATGCGGTCGCCGCGCCGCAGACCCGCGGCCCCGTTGGCGGAATCCGCCATCAGCGTGTCGACGACGAACGGCACCGCCAGTTCGAACATCCCGGGCGTATTCATCACCTCCCCGATCCGCGAACGGTCGATGTAGATGTCGAGCGTGTCGGTCCCGCGCAGCACGACGGCCTTGCGGACCATCCGGCGGCCCAGCTCCGCCTGCAGCATGTTGAAGTCCTGCGGGACGTAGTCGTCGAAGCGCAGGATCCGGTCGCCGCTGCGGAAGCCCATGTCATAGGCCAGTTCGTTGACGTAGATCGCGTTGTCCTCGTTGCTGAGGTAGGAGCGGCCGTTCAGGCCGAGGATCACGGTAAAGACGGCGATCGCGAGGATGAAGTTGAAGAGCACGCCGCCGGCCATCACAAGCAGCCGCTGCCACGCCGGCTTCGAGCGGAACTCCCAGGGCTTGGGCGCTTCCTTCAGGCTTTTCAGGTCCATCGACTCGTCGATCATCCCCGCAATCTTGCAGTAGCCGCCGAGGGGCAGCCAGCCGATGCCGTATTCGGTCTCCCCTTTCCGGAACTTCAGCAGCGACTTGCCGCCGACGTCGAAGAACAGGTAGAACTTCTCCACCCGGATACCGAAAAGCTTGGCAAACGCAAAGTGGCCCAGTTCGTGGAACAGGATCAGCACGGACAGGGCGAGGATTACCTGGAGGGTTTTAATCAGAACCAGCATCGATCAGCGCGTTGGCACGGGCGTACACTTCCGCGTTCGTCGCGAGAATGTCGTCGAGCGAAGGGTTCGCTGCAAAATCCGCACCCAAGACGCATTTCTCGACGATGTCGCTGATGCCGTAGAAGCCGATCCGGCCGGCCAGGAAGGCGGCGACGGCGGCTTCGTTCGCGGCATTCAGCGCGCAGGGGATGTTTCCCCCGCGCCGCAGCGCCTCGAACGCCAGCCCGAGCGCCGGGAAGCGCTCCAGGTCCGGCTGCGCGAAGGTCAGCGCGCCGAGGCGCGCGAAATCGAGCTTCCGGTTGCTGAGCGGGTGGCGCTCCGGGAAGCCGAGGGCAAACTGGATCGGCTCGCGCATGTCTGGGTGGCCGAGCTGGGCGAGGACGGCGCCGTCCTCGAACTCGACCATCGAGTGGATGATGGATTCGGGGTGGACGACGACGTTGATGCGGTCCGCGTCCATATCGAAGAGCCAGCGTGCCTCGATAACCTCGAAGCCCTTGTTCATCATCGTCGCGGAGTCGATCGTAATCTTGGCGCCCATGTTCCAGTTGGGGTGCTTGAGCGCGTCGGCGGCGGTCGCGGCGGCGATCCGTTCCCGGCTCCACTGCCGGAACGGCCCGCCGGAGGCGGTCAGGTGGATCCGCTCGACGGCGTTCCCCTGCGCGGCGAGGAGGCACTGGAAGATCGCGGAATGCTCCGAATCGACGGGAAGGATGGGCGCATGGTGCTCCTGCGCGAGGGACATCACCAGCGCGCCGGCGGCGACGAGCGTCTCCTTGTTCGCGAGGGCGATGATCTTGCCGGCCTTGACGGCCGCAAGGGTCGGAAGCAGGCCGCTGAAGCCGACCATCGCGGCGAGGACGATGTCCACGTTCCCGCCGGCGACCAGCGCGCAGGCGGAATCGATGCCGCTGAAGGTCTTGACGGAGGTGCCGCCGAGGGCGGAGGCGAGTTCGTCATAGCGGTCGGGGTTGCAGATGACGGCGTTGTTGGCGTCGAATTCCGCGGCCTGGCGGGCGAGCAGCTCGACGCTGTTGTTCGCGGTCAGGGTGTCGACTTCGAAGAGGTCCGGGTGCTGGCGGACGACGTCGAGGGCCTGGCGGCCGATCGAGCCAGTCGATCCGAGGATGGCGATTCTTCTTTTCATCAGAAAGTTATGTACTTGGTAGGATCGACGGCTTCGCCCTGGTACCAGAGCTCGAAATGGAGGTGGTCGCCGGTCGTGAGGGTGCCGGTGTTGCCGACGATGGCGATGGAGGAGCCGGCGGAGACCTTGTCGCCCGTCTTCTTGAGGAGCTTCTGGTTGTGCTTGTAGATCGAGACGAGGCCGCCGGCGTGCTGGATCTGGATCGTGTAGCCGGCTTCGTCGTTCCAGCCGGCGAAGATGACCGTGCCGTCGAGGACGGACATCACGACCGAGTTGGCGGGGGCGGTGATGTCGATGTAGGGGTGCAGGACGCTGTCATAGCCCTGGGAGATGACGCCCTTGAGCGGGGGGAAAAAGTGCATCCCCTCGATGGAGAGGTCGCGCCGGCCGCCGCTCAGGTCGAACTGCTCCTCCTCGCGCACCGTCTGGCGCAGCAGGGAGTCGCGGCGGGCCAGGGCGAGGCGGTCCACCTCCGCCAGCGAGGCCTGCGAGAGGCCCAGCACGAGGCTGTCGATGCGGACGGGGTCCTCCCCGGAGACGACCCGGGACAGGTTCTCGGCATAGAGTTCCCAGCGGCTCACGATGCTCTCGAGGGAATCGATGCGGAGCGCGTTCTGGACGGCCATGCGGCGTGCGTGGGCGTCCGGATAGCCCGGGATCGAGGTCCGCAGCGGGGTGAAGGCGATCAGCGCCCAGAAGGCCACGAGCAGGACGACGACGGCGGTGATGACGGTGATGAGGAAGGTGTTCCGCGTCAGGCGCAGGGCCTTGATCTCACGGTGGGAAGCGTCGTCAATCAGACTGATTCTAAAAATCTTGACCCTTTCCCTATTTTTTGCTCTTGCCATACTTTTCGCTAAATTTGCACTTTCAATGGAGAGATTGATCGGCATAGATTACGGAAGAAAACGGGTCGGCGTCGCGGTCAGCGACCCGCTCGGGATCTTCGCGTCCCCCCTGGAGACAGTGCCCAGTGCAAAGATAATAGATTATCTGAAAAAGTACGCGGAAAGCGAGTCCGTCGTCCGCTTCGTCGTCGGCTATCCGGTCAACATGAACGGCAAGCCCTCGGAGGCGGCCGCCGACGTGGACATCTTCCTGAAACAGCTTTCCAGGCACTTCCCCGCGGTCCCGGTCTCGCTCGAGGACGAGCGCTTCACCTCCGTCCTCGCCCACCGCGCGATGATCGACGGCGGGATGAAGTACTCCGACCGCCGGGACAAGAATTCCGTGGACCGGATCAGCGCCGCCCTCATCCTCCAGAGCTATTTGGACAAGAAGAAATGATACAACCCATCTACCTGTACGGCTCGGAAGTCCTCCGCAAGGTGGCCGCACCGGCCGACCTCGCGCAGAAAGAGGAACTGACGAAGCTCGTCACCGACCTCTGGGACACCCTCGCCGAATCCGAAGGCTGCGGCCTCGCCGCGCCCCAGATCGGCGTCTCGCAGCGCGTGCTCGTCGTGGACGGCGACGTGATGTACGACGTCTATCCCTACCTGAAGGGCTTCCGCCGCACGATGATCAACCCGGAAATCCTGGAAGAGAGCCCGAAGAAATGCGAGTTCAGCGAAGGCTGCCTCAGCGTCCCCGGCATCTACTGCGACGTCACCCGCCCGGAATCGATGACCGTCCGCTACTGGAACGAAAAGTTCGAGCAGGTCGAGGAGACCCTCGACAGGTTCGCCTGCCGGATGGTCCAGCACGAAATGTCCCACCTCGACGGGACCCTCTTCGTCGATCTGGTCGCCCCGATCCGCAAGAAGATGATTTCCAAGAAGCTGCAGGGCATCTCCCACGGCAAGGTATCCACGCACTACAAATCCAAACTGAAATAAGTATGGGAGCATTCCACGCATACGATATCCGCGGTATCTACGGCGTCGATTTCGACAAGGAGACCGCCTACAAGGTCGGCTATTTCATCCCTGAGCTCCTTGAAGCCCGGCGCGTGCTGGTCGGCCGCGACTGCCGCGTCTCCTCCCCGGAGATCCACGACGCCCTGCTTGCGGGCATCACCGACGCCGGCGCCGACGTGGACGACATCGGCCTCAGCAGCACGCCGCTGGTCTATTTCGGGACCGCGAACTACGGCTACAAGGCCTCCGTCCAGATTACCGCCTCCCACAACCCCCGCGAGTACAACGGGATGAAGGTCAGCCGCGAGAATGCGCTGCCCGTCGGCTTCGACACGGGCCTCGGGCAGATCAAGCAGTGGATCGACGAGGGCCGCCCGACCCCGCCCGCGGCGCAGAAAGGCAGCGTGAAGGAAATCGACATCAAGCCCGACTACCTCGCCTTCCTCCGCCGGTACAAGGGCGACTATTCCAACCTCCGGATCGCCTTCGACCTCTCCAACGGGATGAGCACCCTCTTCGCGAAGGAGATCTTCCGGGGCGAGGACGCCGAATTCCTTTTCGACGAGATGGACGGCCGTTTCCCCAACCACGAGCCCAACCCCCTCATCCCCAAGAACGTGGAGCCCCTCCGCACGCTGGTGCGCGAGAGCGGCGCCGACATCGGCGTCATCTATGACGGCGACGCCGACCGCGTGATGTTCGTGGACGACCGGGCCCGCTTCATCGCCCCCGACCTCATCATCGCCCTGATGGCCTATTACTTCTGCGACGAGCGCGGCGCGCGGAACCCCCGCGTGCTGCAGGAAATCCGCAGTTCCAAGGCCGTGGGCGAGTTCCTCGCCGGCTACGGCGCCGAGGTCCATACCTGGCGCGTGGGCCGTGCCTTCGCCGCACCCAAGCTCCGCGAAATCGACGGCCTCTGGGGCGGCGAGCTGGCCGGCCACTACTACTTCAAGGACTTCTTCTACAGCGACAGCGGCATGCTCGCCTCGATCATCGTGCTCCGCATCGCTTCCGCCCTGAAGAAGCAGGGCCGCACGCTCAGCGGCGAGATCGACAGGCTGACCCGCTACCGCAACTCCGGCGAAATCAACTTCCGCGTCGAGGACAAGGCCGGCGCGATGGAAGCCGTGAAGGAGCTGTGGGCTTCGGAGGAAAAACCGGACCGTGTGATGGACTTCGACGGCTACCGCCTCGAGTTCCCGCAGTGGTGGTTCAACATCCGCCCCTCGAACACGGAGCCCTACCTCCGCTTCATCTGCGAGGCCACGACGGACGAGCTCCTCGCGGAGAAGATCGCCCGCACGAAAGCCCTCCTGGAGGAAAAATTCGGCGCCCGGCAGTCCTAGCGGCTTTACTTTCGCCCCCCGACGTTGTCTAAATACCAGTAAACCGACTTTTTGTGAGAAAAACCATATTCACCCTCCTCATCCTCGCCGCCTGCGTCCAGGCCTGGGGACAGACCGATTCCGCCGCCCTGCGGCTGACCCGCGGCCGCGCCGAGCTCCTCGTCCCGCGCCCCGCCCTGCACCCCGTCAAATCCCTGATCCCGCCCGTCTCCGCCGTCGGCGTCGACACGATCGCGACCGAGAATCCGGTCGTCAAGATCGTCCTGCTGAGCGACGGGACCTACAAATACTGGAAAGACCCCGCCGAGGTCCTGAAGGAGGACACTTTCAACACCTTCTGGGACAACTACGGCTCCGACCCCTACCGGCGCTCCTGGGAGAGTTTCCCGGAGAAGGCTTACGTCTGGCTCGTCGATGACGCCAGCCAGTACTGCTACCCCGGCGACCTCTCCCGGATCGACATCTCCTCCCGCTACGGCTACCGCCGCACCCGCTACCACCGCGGCATCGACATCCGCCTCCCGAAAGGCACCCCCGTCTATGCCTCCTTCGCCGGCAAGGTCCGGATGGCCAAGTACATCAGCGGCTACGGCAACGTCATCGTCATCCGCCACGAGAACGGCCTGGAGACCTTCTACGCCCATCTTTCAAAGATGGAAGCGCAGCGGGACGACTGGGTCGAGGCCGGTCAGGAGATCGGCCTCGCCGGCGCGACCGGCCGCGCCTCCGGCTCCCACCTCCACTACGAGGTCCGCTACCTCGGCTATGCGATCGACCCGGAATGGATCATCGACTTCAGCAACGGCGACCTGCGCCACCAGGTCTTCACTTTCAAGAAGCAGCACCTGGATCCGAATTTCAAGTTTGAGCCCGAGTCCGACGACGAGGAGGAGCTGATCGCCCTCGCCGACGAGGAGGACCGCCTCGAGGCCGAACGGCTCGAGGCCGAGCGCAAGGCCGCGCAGTACTACACCGTCAAGTCCGGCGACACCCTCTCCCGCATCGCCGTCCGCTACCACACGACGATCAACGCCATCTGCAAGCTCAACAACATCACCGCGAAATCGACCCTCCGCGTCGGCCAGCGCCTCCGCGTCAAATAACCCCTGTCATTCCGAGCGCACGCCTCCTGTCATTCCGAGCGCCCGCCTCCTGTCATTCCGAGCGCAGCGAAGGAATCTATTCGCAGAAAGAACTGTTTTCCTGAGACAGCCGAAAAAACGTCTGCTCAGAAAAACAGTTCTTTCTGCTTTCTGCCCCGTCATGCCCGACCTGTCCGGGCATCTATTTTCCGACGGTGGAGCGGTAGAGGACGATGCGGCGGGCGCCGACGCCCATGATGGTGACGTTGTCCTCATCGCCGTTGAGGCGGCGGAGCGGGACCCATGCGCCGTCCTTGAAGGTACCTTCCTCGATGACCTCGTGGAGGACCTGGCCGTCCTTGGCGCTGGTGGACTGGAAGCTGAAGCGCGCGTTGCAGCCGACGATGTAGAACTCATCCGCGCCGGTCCGGATCACGAGGGCGCCGGACTGGGCCTGCTGCTGGGCGCGGGCGGCGAGGGCGGCGTTCTGCGCGGCCATCTGCTCGGCGCCCTGGCCGTAGTTGACCGCCCTGCGGTCACGCACGGAGGACTGGAGGGTCAGGACGTAGTCGCCCATCGTCACGCTGGGCGTCGGGTTGTCCGTTCCGACCAGCAGGCCGCGCATCCGGTCGCTGCCGTAGTTGTCCGGCAGGAGCGTCCCCATCTCGGAGAGGATGCCGTAGCAGGCGCCGAGGCGCGCGAAATCCTCGGCGGAGACGCCGAAGAAGTTGCCTTCCTGCGGGCCGTCGAAGCCGAAGGGCGCGAAGCCCAGGGCGTCGAATTCACCGTAGGCATAGAGGGCCTTGGCGGTGTCGCCCCGGGATTCCGGGATGAAGACCGGATTCCCGCCCATCGCGAACTGGCCAAGCGTCCACTCGAAGACGTTGGAGTAGATGTCCGGGGCAATCATATCCACGGCGGGCGCGGCCGCGCGCCAGACGTCGAGCACCCAGGGCTGGGGGCTGCCCGAAGGGTACTGGCCCGGAGCGCCCATGCCCGGCTGCTTGATCCAGTTGTTGACGTACATCGGGATGTTGTGCTCCGCCTTGCCGGCAGCCGCGATCTCACCGACATATTTCGCATAGTGGTAGGCCTGGAAGAGTTCCTCGGTATAGCGCGGGAATTCCTTCCAGTCTTCGGCCTTTTCGAAACTCTTGCCGAAGACCTCCTCCCAGCTGCCCTTGGTCTTGTAACCGTTCGCGGCCCAGACCTTCTCCAGTTCCGGATACAGGTGGCCCTTGTGGGCCGTCAGGTAGGCGGTCAGGTCAGCGGGGACCTGCGCTTTCCAGGCCTTTTCGGCCGCGGCGGAATAGTCCCTCGGGCCGCCCAGGATGCCGATTTCGTTCTCGACCTGCATCATGATGACGGTGTGGTCGGGGTCGATTTCCCGGATGTGGCGCATCAGCGCGGCGTAGGCCTTCTTGTCCGCCTCCAGCGAGGCCTTGCCGAAGGTCGAGAGCACGTTCAGGGTCTTGCCGTCCTTGTCCTCCGCGAGGGGATACTTCTTCGGGTTCCGCTTGACGTAACCGGGCGCGTAAGTCGAGTAGCCGTTCTTCCAGCTGGCGAACCAGATCATCACGACCTTCAGGCCGTGCTTGCGGGCGTTCCGGATCACGTGGTCCACGGAGGAAAAATCGTAGCGGCCCTCCTGCGGCTCGACCAGCTCCCAGGAGGCGGAAGCGATCACGAAATTGAAATGGGCGTCCTTCATCTGTTCCCAGACGTCGATGTCGTCCATATACTGTTCGCTGGAGCTCGTGGAATTGTGGAGCTCGCCGCCGAACATCACGAAGGGTTTTCCGTCGATCTCGAAACGGGTAACCCCGTCGCGGGTGACGAGGGCCGGCTGCGCCGCCGCCCCGGCGGCCAGCAGCAGTCCCGCTGCCGCGAGGATGAGTCTGATTCTCTTCATGGCATTATCTGGTTTTCAGTGTTATCTTACTTGGCCGCGATACATTCAATCTCGACCAGCGCTCCCTTGGGAAGCGTCTTCACGGCCACGGCGCTCCGGGCCGGGAACGGCGGCTGGAAGAACCGGGCATAGACCTCGTTCATCGCCGCGAAATCGCACATGTCGGCGAGGAAGACCGTCGTCTTGACGACATGGGAAAGCGTGAGCCCCGCCGCGCGGAGGATGGCCTCCGCATTCAGGATGGACTGGCGCGTCTGCGCCTGGATGCCGCCCTCCGGGAATGCGCCCGTCGCAGGGTCGATGGGAAGCTGCCCCGAAAGGAAAATGAGTCCGGCCCCGCTGTCGATGGCCTGGCTGTAAGGCCCGATCGCCGCCGGCGCCTTCTCCGTGCTGATAGGTTTCATTGTCAGATTGATTAGATATCCTTTCCTCAAAGATACCATAATTTACTGACACGAATGCAGAAAGAACTGTTTTTCTGAGCAGACGTTTTTTCGGCTGTCTCAGGAAAACAGTTCTTTCTGCGAATAGATTCCTTCGCTCCGCTCGGAATGGCAGGAGGCGGGCGCTCGGAATGACAAATAGTTTAGGCGGCGGGGAAGGGGAAGACCTTGGTCAGCCAGAAGAAGGCGAGGACGAAGCCGATGACGCCGATGATGATGCCGACCTTGGCCATGTCCTTCGTCGAGACGAGGCCCGTCGAACTCGCGATCGCATTCGGCGGCGTACTGATCGGCAGGATCATCGCGATCGAGGCGCAGGTCGCCACGAAAATGATCATCGCGTTCGAACCGCCCCAGGCGAGGAAGGACGCGTTGTTGGCGGCGGCCGGATCGGCCATACCCATCGCAATCACGATCAGGATCGGGATTAGCAGGGCCGCGGTCGCGGAATTGCTGATGAAATTGCTCAGGAAGTAGCAGACGAGGCCGCCGATCAGGAACACGGCGACGACGGACATCGACCCGAACGGAATCGACTCGATCAGCACCTTCGCCAGGCCGGTCTGCTGGAGGTCGGTGCCGAGGGCGAAGCCTCCCGCGACGAGCCAGAGCACGGTCCAGTTGATTTCCTTGATGTCCTCCTTGCCGAAAATGCCGGTCAGGGTGAAGACCGAAAGCGGGATCAGCGCCACGATGTTCGAAGAGATCTTCGTCAGGCTCTCGGTCGCCCAGAGCAGGATCGTCAGCGCGAACGTTCCCCAGACGACATAGGTCTTCCAGTCCGTCTTGCGCTTGCTTTCCGGAATCTCGAGCACGAGGCGCTCGGTCTTGAACGGGAACAGCACCTGCAGGAGCACCCACGCGATCAGGATCATGACCAGCACGTAGGGAATCATATGGATGGCCCACTCGGAGAAGGTGATCTCGATGCCGGCTTCGCCGAGGAACTTGATGGCGGTCGCGTTCGGCGGGGTGCCGATCGTCGTTCCGATACCGCCGAGGTTCGCAGCGACGGGGATTGCGAGCGAAAGGCCGATCTTGCCCTTGTCATCCGACGGCAGCACGGCGAGCACCGGCGCCAGGAAGGCCAGCATCATCGCCGCGGTCGCGGTATTGCTCATGAACATCGAGAAGACGGCAATCACGACCAGGAAGCCCAGGAGCACCCAGCGCGGCTTGGTGCCGAAAGGCTTCAGCAGCACACGCGCGAGCGTCACGTCCAGCCCGTATTTCGATGCGACGATGGCCAGCGTAAAGCCGCCGAGGAACAGCATCACGATCGGGTCTGCGAACGCCGCCATGATGCTGGCATACGGCACCAGCTGGCCCGCTTCGGGCGTACAGAGGAACCCGATGCCCTTGTTGGAGACCGTCAGCAGGGACAGCACGATCACAAGGACGGACGTCGCCCAGTTCGGAACGATTTCGAACATCCACATCAGCGCTGCGAACACGAAAAGGGCGATGACGCGCTGCTGGACAGGGGTAAGGGCTTCGATCCCGAAGAAGCCCGTCGGGACGGCCCAAAGGAAAGCCGTGACCAGCAGCACGATCGGCAGCAGGACACAGAACTTCACATTGAATCTTTTGTCAGCCATAAAAGAATGCACTAAATAAAACTGCCTTGCAAAATCTTGCAAAAGTAGCAATTCTATCCTTCGTATCCAACAGCAATGACGCAGAGGACAGAATAATCCTCTTTAATGCCCAGCAGGTCGCGCAGGTAGTCCTCCGCCAGCTGCCTGCTGCCGTCCGGCAGGGTCCGGTCGCGGCCGCGGACCTGCACCCAGCAGGTCCCGAGGCCGTGCGCCACGGCGGACAGCTGGATGAACGTCGCGCTGATCGCGCTGTTCTCAACCCACATGTCCGACTTGGCGGAGTCGCCGAGCACCACGATGGCGGCCGGCGCCTGGCTGAGGAAATGGGACCCGCCGTCCCGCATCTGGCCGACGGCGGCAATCAGGTCCGGATCCTCGAGAATCATGAATCCGGAACTCTTGCAGTTCTTGCTGGAAGGCGCCGTGCGGGCGTCCTCGATCAGTTCGTCCAGCAAGAAACGAGGCACAGCCTCTCCGGTAAAAGCCCGGACGCTGTGCCTCTTTTCGATAACTACCTGGAAATCCATAAGGGCAGGATTTAGACGATCCCCTGCTCGAGCATCGCCTGCGCGACCTTCATGAAGCCCGCGACGTTCGCGCCCTTCACGTAGTCGACGCTGCCGTCCGGACGGGTGCCGAACTTGACGCACTGCTCGTGGATCGATTTCATGATGAAATGGAGCTTCTGGTCCACCTCTTCCCCGCTCCAGCTGATGTGCGAAGCGTTCTGGGTCATCTCCAGGCCCGAAGTGGCCACGCCGCCGGCGTTGACCGCCTTGCCCGGCGCAAAGAGGACACCGTTGTTCTGGAAGAAATGGATGGCGCCCGGCTGGCATCCCATGTTGGACACCTCGCAGCAGCACCAGCAGCCGTTCGCCTTCAGTTCCTTCGCGTCGTCTTCGGACAGCTCGTTCTGGAAGGCGCACGGGAGGGCGATGTCGCACTTGACGCTCCAGGCCTTCTTGCCCGGGGTGAAGATCGCCTTGCCGGGGAACTTGGTCGCCATGTCCTCGACGCGGTTGCGGTTGGAGGCACGCATCTCGAGCATGTAGTCGATCATTTCCGGGGTGATGCCGTCCGGGATCGCGCAGACGCCGTCCGGGCCGGAGATGGCCACGACCTTGGCGCCAAGCTCGACCGCCTTCTTGCTGGCGCCCCAGGCCACGTTGCCGAAGCCGGAGATCGCGAGCGTGAGGCCCTTGATGTCCTTGCCGATCTTGTGGAGCATGTTCTGGGCGAAGTAGAGGGCGCCGAAGCCGGTCGCCTCCGGACGGAGGATGGAGCCGCCCCAGGTGCTGCCCTTGCCGGTCAGGACGCCGGTGTTGTACTCGCGCGCGAGCTTCTTGTACATGCCGTACATGTAGCCGATTTCGCGGCCGCCGACGCCTACGTCGCCCGCCGGAATATCCTGGTCGGGGCCGATGCACTGCCAGAGTTCATACATGAAGGCCTGGCAGAAGCGCATGATCTCGTCGTTGCTCTTGCCGACCGGGTCGAAATCGGAACCGCCCTTGGCGCCGCCCATCGGCAGGGTCGTGAGGGCGTTCTTGAAGGTCTGCTCGAAGCCGAGGAACTTCAGCATCGAAGGGGTCACGGCGCGGTGGAAGCGCAGGCCGCCCTTGTAGGGGCCGATCGCGCTGTTGAACTGCACGCGGTAGCCGGTGTTGGTGCGCACTTCGCCGCTGTCGTCGACCCAGGTCACGCGGAACGTGAAGATGCGGTCCGGCTCGACCATCCGCTCGACGATTCTCGCCTTCTCGAACTCGGGATGCTGGTTATAGGTCTCTTCGACAGATTCCAAAACCTCCTGTACCGCCTGGAGATATTCGACTTCTCCCGGATACTTGGCCTGGAGGCGGGCCATGATGTCTTGTGCTTTCATTATGTGTATCAGTGTTTAGTTAAAGTGGTGTCTATTCAACTTCCCAGGTCGATCCGCTGTGGAGCAGCTCGTCGACGCTGTGGATCTTCGATTTGGCCATCACGTCCTTGACCTGGTCGCGGACGCCGTCGTCGTAGGTGATGTCCTTGACGTCGCGGATGACGCCGAGGGCGACCGGCAGGTCCGGTCCCTTCATGTCGGCGAGCATCATGTGGATACCCATGTTGTCCGTGTGGGCGTCGTGGGTCAGCACGTCGTCGATCGTGAAACCGTCTTCGCCGATGGTCACGGCCTTGATGCCCATGCCGAAGAGGACGAGGCCCTTGTTGCGGTCCTTGCCGAAGACCATCTTCTCGCCGTGGCGGAGGACGATGGTGCGGTCGGCGCGGACGGCCGGGTCGGAGAGGTTCTTGTGGGCGCCGTCATTGAAGATCACGCAGTTGGTCAGCATCTCCATCACGGAGGTTCCGTCGTGGAGGGCCGCCGCGGTCATGATCTCCTCGTTCAGCGCCAGCTCGACGTCGAGGCTGCGGGCGAAGAAGGTGCCCTTCGCGCCCAGCACGAGGGAGCCCGGGTTGAACGGGTGCTCGACCGTGCCGTACGGGGAGGTCTTCGTAATCGCGCCGAACTTCGAGGTCGGGGAATACTGGCCCTTCGTCAGGCCGTAGATCTGGTTGTTGAAGAGGATGATGTTGATGTCGATGTTGCGCCGGATGGCATGGATGAAGTGGTTGCCGCCGATGGCGAGGGCGTCGCCGTCGCCGCAGGCCTGCCAGATGGTCAGCCACGGGTTCGCGACCTTGATGCCGGTCGAGACTGCCGTCGCGCGGCCGTGGATGCTGTGGAAGCCGTAGGTGTCCATGTAATAAGGAAGGCGGGAGGAGCAGCCGATGCCGGAAACGACGACATAGCGTTCCTTCTCATAGCCGAGCGCCTGGCTCACCTTCGGGAGGGAGCGCTGGAGCGCCGCCAGCACGGCGTGGTCGCCGCAGCCGGGGCACCAGCGGACTTCCTGGTCGCTCTTGAAATCCTTGAATGTCAAATTAGCCATTGTATGCCTCCTTTATTGCTTCGGTCAGTTCCTCGACGAGGAACGGCTGGCCCTGGACCTTGTTGAACTTGATGTAATGGAACTCCGGGAACAGATTCCGCAGGTAGGCGGCGAACTGGCCGTTGTTCAGCTCGCAGACGAGGATCTTCTCGTAGCGGGACAGGATCTCGCGGGTGTTGCGCGGGACCGGGTAGATGTAGTCGAAATGCGCGAACGGGACGTCGCCGATTTCGTGGCACGCCGTCAGGATGTGGCCGAAGGTGCCGCCCCAGCCCACGACGAGGACCTTGCCGGACGCAGGTCCGTTCACGGTCAGTTCGGGAATGAAGTCGGCGATCTTCTCGACCTTCGCCTGGCGTTCGGCGACCATCAGGGCGTGGTTGGCCGGATCGGAGGAGAGGACGCCTTCGTGGTTCTTCTCCAGGCCGCCGACGCGGTGCTCCAGGCCCTTGGTGCCCGGAATCGCCCACTTCGGGACCATCGTCTCGGGATCACGCTCGAACGGGTGGAACGGGTGGCCTTCGTATGTGGCGAGCGGCGGGACGATCTCCGGATAGTCCTTCATCGAAGGGATCCGCCAGGGCTCCGAGCCGTTGCCGATGAAGCCTTCGGAGAGCAGGATGACGGGGGTCATGTGCTCCACGGCGATCTTGCAGGCGTTGAAAGCGGCGTCGAAGCAGTGGGCCGGGGAATGGGCGGCGACGACGGGGATCGGGCATTCGCCGTTGCGTCCGTAGAGCGCCTGGTTCAGGTCGGTCTGCTCGGTCTTCGTCGGGATACCCGTCGAAGGGCCGGCGCGCTGGACGTCCACGACGACGAGCGGGAGCTCCGCCATCACGGCGAGGCCGAGGGCCTCCGTCTTCAGCGAGAAGCCGGGGCCGGAGGTCGTCGTAACGGCCAGGTTGCCGGCAAAGGAGGCGCCGATGGCCGTGCAGATGCCGGCGATCTCGTCCTCCGCCTGCAGCGTCTTGGCGCCGAGGCTCTTGTGGATGGCGAGTTCCTCGAGGATGCCCGTTGCGGGCGTGATCGGATAGGAGCCGCAGAACAGCGGGAGATGGGACTTCTCGGAAGCGGCCAGCAGGCCCCAGGCGGTCGCCTGGTTGCCGTTGATGTTCCGGTAGGTGCCCTTCTTCATGTGGGCGGGCTTGACCTCGTAGGTGTTCGGGATGGCCTGGATGTTGGCGGCGTAGTTGTAGCCGTCGTTCAGGACCCGCTTGTTGGGCTCGACGAGCTCCGGGTGCTTCTTCGCGAACTTGGCCTCGATGTAGTTGTAGATGTACTCCAGCGGACGGCTGTAGATGAAGCAGGCCATGCCGAGGGTGAACATGTTCTTGCACTTGCGGATGGTCTTCACGTCCAGTCCGGAGTCCTTGAGGCTCTCCATCGTCAGGGTCGTGATCGGGGTCGGGATGATGGCCCTGTCTTCCACCCGCAGTTCGAGGAACGGATCCTCCGTCTGGAAACCGGCTTTCTTCATGCCGGCCTCGTCGAAGGCGTCGGTGTCGACCAGGATCATGGCGTTGGGCTTGCACCACTTGGCGTTGGCCTTCAGGGCCGCCGGGTTCATCGCCACGAGCAGGTCGCAGAAATCGCCCGGGGTGATCACGTCGTCGCCTCCGATATGGACCTGGAAGCCGGACACGCCCGAGACGGTGCCGTGCGGAGCCCGGATTTCAGCCGGGTAGTCCGGGAAAACGGAAAGCTTGTTTCCGTACACGGCGGACATATCTGCAAAAAGAGATCCGGTGAGCTGCATACCATCTCCCGAATCTCCTGCAAATCTGATTACAACATCTTTAGCATCAATGACTTTATGTTGCATTGTAGATTTAGTTATGTAAATTGTTAGTTTTAGGTCTTTGCGGTTAGTTTTGTCCCGACATCACGCCGGGGGTCTAAGTGCTACTGCTGCGCCTGTTGCTGCTGGGCGGCAAGCTCGGCCTGGAGGCTCTCGAGGGTCCGGCTCTCAGGGATGCCGAGGGCGCGGCGGGCGGCGGGCGTCAGGTCCACGCTCTGGGCCTCGTCGACATAGAGGAACGTCGCGACGTCCATCACGTAGATGTAACCGCCTTCCTTGGCCAGCTTCTGGACAGCCTCCTGGGCTTTCTGCTGGATCGGGGCGAGCAGCTCCTGCTGCTGGGTGGCGAGCTCCTGCTGGATGGACTGGTTGAATTCCTCGATGCGCTGGTTGATCTCGGTCAGCTCCTTCTCCTTGCTCTCGCGGATGGCCTGGGTCCAGGTCGAAGCCTTCTGCTGGTACTGCTGGTACTTGGACTGGAACTCGTCGACCATGGCCTGGTACGTGTCGGAAGCTTCCTTCTGGGAGGCGTTCATCGTCTCACGGGCGGCGTCCATCTCAGGCATGAGGTAAACAAGCTCATTGAAGTTCACGTGGGCGAATTTGTTCTGGGCGAAACCGGTCACCGAAACAAAAGCCATAGCGGCAAACAAAACGATCTTTTTCATATTCAATGTTATTTATAAGATTCAACTTAGAACTGCTGTCCTATCACAAAATGGAATTGGCTTCCGCCGTTTTCCTTATCATCAAATCCATAACCCCAGTCTACACCGAGCAGGCCCACCATCGGGAGGAAGATGCGCGCGCCGATACCGGCGGAACGCTTGATCTGGAACGGGTTGAAGTTCCGGATGTCGGCCCAGCAGTTGCCTCCTTCCGCGAAAGCGAGGACGAAGATCGTCGACTGCGGCTGGAGGATGACCGGGTAGCGGAGCTCAACCGTGAACTTGTCGTAGAGGTTGCCCGCCCAGGACATGCCTGCCGAGTTGTAGGCCGAAGCCAACTGCGGTGTAAGCGAGTAGTTCATATAACCGCGCATCGATACAACTTCCGAGCCATACGTGCTGTAGCCCGACATTCCGTCGCCGCCGACGAGGAATCCCTCGAACGGGGAATAGCCCCAGTTGCGGTTGTAGAAGCCCAGGTAGCCGAACTGGGCGCGGGTCATCAGGACGAGGTCGCCGGCCAGCTTGGTATAGACCGCGCCGGAGAACTTCCACTTGTGGTACTCGATCCACTTGTAGCGGTCGGACGCCGACCATCGGTCGTAGTTGACTTCCCGCCAGCTGTTACGCTTGATCACGTTGCCCTCCGCGTCGAAGTCCTTCTTGCGCAGCAGGGAGAACGGCGGGGTCAGCGAGAGGTTGAACGAGAACTCGGAGCCCTGGCGCGGGTAGATGTTCTGGTCGGTCGAGGTACGGTTCAGGGACAGCGAGTAGCTGATGTTGTGGGCTACGCCGTTGTCGAAGATGAAGTAGCCGGAGTACCAGTCCCGCAGGCGGTACGACTGCCAGCTCAGGCCGTTGTAGAGGATGAAGTAGTTGTCAGGCCATTTCAGGCGGTTGCCCAGCGAAGCCGAGAAACCGTAGATCTCGATCTGCTTGTCGTTGTTCAGGATGCCGTAGTAGAGCAGGGAGTTGGTCTGACGGGTATAATATGTTGAAAGGTTAAGCGAGGTAGGCTTCTTGCCGAACAGCCAGGGTTCCGTGAAACTGAGGGTGAAGGCCGTGTAGTAGGTGCCGTTCGTCTGGAAGCGGAGGGCGAGGTTCTGGGCGTCGCCCAGCGGGACGGGACGCCAGGCGCCCTTCTCGAACAGGCGCCGGGTCGAGAAGTTGTTGAAGCTGACGCCGACGGTTGCGACGAAGGTCCTGGCGCCCCAGCCGCCGGAAAGCTCGAGCTGGCTGGAAGGCTTCTCCGTCACGTTGTAGACGATGTCGACGGTATTGTTCAGGGAATTCGGAAGGATCGAGAATCCCTTGTTGGGGTCCATGATGGCCTCCTGGTCGAACTGGCCGAGGGAGGCGATTTCCCGGATCGAGCGCTCGAAGTCGGTCTGGCTGTAGAGGTAGCCAGGGCGGGTGAAGACCTGGCGGCGGACGATTTTCTCGCTCGTGAGGTCGTTGCCGTTGATGATGATGTTGTTCAGGGTCGCGGGCTTGCCTTCGGCGATGCGGATCTCCACGTCGACGGAGTCGTCCTGGATCGTCAGCTCGACCGGGGTCACGTTGACGAAGAGGTAGCCGTTGTCGCGGTAGAGCTTCGTCACGTCGTAGTCGGTCTGCTTGCCGCCGCCGAAGAGGCGCTTCTCCATCGTCACGACGTCGTACACGTCGCCCTTCTCGATGCCGAGGACGGAGTTCAGCACGTCGGTCGCATAGAGGGAGTTGCCGGTCCAGGTGATGTTGCGGAAGTAGTATTTGCGGCCCTTGTCGACCTTCAGGTCGATGCCGAGGCGGCCGGGCTCGACGTAGTAGATAGAGTCCTTGACGAGGCGGGCGTCGCGGTAGCCGGCTTCGTTGAAGGCGCTGATCAGGCCGTTCTTGTCATCCGGATAGTCCTTTTCGCTGAACTTCTTGCTGGAGAATAAGTTGTAGATTTTGTTGGACTTCGTCTTCTTCATCGACTTGGCGAGCTTCCAGTCGGAAATCTCGCCGTCCGCGCCTTCGAAGTTGATCGTCTTGATGCGGACGCGCTCCTTGCGGTCGACCTTGAAGGTCACGCGGATCGCGTTCTTCACGACGCTGTCCTTGACGACTTCCGGGGTCACCTCCGCGTTCAGGAAGCCCTTTTCGGCGTAGAAGCGCTTGATGATGTCCGAGGAGGCGGAGGCGATGTATTCGGAATACTCGCCGCCACGGCGCAGGTTCAGGCGCTCCTGCAGGTCCTTCTTCTCGCCGGTGCGGACGCCGGTGAAGTCCCAGCGGGAAACGCGCGGGCGCTCCCGGACGATGATCTTGAAGTAGGCGGAGTCGCGGCCCGCGGTCAGGCTGTCGACGGCGATCGACACGTCTTCGAAATAGCGCTGGGCCCAGAGGCGGCTGATGACGTCGGCGATGTCGTCGCTCGGGACGCCGACCTTGACGCCCTTGCGGAGGCCGGAGACCTGGATGATCTGGTCGGAGCTGAAGACGGTGTTGCCCTCGACCGTGACGCCGGCGACATAGAATTCCCTCGGACGGGCATAATCCACCTCGAAATCCTGCGACTGGGCCCGCAGCAGGAGCGGGGCCGCCAGCAGGAGGCAGGGGAGGAACAGCTTCAGGAATCTAGTCATCGGGCCGGTTTCTTAAAAAGTTTGCAAATATAAGGTATTTATTTGACTTTTCCATAACGGCGGTCCCGTTTGGCGAATTCCTCCAGCGCGGCGCGGAAATCCGCCTCGCGGAAGTCGGGCCAGTACTTGTCGACGAAGAGCAGTTCCGCATAGGCGGCCTGCCAGAGGAGGAAGTTGCTGAGGCGCTGCTCGCCGGAGGTCCGGATGATGAGGTCCGGGTCCGGGACGCCGGCGGTGACGAGGTATTTTTCGAGGTCGTCGTCCCCGGCCGCGGCCATCCGGCGGGCGGCCTGGAGGAGGTCCCACTTGCCGCTGTAGCTGAGGAAGACGACGAGGGTCGTGCCGGTGTTGGCGGCGGTTTTCTCCTCGAGCGCGCGGATGGCGGCCTCGAGCCCGGCGGAGAGCCGCGCCCGGTTGCCCAGGACGAGGAAACGCATGTTGTTGTCCATCAGCGTTTTCTCTTCATCGCAGACGGATTTCCCCATCAGCTCCATCAGGGCGCCGACCTCCGCGCCGGGGCGGTTCCAGTTCTCTTCGGAGAAGGCGAACAGGGAGAGGTAGCGGATGCCCTGGCGGGCCGCTTCCTCGGCGCAGGCGCGCACGCTGGCGACGCCTTCAAAATGGCCGTGGATACGCTCCTGGCCGCGTTCTTTGGCCCAACGGCCGTTGCCGTCCATGATGATGGAGACGTGTACGGGCAGTTTCTTTTCTTCTTCCATAAGGGATCAGTCTGCTTCGTTCCGGACGTCCTCGCCCCAAAAGAGTTTTTCCTGCAGGGCACCGATGAAATTGGACTTCGGGAACCGGACCCTCTTGAGCGAAAAACGTGCCACCGAGACTTCGATCGCGGCATCCTTGTCCAAAAGAAGGTTGCGGTTGTCGAGCGTGCAGCTGACCTTCCGGTCGCGGGAGCGGAAGGAGATGCGGATACGGGCGTCCGAGGGGACGATGAGGGGGCGGAGGTTCAGGTTGTGGGGGGCGATCGGAGCCAGGATCATCACCTTCGCGCCCGGCAGGCAGATCGGGCCGCCGACGCTGAGCGCATAGGCGGTCGAGCCGGAGCCGGTCGCGACCAGCAGGCCGTCGGCCCAGTAGGTCGGCAGCGGCTCCCCGTCGACGGAGACGTCGACGCCGAGCATCGCCGCGCCGCTGCGGTGGACGGAGACCTCGTTCAGCGCGAAAGGCTTGGCGGGCTGCAGGCCGTCCGGGTCCGTCCGGACCTCGAGCAGGTCCCGGTCCTCCAGGATGTAATCCCCGCGCAGCAGGGGGGCGGCGATGTCGCCGGGGCTGTATTCGGACAGGAAACCGAGGCGGCCGAGGTTCACGCCGAGGACGGGGACGTCCGTCCCGGCGACGAGCGTCGCGGCGCTCAGGAACGTACCGTCGCCGCCCACGCTCAGGAGCATGTCCGTCCCGGGAAGGAGCGCGTCGGCGGCCTCATACAGTTCGCATCCGGCGGCCTCCAGCTCCGCTTTCAGGGAGAGGAAAGCCTTGTCCCGGCGCAGCCGGGCCTGCTTGAAAAATACGGCGAGTCTCAAAACGCGTGCGTTTCACATTTAGCCTTCAAAAATAATCATTATTTCCCTAAAATCCTTACTTTTGCGGTATGACTACACTCAGCGTCAACATCAACAAGATCGCAACCCTGCGCAACTCGCGGGGAGGCAACGTACCGGACGTGGAGAAGGCCGCCGTCGACATCGAATCCTTCGGCGCCCAGGGCATCACGGTCCACCCCCGCCCCGACGGACGCCACATCCGCTATGACGACGTCCGCGCGCTCCGCCCGCTCGTCAAGACCGAATTCAACATCGAGGGCAACCCGACCCAGAGTTTCATCGACCTCGTCTGCGAGGTCAAGCCCGACCAGGTGACCCTGGTCCCCGACGGCTACGACGCCCTGACCTCCAACGCCGGCTGGGACGTGATGGCCAACAAGCAGTTCCTGCGGGACGTCTGCCATACTTTCATGGCCCACGGCATCCGCACCTCGATCTTCATCGACCCCAACCCGGTCATGGCCTACGCCGCCAGCGAGTGCATGGCGGACCGGATCGAGATGTACACGGCCGCCTATGCGGCGGGCTACGCCGCGGACCCGGAGGAAGCAGTCCGGCCCTACGTCGCGACCGCCGACGCCGCCCGGACCTGCGCCCTCGGCGTGAACGCCGGCCACGACCTGAACCTCGACAACCTCGCCTACTTCGTCCGCAGCATCCCCTGGCTCGACGAAGTCTCGATCGGTCACGCCCTGATCAGCGACGCGCTGTACCTGGGCCTCGAGGAAACTATCGCCCGCTATCTGGGAGAGATTCAGAAAAAATAGTTACCTTTGCCAAAATATAAGATAACCAAAAAGTAATGAAAAGAATTTCCACCATTCTCGGCCTGGCCGCCATCGCGATGATGGCCGTTTCCTGCAACCAGACTGCACCCGCCGCCACTGCCGAGACCGCCGAACCCGTCGCCCACAAAGGTGCGGTCGTCTACTTCAACCTCGACACCGTAATCAAGGAATACGACATGGCGAACGACCTCAGCAGCGTCGTCGAGACCAAGGTCCAGGGCATCAACCAGGAAGTGACCCGCCGCCAGAACAAGCTCCAGAGCGACGTGAACTCCTTCCAGGAGAAGGTCAACAAGGGCCTCCTGACGAGCTCCGTCGCCGAAGCCCAGTACCAGAAGCTCCAGCAGCAGGACCAGGAATTCCAGCAGTACGCCGCCCAGAAGCAGCAGGAAATCTACGAAGAGCAGACCGTGATGCAGAACCAGATCGCCGACGCCATCAAGACCTTCATCGACGCCTTCAACGCCGAGAAGCAGTATGCGATGATCCTCGCGACCCAGGGAGACATCCTTCCGCTGCCCGTCGTGGCCGGTGACGCCGACCTCGACATCACGGAAGAAATCGTGGCCGGACTGAACGCCGAATACATCAAGACCAAAGACAAGAAGTAGTTTGAGAATCGCGATACTGTCCTGCTTCTACCCCTACCGGGGCGGAATCGCCCAGTTCAACGCGGCCATTTACCAGGAACTGGGGAAGGCCCACGACGTAGCGGCCTTCAATTTCAAGCGGCAGTATCCCGGCTTCCTCTTCCCCGGCAAGACGCAGTACGTGACCCCGGAGGACGAAGCCTTTCCGGTCCCCTCGCAGGCCCTGCTGGATTCCGTGAATCCGCTGAGCTGGCTGCGGACGGCCCGGACCATCGAAGCCTGGAATCCGGACCTTGTCCTCGTCCGCTACTGGATGCCTTTCTTCGGACCTTCCCTCGGGTATGTGACCCGGAGGCTCCGGAAGCGCTGCAAGGTCATTTCGATCCTGGACAACGTGATTCCCCACGAACGACGGTTCTTTGACAAACCTTTTTCGAAGTATTTCCTCCGGGGCAGCAGCGGCAGCATCGTGATGTGCTCCGAAGTGGCCTCCGACCTACGCGCCCTGCAGCCGGACGCCCGCTGCCGGATCCTCCCCCACCCGCTCTACTCCCATTTCGGGGAGAAGCTCCCGCGGGAGGAGGCCGAACGGATGCTCGGCCTCCAGCCCGGAAAGAAGAACCTCCTGTTCTTCGGCCTGATCCGGGAGTACAAGGGGCTGGACATCCTTCTGGAAGCCTTCCGGGACCTCGGGGACGATTACCAGCTGGTCGTCGCGGGCGAGCCCTACGGCTCCTTCGCGAAGTATCAGGCCCTGGTTGACGCCTGCCCGGGCAAGGACCGGATCCGGCTCTTCCCGGAATACATCCGGGATTCGGAGGTAAAGAAGTACTTCTCGGCGGCGGACGTGACGGTCCTGCCCTATCGGAGCGCGACGCAGAGCGGCATCAGCTCCGTGTCCTACCACTTCGAGGTGCCGATGATCACGACCGGGGTCGGCGGACTCCGCGAGGCGGTCGAAGGTGCCGGGACGGGGCTCGTCGCGGAGGAAGTGTCCCCGGCGGCCGTGAAAAGGGAGATTGAACGCTATTTTGCGGACCCGCAGCTCCGGGCCCGCTGCGTGGAAAACATACGGAAAGAGAAAGAACGGCTTTCCTGGAACAGATTCTGCAGGGAACTGCTCGGATTCGCCGATACATTGTGATATGAGAACAAGACTGCTCGTCATCCTCCTGGCCCTGTGCCTCGCCCCCGGCGCGGTCCTTTCCGCGCAGGACTACCAGAATACGCCCGTGACCGTCTCGAAGGAAAAGGTCCGCAGCGGCGGCAAGGTCTATTATTCCCATATCGTCCTCGAGCGGCAGACCCTGTTCTCCATCAGCAAGGCCTACGGCGTCACCATCCAGGACATCTACGACGCGAACCCGACCCTCGACCTGAGGAACAACGGCCTGAAGAAGAACCAGATCATCCTGATCCCGGCGACCGGCACGATCCCGCCGGCGGAGGAGGCCGCGGCGGAGCCGCAGGCGGAGGCTGCGCAGGCAGCCCCGGAAGCGGCGCAGCCCGCGCAGGCCCGCCCGGAGCCGGATCCGTCCGAGTACACGGTCCATACCGTGAAATGGTATGAAGACCTGGGCTCCATCGCCCGCAAATACGGCACGACCGAAGACATCCTGATCGCCTACAACGGCCTGGAGAGCCGGAAGGTCTCGCGCCGCCAGAAAATCCGCATCCCGAAGAATCCTTCCGCCGTCGCCGTCGTGACGCCCGCGCCCGGGCAGGCCGACGTCCCCGCGGAGCCGGAGGATCCCGAAGCGCAGGCCCCCGAGGAGGGCAAGACCCTGCTGGAAGAGCTGCGCGACCGGGCCGAGGACATGATGAACGTCCGCTTCCGGGATTACATCCGTACCGCGCTGGTCCTCCCGCTCGGCACCCGCGGCTCGAACGCCATCAACGAAAACAATTTCGACTTCTACAGCGGCGTGCTCCTCGCCGTCCGGGACCTCAAGAGCGAAGGCATCAACGTCGAACTCAACGTCTATGACGCCTCCGGCGGCGTCCCGACCGACCGGGAAATCTACCGCCACAACGACCTCGTCATCGGCCCCGTCTCCCCCGCCGACATCCGGACCGTCCTGGAATCCTGCCCGGAAAACCGGAGCGTCATCTCCCCGCTCGACCCGCGGGCCGGCATGCTCGCCGATTCGCTCTCCAACGTGATCCAGGCGCCCAGCTCGACGGATGCGCAGTATGCGGACATGGTCCGCTGGATCCGGAGCGACCGCGGCGCCGGCGACCGGATCCTCCTCATTACGGAGAAGAACGCCCGGGCGACGGCCGTCGCCGATTACCTGCAGGCTTCCGGCCTGCCGTACGAGACCCTGAACTACGGCATCCTCGAAGGCCGTGACGTGACCGCCTCCCTGACCCGCCTGATGACCGACCGCGCCGTGAACCGCGTCGTCATCGCCTCCGACAGCGAAGCGTTCGTCAACGACGTGGTCCGCAACCTCGGCCTGATGGTCTTCCAGAAGTACGACGTCGTGCTCTATGCGCCGTCCCGCTTCCGGAACTTCGAGACCATCGAAGTCGACAACTACCACAACGTGAAACTCCACGTCTCGATGTCCTATTACGTGGATTACGACAAGGCCGCCGTCAAGCACTTCCTGCTGAGCTACCGCGCCCTCTTCGGCGCCGAGCCCACGCCCTTCGCCTACCAGGGCTATGACACGGCCTACTACTTCCTGAGCCGTTGCGCCCGCGGCGGCAATTTCTGGGAGAATACGCTGGAGGACAACCCGTTCCAGGGTCTCCAGTCCGATTTCGTGATGCGCCGCAACCCGGCCGGCGGCTACACCAACACCGCCGTCCGCCGCGTCGTCTACGGCGACAACTACGCCATCACCGCCTACTAGCCCCGCCTCCCGCATCTCCCTCCCTGCGCCCCCAACCCCGCGCCTGTCCTCATAGCAGGAAGGAGGCTGCTGTTTCCGGAACCTATGGCCGCCCGCGGCCGTATGAGCGGGAGGGGCTAGATCTGTTCGAGGTCGGCGCGGCGGAGCCAGCCCTGGCGGCCGTCGGCGAGCTCGATGTTGTTCCAGTCGCCAACCTGGTCCAGGATGCGGACCTTCGTGCCCTCGTGGAGGACGAAGAGGTCCTTGGCGGACTCGGCGGAGGGGGAACTCTTGACGTTGGCCACGGCGCGGACGACGATCGCCGCCTGGTCGTGGACGTAGTCGGATTTCTGCCAGGAGGCAAATCCCAGGCACATCAGGGCGAGGAGCAGGGCCGCGACACCCGAGAAGAAGGCCGCGCGGGAGGCCGCGCCGCCGCGGGAGCGGCCGAGGAAGAAGATGACCGCGAGGGCCAGGGCGGCGGCCAGCAGGACCAGGAACAGGACCGCCCAGGCATTGGACGGGAGTTTCCGGCAGAGGGCGCGGGCCCAGGTCACGAGGAAGAATTCGGGCACTTCCTCGATGCGGTCCTGGATCATTTCATTCGCGAAAGCCAGGTTGTGGGCGACGTCCCGGTCGGACGGGTCGAGCCGGCGGGCGCGCTCATAACTCAGGATGGCGTGGGCCCAGTCGCCCGTCTTGGCGTAGGCGTTGCCGATGTTGTAATACAGCTCGCAGGACTCCAGTCCGAGGGCGGCAATGCCGTTCCAGGCATCCAGGGACACATCCCAGCGGCCGTCGGTATAAGCCGCGACGCCGGCGTTCCAGAGGCTGTCCGGGTAGGCGGTCTTTTCCGCGGCGCGGCCGAGGGCGGCCGGAGCGAGGATCAGGAGGAGGGCCAGGAGGGCGGCGGATCCGCCGGAACGGGTATGACGCGCAGGTTTCATGGAGGAGTCGATGGCGGTGATGACGGAAAGGGCGGACTGGTAGTGGGCGTCCATGGCCTCGTGGCCGGAGGACGGGGAGTAGCGGGCGTATTCGCAGGCGTCCAGCAGGGAGGTGAATTCGTCGGCGACGCTGTCGGAGACGCCGTTCTCCCGCAGGGCGGCGGCGATATTCTCCCGGTTCATGGAGGCGAGGTCCATCGTCAGCTTGTCGGCGATGAAGCCCTGGAGGGCCTTGTGGAGCTCTTCGTAGAAGGCCGTGTAGAGGTTCTTCGAGAGGAAGTCGCCGGCCTGGGCGAGGCGGCGGCGCGCCATCTTCGTGGCGGTGCGGTTGCGCGCGAGCGCGACGTCGGCGCGGCGCGAGGCGCGGCGGCGCAGCACGGCCCACGCGGCCGCTGCCGCCGCCACCAGCGCGGCGACCGCTGCCCAGAAGCCCGCCGAGCCCACAAAGAAGGAGCCGGCACGGGCGAAGGAAGGATCGCCGGTCTTGATGAAGCGGATGTCGCTGCCCAGGTCCTTCACATCCCTGCGGTTTGTGCCCTGGATCAGGGTACCGCCCGCAGCGGCGTCGCCGCCGGCGCCCGGCGCGACCCGGAGCGTCATCGGCTCGGACCGCAGGGTCACGTACCGGCGGTTCCGGATATCATAATAACTGTATTCCACGGGGTCCAGCGCAAACTCGCCGTGGCTGCGCGGGATGAACGGGAATTCGAACGTCTTCGAACCGGCTGATTCGGCGGTCTTCATATCATAGACCTCGAAATCCGGCGGGAACTGGATTACAGGGGCTTCCAGCAGCGCCACGTTTCCGGTGCCGGAGACCGTCACCTTCAGGGAAGCGGCGTCGTGGGCCTTCAGCGAGTCGCGGGTCAGCGCCACGTCCATCGTGAAGCTGCCCACGCCCCCGTGGAAGGAAGCCGGCGCCCCGGCGGGCAGCGGCGAGACGCGCACCTCGTAGGCGGAGGAATAGACGCGCTTGCGCACCGTCCGGTAGTCGTCGAAGAAGCTGTCGAAGATGCTGCCGGACGTCGAGGCGTTCCGGACATTGACGAGGCAGACCAGTTCCGCCGGATCGATCCGGAGCGTCCCCGCCTGCTGCGGAATCAGCGTCCAGCTGCGCAGCAGCGCAGCGTTGTAAATCATGTCGTTGTAGCTCTCGCGCCGGAACTCAATGCTCGAGGGCGCGGCGGTCTCCTGGCTCCAGAAGCCGTTGAACGAAGGGAATTTGGCATCTTCGAGCCCGGCGATGTTGACCCGCTGGTAGAGCTTCAGCGTCGCCGTGACGGGTTCGCCGACCACGACGCTCGTGCGGCTCAGGGTCAGGCGGAGGAAGAGGTCGGCGTCGGCGATGTCCCCGGTCGCGGAGACCGAACCGCCCGATGAAGCCGCATTGCCGCCCCGGGAGGAAGCGCCTCCGCTGACGACCTCGACGGACGCCTTCCCGGAGGTCAGGGTGTTGCCCTTGACGACCGCGGTCGCCGTCGGAATCTCGAAAGTTCCGGCCCTGCGGGGCATCAGGACATAGGTATAGGTCGTCTGGGACGAGCGCGTGCGCTTGCCGTTCACGATACTGATGCTGGACGAAGTCCCGCGCTGCGGCCCCCAGACCAGCTGGAAGTCGTCCCCCGCCTCCCACTCGAAGGAGGAGGGAGCGTTCTCGCCTTCGATGATGAAGGTCACGTTGAACTGCTCGTCGGCAGCCACCACGTTCGGCGCCTGCACCCGGATGGAGGTCTGCGCCAGCAGCGCCTGGGCGGCAAGCAACGCCATCAATATCGCAACTATCCTTTTCATCTTACCAATTTTTCTCTTTCTGGCGGGACTGGAGGGCGGCCGCCTTCTCGCGGTTCACCTTGTCCTGGGTCTCCTTCTCGCGGGCCTGGATGGCGCGGAGCATCTGCTGGGCCTGCTGCCGGGAGATGTTCGGCTGCGGCTGGGGCTGCTGTCCGTCCTGGTCCTGGTTCTGTTGGTCCTGATTCTGATCCTGCTGATCCTGGTTCTGCTGGTCCTGATCCTGGTTCTGGTCCTGCTGGTCCTGCTGGTCCTGATTCTGATCCTGATTCTGATCCTGGTTGTCCGAGCCGCCGCCACCGCCGTTCTGCTGGTTCTCCAGCATTTTCTTCGCGTAGATGTAGTTCTCCTTGGCGTCCAGGTCACCCGGGTTCAGCAGCAGCGAGGCCTTGAAGGCGTCCACCGCCGCGGCATAGTCCTTCCGCGCGAGGGCGACGTCGCCCGCATTGTAGTGGTAATCGGACGCATAGGCGCTCGCGGGCGCCACCTCCTTCACCGTCTCCAGTGCCTTGCCGGCATTCTCATAATCCTCCAGGCGGTAGAGCGTCGAAGCGAGGTTGTACTCCCCTGCCAGCGACAGGGAATCCTTCACGAGGGCCTTCCGGTAGTCGATCTCCGCCTCCCGGAACGCACCCTTGCGGAATTCGCGGTTGCCCCTGCGCACCTCCCGGCGGTCCGTCTGGGCCCCCAGCGGCAGCACGCAGAGCAGCAGCGCCAGTCCGATCACATACCTTCTCATTCGAACAACCTCCTTTTCGCCTTCTTCTCGCCGATCAGCATTTCCAGCACGAAGAGCGCCAGCGCGATGGCGAAGAAATACATATACTGTTCGTCATACTCCTCGAAGACGACGGAGCTGAAGCGCTCGTCCTCCATCCGGCGGATGTCGTCCACGATCGGATTCAGGCCGAACTCCTCGTTCCCGGCGTGGACGTACGCGCCGTTCCCGACGCGTGCCATCTCCCGGAGCACCTGCTCGTCGAGGCGCGTCACGACGATGTTGCCGTCCTTGTCCTTCATCAGTTCGCCGTCCTTGGGAATCGGCTGGCCCTGGGTGGAGCCCACGCCGACCGTATAGACCCGGATTCCCATCTCCGCCGCCTCTTTCGCGGCCGCGACAGGGTCATCCTCGTGGTTCTCGCCGTCCGTAATCACGATGATCGCGCGGCTCTTCTCGCTCTGGGCGCTGAAGCTCCGGATCGCGGTATAGACCGCCTCGCCGATCGCCGTGCCCTGGATCGGCACGGAACCGGTGTCGACCGAGTTCAGGAACATCTTCGCGGAAACATAGTCCGCCGTGATCGGCAGCTGCACGAAGGCGTCGCCGGCGAAGACGACCAGCCCGATGCGGTCCTCCTGCAGCCGGTCCACGAGCCGCGAGATCGCGAGCTTGGCCCGGTCCAGGCGGTTCGGCGACAGGTCCTGCGACAGCATCGAGTTCGACACGTCCAGTGCGATCACGATCTCGGCGCCGTGGGTCTCCCGCTCGCTCAGCTTCGCCCCGAGGCGCGGCCGCGCCAGTCCGATCACGAAGAAGAAGAACGCCAGCGAGAACAGTACCATCCGGACCCAGCCCTTCGCGCCGGAGTACGACGGCATCAGCGCTTCGACGAGCGCCCGGTCGCCCAGGCGACGGACGCGCGCAAGCCGCAGCCGCCGCACCACGCCGTATCCGAGCAGGAACAGCGGGACGAGCAGCAGCAGCCACAGGAAACGGTATTGGGCAAAAATGATCACGGCAACCTCCTGAGCAAGAGACGGATTAAAACTTCGAGCAACAGACAGAGCAGCGCCGCGACGGCGTATTTCGTGTAGAGCTCCCGGTAGACCGGGAAACTGTCGACCACCGTGCGGGACTTCTCCATCCGGTTGATTTCACTGTAGATTTCCGCGAGCTTCGTGTTGTCGGTCGCGCGGAAATAGCGGCCGCCGCTGGTCTCGGCGATGCCCTTGAGCAGGTCCTCGTCGATCTCGACGCGGACGTTCTGGACATCGACGCCCCAGGGCGTCATCACGGGATACGGCGCCGTACCGTTGGCGCCGATTCCGATCGTATATACCCGGATACCATAGGTATTGGCAATCTCGGCGGCGGTCTGCGGCGCAATCTCGCCGCTGTTGTTCACGCCGTCCGTCAGCAGGATGATGACCCGGCTCTTCGCGTCCGAGTCCGCCATCCGGGCCACGGCCGTCGCGAGGCCGTTGCCGATGGCGGTCCCGTCCTCGATCAGGCCGGTCTGGATCTCCTTGATCAGGTTGATCAGCGTCGAGCGGTCCGTCGTCAGCGGGCACTGCGTGTAGCTCTCCCCCGCGAAGACGACGATGCCGATGCGGTCGGTCGGCCGCTCGGCGATGAACTCGATCGCGATGTCCTTGGCGGCGCTGATGCGGTCCGGGGTGAAGTCCCGGGCCAGCATACTGGTCGAGACGTCCATCGCGAGGACGATGTCGATGCCTTCCGTGTCCACGCGCTCGAAATCCTCCGAGGAGCGCGGCCGCGCCAGGCAGACGATGATCAGCACGAGGGCGGCGAGGCGCAGCGCGAACGGCACGTGGCGCAGAACCGCGAGCGGGCTCAGGCCCGTCCGCTTCCAGGGTTGCGCCACCGGGACGCGCAGGTGGGGCCGCCGTCCGGTCAGCTCCAGGTACAGGTAGTGGACCAGGAGCAGCGCGGGCAGCACGAGCAGCCAGAGGAGTTTCGGATTCTGGAAAAACATCATTGCGCCTCCTTTTCCTCCTGCGGTTCTTCCTTATAAGTACCCATCACGAACCCGACCGCCTCCGGAATGGCCTTCCGGTTGTATTCCTCCGGGGCGACGTGTTTGGCGAACTTGACGAAGTCCGCCGTCTCGAAGAGTTCCTTCGCATTCCCGTACTGTTCCGGCGTCAGGTCGGGGTTGCCCTTCAGCGCCCCGAAGATCTCCGCGGTCGTCATTTCCTGGGCGTCGATCGCAAAGCGGTCGGCGATGTAGGCGCGCAGCGTATCCGTGATGCCGGAATAGAACTGCTTCTGCCGCTCCGGCGCCCAATATTTCTCGTCCCGCCAGTGCTCGAGGCGGCGCAGGGCGACGATGTAGGCCGGATCCTTCGATTCCGCCTCCGCCGCCGCGCTCCGGCGCCTGCGGACCAGCCGGACCGCCCCGGCGGCCAGTGCCGCGAGCAGCAGCCCGCCCAGGATCCAGGGCACCAGCTCCCGGAATGTCAGCGGATAGCGGATCTGGCCCTTGATGTCGTGCGGGACGAAGGTCGTCGTATCGACGGGCATCGTCCGGACCTGCAGGACCTGCGGGTCGAACACGAGCGTGTCCGCGTCCCGGCCGGGTTCCTGCACCCGCACCGACACCGGCGGCAGCACATATTCCCCTTCCTCGAACGCGGCGAGGGTCACATAGCCCCGGATTTCATACCGGGAAGCCTTTTTCCCGCCTTTCAGCGTATCCAGCTGCCAGTCCTGCACCAGGACGAGGGTGTCCCCCGTGAAGCGCGACCAGTCCGGCAGCGCGATCGCAGTGCCCGCCTGCACGTCCTCCAGCCGGAAGCCGTAGCGGACCTGGTCGGCGATCAGGACCGAATCCCGCTTCTGGAGCTGTTCCAGAAAGGCCTCGCCCTTCGGGACGATCCCGGAGAGCAGGAGGGCCGATATGAGCAATCCTCGCATCATCTCCTGTTGAACAGGGCCATCAGGCCCTTGACATAATCTTCATTCGTCGCAATGCTGACGCTGTCGACCCGGTACCGGCCCAGCAGCGCCTGCTCCCGCGCGGAGACCTGCTCCTGCCAGCGGGCATATTCCTCCCGGACAGCCCTGCTGCCGGTGTTGATCCAGGCGGCCTCGCCGCTCTCGGAATCCTTGATATGGACCAGGCCCACGTCGGGCAGCGTCCGCTCCCGCGGGTCATAGACCTTGACGACCGACAGGTCGTGGCGGACCGCCGCCACCTTCAGGGCGTCCTCGTAGCGCGGCCGTCCCTCCGCGTCCACGTCGAGCATGTCGCTCAGCAGGAACGCGGTGCACTTCTTCTTGATCGCGCCGGACAGGAAGCGCAGGGCCTCGCCGATGTCGGTGCCGTCCGAGGACGGCTTCAGGTCGATGATCTCCCGGATGATGTGGAGCAGGTTCGTGCGCCCCTTCGCCGGGGGGATGAATTTCTCGACCCGGTCGCTGAAAAACAGGGCGCCGACCTTGTCGTTATTGATGCTGGCGGAGAAGGCGAGCACCGCCGCGATCTCCGCGAGCAGCTCGCGCTTCGTCTTTCCGGCCGTGCCGAAAAGGCCGGAGCGGCTGACGTCGACCAGCAGGACGACCGTCAGTTCGCGCTCCTCCTCGAATACCTTGACATACGGGGCGCGCAGGCGCGCGGTCACGTTCCAGTCCATGTTGCGCACATCGTCACCATACTGATACTCACGCACTTCGCTGAAGGCCATGCCGCGCCCCTTGAACGCCGAGTGGTATTCCCCGGCGAAAATCTGGTGCGACAGGGCCCGCGTCCGGATCTCAATCTTCCGGACTTTGCGGAGCAGTTCCGATGCCGAATCCGTTGCCATGGCTGCTTCCCCCGTTAAGGAACGACGACGGCGTTGATGACCTGGGCGATGATGTCCTCGGGCTTGACGTTCTCCGCCTCGGCCTCGTAGGTCAGGCCGATGCGGTGGCGCAGCACCTCGTTGCAGACGGCGCGCACATCCTCCGGGATCACATAGCCGCGGCGCTTGATGAAGGCGTAGGCCTTCGCGGCGAGGCTCAGCGAAATGCTGGCACGCGGGGAGGCGCCGTAGCCGATCAGGTTCTTCAGGGAGGCGAGGTCATAGTCCTGCGGGGTCCGGGTCGCATAGACGATGTCGACGATGTAGCGCTCGATCTTCTCGTCCATGTAGACGTCGCGCACGACTTCGCGGGCGCGCACGATGTCCTCCGGGCTCACGACCGGGTTCGCCTTCGGGAAAGTGCCGGAATTGTTCATCCGGACGATCAGGCGCTCCTCCTCCTTCTTCGGGTAGTCGACGACGACCTTCAGCATGAAACGGTCGACCTGGGCCTCCGGGAGCGGGTAGGTTCCCTCCTGCTCGATCGGGTTCTGGGTCGCCATCACGAGGAAGGGTTCCGGCAGGCGGAAAGTCCCGTCGCCGAGGGTCACCTGGCGCTCCTGCATCGCTTCCAGCAGCGCGGACTGCACCTTCGCCGGGGAACGGTTGATTTCATCGGCGAGGACGAAGTTGGCGAAAATGGGGCCTTTGTGGACCTCGAAGGTCTCCTTCTTCTGGGAGTAGATGAGGGTGCCGGTCAGGTCGGCGGGGAGGAGGTCCGGAGTAAACTGGATGCGGCTGAACTTGGCGGAGACGGCCTGGGCGAGGGTGTTGATTGCGAGGGTTTTCGCGAGGCCCGGAACGCCTTCCAGGAGGATGTGGCCGTTCGCCAGGAGGCCGATCAGGAGGTTCTCGACGAGCTGCTTCTGGCCGACGATGACCTTGCCCATCTCGAGGGTGAGGAGATCCACGAACGCGCTCTCCTGCTGGATGCGGTCGTTGAGCTCATTGATGTTTGCACTTTCCATTGGGATATTCTGGGTTTTGTTATTTTCCGAGCCGAAAACGGCTGCAAAATAAATGCCTTTTTGGTATTTTTGCAAAAGTATGCGATATCAGATTGTCCTTTCG